>Ga0307438_1002596_pt1 | contig 10423 bp, 8 predicted proteins | sample SalMarWE160110MG_FD_202144 | JGI IMG/M metagenome (GOLD analysis project Ga0307438, IMG submission 202144) | Salt marsh sediment microbial communities from the Plum Island Ecosystem LTER, Massachusetts, United States - WE1603-110 | ecosystem: Environmental > Aquatic > Marine > Intertidal zone >...
TAGTTAACAGGCTTATTCACCGTGAAAACCAGAGAAACACTGGACTCGTTATACGTCTGGCTTCTTGGCGAAACAACCTGAACCACAGGCGGGATGGTGCCGTAGCCAACTGGAGTATACGCCTCATTAACAGCGGTTGGAGTGCAGTCGTAGATTCCCCAACCAAACGTAATCGGATATCTCATAACAATACCGCCTATGACGTATAACGTGTCATTTACTACTGCAACGCCAAAATTGATGCGATCGGTAGGCTTAGCAGCGCCCAAACGCCAAGAATCATTCTTAGGATTGTATATTTGATTACTTTCAGTTGGGTTTCCCAAGGGCTGTGACCCAGTCCTACCGGATGTCGCCATTGTTTCCCACCCGCTCAAGACGTAGATGTTTTTTGGCGCCATCATACCCGTTGTTGCCGCTGCAACGCTGCTAAAGTCATGACGGCCTATTGCGCCTGAACCCCAATTGTCAGTCAGAGGGTTATAGATTTCAATTTTTGAATTGAACCCGGTTGTGCTATGGAACTCGACAATTGCGTATATCTTGTCATCGACGACAGCGGAGCCGAAAAGATATGGGGCGTTTGGTATTGGCGCTTTTGTAGTCCAAGAATCGCGTTCAGGGTCGTAAACTTGGTTAAAGGTTGCGTCGTCATTGCTGCCTAGTAGGTAAATTTTGCCATTTACAACGTTAGCTTGGGGCTTGGGCTTCGGTGTGGGCATAGAAGACTTGGTTGTCCAAGTGTCCGTTACTGGGTCATAAACCTCGTTTACACCCGTATTCTGGTCTAAATCTCCGCTGACAGTGCCGCCTATGCAATAAATCTTATTTTGGTAAACTGCCACAGCAAAAGAAGCTCTGGGTGTTGGCATAGGCGTTCTAGTAGTCCACGTGTCGGTTGCAGGGTCGTATTCTTCGTTTATGCCTACAACCCCGCCGGAAATATAGATTGATTCCTTAATCCGTACGGTTGTGCCTCCTATGGCGTAAATTTTGCCGTCCACCACCGCAACGCCCAAGTGAGCTCTTGCCTGATGCATAGGCGCCTTTGAAGTCCAAGAGTTCTCGACTGGAGTAGCCGCAGAAACAGGTTTAGCCGCCATAACAAGTGATGTCGTTAAGAAAACGAGCACAAGCAATAATGTGATTCTGTTTCTCATTCTTATCCCTGCTTAGCAGTGGGCTGTTTCCTCAATTAAAGTGTTCTTGTCAAGGTTTCTTGACTAAGTCTTAGTCAAGATTTCTTGACTAACTATCATATTTGGATCCTAATAGCCAATCAACGCAGAAAACCATAGAGGGGTAGGTCCCTATTGACGCCAAAAACGCCCAATAGCAGGCAGAAAAAACGGGACCCGCCACTTCTCGCAGAAACCATGCAGTTTAGTTTATATAAGGGGGTATAGAAAAAAATCGCGCGTCAGATCTACAAAACTCAAAAAAGCAACGGTTAAAACCGCGAGAAATTACAGAAATCTTTAGATAGCTAAACCATCTCTGGTAACATTAATGCCAGCCTCAAAATTTCCATCCAGAAAGTTCGTCTCAGTTGACCCAAGCAAATGCACAGGCTGCGGAATCTGCGAATATGCTTGCGCCCTCGAAAAAGAAAAAGACAACATGAACCCAATCCGCTCACGAATCCGCGTAGTCCGCATGACCCCCATGTTCAACTTCGCCCTCGCCTGCAGATTCTGCGAAGACGCCAAATGCGTCACGGCCTGCCCAGAAAAAGCCCTATCGCAACACGAACAAACAGGCATTATCATGGTCAAAGAAAAACAATGCAAAGGCTGCGACTGGTGTGTACAAGCCTGTCCACACGGCGGCATCACAATCCACTCCGACACAGGCATAGCCGTTGCATGCGACCTCTGCGAAGGAGAACCAAAATGCGTAGAATTTTGTCCCGAAGAAGCCTTAGAACTGGTGTGCACAGATGAAGAAGCTGAAAACCGCTTCAACGAAGCCCTAGAAAAACTTCCTGCAGAAACCGAACGGTTAACCAACATCGTCAAGAACAAAGACTGGAAACCTCTGCTCGCAGAAGCCGAAGAAAGGTCCATGAAAGTCAACGAAAAACTTGAAGCTTTGAACAAAAAAGCAAACTCTAAAAAACAAAAATAAACCTCAGCGCTAACTGAACACGCACCCGTTTTAAAAGAACTTTCTCCAAAGTTGCGCGCTGTTAAACAGCTTTTTCCTCGTAGCCTATCAAAAGCTGATCTATGTCCCTGCCGTTTTGTTCACCCATATACCCGCCTTCCAAAACGAAGAATGCAGGCTTTCTCAGCATACCTATTCTTCTGCCTATTTCTCTATAACCAACCTCTGTCAACCCAAGAGACGCCAAGTCTCCACGATGCGTATCAAAACCCGCTGAAACCGCCACAACCTCAACCTTACCCAAATCAACCATACCCAACGCTTCATCCAACGTCTCCAAATACCGCTGCTCACCACAATCAGCCGGCAACGGAAAATTCAAACAGTTCCCCTCAGAATACGCACCAGTGCCAGGATAAAACGGAAAACGATGCATCGAAACATAAACCACCTTCCCATCACCCTTAAAAATCTCCTGCGTCCCATTCCCATGATGCCCATCAACATCCAAAATCAACGCCGCCTTGCCAACAGCTTTCACCGCCACCGCCACATTATTCACATAACAGAAACCACGCGTATAAACACCCAAAGCCGCACCACTATGCCCCGCATGATGTCCTGGTGGACGCATAAGCGAAAAACCGTTAACCTCAGCCGCCAAAAGCGCTCCTCCAGCCGAAAGCCGAGCATAATCATAAATATCCGCGTAAGCCGGCGTATCCGGATCTTCAACTAACCCCTTCTTCAACTTCCAAATGTAATCAGCGTCATGAACCCTCAACACGTCTTCCTCAGAAGCCGGCGTTGGCTCCAGAAACTCATAATTTTTTTCCTTCAAAAATTCATGCGCCATCTTCACTCTCTGTGGTCCTTCAATGTGCCAACCGCCATAGTTCAAGCATTTCTCTGAAAAAACTATTTTCGTTTTCATTCCCGCTGCATCCATACATAGATAAGCGACGTTTTTCAAATTAAAATACACCTCCTCTTAAAGGTTTACGCACTCCAAAACCCGCGAGGAAAACAAGCATGACTTCCAAAAACCCCTTCGCCGAGTTCCAAAAAGAATGCGAAACCACATTAGCGCAAGCGCTGAAGAAAACTCTGTCCGAAATAAAAGTTGAAAACCTATCATTCAACAAACCCCCAAACTCAGAGTTTGGGCAGCTTGCCTCATCATTGTGCTTTGAACTTGCAAAAAAACTCAACCAAAATCCAAGTGACCTATCTGCACACCTCGTCAAAGCCATAGGCAAACCAAAACTGGCGCTTCTTGAAAAAGTAACCGTTGCAGGCGGCTACATAAATTTCCACGTAAACTTTTCCAAATTTTCCTCCTTAACCCTTCAGTCAATCAGACAGCAGGATTCAGCTTACGGCTTCGTCAAAACAGAAAAACCCCTAAACATCATCGTCGAACACACCAGCGTCAACCCCCTTCACCCCATCCACATAGGACAAGCCAGAAACCCCATGATAGGTGATGCTTTAGCACGAATTCTTACATGCAGAGGCCACACGGTATCACGCCACTACTACATCGACGACGTTGGACGGCAATCATCAGTTGTCGCCTACGGATACGCCAAACTGGATGAACCCGAACCTGACGAGAAAGCAGATCACTTCGTGGGCAAAATATACACAATCACATGCTGCTTAGTGGAGCTTAACCGTCTAAGAAGAGACCTTGAACTCGCCAAACCCTCTTCGCCACCTGACGAAATTGTTAAGCTAAACAAGCAAATTGACGAATGGATGTCAATCGCCGCCGAACTTGAAGAAAAGTTCCCAACACTCTTCAGCAGGCTTCTGGAGAAAATAAGCAAGGAAGAAAACCCTGAAGAAGAGATCAACAATCTTAACCGAGCTTACGAAGATGGCGAACCAGAAGCCAAGCGGCTCATAAGAGAGGTAAGCGAGCTGTGCCTCAACGGTTTCAAGCAAACACAGGAACGCGTGGAAATACGCTATGACTCATGGGACTGGGAAAGCGACTTCGTATGGAGCAACCAGGTTTCTGAGGTTCTGCAAAAACTGAAAACGTCACCTTTCGTCTACACCGAAGGTGAAGTATGGGAGTTTGACGCCGAAAAAGTAACCCGCGTTTTAGACCTAAAAGCCAAACTGGGTTTAAGAGAAGATCATGAGGTTCCACCATTAACACTTGTGCGCGCTGACGGCACAACACTTTACACTACACGCGATGTTGCTTACACCCTATGGAAGTTTAACAGAGCAGACAAGGTGATAAACGTCATTGGTATGGAGCAGTCGCTGGCGCAGTTGCAGCTGAAAATAGCCCTGTACGCTTTAGGGTACCGCAAGTACGCGGACAACTTCATTCACTTCGCCTACAATCTCGTCACTCTTCCAGGCTACAAAATGTCCAGCCGCAGAGGAAGATACATCACCTTCGATGAGGTTCTTAACGAAGCGGTTGAACGAGCCTACGAAGAGGTTTCGAAGCGTTCTCCGCAGCTGGCTGAAAAGGAAAAACGCGGAATTGCCGATTTTGTGGGTCTCGGCGCCGTGCGTTACGCTCTTGTAGATGTTGATCCGTCTAAACCGGTTGTTTTCACTTGGGACAGAGTGCTGAACTTCGAAACCAACAGCGCACCTTACGTTCAGTACACTCACGCTAGAGCATGCAGCATCCTGCGCAAAGCCGCAAGAGAACCTGAAAACGCGGACTTCGCTCTGTTGAAGGAAAAATTAGAACGCGAGCTGATCCTATTGTTGGCGAGTTTTCCAGATGCGTTCATCGAAGCTACAGAGTATCTTAAACCCAACGTGATCTCGGGTTTCACAGGCGCGCTTGCTGACAAGTTTAACACGTTTTACAATGCTTTGCCAGTCTTAAAAGCCGAACCACAAGAGCTTAGTGATGCTCGATTAGCGTTGACTGACGCCATTCGCATTGTGCTGCGTAATGCGCTGACGCTGATTGGTGTTGTGGCACCTGAAAAGATGTAGCACCTGTGAATGTACGGTTAGGTGCAGCCTGATTTCCTTGCGGCACCAGTTTTTGGCTGGCGAACGCTTAGCTGGCGCTTACTGCCTTGGTTTCAAGAAATGTTTCGGCTTTCCTCTTGATTCTATGCCGTATTTCCTATTGTAGTTTATCCAAAAATTTAAGTTCAGAACAGCTTCAATGAGTATTACACGCAAAAAAGTAAATGTGCAGCGTGAGATGATATCCTTGAAGAACTGTTGCCTTGGGCAATCCTGGCCAATGCGGTCAATAAGAATAATCATTGTGGCAGCGCTTATTGCGTCAGTTCTGATTGTTTCTGTTCCTTCTACGTCGGCTGCTTCTGACATGCCTTCGTTGGAATGGATCAAAACCTTCAACGGGTTTCAGGGCAACTCGGTTATTCAGACATCGGATGGAGGTTACGCCTTGGCTGGGGCAACTTCGGTGTCTGGTGCAGCTTCATTTGTTAAAACTGATTCTTCTGGGAACCTTGAGTGGCAGAAAGCTTATGTCAACGTGGTGTCGGTGGTGCAAACTCCGGATTTGGGTTACGCGTTATTTTGTAATGACCGCATCGTCAAGACGAATGCTGCAGGAGATTCTGAATCAAGCATTTCTCTAGGAGTAAGCGGTGCCAAGGAAGGCATTCTTACCCGTGATGGCGACTATGTCGTGGTGGGCAATAGCGTCGGGGATAATGGGGAGGATTTTGCTTGGCTGTACAAAATTGATGCGCAAGGGAATGTTTTATGGAATAAACCGTTTACGGGTGGTTTTTCTGTTTATTCTGTTGCGGAGACTGATGATCGAGGGGTTGCTCTTGCGGGCAACTGGAAAAATGATTTTTGGTTGGCTAAGATTGATTATAACAGTAATCAGCAGTGGAGCCAAAATTATCCATTTGGGGATATTTCAGACACTCATTACGCTTATTCGGTTGCAAAAACCAAGGATGGGGGGTTTGTGCTTGCGGGAACTGGAGATTGGCGGGAAAGTGGCAGCTATGTTCCTTGGCTTGTAAAGGTTGATTCTCAAGGGCATAAGCAATGGGATGTTCATTACGGGCAGCTTCCACACGACACCTTCAGCGCTGTGGTGCAGACCAGTGATGAAGGTTACCTTGTGGCTCAAGGGGAAACCCCTGTCGTGATGCGGACAGATTCGTCTGGCAGTGAGGCCTGGGAAATTGATTTAGATCCTGGAGGATGGAGGTCAAATTATGTTGCATCGTGTCTGATACGAACGAGTGATGGGGGGTATGTTGTTTCCGGCACGGTTTTTGGAAACACTGCTTTTATAGCTAAGATTTCGCCCGAACCAGATGTTCAGCCGCCTGTTGTTACTGTTTCAAGCCCGTTAAGTAAGACTTATGAGACGGGTGAAATTCCGTTGACTTTTACTGTGAATAAGCGTGCTTCGTTTCTGAGGTATAGTTTGGATGGTCAGGATGCGGTGGTTGTTACTGGAAACACCACTTTGTCCGATTTGTCGGTTGGAGCGCATAACGTGACTGTTTACGCTGAGGATTCAGGGGGGTTGGTGGGTGCTTCGGCTACGATTAAGTTTACGGTTGTGGCTCCTTTTCCAACGGCTATGGTTGTTGGGGGTGTAACGGTTGCGGTTATTGTTTGTGTTGGTGTTTTGGTTTATTTTAAGAGGCAGAGTCTTTCAGCTTACAGGAAAAAAGGGTTAACTGGCGTGTTCAATAAGCAGCGTTTTGTTGCTTTAGCTAGGAATAAGATGGTGTTGTCGTTAACGGTTATCGGCTTGTCTATTTTCTTGGTGTTTGTCCAGATTTTCTTTCCGTTTGTTTATTTTTCCTCTTCTTCTGGAGGTTCTCGTTCCAGTTTTGAGGTTGGGATAAGCTATGTTTACGAGCAGGATAATGTCGGGCAAATCTATGATCAGGTATCGCGAATCAATGATTTGGGGTTTAATGTGATTCGCGTTAACCTGGTTTGTGATCCTACGGATCCTGGCGATTATTCGAACACGCTTACGAATACGTTTTTCACTGCTGTTCAACAGTTCAGCAGCATTAAAGTTGCTCTTATAATCAACAATCATGACAGCAGCGATAGCATAAATTATTATCTTCATAATTGGGGTGGAGATTTGGCGTATGTTCAGGTGCTTAATGAACCGGATGTTGCGACGTCATGGGATTTGGGTGCTTTGTTCACGGATGATGAGGCGGGTTCGAGGTTTGACGAGGTTTATGGTATTGTTGAGCAGTATCAGCTTTCGGCTCAGACTTACACTAATTTTGGGCCGGCTTTTATGCTTCGGTCGAATCTTCCTATTCGATTTAGTGAGAGGCTTGATTTTGTTGGTTTTGATGTGTTTATGGATTCTTTCCTTACTCTTTCTCCGAGGATGATTCAGCTTCTTCAGCAGATAACGAATAAGCCGATTGTGATCGCGGAGTATGGCATGTCAACAAGTGATGATGTGGCGCAAAGCGATTATATCATTAGGGGTCTTAATCTTTTCAAGAGTATGGGGCTTAAGGGCTGCTGGATTGTTTATTGGAACAGTGAGGGTAGCAGTTACGGAATTCGTGGAAGGCTTGCCGAGCAAAAAGTGGGTGAGTGGATTGCGGAAAATACCTAAACCGTCTAAGGCTGTGTTCATTCACGGCTTATCGATAATGATTCCGTTAGTTGTTATTCAGTTGTTTCTGGATGCGTTTCAGGATTCGTTTTTGCTTTACATGCCGCCGATAGGATTTGCTCTATTCCTGTTCACTACATACGGCATTCAGCCCATAATAATCGGCGTTTTGAACATAACAGAACTTCACTACTTGTATGACTGTGAAGGATGGCAGATAGGTTTCTGGCTTAACGGGTTTTTCCTTCTGCTGGTTTTCGCCACCATCAACCTTATGATACAAACCATGGCAGGCGCAGCTTTCTCCTTGGGTATTGGCGTGCTTGAGATTTTGCTGTTGTCTTATCCGTTTGGGTACTTGGGGAAATTCAGCAATCGAGGAAGCCCGAAAAACACGCAGCAAGCGGCAACAGCCGAATCCGATAAGCCTTGAATTGTATAAAGGCGCATTAAAGAAGAAGCTTAGTAAGTGACGTTACGGCTCTGACGTGCGATTTTTTTCTATACCCCCCTTATATAAACTAAACTGCATGAAATTCTGCGGTGCTGGCTGTTTTATAGGTGTGACCAGCAGAGTTAAATATTTGTAAATATATACTTGTTTACTGACAGGTTATGTGCCCAAACTGTACATTATCTTCTCCGCTCAGCCAGAAACAAAAAACCATCTGGTCCCTGATACGCAAAGGCCTTTCAGTATCGGCAATCGCAGACAAACTCAGCACCACACGCCAGTACGTTAACCAGACCAGGCTGACGGCGGAAGCCAAGCTTTCCACCACGCTGCTGGAGGTGGCGCGAGCCAACGACCTCCAAGTGACGAGGCTGTACCCGAAAGACGCCATACTTCTGGGCTATCATCCCGGGCTTAAGCGCAAAGCCATCGTCACCTACAGCACCCGTCACGGAATCAAAGTGTGGTACTGGCACGACAACCCTGAAGAAGTGACAAATCAAGAGTTCCTCCGCCAAACCAGCGAGTACCTGCTTGACCTCGCCAAAGAAAGAGGCATAGACGTAGAAGACGCCGCAGAGATGCATCCAGCCAAGTTAGCCAGCATAATATTCAGCAAACTGGTGCCAGAGGCGTAAGCATGAATCCCTTACGATATCTGGAGAAACGTATTCGAGGCTGGCTTCCTAAAGACCTTACCTAAGGTGGTGGAGGCTATATTCAAGACGCCATAAGGGACATGGAAAAGAATTTTGAGAATCGTTTAGTGGAACTGGAAGAGTATGGTCTTTTTGGTCCCGATTTTCTTATGGGTGCCCAAGCCGAAGCCCTAAAAGCAGCCAGCAACTACTGGCCGCTCAAAGACCCGCAAGGCAAAATGACCTCCGAAGAAATATTGGAATTCATTATGGACCAAGCAGTGGGGTATGCAATTAATTATTTAACACGTAAGGTGGCACCACAGATTGTAGGCATGGATGCACCCACAAAATTTTATGTTCTGTTTCGTCACCTCTTCGGCGATCTCGCTTCCTACGACGATACAAGAAGAATCGCACTAGCCTGTTTAGGAGCTTCAGGAATAGCTGACCCTGTTGTAGAAATTGGAGTGTCTACCGGCTTGGGTAAAATGACCCCGACTCAGATTAGTGGGGAGAGCACGAAAGTTTTTCAGCTTTTGAATCCTTGGCAAAGAATGAGACAGAGCAAAATATCCCGAGATGAAGATGCTACAGTCATAGATTGGGTACACACAGCAGTGAGTTTGCTTGAAGATGGGAAAGATGTTATGGAAGCTGCTGAAGCAATCTCTCATGCGGGAAAAAACGCTTGTGAAGTCATCCGTGCTTTATACCAAATATTACCTGACCGTGTAACACAGGAAAAAACATCAAAAGTGAATCGGGAAAGTCCTAAACCCATAGATATTTCTGACACGTACAAAGCTGGGGTCACAATAGCGGGTTCTGTGATTTCGTCATCTAAGTATGTGGTCTATAGCGAGAAGAAACCAATAGCGGCACTCAATTTACACCCTATCAAAATAGGCGAGTTTACCATTCTGGCAAGTCCGGGATTGACTCTTCCAAGTGAGGAAAAGATAAAGAAATTTCTTGCTCTCCTCAGAAAGATAGTTGAGTCGATAGGAGGAAATCCTGATACTGTTAAAGTGATGGTGACTGACGTAACAACAGAGGCGCGTGAACTCCTGCCGAGCTACCCGAATCAAATAGGTTTTAATGTTAATCTTTCGGATAGATCCCCAATCTTCTGGCTAATTATCGTTGCAAGAGAATTCGCTGCATTGAAATATAAACGGCATTTTCCCCATGTCAAGGCAATGACTCTGTACATCGAGAAAGCGTTGTACAACCTCAGGAAAATTGACCCTGACTTCTTCAAAGCGATACAAAAGCAAAACGATTAGAGTACGCTATTCTTCTTCATCCGCAATAGCATCATAAGCACTCTCATTTCTGTACGCTCCACAATTTTCGCAAATAACTTCGTCTTCTGGGTTTTCGTGGCCGCAGTTGTCACAGGGCCAGGTTTCATTCATGGTTTTCTCACTTCCTTTTTCTGAATATCTTTGCTGATTGCATGTCGCAGACAAACTCGTATCCTTGTTCGATTAGTTGTTTTGCTTCTTCTATGGTTTTGGCTACTCTGCAGTGGTATTGGTCTTCTTTCATGGGGATGAGATGGGTGTAGACGAGTGTGTTTTCAAGTCGTTTGTGTCCGAGGAACCATTTTACGTACAGGATGTCTTT
>Ga0307438_1002600_pt1 | contig 10415 bp, 8 predicted proteins | sample SalMarWE160110MG_FD_202144 | JGI IMG/M metagenome (GOLD analysis project Ga0307438, IMG submission 202144) | Salt marsh sediment microbial communities from the Plum Island Ecosystem LTER, Massachusetts, United States - WE1603-110 | ecosystem: Environmental > Aquatic > Marine > Intertidal zone >...
GCCAGATGCGATAGTTTCCCTTCAGGTCGGAAGCATCATAGTCCGAGAACCCAAGGTCGGTAAAAACCTGCTCAATAATATCAGGGATTGTCTTCTCTTGAAAGATCCGACAATCCGCGGTGCGCGTCAGGAACCACAGCCAAGGCACGACTGTTGCCCGGTAGCTTGCCAATCTGGTGGTCCCCGGTTCTTGGGTGAAGCTGCTTATAAAGCCGTTGAAATAGCGAATCTCATCTTTTGGCAGGTTAAGCCGAATCGTCACGTTCTGGCCGACGATGTCCTGATATTTTATCTGATGGTTTTCGCTGGCCAACTCCAGTTGGTACCTGAACGGCCGGCCAAGCTGCTCGGTGCCCGAGAAGCTCCTAAGCAAAAGCACATCTTCTCCTAATGGAGTATTGATTGCTATCTCTCTGTTTTTCTGAGTGGGTTTGTCAGCCATTATGCACTTTTACCTCTTTACCATGAAGAACAATTTATTTTACACTTGGCATAGCCTGTTTTCAATAGTTATCGTTTCCGCAGTTGTTCCGTATCTATACCATAAGTTCTAATCAAACGAATAAGTAAAATCGCTGTCTTTGACTCCTATATGCACACGTTTTGCGGTTTTGCCTTCCATAAGCCTGGTCAGCAGCTCCTGGCCTATTTCCGGAAGCAGAGTATTGGTCAGGATGGCATCGACCACTCGAGCCCCACTTTCGACGTCCGTGCATCGGCTGGCGATAAGGTCCACAACTTCATCTTCATAACTGAACGGTACTTTGTGGTTTTCCTGCGTACGACGTCCAATTCGGCCCAACTGCAGGTGAGTTATAAGCTTCAGTGTTTCATCACTGATTGGATAAAAAGGCACGACAACAAGACGGCCGAGAAGAGCTGCAGGAAAGACCTTAAGTAAAGGCTTACGAAGAGCTTTGCAAATGCCTTCGACATCGGGCATTAGCTTCGGATCTTTGCACATATCCATAATCAGGTCAGTGCCAACATTGCTCGTCAGCAAAATGATTGTATTCTTGAAATCTATTAGACGGCCTTCGGCATCTTCCATCCGGCCTTTGTCGAATACCTGGAAAAATATCTCGTGTACATCGCGATGTGCTTTCTCAACTTCGTCGAGCAAAACAATGCTATAGGGACGCCTTCGCACCGCTTCTGTCAGAACACCCCCTTCGCCATAGCCGACGTATCCGGGAGGTGAGCCTTTGAGTGTTGAAACCGTATGGGCTTCCTGGAACTCACTCATATTGATAGTGATTACGTTATTTTCACCACCATACAGAGCTTCAGCTAATGCAAGTGCCGATTCGGTCTTGCCCACGCCGCTGGGCCCGACTAAGAACATTACTCCGATCGGCCTGTTCGGATTCTCTATGCCGGCGCGTGACGTTCTTATGCGCTTGGCAATTGCTTCCAGTGCGTGGTCCTGGCCGATAACACGTTCCTTTAACCTGGCTGCCAAATTCAGAACCGCCTCAATTTCATTCTTTACCATTCCACCGACCGGAATCCCCGTCCAGTCGGCAACTACTGAACCGACGGCTTGTGCATTCACGCAGGGAAGAATCAGGGGCCTCTCGCCTTGTAGCTCCTCGAGCTGCTCCTGTAGTGATTTGAGCTCTTTAAGCAGTTCCTCTCTGTCTTCTTTAGCTGACTCTTCTGTTTTTTCTGGTGCGGCCTCGGCAGACTCACCGGTATCGGGCTTAGCCACGTCCTTAGTTTTCTCGCTGGTTTCTGCGGTTTCTTTTTCCACAGTGCCTGCTTGTTCGATAGTGCCCTCGCCGTATTTGCGCAATCTGGCCCGAATATCTAAAACAGCGTCAACCAGCTCTTTTTCTTTTGACCAGCGTTCTTCCAGTTTGGCTAATCTTTGGCGTTCGACTTCAAGTTTCTCGTTAATTTCGGATTCGCGGGTTTTGTGATCTACGCCCGCTGCAACTTCCCTGTTGATGATTTCCAGTTCCGTTTCCAATGCTTGAATTCGCCGACGGCAATCCTCCAATTCCGGCGGCACTGCGTGCTGGCTTATGGCGACTCTTGCGCTTGCAGTATCGGTCAGACTCACAGCCTTGTCGGGTAGTTGACGTTCAGGAATATACCTGTGCGAAAGACGAACTGCCGCATCCAATGCTTCGTCTAATATCTGAACTCGATGGTGCTTCTCAAGGTTCGAAGCCACTGCTCGCATCATCATTAATGCCTTATCTTCTTCGGGTTCGTCAACCTTGACTACCTGGAATCTACGGGTAAGTGCGGGGTCCTTCTCAATATATTTTTTATACTCCGACCACGTAGTGGCCGCGATAGTCCGTAACGTACCGCGAGCTAACGCCGGCTTGAGCAAGTTTGCGGCATCACCCGTACCTGCTGAGCCCCCGGCACCAATGAGAGTATGTGCTTCATCGATGAAAAGAATAATCGGTTTGGGCGAGCTTTGAACCTCCTCTATGACCTGACGCAGGCGGTTCTCAAATTCACCTTTCATACTGGCACCGGCCTGAAGTAAACCTACGTCCAACACATGCAGCGACACATCCTTGAGCGATGGGGGCACATCACCCTGAACGATACGCTGGGCAAAACCTTCAACAACTGCCGTCTTGCCAACTCCCGCTTCACCTGTAAGAATCGGGTTGTTTTGACGGCGGCGCATCAGAATATCAACTATTTGTCTGATTTCGCCGTCTCGTCCTACAATAGGGTCCATTTCCAAACTGCGAGCCTTTTCTGTAAGGTCCACCGAAAACTTCGCCAAGGCTTCCTGCTTGCCCATCGCAGCCGGTGCCATCTCTCCGGTACCACGAGCGGCTTCGGCCCCAGCTCGGAGGGAGGAACCATCGGTTGCTGTGAGCGTTTCTTCTGGCGACCCGCCTACAATTTTCGCGAAATCATCCGTTAATTGCTCGAGCTTAATCTTGCTGAATTCGCTTGAGATGCGCAGAAGAACATTCTTGAGACCGCTGGTCTTAAGGATGCCAACTATCAAGTGGCCTGTACGAATCTGGGATTCCCCGAATAGCAGGGACCCGAAAACCCATCCTCGCTCTACAGACTCTTCAAGATGAGAGGACAGGTCTGAAATCGATGTGGAGCCTCGTGGTAGCTGATCCAGCTCCTCGGTCAAATCCTTGGCGAGCCTGGAAGGGTCCACATCAAAGTGCCGTATAATACGGTGCAGATCCGAATCCTGTAACTGCAGAATCTGGTGCAGCCAATGCCCTAATTCTACGTACGGGTTGCCACGAAGCTTACAGAAAACCGTAGCACTTTCGATGGATTTGTAGCCCAAACTGTTGAGCTTGCCAAATAGAGATGAGCGATTTATTTCAGCCATTGCTATACCCTCTTGCCGTCTTGGCGTATGTTAATAAATTTGTGCTCTGCATCGGAACTTCTTTCATCAGGTTGCTATAATATTTACTGTTACCACGTTTAATATAGACTGTTTAGCTAAAATGCTCCACTATGTCAACCAATTTTTTTAGTTTAGTTGTCCCTTAAAAATCAGATATTGTATAATAATGGCCTGTTTTGCCGAAAAAAAGCTTAATCGTAAGAAAAAGCCTGGTTAGGACAATTTTCTGCAAGGCATAGGGGGTAAGTATTATAAGGATAGACGTAAAAAACCTCCTTTTTAAGAAATCAAGTAGTGCTACAATGAAGCTCCCACACTATGCTTAGATCATCTTCACTTGTGCCTTGCCTTCTGGCGTTTCTCAAGGTCGGCCTGGGCCCTGACCATGCGTTGGTGGCTGCCCTTTCGGTGGCTGGGGACTTACGGAATGAGCTTAACCGTCAAACTCTCCCATCGCCTTGGACCGCAGGAAGTGTTCTTTTATGGGGCCTACCGGCTTTATACCTTTAACAAGTTCCCTCATCCATAAAGGGGCCCCCGGCTTCACGCCCGTGATTAAACTACGGATAAATTCCTGCCAGGCATCTTCGACCGTGGGTGGCTTGCTGTCAATAGCCATTCTTTTCAGCATCGATTTAACAGCAAAAGGAAGTTCCATATAATGATGAAGGGCATATGCTTGCACCGCGGCAGCCATGGTAATGAAGTAGAAGAGGCTTTCCTTATCCTTTGTCTTTTGGTAATGCTCGAAAGCCTTCTGGCAATGCAAGGAAGCGAGTTTTGCTGTTAATTCGATAGCCTCTTTTTCTTCCGGTGTTTCATCACCGATTAACTGACTCAATACAGCGTCCTGCAAGAGCCACCCGACTTGCAAGTAAACGCCGTAATTTGCATTCGGATCATAATAGTTTTTGAGATAATCTTGCAGAAGCTTAAAGTAATTCAGTGAGATGCGATGGTGTTTTTCCCATGCCTCAGCCATTTTCTCTTGGTTGTCATCTTTGCCCTGTAAAATTCCAACATTGAAAACGAAAAAGACATTGTTGCTCGACTCTTCCAGAGCGTCCCAGGCATTGTTCAGTCTGCTAAGCATGATTCTCACCGGGTCGGGTGGCTCGCCGGATGAATACTTGTCATTAATTCCCATAGTACCGGGAGTGAAAAAAGGTACGCGATTGTTGTCTGGTGATGCGGAATCCTGACAGCCCAAAGGCCCGGGTGATTCGGTCTGTACAAGGGGGAAGTGGATGTGATATCGGTTACTTATCATAGTTCAATCCTTTCTGAAAAATCTGCCCAAAATTTCGTTTCCACCTTGGTCGTATCTCAAAAGCTTGGCCCTCCAGTGGGCTATTGTATACGACAGGACTACAAGATTAGTATAGCCCTTCCGTCCGGGCAGGTCAAGGTTTATATGTGGCACAAACGATGTGTCTGGCCGCTTTTGAGTCAGTGGATGGTTGCCCGCGAACTTGCTACGGAGTTGACGTATCGGAGCCACCCACGAGACTTAAAAATCCAGCCTGCATAAGCTTATGAACAGTGGTCAAATAGGCGGATCTTACCGTTTCCGGATCGGTCTGCATTCGAGAAGCCACTGCCGCGATAAGCTCGTGTAACGTCCTCTTGCCATCCAACGGCCGATCCAGGTCAAATGCCGTTGCACTGCCGGTTTCTGCCATAACGGATTTCCTTGTCCTGTCTATCTCTAAATTCGTTTGATTATTTATTGCTGATACCGGTTGGTATCTTACAGGATTTGAGATTTGGCGGCAACTTATATATACACGCCTGGCGCACTGAATGGTGCCCCCAATCAGGAAAGGTCCGGATTGTATAACGGGCTAACTCTTGAAGATATTCTTTGGGAAATCCTCGCTGGGGCGGGTCACCAATGAGTATCAGACGAACCTCTGAGGCCCAGTCGAAGAGCCAGTGGGTATTGTTCTCTAATCCGAGGTAGAAAACATCCCCAGCCAGTAAGACTTCGCATTCTTTTTGTTGGTTACTCTCGGTCATACTCGCCTGTATGGCCGTGATTACAACATCGTTTAAAGAGGCATTGATTTTGACTGCCTGTATCGCAATGGGATCTATATCTGTTGCAATTACCTTGGCGGCACCGGCTTTGGCGGCGGCAATCGCGGCTATGCCGGAACCAGAGCCGAAGTCGAGAACTTTCTTTCCCTTTACAATTTTCGTATTATCGAGGACAAACCGTGCTAAGGCCTGTCCGCTTGCCCACGCAAACGCCCAGTAAGGTCTGGGCCCTTCCCAGTCAAAAATATGAGGTGCTCCCCGCCAGAGGGGTGCGGTCTTTTTTAAGGGAGCGTCTTCTTTTAGAAATCAAAGTTTTAATTCAGGGCATAACGGTGGCGAGCCGACAAAATTGTTGGCTTTGACAAATGACGCGTATCCCGATTTCCTTGTGGTTTTCATTTCTTATTTGTTTTGAATTTCCCGGCATTTATTGGACCGGGAAGACGACACTTAGAGGGGCACGCGCGGGGCCTGTATCGGCCTGTGCCGCCTGTCAATATAAATGGGCGACTGTCTTTTTTTCCCTGATATTGATAACGAGTGGGGTACACACCAAGGCCAAGTCTCCACCATAACAAAAGTATAGTGTTTTGTATCCAACCGCTGTAGTTAGTCCTCTCATCATAGAGTCATTACCGAAGCGGATGAATGTATGTTGATCTGTGTTTGTCCCTTGGTAAATTGTACATAAAGCCTTCCTTTTTCCTGACGGCGTTTTCCGGTAAGATAGCTAACCGGCAGCTTAGCGGGTGGTTTGCGTATGATTTTAATGCCGAAGGAGTGCCAACCTTTGCCGTCCCGGCCGTCGCGGGATTTCTTGAGGAATTGCTCAAACTTGGCCTTTAATTTGTTCACATCACATGCCACAGGTCTTAATTCGGGATGCAGTTTTTCACCCACTCGCTTTATCATTGCCTGCCTCGCATCTTCGGCTGAAACATACCCTTCTAACGTTGTTCCGTTTAGTTCGCGGAACCGATCGTCAACCGCTTTGAGGCATATTTTGTAAGCGTGAATGAAATCATTGCAGTGCTCGCGCTCAGCGTCCCGGTTCGTTGGTGCAAGCTCATTGGGCATGACAAAATAAACTCTTATCTGTTTCGCATTTTTCCAAGTTCTTAAGTAATTCGCGGGGTTGGCCAGACCCCTTCCCGCTTCCACGTCTCCCATGGCGTCTTGCAATCCTTGTTGATAGTCCGCGTGGTCGAATGTAAAGTTGGTTTCGTAAATTCCTGAAGTCAGATACACTGCTGTGTTCGAACCTTGCGTTGCCTGCCGGGTGTGCATAAGCTTTACCCTGTATTTTGCTGCTGTTCGGACGCCCGGACGATGTGCTGCCAACAATGGTGGACGACGATGTGCTGCCAACAATGGACCTGAGTGAGCAGAAGGGCTGATCTGACAGGTTGGTACAACATAGCCCGTCGGTGGATTCACGTTGCCCGAGGCGATGTCGTCGCATGTAGCCGGAATTTTTCCCTGTGAAGTGTAAACCTGACTGAGATTTGCCGCAACAGGATTCGTTGTTAGTGCCATTGCTATTTCCCCAATAACTTGATTTTATGCCGAGTTAAATGACGGTAAAACCAACATTTTGATTAGGCACGCGGCAAAGTCAAGATGAATTTTGCATAATCTGCATTTTTTTAGGGGGGCGCATTTGCTCAGGCGCGGCCCGCCTGGATTGGCCGCGAGGCGGATTCGCTACTGCATCCCAGGAAAACTCAACAAAACAGCCTCTTCACACCCCCTGTCCTATTCAATTAACGCTGAAAACGCTACTTTATTTGGGAAATCCGGGTTAGTATGTAGGACTCCGACTTTTGTCCTTCTCTAATCCATTATCGAGTGCGATTTGATGATTTGCCATACGGCAGGGTCTGAAATACCCTCTCCCCGTAAAACCCTTCGAATTTCCTCGGCATTTATGCCGAGAGCGTCAGAAACGCCTTCTTCGTCCAAACCTATTGCTCTGGCTCCCTCCATCGCCGATTCCACGACCTTGTGTTGCTCATCGGGAGATTGAAATGCACCGACGCCATTCCGGCACTGAAGGCAAAGGTGGAGTTGGTAATACTGACGACCATTGCAACTGGTTATTAGGGTTTTTGTGCTGGCCGAACACCACATTTTTGGCACAGCATCTTTGTAATCTGAGCTTATCCCGGCATAATTGAACTGAATGTTTCTGTTAACAAAACATCAAATCATACCCTTATAAATTACCAAAACAATGCTGAAAATTCTATTTTATTTGTGAATTCTTTGACGCAATGTGACGATTTATAACGGAGATATTATGACTAAATTATATCTTTCTAATGATGCCGTAAAATACCGTTTAGCAGAAAGTTATATATTTTTTTGGAAAAAAGAAAAAAAGTTTGACACTCTATCTCAAGCGTAGTAAAATCTCAAATTGGCTATAAAAAATAGTTTTGAGTTTTGAATTTTCAGTTTTTAGTTGACTCAAAACTAAGAACTCAAAACTAAGAACTCAAAACTAAATTGAGTGTGCCATGAATGAATCTGACATCCAAAACTTGCTTTCTGAAGTGAGCGCCGAGGCCCCTTGCGGAGAAGACCTTTCCTATGACGCCTCTTTCCTGGCTCTCGAAGACATGCTGCGAACCAAGGCCGCCGGCGGGGTCGTAGCGGGTGTGGAGGAAGCCGAGGAAGAGCCAAACTGGCGGGAGGTTCGCGAAAAAAGTTCCGAGCTGCTAAAACGCTCGAAAGACCTTTGGGTTGCAATGTACCTTACTATCTCCCTTCTAAAGCTGGAGGGGATCCACGGTCTGCGTGATGGCTTGGCTCTGCTCCGCGGATTGCTGGAACGTTTCTGGGACCATCTTTACCCTCAACTTGACCCGGAGGATAATAACGACCCTCTTGAGCGAATAAATATTTTACAATCGTTGTCCCCAACTTCGGTCAGTGCACAGGACCCTATGAAATTCAAGCAACGGCTGGCAGAAGTGCCTTTGTGTAATTCAGTTCAGATGGGCAGGTTTAGCCTTAGAGACATCCAGATTGCAAAAGGAGAGATTGCGCTTTCAGATGACCAGAGAGCAAAAGCTCCTGATATGTCGGTAATTGATGCGGCATTTCAGGATACCTCAACAGATGAGCTCCAGGCAACATCCCAAGCCACTCAAGAGGCTATTGAACATATCGCCGCTATAATGAGTGTATTCTCTGAACGCGCTTCAGAAGGCCAGACTCCGGACGTTAGTGGCTTCCGGGGAGTTCTTGGAAATATCCACAAACGTGTTCAGGAATATCTGGCGAAGCGGGGGCACGGTATAGCTGTCGATGAGGGTGCTGCAGCAACCGGTAGTGTAAAAGAGAAAGGCGCAATATCACTTTCGGGTGAGATCCAATCTGCCCAAGAAGCCCTTTTGGCTCTCGATAAAGTCTGCCAGTATTTCGATCGTCACGAACCCTCCAGTCCGGTTCCCCTACTTCTACGCAGAGCGCAAAGATTAGTCTCGAAAAACTTTTTGGAAGTCGTTAAGGATTTTTGTCCGGATGGCATGAGCCAAGTTGAAATGATCGGTGGAGTTAGCAGCAGCGATTCCAGTACTGATTAGTCGGATTAGTAACCCGTATTCTGCAGGTTTAAGATTGCCGACGGTTTCGGCACTAAGTATTTCTTGTTGAGAAAGGAGTAAGCATGGCGAAAAAGAAGAGTAGTCAAAAGTTCATAGCTCGTAACCGAGCCCCGCGTGTGCAGATAGAGTATGATTTAGAGCTGTATGGTGCAGAGAAAAAAATCAATTTACCTTTTGTCATGGGTGTGATGTCTGACTTGTCTGGTAAGCCGGCTGAAGGCTTATCCTCTGTTGCAGACCGCAAGTTTCTTGAGATTGATGTCGATAATTTCGACGAACGACTCAAGGCGATGAAACCCAGAGTTGCTTTTCAAGTACCAAACACACTTACCGGCGAAGGCAATCTGAGCGTCGACCTCAGCTTTGAGAGTATGGATGATTTCTCCCCAGTGGCGGTGGCGCGTAAGGTTGACGCTTTAAACAAGCTGTTGAAGGCCCGGACGGAATTGTCAAACCTCTTGTCGTACATGGATGGTAAAAGTGGTGCCGAAGAGCTGATGGCAAAGGTCCTTAAAGACAAGGCCTTGCTAAGTGCCCTGACTTCTGCACCAAAACAGGAAGCTGAACCTACTGACACTTCTAAGGAGGAACAGTCCGATGGCTAAAGAGAAAGAAAAAGAAGAAGCACAGGCCCCCGAGGCTGTAGCAATAGAACCAAGTGAGTTCGACTTACTCCTTAAGAAAGAGTTTAAGCCGAAGTCCGACCGCGCAAGAGAGGCTATCAATTCGGCAGTGCGAACCTTAGCTGAACAAGCCCTGTCAGAAACAGCGCTCATTTCCGAAGATGCGGTCAGCTCAATCGAAGCGATTATTGCTGAGATAGATATGAAGTTATCTGAGCAGATTAATTTAATCATGCATCACGAGGACTTTCAAGCACTTGAGGGTAGCTGGCGAGGCATGCATCATCTCGTAAATAACACAGAAACGGATGAAACGCTGAAGATACGTGTTCTGAACCTTCCCAAGAAAGATTTGGCAAAAACCATTAAGAAGTACAAAGGTACAGCCTGGGACCAAAGTCCGCTTTTCAAAAAGCTATACGAAGAAGAATTCGGTTCACCAGGCGGCGAACCGTACGGCTGTCTCATTGGTGACTATTATTTTGACAATAGTCCACCGGACGTTGAAATCCTTAATGGGATGGCCCAGATTGCCGCTGCGGCCCATGCACCGCTTATAAGCGCGGCCGCTCCTACCTTGATGAATATGGATTCCTGGCGGGAGCTTAGCAACCCTCGCGATCTGACGAAAATTTTCCAAACGGCGGAATATGCCCCATGGCGGTCCCTGCGTGAGTCTGAAGATTCAAGGTATATCGGTTTAACAATGCCGCGATTTCTCGGCAGGATACCTTACGGTTCCAAAACGAATCCTCTCGAAGACTTTGATTTTGAAGAGGAGACAGC
>Ga0307438_1002607_pt1 | contig 10400 bp, 11 predicted proteins | sample SalMarWE160110MG_FD_202144 | JGI IMG/M metagenome (GOLD analysis project Ga0307438, IMG submission 202144) | Salt marsh sediment microbial communities from the Plum Island Ecosystem LTER, Massachusetts, United States - WE1603-110 | ecosystem: Environmental > Aquatic > Marine > Intertidal zone >...
CAGTTCGAATACACAAATCCAAGATCGCGGCTCTCATGTGACAGTTAACTACTGCGACATTGAAGGCGGACATGACGCCTTATCCATATCTGGCACTTACTCAACAGTCGTCTGGGGACAAGGGAATATCGATACCGACCCTCAATTTGTTGATCCGAGCAACAATGATTATCACTTGAAATCCCAAGGTGGCCGATGGGATGCGGTCGGTGAAAGCTGGATCAAGGATGATATCACAAGTCTATGTATTGATGCCGGCGACCCAACCTCTCCGATCGGACGAGAGACGTTCCCCAGCGGGGGCATTGTCAATATGGGAGCCTATGGCGGTACTGCTAAAGCCAGTAAATCATACTTCGGTGAACCTGTTTGCGAGACAATTGTAGCTGGTGATATCAACGGTGACTGCAAGGTTGACTTTGCAGACTTTCAGCTTATGGCTCGCCATTGGCTTGAGGACAACAATCCGTAGAAGTCTGATGATGCACTATATACGATAGGATTGAATTGGCAATTCACCTTTTGCCCTCGCCTCAGCATGACAAATCATATGCAACAGATCTCTGAGAATACGGCCTATTGTAAAACCATATTAGCTGTAGAAAAGCAGGAACTTTGGGTCATTTGTGCTTTTTCCTTTTTGCAGTTTTATCAGCTAACCGACTCTCTGCAAAAGAGTTATGCAATAGGAGTATAAATGCTACTGTCTAAATTGTGTAAATTTTATTGACCCACAATGTGGAAACAGTTATCTTTTACAGCTCTATTTGTGAATGTGAACTCAAGTGCTAACCGAGCGTAGTTGTTATGAGGTATCATAGAATTCCAGATGAGACAATTCGCCGATTGCCTGTTTATCTTCGTGGATTGCTGTCTTCGGCGGAGCAGGGGCATGAGCGTATCTCCAGCAAGGACTTGGCAGAATTCCTTGGCGTGAATCCCTGGCAGGTTAGGAAGGATTTTTCGTATTTTGGGGGATTTGGCACGCGTGGCGTGGGCTATGAGGTTGACAATCTTGCTCGGCAAATAAAGAAAATTCTCAGACTTGATATTGTTAAAAGAGCAGCTTTGGTAGGGGTGGGCAATTTAGGCTCAGCTGTCTTGGCGTATCCCGGTTTCAGGATGTACGGATTGGAGATTGCCGCTGCCTTTGATGTTAATCCTAAGAAGGTTGGGAGGAAAATAAATAATGTGAGAGTTGAGGATGCTTCCAATATCCGAACGCTGAAGAGACGCAAAATAGAACTTGCGATAATAGCTGTTCCGCGAGACGCTGCCCAGAAAACAGCGGATAGCTTGGTTAAAGCAGGTGTAAGGGGCATTTTGAATTTCTCTCCTTGCTATATATCAGCGCCCAAAAAGGTTAAAGTGATAACCATTGATATCGCTATGGATCTTGCCCGGCTACCCTACTATATGCCGGCGAGTTGAATTGAGATAAAGCATGCGGTTCTTAAAACCGTTTAATATAGTTCGCTATAGTATGTTTTTGCATAAATATGGATAGCATCAATAGACAGGATTAAAACAAGGCAGAAAAATGAAAACTGTGTTTATAGCGAAGTTAAAGCCGTTGTTTGATGCTGTTGCCGGCGATATGGACATATATGTACCTAAGAAGACCGGCCAACATTATGTCTACAGGAGATACGATCCGGCCGCTGACTCTGAGGCAGAGTTCAACAACATCCGTACATGTACGCCTATAAAGGAATTTCTTTTTCCACTACGAGAACTCGCTGCCGTTTTTCCTGAGCCGATAGAGCCGGAGCAAATAAAGCCGTTTACGGTCTTCGGAGTTAAAGACTGTGATCTTCGGTCGATTGAGGTTCTGGACAAGGTTTTTCTTGAAGCAGAATTTGAAGACCCGTTTTACATCGCTCGCAGAGAGAAGATGTTCATAATCTCTGCTGATTGTTTTAATCCGGGCGAGAGTTGTTTCTGCAACGTTCTTGATGGGCGGCCCTATCCGGAGAGCGGATTTGATCTGAATGTTTCGAAACTACAGAATGGCTACATTGTTGAAGTTGGTTCAGATAAAGGTAATGATTTTGTCGAAAAACATAGCGAATTGTTCAGTGAGGTCTCTGAAGCCGCATTAGCTGAAAGAGATCAAATCAGAGAACAGACACAAAATCAGCTTGAACAAAATAACGCCGAGATGAAATTCGATGTGCCCATCAGAGACATGATGACCGCCACGCACGATTCCTATGTCTATGACGAGGAGGCGAAGACCTGTGTTGAGTGTCAAGCCTGTACGAGGGTTTGTCCTACATGTCACTGTTTCTACCTATATGATACAAAACAGCAGGATTACTTTAGTAAAATGAAGATGTGGGATAGCTGTATGCGGCTTGCCTATGCTCAAGTTGCAGGTGGAGCGAATCCGCGTAAAGTACTTGGTGACAGGCTAAGGCATCGTCTAATGCACAAGTTTGTTTATTTTCTTGACAGATATGGCCTTCAAATGTGTATTGGCTGCGGCAGATGTGTTGATGCCGAAGCCGGTGACGTAGACATCCGGAAAGTGCTCAAGAAACTGAACAAAGAGCTAAGGGATAGCAAAGGGGTAACAGTTGCGAAATGAAGCCGAATCTCTATCAACCCGTTAATAGTGAGATCGTTGAGATCGTAGATGAATCTCCAACAATCAAGAGCTTTGTTGTTATTCCTGAACAACAGATAACGTTCAAGACTGGTCAGTTTGTCGAGTTAACTCTCCCGGGCGAAGGTGAAGCACCTTTTACGCCGTCTTCATCGCCGGCTCAGGCGGATAAGATGGAAATAACGATCATGAAAGCTGGCCGGGTAACGGATCTATTGCATGAGTGCAACAAGGGGCAGAAAGTCGGGATTCGTGGACCTTTCGGCAATGGCTATCCGGTTGATGATTTTGTCGGCAAGGAAGTTTACATCGTAGGTGGTGGTGTGGGCTTGGCACCGATTCGCTCGTTGTTTTTAACCTTGGTTGACAGAATAAAAGACTTCAAATCTGTGGTGTGTCGCTATGGTGCCAGGACACCGGAAGATTTTATATATAAGAACACATTGTTTAGCTCTTGGCAGAAAATTGACGGCGTGAATATCAAACTCACAGTCGATGAGGCGAACGGTGAGTGGAAAGGTAATGTCGGCGTGGTGACGACGATCCTTGAGCCATGTGACGTAGACATTAAAAACGCCGTGGCGATAGTATGCGGCCCACCTATTATGATGAAGTTCGCGACGCTGAAATTATTAGAGTTTGGGTTCGCTGCCGAGGATATATATCTCTCGATGGAAAAGAATATGAGCTGTGGCGTAGGCAAGTGCGGGCATTGTATGATTGGCAAATACTATGTTTGCAAAGATGGACCTGTATTTACCTACGAGCAGATAAAAGACTACCCGAATATTTGGGACTAAATAAGGTTGTATATTTCGACGCAAAACGTAATTCGAGATACAAACTCATGCGTGCAAAGCTGATAATCGATTTGGCAAAGGCAAAGCTTCAGGAAGAGTCGAATGTTCGATGTTCGTATAAGCATCATCCTGAGAACAAAGGATTCGATTCATTGCTGGAGATGATTCGCTTTGCTTTGATCTGTCGAAAGTGCGAGTCTGCACCTTGCATAGCTGCTTGTCCGCAGGATGCACTTGAGAAGATACCCAGTGGAAATAACGACGCTGGCGTTCTTAAGCGGGCAAATATGTTGTGCACGGGTTGTGGTACCTGTGCGATAGCATGCCCGTTCGGAACGATATACACGGACTTGATACCTTTTCCCAGCAGCGTCTGTGATGTATGCAGAGGCAGGCTTGCACCGGGCGAAAAACCGCTTTGCGTTAAGACTTGCACAGATGGCAGCATCGATTATGGCGAAGTTAAAGTCGAAGGTGATATGGTAGAAATTTTTGAAGATATTGTGGTGCGAGTGGCTGGTGGCACTACGTGGGAGCCGTTCTTGAGGGATACGGAAAAGGCACAGAAATGATTGACGTGTTACAAAATCTGTTCTGGATTTTGATCTTTCCGGGATTTGTGTTCACGCTCATTTTGGGTTTACTTGCTTCCTGGATAGTACGAAAGGTTAGCGCTCTGGTGCAGTGGCGCGTTGGACCGCCGATCTGTCAGCCGTTATATGACATAATGAAGCTGATGGGCAAGGAAGTCCTTGTGCCGCAGGATGCTCAAAGGGCCGTCTTCCTCGCAGCGCCGCTTGTAGGGCTTGCAGGAGTACTGCTACTTTCGACGATGCTGTGGAAGATAACTATCACTCAAACGGCCTTTGTTGGTGATATTATTGTGGCGATATATCTGATGGTGCTGCCTTCGCTTGCCTTGATTCTGGGAAGTAGTGCCAGTGCAAGCCCACACGCAGCCGTCGGCACAAGCAGAGAAATGAAACTTGTAATGGGTTATGAATTACCGCTGGTCTTGGCCTTTATTGTAGTTGTAATCAAGGCGGGAGGCCGGTTGAACTTGGCTGCAATTGCTCAGCAAGCACCGGTTCTGAGTATATCAGGGTTCCTGGCATTTGTCGTTGCTCTGCTATGTGTTCAGGCCAAGCTGGGTTTTGTGCCCTTTGACATTGCTGAATCGGAAACGGAAGTTGCCGGTGGTGTGATAATAGAATATTCTGGAGCTTTGCTTGCAGTCTGGAAAGTTATGCAGGCGATGATGCTGGTTGCGCTGCCGTTGTTTTTAGTGATGGTATTTCTCGGCGGTTTTGGCACCGCGGGCTGGCCGTTAGTCGGTGGTATCGGAAAGTATGTTCTCGTGTTAGTTTTACTTATTTTGATAAAGAATACGAATCCACGTTTACGAATTGACCAGGCGATGAAGTTCTTCTGGGTATATTGTGGACTAATATTAGTTATAGCAGTAATTCTGGCAACAATAGGTAACTACTATGGCATCAATTGGCTGTAAGCTTGCCCGTCCGATAGGCGGGCTTGCCCGACTGGGCGGGCTTGTCCTGAGCAGGGCCAAAGAGGTGAGTTAATGAATTGGAAGATATGGTCATTGAAAAAATCGATCTGGGTCTTCCACGTCAATGCCGGCGCTTGCAACAACTGTGACATTGAAATCGTCAATTTGCTAACACCGAAGTTTGACGTTGAGAGATTCGGCATCAAGCTGGTAGGCTCTCCTCGCCATGCCGATGCGTTATTGGTGACCGGCGTTGGCACCCGCCAGGCCGTGATACGGGTGCGGGAGGTGTATCGCCAGATTCCCAAGCCCTGTGTGGTCTTTTTGATCGGGGCATGTGCATGTGGGACGGGAATATTCCATAAAGGCTACCATGTCGCAGGGCCTTTGGACAAAATAATCAGGGAGGTTGATCCTAATGCGATTATCGCTTACGTGCCGGGCTGCCCGCCGAAACCGGAGGCAATGATATCGGGAGTGGTTAAGGCGCTGTCGGCTATATAATGGGACATGAATATGAATCAACAAGAACTTAGTGACAGGCTGTCGGAAATAAATGATAAGCTCATAGATACTCAGCAACCATTGGATGACCGGATATTTCTATTGTGTGAATCCAAAAACAGTTACGCTGTCAACAAATTCTTGTTTGAGCAGCTAAGCTTAAGGTTTGTCATCGCGACGGGCATTGATTCTGATGATTGTTTCGAGGTCTTGTATCACTATGCTTATGACCAGTTAGGCTATATTATTACTTTAAGGGCGTTTATCCGGGATCGCGAGAATCCGGCTGTCGAGTCGATCACACCATTTTTACCTGGTGCTGAATGGATAGAGAGGGAGATACATGATCTTTTGGGAATTGAGTTCAGGAATCATCCGAATATGAGACGTTTGATTCTGGCTGATGATTGGCCGGAAGGCGTATATCCGTTGAGAAAAGCTTGTCCCCTCGACAAGCTCGGGGCAAGCTCTGAGCGAAGCGAAGGAACTAAAAAATGAAACGAACGGTCAGAAAACCGGTTCTGGCGGTTGGCCCATTTCATCCGTTGCAGGAGGAGATGGAATTTTTCCAGCTTACTATCGATGGCGAGACGGTTACCGATATTGATATGAGAATATCTTACAATCACCGGGGCATAGAAGGAATCAGTGAAACGCTACAGTTCGACCAGGTACCGTTTTTGGTCTCCCGTATATGCGGAATCTGTTCAGCGTCGCATCCGCTGGCGTATGTTCAGGCCGTCGAAGACATTGCCGGTGTGACGCCACCAGAACGAGCACTGTATGTCCGTGTTATTATCAATGAGCTTGAGCGCATCCACAGTCACATGTTATGGGTGGGCCTAGCCGGTCACTTTATTGGTTATGATACGGTCTTTATGTGGGCCTGGAAATATCGTGAGCCGGTTCTTGATTTGCTCGAAGAGATAACAGGCAATAGAAATAACTACGGCAATGTAAAAGTCGGTGGTTGTAGAGAGGACATCCCTGACGAGACTATCCCTAAGATATTGAAGGAGCTTGACAAGCTCGAAAAGAAAACCGACATGCTCACCAAAGCCGTCCTGGACGATCCTGTTATACATGCCCGGCTAAAAGGTGTCGGCATACTAAGCAAAGAGGATGCTATCAAGTACGCAGTAACAGGCCCCACAGCTCGGGGTAGCGGAATTGCTATCGACGTAAGGCGGGATGATCCTTATGCGGCTTATAACGATTTGGATTGGAATGTGATAGTTCAACCTGAAGGTGATGTCTTCGCTAAGGCGGTTGTTCGTCTTCTTGAGGTTCTTGAGGCAGTCAAGATAACGAGAGAGGCGGTAAAGAAGCTACCAAAAGGACCGGTTGCTGTAGAGGTCAAGGAGATACCGCCCGGCGAGGGCTGCGGCCATGCAGAGGCTCCGCGGGGTGAGACCTTTCACTACGTCCGTAGCGACGGCGGCAATCGCCCTGTCCGGCACAAGGTAAGGGCGCCTAGCTTTGTAAATGTACCTTCGTTTAGGGCGTCCTGCATTGGTCAGCACATTGCCGATGTGACAATTACTTTAGCAGCGGTTGATCCGTGTTACAGTTGTACTGAGAGATTAGCTGTCGTTGATAGTCACAACAACATTATACAAAATTACGAGACCTTGCTTAAAATGAGCCGTGAAAGGACAGCAGAAATCAGAAAAGAAATAGGAACGCCTCAGTGGAAGTTGGAGGATTTCTGAGTTGGATATTATTTTGCTCAGTTTGGTTTTTGTGCCTCTGATTGTTGGTTTTGTTATTCTTTTTTTGCCGAACAAGCTCAGGACCTTATCCAAAACATTGGCGCTGGTAATTTCAATTGCTGCGTTTGCTCGGGCGGTGCGGATATTCAGATTCGGCGAGTACGACTGCGGCTGGCCCATCCTGCGTATAGGCGATGTCCAGCTTGACCTGTTGCTTAGTATAAAGCCTCTGGGATCGTTCATATTGCTCTTTGCCATGGGCTTTGGTCTTCTGATAACCTTATATTCGCTAAGGTCAATGGCAGGTGCAAAGCGACAGAACGAGTACTATGGCTCGATTTTGCTTACAATAGGCGGCTCGGCTGGGATTTTGCTTTCCAACCACCTGCTATTCGTGCTTATATTCTGGGAGATAGTTACTGCATCACTGTATCTACTCATAGCCACTGGCGGAAAAAACTCGAATTTTGCAGCGACCAAAAGTTTCGCAATGATAGGGGCGTCGGATGCAGCCTTTCTGCTTGGTATTTTAATGGTGTGGGTATCTTCGGGTACACTTGTCATATCGGAGATAAGCCTTCCGACTGCTTCGACAATTCCAATAATTGCATTTTTGCTGCTTATGACGGCTGCGATTACAAAGGCAGGAGCACTACCACTGCATACATGGTTACCCACCAGCGGCGAGTATGCTCCAGCCTCCGTAATGGCATTATTGCCGGCTGCGATCGATAAGCTCCTCGGGATATATCTTCTGGTGATAATTGTCGGCGAGATATTCATACTTCAGTCAGCAGCTCTGAGTTTGATCCTCGCAATAGTGGGGGCAGCTACGATCATTATCGCCGTAATGATTGCAATGGTTCAGCACAACCTTAAAAAGCTGCTTTCATACCATGCTATTAGCCAGGTAGGTTACATGGTTCTTGGCATAGCTACAATGACACCGGTAGGAATTGCCGGAGGCATTTTCCACATGCTCAACCACGCGATATATAAATGTTGTCTGTTCCTTTGCGGCGGCGCTGTTGAACATGCCAGTGGCACTGCTGAGTTAGACAGGCTCGGTGGCCTTGGCAGGAAAATGTCGATAACATTTACTACCTGTTTGATTGCTGCTTTGAGTATTTCGGGTATACCACCTTTCAATGGCTTTGTCTCCAAGTGGATGGTTTATCAGGGTGTGATCCAGATGGGTTCGGGTCAGGCTAACAGCGCCGCGAGATTGTGGCCTGTTTGGCTGACTTGTGCGATGTTCGGAAGTGCGCTGACGTTGGCTTCATTCGTGAAACTGATACATTCGCTGTTTCTTGGGCGACTGCCGGATGAACTAAAACACGTGAAAGAAGTACCTTCGTCTATGACTTTACCTATGGTTGTGCTTTCTACACTTTGTGTTTTCTTTGGAGTTTTCTATCACGTGCCTTTGAAGTTATTCATTTACCCTGCCTTGCAAGCTATGGATATGGAAACCGGTGCTGCGATTTTCATGGGCACATGGCAGTCTATTCTTGCCACTGCCCTTATAGCTATTGGCGTAGCCCTGGGCTTACTCATTTTATTAGTGGGACTATTGGCCAGGAAAGTTAGGATTGTTCCAACCTGGACCTGTGGTGAAATCCAGACCAACGAACAAATGGCTATACCCGGCACAGGTTTCTACAAGACCGTTTCATCCATGGGAGGATTGAAACAATTATATTCAGGCCAGGAAAAAGGTCATTATGATCCGTATGATCAGAGCGCGAAGTGCGGCCTGACATTGACAGCATTTCTACGATGGCTTCATTCTGGTATATTGCCTGTATATTTGACATGGGTGACTGTAGGGCTGCTGATCGTATTATTTGTCGTCTGCAAGATTTGGTGAGATCGGCATGACTGAATTTTATATCTTAATGGTATTTATGATAATCGCAGCAATTATTGCTGTGGAGACTAAGAATCTACTTAGTTCCGTAATATGTGTTGGCGCTATTGGCTTTGGGGGTTCTTTGATGTTTCTTTTCTTGCGAGCGCCAGATATTGCAATAACGCAGATTGTGGTGGAAGTCTTGGGTTTGATTCTGTTGATTCGCGCCACTATTTCTCGCGACCTAACCTTTATCACTGGTGACAGAGAATTCTTTGGGACGGTTATTTCGGTCGTAGTTGTCTTTGTCATCTTCCTTGCGGGCGTGAGAGTTTTCGAAACATTGCCTGAGTTTGGGACACCTATTTTTGCACAGACTCCCGGTGCTGCTTCTCAAACATACATAGAAAAGGGGCTGGAGGAAACCGGAGCGGCGAATCTTGTTGCCTCTGTTATTTTGGATTTCCGTGCATACGATACACTCGGTGAGGCGACTGTACTGTTCACCTCGATTATTGGAGCAACGGTCATACTGCGATACAAGAGTAGAAAGCGACTGGAGGAGTAGAAAAATAAAAAATCAGAAATCAAAATGCAAAATGACAAAGCAAAATTCAAAAATGATTTTAAGAAAAGGCTCTATAATTTTACGCTAAAACTTATAGAGTTTTTGGATAGACTGCCAAAAGACAATGTATCAAAAAGAATTGGCGACCAATTATTACGAAGTGGTACAGGTATTATTGGCAACTATGTAGAAGGACAGGCAGCAAGCAGTAAGAAAGATTTTACTAACTTTTTTAATACTTCTCTTAAGTGCGCAAATGAGAGCAAGTTGTGGTTTGCACTGCTTCGTGATAGCAAGCGTGTAAAGCCAAAAGAGATTGTGTGGTTCTTAGATGAGCTGAACGAGATTGGGAATATTTTCGCCTCAAGTATTCTTACACTTAAGGGTAAAAGGGTAAAAGGTTAAAAGGCGATTTTTCATTTTGATATGTAGTTTTGATATTTGAATTTTAATATTTGAATTTGCCCGTGGATAAGCAGCTCCTGTGCTGAAGGGATGAATAATGAAGGGAATGACTGTTATAGTAAAGACCATCGCCAGCTGGGTAAAGATACTTATTTTTGTCTTTGGTATCTATATTATCCTTTTCGGTCATCTAACGCCGGGTGGCGGTTTTGCCGGCGGCGTGATTTTAGCCTCCTCTTATGTACTGCTGATGCTGGCATTTGGCAGAAAATTTGTTGAAGAGAATCTACCATCGTCGCTCGCCTCAAAGCTCGATTGCTTAGGTGCATTTCTATTCGCACTAATAGCAGTGTTGGGCTTGGTATATGGTGGAGTGTTTTTCGTCAATTTCCTGTATCAAAAGTATCTGCCAGGCCAGCCGCTCGAGCTTATAAGTGCCGG
>Ga0307438_1002609_pt1 | contig 10394 bp, 8 predicted proteins | sample SalMarWE160110MG_FD_202144 | JGI IMG/M metagenome (GOLD analysis project Ga0307438, IMG submission 202144) | Salt marsh sediment microbial communities from the Plum Island Ecosystem LTER, Massachusetts, United States - WE1603-110 | ecosystem: Environmental > Aquatic > Marine > Intertidal zone >...
TGAGGATGATGCGCTGGGCTCGCTTCATGACCTACAGCCCAAAGACGCGCATAGCATTGAGGCGGAGGAACTTGTCCTGGACCTCCGGCTTGAGGCCCAGCCCTTCGATCTGAGACATGCACGGCGTGAACAATAGCATGGGGTAGTTGGTGGCGAACAGCACCTTGTCCTGTCCGTGACTATTGATGAATTGAAGCAGCGCCGGCGGATAGTATCTGGGGAGATGGGCCGACGTGTCGATGTACACGTTGGGGTACTTGAATGCCAGGCCGATCATCTCGTCGGTCCAGGGGTAGCCGCTGTGCCCGCCCACGATGGTCAGCTCGGGGAAGGCCAGGGCCACCTCATCGATGTAGGGTATCGGCCGTCCCGGCTCCGAGGGGAACAGGGGCCCGGTGTGCCCCACCTGGGGGCAGAAGGGGATGCCCAGCTCGATGCACTTCACGAACAGCGGGTAGTACAGCTTGTCATTGGGGGGAAGGTTCCAGATCCAGGGGAGCATGTGCAGCGCTCTCAGCCCAAGCTCCTTGACGGCGCGCTCCAGCTCCCGCACGGCGTCCATCGGCCTGCGGGGGTCGACGGTGGCCATCCCCAGGAAGCGATCGGGATACTTCTGGACAAGGGCGGCGATATCATCATTGGAGATGATCACCCCCTCCGGCCGCATCCAGGCCCGCAGGAATGCCTTCTCTATCCCAGTCGCATCCATCTCGGCCAGGGTAACCTCGATAGGTATGCCCTCCGGCGGCGGGGTCATCTTGGCCCACCTTCTCAGGGATTCCATCTCGGGCATGTGCAGCAGTTGGGGGAAGCCCGGCTGGGCCCAGACGTCGATGACGCCGCTGGTGGGCGCGGCCATCACTCCTTCCTCCTCGGGCCAATAGTCTTGAGATAGCCTTGGTAGTTGCGCTTGGTCTCGTCGATGTGGTCGCCGCCGAACTTCTCCAGCATTGCCTCTGCCAGGACGATGGCCACCATCGCCTCGCCGATGACGCCGGCGGCGGGCACCACACAGACGTCGCTGCGCTCGTAGTGGGCCTCGGCGGCCTCGCCCGTCGCCAGGTCGGCCGAGGGCAGGGGCTTGGCCAGGGTGGAGAGCGGCTTGAGGACCGCCCGCAGGACGATCGGCTCGCCGTTGGTCATGCCTCCCTCCAGGCCGCCGGCCCGATTGGTGGCCCGCTGCCAGGGACGGTCGCCCCACTGGTCGGCGGGCAGGATGACGTCGTGGGCCTGGGAGCCGGGGAGCTTCGCCAGGCCGAAGCCGCCGCCGATCCCCACTCCCTTGACGGCCTGGATGCTCATCACTGCCTGAGCTAGGCGGCCATCCAGCCTGCGGTCCCAGTGGATGTGGCTGCCCAAGCCGATGGGCGTCCCTGTGGCCCACACCTCGAAGATGCCGCCCAGGCTGTCGCCGGCCTCGCGGGCAACGTCGATGGCCCGAACCATGCCCTCCGAGACCTGGCGGTCGGCGCAGCGCACCGGCGATTCCTCTACCAGGGTCCAGTCTGGCTCACCCTGCCCCTCGACTCTCACCTCGCCGATGGCCAGCGTGTAGCTATGGACAGCGATGCCGAACTCCTCCAGAAAGCGGCGGACGACAGCGCCCACGGTTACCCGCGCCGCCGTCTCGCGGGCGCTGGCTCGCTCCAGGATGGGGCGCACGTCGTCCTGCCCGTATTTGATGGCGCCGGCCAGGTCAGCGTGGCCGGGGCGGAGGCGCGTCAGCTTCTCGGCTGCCTCTGCCGCTGGCTCCACCTGCATTACGTCCTGCCAGTTTGGCCAATCGCGATTGCGGATCACTAGGCTGAGGGGGCTGCCCAGGGTCAGGCCGTGGCGCACGCCGGAGAGGATCTCCGCCCGGTCCTCCTCGATCTGCTGGCGCTGGCCGCGACCGTAGCCCCCCTGGCGGCGGTGCAGGTCGAGGGCGATGTAGTCCTCGCTGAGGGGCAAGCCCGCGGGCAGCCCTTCGACGATGACCGTCAGGGCCTTGCCGTGCGATTCGCCGGCGGTGAGAAAGCGAAACATACTCATCGTCTAATCCTCACTGCCCTTCACCGCCGTCGGCGCGAGTGCTTTCCGCGCGGCTCTGAACATTACGTCGAGCGGTGCCTGGGCGGCCGTCCACAGCTCGAGGGACTGTGCGCCCTGATGAACAAGCATCGAGAGACCGCCGAGGGTGCGAGCGCTTCGCCTCCTGGCTTCCGTCAGGAATCTGGTCTCGAGGGGGTTATAGATTATGTCAAACACTAGTGCCCCCGTAGGAATGAGTTCAGCGGGCATCGGCAGGTCGTGCTCTTCCTTAGTATGACGCATACCTATCGGCGTACAGTTTACCAGAAGCTGAGAGCCTGAGATGGCCGCCGCCAGGCTATCCTTGGTCGGGGGCACATTGCGAAGGGCGGTTTCGCCCTGGCCGCCGAGGTGGTGGACCAGCCCTTCCGCTCTCTCGGTAACGACGTCGCTGATGGTGACGGAGGCAGCTTTGCCCTGGATGAGGGCCATGGTAGCGGCGCGACCTGCCCCGCCTGCCCCCAGGAGGACGACATGTGCGCCGCTGGGGTCGAAGCCGCCGTCTTCTCGCAGAGCACGAGCGAAGCCAGTCATATCGGTGTTGTAGCCGCAGAGCCTGCCATCACGGTTGACGATGGTGTTGACGGCGCCGATACGGCCAGCCAGGGGGTCAACTTCGTCCAGCAGGGGGATGACGAGTTCTTTGTAGGGCACGGTGACGTTGGCCCCTAGGTAGTCAGGGCGGCGTATCCCTGCCACGCGCTCGGCCAGGGCGTCGTGCTCTGTCTCCCAGAGCTCGTAGCGCGCATCGATGCGTAGGTGATCCAGGGCCGCCTGCTGGAAGACGGGCGATATGGAGTGGGCCAGGGGCTTGCCGATGAGGCCGATGGTCTTCACTTGCGTACTACCTACCGCCGTACTGCTCGACGTTGCGCAGGTGCTCTTCGAACGTCTCGGCGAAGACGTGGCTGCCATCCTCTTTGGCCACGAAGTAGAGGTAATCCGTCTGCTCTGGCCTGATCACCGCCCGGATGGAATCGAGACCGGGGTTACAGATGGGCCCCGGCGGCAGGCCCGTGTTGCGATAGGTATTGTAGGGCGAGTCCACCTCCAGGTCGGCCGCGGTGAGGTCTTGCTTCCAGTAGCCGTACCTGGCGACGCTGGACGGGTCGTTGCCCAGGGCGTACTGCACGGTGGGGTCGGCCTCCAGGGGCATGCCCCGACGCAGGCGCTTGAGGAAGACGCCGGCGATGATCGGCCGCTCCTCGGGGACCTGGGCCTCCCGCTCGACGATGGAGGCCAGGGTGAGCACCGTGTGCACCGACAGCCCGGACACGGCCGCCTCGTCACGGAGCTCGCTGTCGAGGCGCTGGTCGAAGTTCTCCAGGATCTGCTCAACGACCTCCTCCGCTGTCATATTGCGGTTGAAGAAGTAGGTATCGGGGAAGAGATAGCCCTCCAGGTTAGCCCAGTAGGGCTTGGTGTACAGGAAGCTGAACTCGTACCAGATCTTGATGGCCTCGAGGAAGTCCTCGGCGGAGACGACGGTCTTCTCCTCCATGAGCTCGGCGATCTCCTCCGCCCGCACGCCCTCGCGGATGGTCACCACCAGGGGCGCGGTCTGACCGCGGCGGATGCGCTCTATCACTTCGAGGGTGGGCATCCTCTTCTCGAACTCGTAGTCGCCAGCCACGAGCTTGTCCTCGTAGCCCTCCAGGGTCACCAGCACCCGGAAGAGGAGGCCGCTGGAGATGACGCCTTCGTCTTCCAGCTTTTCGCCCACTTCCTGAGCGCTCTCGCCCTCCTGGATAGTGATAATAATGGACTCGCCCGGCGTCGACGTCGGTAGGACCGTCGGCGGCTCTTCCTTCAGGACCGAGCCGGGGGTCTCCGTGATCTGCCAGATGCCGATCGCCACCATGACGACGGCGAGCAGGATTCCGACTAGGGGGAGAAAACGCATCCTCTATGACTCGAAAGGGGGTGATGGGCTGGCCTGCGCGTCCAGGTAGCTCTGGAGAACGATGGCGGCGGCTGCGGCATCACGCTTGGCCTTGGCCTTCCGTCCCCTGTGACCGGCGCTGGCCAGGCGCCGCTGGGCCTCGACGCTGGACAGGCGCTCGTCCCAGTACTCGATCGGCAGCGACAGCCGATCGGAAAGTTCCTGGGCGAAGGCCTTGACCGCTTGGGCTTGAGGGCCGAGGGAGCCGTTCAGGGAGATGGGCAGGCCGACCACGACGGCTTCCGCTCCCTGCTCCTGCACCAGGCGGGCGATGGCATCGAGGTCGGCGGGCAGCTCTCGGCGCTCCACCACCGCGACGGGCAGGGCGACTCGCACGCTCTCGTCGACCACGGCAACGCCGATGCGCCGCTCGCCTACATCTAGACCCAGGATACGCATGACAGCTAACTCTTCTTCGCTACGGATTCTCTAACCAACGGCTCCACTAGAGCGAGGGCTTCGTCCACCTTGCCGGCATCGGTGCCGCCGCCCTGGGCCATCTCCGGGCGGCCACCGCCCCCGCCGCCGGCAGCCGAGGCCACCCGCTTGAGGATGTGGCCGGCGTGGAGACCGCGCTTCACCAGGTCGGGGGTGACCATGGCCATGAAGGCTGGCCGCCCGTTGAGCACCGTCCCCAGAACGACGACGGCAGAGCCCAGGCGCTGTCGCAGGACGTCTCCCATGTGGCGCAGAGCATCCTGGCTGGGGGCATCGACCCGCGCCGCCAGCAGCGGGATGCCGTCCACCGCCTTCGCCTTGTCGACGAGGGTCTCGGCGGCAGGCGCAGCCGCCGCTCGCTCCATCGCTTGCACTCGCTTGCGCTCGCTGTCCAGCTCGGACAGCAGAGAAGCCGCCCTCGATTCCAGATCGCCCGGAGCGGCCCCCAGACGGCGACTGGCGCTCTCCAGGGCGGCCAGTTGCTCCTGGACATAGGCCTCGGCGCCGCGGCCGGTGATGGCCTCGATGCGGCGCATTCCCGCGCCGATGCTGCTCTCCCCCACGATGAGGAACAGCCCTATCTGGCCGGTGGCCGAGCAGTGGGTGCCGCCGCATAGCTCGCCGCTGAAGCGCTCGCCGCCCTCCGTCGTCTCCACCACCCGCACCTGGTCGCCGTACTTCTCGTCGAAGAAGGCCAGCACGTCCTCGTCCATCGCGGCATCGAAGCTGCAGATGCGGGTGGCCACCGGCAGGTCAGCCCGGATCTTCTCGTTCACTATCCGCTGTATTTCCGCCAGTTCATCCGGCTTGATGGCCTCCATGTGGGTGAAGTCGAAGCGCAGGCGGTCGGGTGCCACCAGCGAGCCCTGCTGGCGGACGTGGCTGCCCAGCACCCGCCGCAGGGCGGCATGCAGGAGGTGCGTGGCGGTGTGATTACGCATTATGTCGCGGCGGCGGCCCTCGCCCACCCGCGCGACCACGGCGTCGTTGACGGCGATGCGTCCGTCCACTACGCGGCCGCGGTGGACGATGAGCTTTTCGGTGGGGCGTTGAGTATCGTCCACCTGGACGCGACCGTGAGGGCCGACTATCTCCCCCGTGTCGCCGACCTGGCCGCCGGCCTCGCCGTAGAACGGCGTCTCCCGCAGGATGACCTCGACCGCCTCGCCCTCCGAGGCGCTCTCCGCCTGGCCGCTGTCCCTCAGCAGGCCGACGACGGTGGTCTCGGCGTCGAGCGTCTCGTAGCCCAGGAAGGGCGTCTCCAGGTCGGCCAGGGCATCGTAGCCTGCCGCCGTCGCCTCGGCGGTGAACTTGGCGGCGGCGCGGGCTCGCTCGCGATGCTCGCGCATGAGTTCTTCGAAGCCGTCCTCGTCGATGTCGAAGCCGCGCTCGCGGGCGATCTCGCGGGTCAGCTCCATGGGGAAGCCGTAGGTGGCGGCGAGAAGGAAGACCTCACGGCCGGATAGCTCGTTCTCCATTCGCCTGGCCTGGTCCTCATCACATTTCAAAATGGGTTGAATAGTAGCCTGATCGACTGCGGCTGAGGACGTGGGGTATAGGCTGGCACTATGACGGAATCTTTCCTTCCAACTGCCGCCTTCAACGTCCGCCCTTGCGAGAGCATTACTAAGCCAACCCCGAGCGCTCACCATCGTCTCAAAAACGAAGGAAGAACGGTTCAGCAAATCCTTGAATGCTTCTTCTTCCCTTCTCACTACGTCTAACGTGAATTCTCGTTGCCGGGTCAACTCAGGATAGGTACCACCCATTCCTTTTATGACTGTCTCAGTTACAGAAGAGATGAATGAGAGGCTCTGCCACCGTTGGCGCTGTTCTTCTCGAGAAGACAGTGCACGCCGAAGACCTTCTCCGGGCTCGAGAGCCATGAGAGAGTCTTCAATCTCTTCTTGCGGGCGTGCTGGACTTGTCTCGAATAGCTCGCGGCCTCTGTAGATGGCCCGCCGCAGCACCTGCCGGACAGAGTAGCCCTGCTTCTCGTTGCTGGGCAGCACCGGCGTCTTGTCGTCGCTCACCAGGAAGGCCGCCGCCCGCGTGTGCTCGGCCACGATGCGCATCGCCCGGTCGGTGGCCTCATCCTCGCCGTAGCGGCGGCCGCTCAGTTCCTCCACCCGCTGGATGATCGGCGCAAAGAGGTCGGTCTCGTACAGCGTGCGCTTGTCCTGGAGGATAACCGCCGTTCGCTCCAGGCCCATGCCGGTGTCGATGTTCTTGGCGGGCAGGGGCGTGCGCGAGCCGTCGGCGTTCAGGAAGTAGGTCGTGAACACCAGGTTCCATATCTCCAGGAAGCGTCCGCACTCCACCGCCGGGTGGCACTGGTCGCGCTCGCACTCGGGGCAGCCGGGCGTGGAACCGAGGTCGTAGTGGAGCTCGCTGCACGGCCCGCAGGGGCCCACCGGGCCGCAGAACCAGTAGTTGTGCTCCTCGCCGTAGCGCATGATGCGCTCAGCGGGCACTCCCACCTTGCGCCACAGATCGAAGGCCTCGTCGTCGTCGAGGTAGACGGCGGCCCACAGGCGCTCCTTGGGTATCGCGAACCAGTTCTTGTCGGTCACCAGCTCCCAGGCCCAGGGGATGGCGCTCTCCTTGAAGTAATCGCCGATGCTGAAGTTGCCCAGCATCTCGAAGAAGGTGAGGTGGCTGGTATCGCCCACCGAATCGATGTCGCTGGTGCGAAAGCACTTCTGCACGGAGGCCAGGCGACGGGATGGCGGGCTGACTCGCCCCTCGAAGTAGGGCTTGAACTGGACCATGCCGGCGCCGGTGAACAACAGGGTGGGGTCACCCAAGGGCACCAAAGGCGCGCTGGGCATCACCTTGTGCTCGCGCTCCTCGAAGAAGCGCAGGAAAGTATCGCGAATCTGTTGGCTATCCATATTGAAAAACACTCGCCTGCCGGCGAGGCAGGCCTGCCTAGGGAAACGTGAATGGATTATAGCACGCCTGCCTGCCAGCGGGCAGGTGGGGAGCATGCGCCTTGACAGCCTGGGGGCTTATGGCTAGTATTGTAACTAGAGTATGACGCCGTTGCCGACGTGATGAGAGGCCGGCAGCGGCGTAGCAGCAAAGAAGGTTGTAGTTCTTGGACGCTGAAGAAGACGATCCGCCGCCAGGCGACAAACGTAGTCCCTGCGGCTTGTCCCTTGATCCGCCCAAGCCTCTCGACGCTCTCCCCTGCCAGCCCCTGCGCGTCCCCGCAATTTCACGTGTCTCGTGGTATCTTCGCTCCGCCTTACCTTTTTCGTGTTTAGTATAGGGTTTCCCCTTTGAGCAGGTGATGGCAAGAGCAAGGACAGCGACGACACATCCCTCAAGCGAGGCGATTCGGCTGGGGCTTCAGGTCAAGAAGCTGGCCACAGAGCTCGGCCTGGAGCTTACGTCCTCGTTGCGGGCCCAGCTCAAGCAAGCCATCGCTCAGGAAGGCTATACGGCAGCCAGGGAAAGGGTGCTCGAAGCCCTATCGCGCCCGCGGGTGCAGGCTCTGATGCGACAGCATCTCTGCCAGAGGCTGATGTTGGCGAGGGTCATCATCGTCGACCCGGCCACCACCTACATCGAGGATAGCGTCAGTGTGGTGGCCGAGACCGTCATCCATCCCAATACTGTTATCTCCGGCCGCACGAGCATCGGCAGGGCCTGCCAGATCGGTCCCAACACCATCGTCAGCGACTCCACTATCGGCGACCGCTGTCGGGTTGTGGCCTCGGTAGTGGAGGGAGCGGTGCTGGAGAGCGACGTGACTGTAGGGCCCTTCAGCCACCTGCGGTCGGGCACCTACCTGGCCAGGGGCGTACACGTGGGGAATTTCGCTGAGGTCAAGAAGTCGCGCCTGGGCCAGGGCGCCAAGATGGGCCACTTTGGCTACGTTGGCGATGCCCAGGTGGGCGACGAGGCCAACATCGGGGCGGGGACAGTCACCTGCAACTTCGACGGCGTGAGCAAGCACCGCACGACTATCGGTAAGGGGGCCCTCATCGGTAGCGACACGATGCTGGTGGCACCGGTGCGGGTAGGCGAGGGCGCCTCTACCGGCGCCGGTTCGGTGGTGAATCGAGACGTGCCGCCGGATACGGTGGTGGCGGGAATTCCGGCTCGCATTCGGGGCAAGCGGAGGTCCCGCCGAAAGGGAAGGGTGGCGAGAGAGCGTGGAGAATAGTAGCTGGCCCGGGGTGGTGCTGCTGGTCGGCGCCATTGTTCTGCTGACCCTGGTGACGGCGGCGGAGGCGGCAGTCGTCTCCAGCAACCGGGCTCGCCTGCGCCTGCTTGCTGGAAAAGGAGCATCGCGGTCGCAGATCCTGACGGGCTACCTCCAGGAAAGGCACACCGTCTATTCATCCCTGGCTCTCGCTCGTAACCTGGCTCTCATTGGCAGCACCGCTATTGTCGTCTATATCGTTTTGCACGAGGTCGGCCACAACTGGGCCGTCCTTACGGGCACCTTCTTCCTTGCCCTGGTTGGCCTGGCGGTGATCCAGGCCGTGCCGCGACTGGTGGTCTCTCGCAATCCTCAGAGGTGGGTGGCTTATCTGTCTCCCTTTGTCGGTTTGATTAGGCTCGTTTTCCGCCTGCCCTCTGCTCTCTTGGACCTGCCGGCGCGTGCTCTCCTGCGCTGGCGGAGGCTGGGGGTAGAGGAGACAGAACCGCTGGAGGAGACGGAGGAGATTCTGCGCCTGCTGGAGATGGAGGAGAGCGTAGGCCTGATCGATGAGGACGAGAGGCGAATGATCCGCAAGGTCATGGCTTTGGAGGCCACCACCGCCCGCGAGATCATGGTGCCCCGTATCGATATGGTGGCCGTGCCCAGCGACAGCAGCTTCGAGGACATTGCTCGCGCCATCGTCGAGCGGTCCTACAGCCGTATCCCCGTGTTCGAGGACACGATCGACAACATCGTCGGCGTCGTCTATGCCCGCGACGTGCTGGATCATCTGGCTAACGGTTCCAACCCAGCCAACGTTAAGGCCATGGCCCGCCCACCCTATTTCGTCCCCGAGAGCAAGAAGGTGGACGAATTGCTGACCGAGATGCGGCGGAACAAGCTGTCCATAGCCATCGTGGTGGACGAGTACGGCGGCACCGCCGGCCTGGTGACCATCGAGGACCTCATCGAAGAGATCGTCGGGGAGATCGCCGACGAGTTCGATGTGGAGGAGGAGCCCATCCAGCGGGTCAGCGAGAGCGAGGCTGTCCTGGACGCCCGGGTGAGCATCGATGCCCTCCAGGAGCTGTTCGGCGTGCAGGTGGAGGAGGGCGACTTCGACACCGTGGGCGGCTTCGTGTTCAACCATCTGGGCAAGATGCCCTCCGTCGGCGAGGAGATCGAGGTGGATGGCCTGGTCGTGCGGGTCCTCTCCGTCAGCGGCCGCCGCATCAAGCGACTGCGGGTGATCAAGCGGGAGCCTCCCCCGTCCGCCAACGGCAACAACGGCCCCAAGTAGTTCCGCGCCGCTCCTTCTCCACACGCTTGACAATCCCTGTCCCTGCTGTATCATAAGGGCGTAGCCGGCCTGGACTTTCACATACGGGAGATCCCTCATGGTCAAGGCACGGGTTCTCACAAGAAGCCTCGTAGTCATTGCCTATGCGCTCGCACTGCTTCTGCTCCTAGCGAGCGATGCCCCGCCGGCCGCCGCTGACCCCGGCACCACCGAGCGCGTGAGCGTAGACAGCGGGGGCAACGAGGGGAACGCCGAAAGCAGCCGGGCCGCCATTAGCGCCGACGGCCGCTACGTCGCCTTTTCGTCTGTTGCCTCTAACTTGGTGCTGGACGACACCAACGGCACTTGGGACGTATTCGTTCACGACCGTCTGGCACGAACCACAGAGCGGGTGAGTGTCGACTCTTTTGGCAACGAGGCTGATTTTGGCGGCGCGCGCCCTTCCATGACGCCCGACGGGAGATTCATCGCCTTTACATCCGGTTCAA
>Ga0307438_1002617_pt1 | contig 10380 bp, 13 predicted proteins | sample SalMarWE160110MG_FD_202144 | JGI IMG/M metagenome (GOLD analysis project Ga0307438, IMG submission 202144) | Salt marsh sediment microbial communities from the Plum Island Ecosystem LTER, Massachusetts, United States - WE1603-110 | ecosystem: Environmental > Aquatic > Marine > Intertidal zone >...
TGAGACGCCCTTTGTTTCCATATATGACAATAGATAGTATGTTTGTCACATAATGTCAACTTAAAAATACTAATAACCCTATTTTACATGCAATTTACCACGTAATATGAGGCGTACACCCTACGGTTATGCTTTTCAATCCACTCATTAATGAAATGTGATATCCCATACCCAACTCTGGCTTCTGTAACTTCATCACTTGCAATGCCCAATAAATAACCAACAGTATCAAGGTTTGCTATGTGAGGTTCTAATTTCTCTTCAATATCTCTCACTATGTCAAAATTCAATTCTTCTTGTAAGTAGTCCTTCTTTTCCTCCTGACGTGATGTTTCGATTGCCTCTTGTATCGCTTCTAAACCCATAATAAACCTCCTTATTTATTCTTCGCCAAGCTCTTGATTTATTTTACGAAGCTCACCTAAAATATCGGAAAGTATTAACCCAATTCCTGCGATATCATCTTCTTGAAGATCAAAAGCATTGCCGGCCTCACCACATAGGACCATTAACTGACTAAGCCCGGAAAGTCTGCTTATCACACAGGAAAGCTCGATTGAATAGTCATCCTTAACCTCCTGGTCCTGGCGTGATGTTTCGATTGCCTTGTGTATTTCTTTGATTTCGCCCATAAAAACCCTCCTTGACTTTCATTCTCTATTCTGTTAGTTTAATTTTTAGATCGATTTTACTCGATCTACCCTGTGAACCTTCCCCTGGTTGCAGTCCTCGGGAAGGTTCTTTTAATTAGAATGCCTTGTTTTTCGATCACCTCCTTTCTGCTTACGACCTAATATCGCCTTGAGGCCTTCGATGATCTTTGATGCCTCCTGTTTGGTACAGATCCGCTCTTTTTTTATCACCCTTCTATTAAATCCCATAAGCTGATTCGGATTATCCCATCCTAATTGATCCACGAGATACTCAATCAACCGGATCTGCTCGCCGGTAAGAAGTTCAACCACGTTTTCGGGTAAAGCTCTCCTGGCTTTCCGCTTTCTCCTTACTTTTGCACCATCATCAACCAGGCCGTCAATGATTCCCGCAGCTTCAGGAACAGTGAGCGTTTTGAGGCTTTTTTTGCCGGTCACATCAAAGACTATCTCATGGAGTAACTCGCTATCCATCCCTAATTGCCGGGCCAGGGTCCAGATCATTTTAAGCTGCTTTTCGGTGATCTTTCTTTCAGACCACTCAATGTTTTCCCTCATCTTGCCTCCGAGCCGTATCGGTTAAGAGTTTGTTAAGGGTACGCAATAAGGCTTCAAAGGTTGTTACCAAGCCTTGTATTTCCTGTATCTGATATTCAGTCATATGAGTGTCCTTCACGATTCGATATATCGTAGCACGGTGTAGGCCTGTAATCTCTGCCAAAATATCCCACCGTATACCTTTCGCTTTTAACTCCCGAATCCTTCTGTTTCGATTTCCTTTGAATGGATTGGATTTCTGGATTTCCTTTCTTATTTTCCAGTTAAGCTGGTTAAAAACCTCTTGTGCTTTAGGAGATATTTTACGTTCTGGTTTCATCGAAGACTCCTTAAAAGTCGTTCATATTTTTTAGCTCTTTGAGTAGGTTAAGATCCAATTTAGCCCCATATACCTCATGAAATTTAACGGCCTTTTTGAGTAAATCGGTCATGACTCTCAGCCGTCCGGGTTGCTGTGAGACGCTGTAAAAAAAATCAATACAGCCCTTTAGCAGGCCGGGAAAGATAGAATCAGCAATAATTTTAACGTCCTTATAAGTTATTCCTTGAATAGTTCGTCGAATCGTTAGCCGAGATGCGATTTGATCCCAATCATAGCGAGGATCACCGCGCATTTGCGAATAGAGACGGGGCGTTCCCAAATATGTAAATCCCGTACCCGCAGCGTCAAAGACATTGCGAATAATTTCAAAAGTTTCCCATCGAAGGAATGTTGACTCATCGATGATAACCAGCCGTCTTGAACTCTTAAGCTTAGTAATCACACCACGTAAAATATCGTCCAGGGCTGTACTTGAACTGTAAGCGGCCACGCTATTTGCCAAGGCCTTAAGAATCGTCGAAAACCCTCGGCGCGTCGGGCTTGCAGTTAAAATGATGGTATTTGGATTTTTTCGTTGATACTCCTTCGCCGTTTTAGTTTTGCTCGTTCCAGAGGGGCCAACTACCGCTCCCATCTCGCCCCCTTTATCGCAAGCCTGAAGGACCTCCCAAATTAACTCGCTTGAACTAATCCAACAAAACTCTGGGTTTTTCGATCGCTGGAGATTGTCTTCCTTGCTATCAAGAAATATCGTGATTTTATCTTCTAAAACCCGGACGTTGGCTTTGTATTTTTGGTTTAAATAATCTCCGACACTTGTGTAACTCACACCTATCGCCGCCGCGAGTTTTCTTAACGAATTTCCACTCTTTTCCTTCCATCTGGTGAGGCGTCTAAGAACTCTCTCATTATATCTTCTTTCTAATTCTGTCGTGAATATTCGTTCGGGAAGCATATTTTTTAATCCTCCTCATCTTCTATGAACATTGTAAGTTTTTCCCTGGGAATGAGCCTCAGTCGTGGTTTTGGGGCTTCATTTTTTCGCTTCGATATGGCTGCATACTTTGAGAAAATCGATTCCTGATTGGCGGTAGCTGCCTCACTCTCATTGTCGGCGAGATCCGGCGGCTCCTCCTTAAACCCTTTAATGACTTCGCGCGAGAGTTTTTCGTTTCTGTGGAGAGCTGTCACTTTGGAAGCGGGCCGCACCTCCCTTGGTTTGAGTTTCGGCTCCTGGCCCATATCCATAGCGGCTTTAAGTGGATCAGGATTGCTCAAAGCCTTCTCTTCATGTTCGATCAGCCGTTTTCGTTCTCGCCGGATGTTTTGATTTATTTTATGTACAGTCTCTCGATTCTTTAAAGTGATCTCACTTCGGTAATGGCCTTTCGGTTCTAGGTAGGCAATTTCAAGCAATTTGCCATTTAGGATAACGGCACACTTCCGAATGTCAGCCGGATCTCTCCTACACTGAGCTATCTCACCACCATAGCGCCATAGCTCCTCTCCTCTATAAAAATCCTTCCCAATTTTGACACCTGAATTTCTGATTTTAATCCAATGCCGATCCATTCTTAGAAATGCCCTAAAGGACTCAGAAGGTACGACCGGAACAAAACCTTCGTAGTATGAATTAGGTGTTTTTTTTGTACTTGAATGAGGCCTGGAATTCCTCTCGTTAATAGTCTTATTGACCCTCTGATAGAGCTGCTCAAATGTTAATAACTTGCCTTTTCTAATCGCTTTTTCCAACTTCTTTGGGCGGTGTTTTGTATCAAAGAAACGATTACCTGGTACGTTGCGGTCCCGGTCAGTGAAAAGGCCAAAATTTGGTTCAATAATTTTCTCTCTTGGCCAGTAAGGAGCGGCAAAATATACCTCAGAGCCAGCCTCACGAAATAAACCAATAAACTCCTCTGTTTCGATATTTTTATAAGAATCAATCACACGCGATTTCACCTTTTTTCCTGAAATCATATAACTCTTATAAGGCCGGCCCCTATCAAGATAGATGACTTCCGGTACTCCGTGAGTTGCAATGGCGTAGTCGAACGCCTGGGCAATGGCCCATTTATCAGCGTTGGGTGCGAGTATCCAACCCGTGAATTTTCTTGATCTCGAATCCATAAATGCTGTCAACCAAGGGAAAATCACTTTACCATTGTGGAAACAGGCGATATCGACCTGTTTTGCATCTGAAACCCAACATTCGTTGAGCCCAACCAAAGACCAATCGCGGTGAATAAAAAGCCCATGATGCTTTTGCCATTGATCGGGTTCGCGTGCTAACAATCTTTCGCTCGGCGTCCACTTCGTTTTGATGAAATCCGCAATGGTCGTATGTGAGAAAAGCTTATCCCTCCTATCTTTAAACTCCTTACAATATCTCTCGTAGGTTTCTTGGATTGTTGGCCCGAGCTCCTTCATGTATATTTTCTCAACGAACGTCACTACTTCCTTATCAGCTTTAAGTTTTCGCTTTTGGATGCCAGGATTCCACCGCGGGATCAGACTCGCAATACCGTCCTTAATATATTTTTTTGTAATCCTTCTCAGCGGGTGTACGCCTCATATTACGTTCCAAACTCGGGAAAATGACGGTTGACGAAAAACGTCCAGAAATGGTCCCAGCGATTGCTCAAGATGAGAGATCGAAGTGTAAGAACAGCCTGGCCGCCATTAATGGTCCATCGCATGCCTGACTTCTTCATTCGGGCACCAATGAGGTTTTTACACGCGGCTTCAACAACACCACTTCCGATAGGGAGCTTGTTCTGTTGCAATTCAAAGTAACTCATTCGCCTTCTGTTGCGCTGGAGGTACTTGAGCTCTACTTCAATTTCCGGGTTCTCTTTTGTTTTGCTCCGTCTGTATCGAACGGCCCGAATCACCTTGGAAGCGCCGTTGGGATCTTCCTTTAGGATAGTCCGGTGTTTTTTGTACCAGGCCTTTGCATCTGATGAATCTCTAAAGAACAGTTCGGACAGCTTTGAGAGGTGCTCGCAGACGTGGAAGAAATCAACTACATGAATTGCGTTGGGGTATTTTTTACAAAAAAATAGCCATAAATCACGGGCGCCGTCCGCTATACATACAATGTATTTAAATTGGTGTTTCTTGGTTATGGCTTCCACTTCTTTTTCAAGAAGGCGTTTGGCCTGGGTTTTTCCTTTCTCAGGCATACGACCGATATACACAGTATCCAATCTGTTACCTCCGGCATCGTATGTGCTTACAGTGGCTGCTGTGGCGTGTTTCCACCCCTTTTCTCTGATCAGAACGGATGTGGAGTCCATGCTCATGGCCAAGGTCACGGCCTTTTTAGAAACCGCTTGCTTGGATTGAATCGTATGAAGAAACCCACTTGTTTCCAGAAAATCGCCAACATATTCGAGGACCCTTTTGGCGGTCCCTTCTGAGGGTTTCATAAGTGTCCATTTCTTACAATGTTTAACAAATTCTCTAAGGGTCATAGAGGCCAAGCTGTAACATATGTACTCAGCAGCAGCAAAGCTTACATAGTCATTTATGAACCTGAGCTTTACTTCAAGGGGGCAGATGCTTCGATTTGCCTTGTTACTCTGATAAATTCCTCGTTTGAGGGAAATTTCACCTAACAGGGTCAAATACCGGCCCAGCGCAAGGAACTTGCGATAGTGTTTCTGGCCGTCATGGATAATGGCTTTAGTGCGCTCGTCGTTTTTCAAAAACAACTCACTCAATCCAGACGCTCCGGATTTGCCGAGAGTTTCAATGAATTGCTTTTCAACATATTGTATCCTTGCACCGTCAAATGGGTACTTGGCAATTGAGCTGAGCTGTTCCACTACGCCAGCGCTAACAGCTGAAATTATTGCAGATGAGACGCCCTTTGTTTCCATATATGACAATAGATAGTATGTTTGTCACATAATGTCAACTTAAAAATACTAATAACCCTATTTTACATGCAATTTACCACGTAATATGAGGCGTACACCCTTCTCAGCTTTGATTCACTTATTTTGTGAGCCTTCGCGAATTGTTGAGTGAATGCCGTTTTCCGACCTGGTGGTAAATTTTGAATAGCCTCTAAGAAGGTTTTAACTGCCGTGCTATTTTCGTCAAACCTGCTCTGTTGCTTTTGTGTTCGGTTGAGATATTGTTGGTCTTCAGCGATGATGGGATCACTCTTCTTTTTTGAAGCCAGGCCGCGATCCTGGATAAACTCCTTCTGAGCTTCTTTATTGAGTGTGCTGAAATGCATCTTTATTTCCTGGTGGTTCCTTCTGTAGCCCTCAGTCCCGCGGATCTTAACGATAGGGATTTCGCCATTCTTGATACGTCTTTTCACTGTTTTTTTGCTAATCCCCTCATATTGGGTGTATTCAGCAATAGAAAGAAGGTGTTTTTTATTTTGGCTCATTTTTTAATATCAATTGTGGTCAGCTATTATTTTACTTCTTCTGGCCAGAGATAATTCTCTGGCTTATTAAGTATCTCACAAATTTGTTTACGTAATCCTGGTGATCTATAGCGGCCGGATAAAACATTAGTTATATAGGCACTATGTTTATCAAGCCTATTCCCAATATCTTTGACTTGGAGATCCTTCTCAGCTAAAGCTATCCTTTGGTTTCTATTCATTTTTACCTCTATAATCTAATTGATTCTTTATCTTTAAGTGTTATACTGTTTATATAATATGTCCTTTTGGACATGTCAAGGATATAATTACGTCTTTTTGGTCATTTATGAAAAAAAGTTTTTCTTACAAAGCAATAGGTAATAGAATTAAATTATTGAGGGGTGATGCTCAGACTCAAGAGCAATTTGCAGCCTTACTTGGTATATCTTTGCGGGCTTATCAGAGATATGAGCATGGAGAACGATTACCACCCTTTAAAACACTATCGAAAATAATTAATCTCTGTGATGTAAGCATGGATTGGATATTTGCTGGTAGTAGTGATAAGGAAATAGAACAAAATAATTTTGATTTTGTTGGTGATGTCGATAAGCTTAAGTATTTATTTGATCATGGGTCTTTTGACCTTGTAGAGTTTTTCGAAAAAATATTAAACTTCGCTACAAATATAACTCGTAGTCAACCTGATGCCGAGGCTGGAGATGATTTGGTAGAGTTCTTAACTTTTTTAACTGATATGAGTTCAAGTGCCTTGCGGAAAGCTTTTGACAGAAGGGAAATAATATCCTACCAATACAAAAAAGATGGAAAGCTTGTTAAAGTAGCCTATAGATCAAAAAATAATAAACTAGAAAAAAAACCTTCAAAAAAATGACCCCCTGTTGACCCTCTGTTTTTTTCTCTTCAGTAGTTAATTGATCAATAATTTTAAATAGTTAAATGCCTGACCCTCTGTTATTTTTATTTTCTTTAAAAATGACCCTCTGTTCTGCCAAAAATCCGAGAAGGTTTGACAAAAATGAACCCCTGTTAAATTTCTCCTAAAAATTAAAATCTAACAATATCAACACATTAAACATTATTTGACAATTTTTTGACAAAAGGGAAAAAAGTAGGAGCTTGTTGGGAAAATAGTACTGGTTTAGTTTATTTCTGTCAAATCTCGAAAAACAATAATAAAATCGAAATTTATAGTATAATTAAATACTTATCATCTAATTAAACAGCATTTCCAATATCATATTTCTGTCAAACCCCCCCGTTAGTAGTAGTTGCTCTCTATATGTCCTGATAATAGTAGAGCTTTGCAAAACCTGACAATTTTTGTCACCCCAATGAATAGGATGGACTTTTCTGGGCTGGTGTAAGGGCGCTGTCTTTTCGCAACTTATCAATGGGGGAAACCGCAGGCCCAGATTTATCGGGGCAATGCGGAGGGTGCAAACCTGCCCGCCATCGTGAGCCGCTCAGGCGAGTCGGTCGGGACTCCCCCATAGATAAGTTGCTGAAAAGACCAGTCTGAGAGCCTTGGAACTGAAGAAAAGCCCATCCTCGTTAAGAAAATAGGAGTTATGCAAAGCTCTCAATAGGTGTGGATAATAAAATTAGATAAGGAAAAAAGTAAGGATTAACTCTTGTAAAATTGGATGATAGAAAGAAAGGAATCGACCTTTAAACTTGCCCCCCCGATCAATGCGCCATCAATATCTGGCTGGGAGATGAGTGCTTTAATATTATCAGGCTTTACGCTTCCGCCATAAAGAGTTCTAATAGTTTCCCCTGTATTGTGGCCAAAATTTTCTATAAGCCACCTTCGAATAAAGTGATGTACTTCTTGCGCCATCTCTGGGGTGGCTGTCTTTCCTGTTCCTATGGCCCAAACAGGTTCATAGGCGATAATTACGGTTTGTGGTAAATTTCTTTTTTTACAACTGGTCTTGAGTGATTCGTTTAACTGAGTCTTAATTATATCAAATGTTTTTTTATCCTCTCTCTGTTTTAATGTCTCACCAATGCATACAATGGGTATCAATCCTGCCTCAATTGCGGCATTTACCTTTTGATTCACAGTTTCGCTGGTTTCAAAAAAGAGAGCCCGCCTCTCTGAATGCCCCAGGATTACATGGCTGCACCCTGCTTCTTTGAGCATCAGGGGAGAAATCTCACCTGTAAAGGCCCCCTTTGACTCCCAATGCATATTCTGCCCTGCAAGAAAAATATCTGTCTCTGTCAGAATTGTTTGTGCCAATTGCAGGGTAGTAAAGGGGGGTGCAACAAGTACATCAACCCTGTTATAATCTATTGTAGCGCTCTTAATTCCATTAAGGAGATCCCTTGCCTCATCAAGGGAAAGATTCATCTTCCAGTTGGCTGCCATTAAAGGTTTTCTGTTTCTCATTGTTGTGTTACCCTAAACTCTTAGCGATGTATACAGCAAGGTCTACCAGCCTGTTTGCATATCCGAACTCATTATCATACCATGCAAGTATTTTTACCATATCTTCTCCGATAGATATTGTAGATAGGGCATCCACAGCGGTAGAGGCAGTGATTCCATTGAAATCAATAGAAACAAGGGGCTCGTCACAATATTCAATGATACCCTCCATACTGCCCTGAGAGGCATCTTTAAAGGCCTTATTAACCTCTTGAGCAGATGCAGGTCTGCTAAGCTGAACCACGAGATCAGTTAAAGAGACATTAGGAGTAGGAACTCTTAGTGCCATCCCATTCATCTTGCCAGCCAGTTCAGGAAGAACCAGGGAAACTGCCTTTGCCGCTCCTGTGGTTGTAGGAATCATAGAAACAGCTGCTGCCCTGGCCCTCCTAAGATCATTGTGGGGAAAATCAAGAAGTCTCTGATCTGTAGTGTAAGAATGGATAGTTGTCATAAGACCTTTCTTAATACCAAACTTGTCTAATAACACTTTACAGATTGGGGCCAGGCTATTTGTGGTACACGATGCATTTGAGATGATAGAGTGATTTTTTGGATCGTACTGTTCATGATTTACTCCAATTACCAGGGTAATATCAGGATCTGGGGCCGGAGCTGAAATTATTACCTTTTTTGCCCCGGCATCCAAATGTTTAGATGCCTGAGATCTATCTCTGAAAAGCCCAGTAGACTCAAAAACAATATCCACGCCGAGATCCTTCCAAGGAAGCTTACCAGGATCTTTTTCCGAGATGATTTGTATTCTTTTCCCGTTAACGACAATGGCATTCTCCTCAACTTCAATATCAGCCTTAAGTATCCCATGCACTGAATCATATTTAAGAAGATGGGCAAGGGTAGTCGGATCTGTAAGGTCATTAAGTGCTATAAATTCAATGTCATCTCTTGTGTATGCTGCCCTTAATACCATTCTACCTATACGCCCAAAACCATTAATCCCTACCTTTACCGCCATGACTACCTCCTCCCTGTTGGATGCTTGATACCTGAACCTGGATACTTGATTCTTCATTGTAATTACTGGTTGTATTTATTGCCTGCCCGCAATGCTCTCGCTTGTGAGGCGGGCGGGTGTTCACCCAGTTTCGAGTTTCGAGTTTCAAGTTTCCTTTCGTTCAAGTAATTCACTTGCCAGAGAAATGCTTCTCTGTCCTGCGCTCTTTGCTATTTCCGCTACCTCTGCAAGACTCTTCCCTTTCCTATTATGGGCAATAGCTAATACCATTGGTAAATTTACACCTGTTACTACTTCTGCTGTGTCTTTTTGAAGAAAAGACAGGGCTAAATTTGATGGTGTCCCTCCAAACATGTCTACCAAGATTAGAACACCATCCCCTTGATCCAGAGATTTTAATTTATTCTGGATTATATTTCTTAATTTCTTGCTGTCTTTTTGTGTCTCGATGGAAATACACTCTGCTGCCTCGACAGAGCCTATGATAAACACTGCTGCCTCAAGGAGTTCTTTCGCCAACCGAGAGTGGGTTATTATAAGTAAACCGATCATTACAAAAATTAAAGTTCCTCATCCATATCCATTATAACCTTATAAATCTCTTTCCTTGATTTTGCACCCATCAATCGCTGTCTAAAATTAGCATCTTTTAACATCCTTGATATCTTGGCAAGGGCCGTCAAGTGCATACCAGCTGAATTTTCAGGTGCAAGTAAAAGAAAGAAGAGATATGCTGGTTGCTCATCTATAGAATCAAAGTCCAGGCCATTAATACTTCTTCCAAAAGAGATCAAAAGATTACTCAATTCCGCTAATTTCCCATGAGGCAAAGCAATTCCATCACCTATTCCAGTACTGCCCAGTCTTTCTCTTTCTAAAAGAACCTGGAGAAGAGACCTCTTGTTTAGAGATGGATTCTGCTCAGTTATCACCTGTGAAAGCTCTTCCAGAACTCCCTTTTTATCGTGAGCCTTCAAATTAGAAATAATAAGCTGCGGTTTAAATATTTCTGAAAGTTTCATGCCT
>Ga0307438_1002623_pt1 | contig 10374 bp, 23 predicted proteins | sample SalMarWE160110MG_FD_202144 | JGI IMG/M metagenome (GOLD analysis project Ga0307438, IMG submission 202144) | Salt marsh sediment microbial communities from the Plum Island Ecosystem LTER, Massachusetts, United States - WE1603-110 | ecosystem: Environmental > Aquatic > Marine > Intertidal zone >...
TGGTGTGAGCATCAATTGAATATTTCTTCCACTCATTGTTAGGGAAGAATTTTCTCAAATAATTGTACAGTGTTCCAAGGTTTACTTTTTCTTCGACCCGGATCACCTTTTCTGTGGTGTCAATTTGAATTTTCATCTTTTTTTTAAGTTATACTTACCTAAGTCCTCAAGAATTACAAACCCTTGATCTCCCCATTCTCTGGTTTGAATATCAGTTTTTTTAACCCATTCAATTCTTTGGTCGGGATGATCTAAATATTTTAATTTTATACAAGTTTCTGTAGTTTCCATGCAATAAACTTCATGTACAGTGTACCCATATCCAGAAATACTACAAGTTTTAATTAAATATCTATGCCTGCTTTTCATAATTTAGATTTTTATTCTAATTCTATTCTATTTTTAAATATTATAGTATAAATATCATCACGCATTTTCTCTAACTCACACATACGAGTAACTATATAAGCCAACTCTTCTTTTGGTAGATGTCTAATTGCACCTATTGTATCAAAATACCTTAAATAAGTTGGTGCTGTTACTTCTTTCTTACCATCAAGTGTACAATATTTTCCACCAGCAAGTTCAATAGAAGGGAAAATAATTTCTACCGGATTGTATCTATTAATAAAGTCTCTAGCCATATTATTTAGATGTGTTATGTGTAAAATAAGTTCTACTATTCGGTCTTCCAACTTCTTGCCAATAATAATCTATTCTTCCCATTGGCTTGGATTGTAAATGTCTATCAATAGCTTCTGCTGTTTTATGATCTACTGGTGGTGAACACCGCATAGCTATGAGAATTTCGTCTCTTGTTCTTGGATCGCACATTTTATTTAATATATTTTAATTAGAATAAATCAATTTCAGTGAGTCTCCATACCAGCAATACCTCGGCAAAGATAAAGGCAAACAGCCCGGACCAGAACATAAACATGCTGATTGGTGGCTTGAATTTCCTTCCAAACCAGCTAAATTTCAGAAACCATGTCATAGCCCGGTCAAACTTTTTACTACCACCAAGGTAGAATATAGACCTTTTAAGGCTATATCCGATGTTGTAACAGGAGTTATAGATAATATTGAATATACTATACCGAAACAGGAGAAAAGCTCCTGAGAGGCATATTACATCCCAAATATCACGATTCACGAGCATCCATACAGACACTCTATCCGGGATCAGGGCAAGGGATAGTACAAAAATCCCTATTAGCAGCAAGAAAAAACCATTGCCAAGCTTACGTTTCCATGGTCTATTCTGGTATACTCCCGAATGAGAAAACCCCTGGGATAAAGCATCCAGAATTATTATTCCTAAAAAGACAAGTTCAAAAAAATAGAATTGGTTCATTGAGTTAAGTTTTAGTTAAGTGATTTATATTTAAGCCATTTAATATTTTTCCCTTCAATTCCTGATATTACAACAGCCATCTTATCTACAGGAATATAGCATTTATAGACAGCCACTTTAATACCATTAATATACCACATCAGCCTATTCTTTTTCCAGTCCAGGCGGTAAACAAAATACTTTTCAGCCATTTCCCTGAAGAGTTTTTTTGATTTGATAGCCCTACACCATCCCTTACGTGGTTCATAGTGGTACCAATAGGACACCTGGAATTTTTCATCTGACCTGAAATGTTCTGTAATATCTATTTCACAGGTTTCTGTTTCAAGATTCAGGAGCCAGAATGCAGGCCTGGACACCATATCATTCATCTCAGCCCTATAGCATATCTCAAACGATCCACGACCAAACCATATTCCCAATGGTGACACATAGGTAGTATAGTGGTCTCCCCTGTCATTATGTCCCCAGGGCAAGTCTATATCCCATCCTTGAGGGATTTGTCCTGTCTCATCAATCTGTTGAAAGAAATACCCACTCCATTCATTTGTTGGTATACGTATATCAGTAAGGTAATCACCCCAGACACCACCAGCATCAAAGCCTAATCGATGAAGTATTAAAAACCGTATTTTTCTTAGCCAGTTAATCATGGTTTTTATTTATAAGTTAATTAATATAATCAATCATTACCCATCCCTCTTCCTCGGATATAAATTCAATATCTAAAATTTCCATTAATCCTTCCAAATGTCCGGCATCATCCGGCACAATCATTTGTTCATTTAGATAAGCAACAATTTTCTGTCTTTGTCCCTTTACTGTTTCCGTTTCCCCGGACATTTCCATAAGTTCCTCAAGTTGTCTTCTTCTCCTTATCCGATTGTAAGTTGGTATGATCACGGGATTTTCTATTATCATATAGTATTCATTATCTTTAGTCTGGTGATAGTATAAAGGAATTTCCCCCCTTTTTTCTATCCATCTACGCACAGTATCACCATGGACATTCATTGTTTTCGCCAGTATTGTAAGGTTCGGGGCTACGACACCAGCATATTTTGTGAGATTCACCACTATAAAACTTCTATTTATCCCCATGGTTATTATTTTATTTCAAGTTCTGTTTTACGAAAGTACCAGTAATACCAATTCTGCAATTCATGGACATACTCAATCCACTCCGGGATTTCGATCATTGCCAAATTACTTTTAGGATTATGAACAAACCAAGCAATTTTACCAGTAGATGAATTCAATTCATAAGCATCAGTACCATATTCATATTGGACAGCACCACACTTTTTATACCATTCTTCGTTAAGGAGAATAGGGGCAAACATCTCATCTATTGGCGGGTCATCGTATGCACCATCGGAGATAGCAGCCAAGTTCTCGAGGTCAGCCAAGTCACATCTTACCGGTACCCTAAACTTCACCGATTCATACCAGTTGCCGACTCTCAGTTCGGATATTTTCAAAGTGTTTGATTCGTTCTTCACAATGTTTAATTTTTGCTTTATGATAAGTGATATTTGATTTCCTGACTCTCTGTTGCAATTCTTTATATTCCGGGACCCAATCATTAAAATCTATTTGTCTTTTCAATTCCTCTTTATGAAAACCAAGTCTTGCCTTCCACATCTTTAATCCTTTCCCTGATCTACCACAACAATTACATCCCACACATATCTCTCCATAACTCCAAAGGGGGGCATAACAATTCTTTGTTGCTGAAAAGCATATATTACCCATATCTGGTTTTATTGTTGGTTTAAATCGGCAATCATTTTATTCTCTATTGCACAATAAATAGATTCAGCCATTTCTTCAACAAATTCATGGCTCATTAATACATCCATATCAGGCTTTATTCTTTTTCCCTGTAAAAAAGTTTCAATCGCATCCTCGATGTCTGAATAATCCAAGTTTATTTCATGCTTTATTTTTATTTCCATGCTTTCTAATCTTTAGGTGTTATTCATTATCTCCATCCCATCCGCAATAGGGGCAAATCCAAAAATATCCCACCAATACTAATTCAGTTCCACAACAGGAACATTTTCTTTTTGGTTCAATTATTGCAAGTGCCATATCATTTAGATTTAGGGGTTAATTCAACCATATCATTACTAATACCGAACCTTGTTCTATGTAGTTGTCAGAGAAATATGCTCTTGTTCTTATCCACATCATACCAGTAATTTTAATATACTTTCTACGTAATTGCATAATTTCCTTTACAGAAATAGACCTAGTGGTGAAACGAACACCTCTTTCGATATGGGATTTTTTAATGTCATCAAGTTTATAGTCCATATCATTTAGCTTTAGGGGTTAATTAATTCTGCCCAATATTTTCAGTACACTCCCTACCATCAAAAGAATTATGTATAACCACTACTGTTTCACCCTCAAATCCCAAGTGGGGATTACATTTGCAGTTAAAATCTTTTGTGTGCTCCCATGTGTCGTTTTCTGGTAAGACATGAATACTATCCTTAACTTTTCTGTTTAAATACTCATTAATAATCTCAAGATTTGTTAATGCCATAAATCCATCTTGTTCTAAGATTTCCTCTGTAACGGTCGAGAAGTCTATTAATAATTGATGTATTTCATGTACTTTCATCTTTATTTGTGGTTGATCGGGGTTTATTATTGGTTTAACTTACCTAAATAAGCTACACAATTTTGATTATTAATAGAACATTTAAAATTGAATAAACCCCTATAAATACACACCCCATGAAGCATTTGTTTTTCTGATTTATTACATTGGGTATAATCCCAAAGAAGTGATCCATTCCCTTTATTTTCTGCTGTCATAGTTTGCTTTTGCTGTTCGTCAAGTGCTTCTCTTGTTTTGTGTGTCATCATTTCTGATTTTTAGGGGTTATTTATTTCGATTTATTTAGTTTAACAATAATTCCACTACAATAATATAATTTATCATTAAGATATAATTTCAGTCTTCCTATTGGTGTCTCAATATGAACCTTCCATCTGAGCTTACTGGACGATATTGGTTTATTCATCTTATTTGTGGTTGATTAAATTGCCGTCCCACACTTACCGCAGAATTCAGTTTCACCGTCTTTAGCAAACGTGTTAGGATAGGCATTTTTCTCTATATCGGATTTGAATTTATTGATTAAAACAAATTGTTTATTCACAAGTTCATCTCTTATTTTACTATAATTTCCTTTAGTAATTTCACCCCTCTCAAATTTTTCATACCAATCAGCTATTTCTGCTTCATACATCATGAGCATGCTTAACAAATCTGCACTTCTTATATCTTCTGCTGTCATGGTTTCTATTATTTAAGTGCCAGATATTGATCTCTTACTCTATAGATACGTCTCATTTCCGTAAGCAACTGCTGATAGCTTGATATATACCCCATATTAACAGCAAAGGCAAGTTTTTCCTGCAGGGAAGACAGGGATTTTAATTGTTGCTGGGTGGCATTCTGCCGAAGTTCCGGCTCATGTTTACCGAACATGATATAATTCAGCCCCATTGCCACCTTTGAGTAGTCAACATTCTCAAACATTGTCAGGGCTGAGGCTAATCCCTTGTACTGATCTCCTGCATTATGACGGAATTCAATCAATTGGTCATAGACAAACTTAACGACCTGCAGCTTAAACTTCGGATTGATCCACATTGCAAAGTCCAGGAACAAATACGGGTGGAACCACACTTCTCCCTGGACAAATCTTCCCTTCTTATCTTTCTTGCGGTTTGATGTATAGATTATACCTGGAATTCTTATTATTTCATCATCATTATCCATGTCGTGATCACGACACGGCTGATTATCATGTAGTTGCAAGTCCTCTGCCAGCACATTTAAAAAGTCCTTAGTTCCTTCCAGTGACAGGAAATGAGCAATTCTTTTACTGATGTTATTAATTCTATTATATTGATTCAACAGGGCTGAGGCATTAAACATACTATCCACAGTACGTTGTCGCACCTCATAGGTCCCCATCTTCCTGATCATAACCTGGTTTGTCTTCATATCTCTTTTATTTGGGTTCGCATAATTTATCATAAACCCACTGCAAGGCACTCATCATAGCAGTTACTTTAAATATTGTATTTTCATTAGCTTTGATTGATTGCTTATTGCGTTCGATTTCCTCCTGGCAGTCCTTAATAGTACCTTCATGGACTTTAATTTCTTTTTCTATTTCTTCTTTTAATGTTTTCATGAATTGGATTTTAAGTATTTTTCAAATGACATTCTTTTATTATTAGTTTCATCCCTATCATTATGGTCAGTAATAACACCTTGCTGAAACCCTGCAAACCAAGCATCCTGGACTATTTCTCTTTTGAATTGATTGATTAAAGCAATACATTTTTTATCTGCTTCTTCTGGTGTTAGTTCACCATTGACACATTTTTCCTGAATTTGATAAATTTTATCATTTAGTTCTTCTGCTATATTCATAGGTTAAGAATCTTTTAAGGGTTAATAATCATAAGTAATAAGATTATATATATACTTAAATATAATACCCTTTCTTAATGGTCTATAATGATTAATTGCTCTTGGTATGAAGCTTTGCCAAATATGTGCTTTAGTAGAAATTTCATCATAGTGTTTTAATGCTGAATCTTTTAATTCAGAGAGTTTCGCCTGTCCTGTGTTTTTTTCTTCCATATCATTTATCTTTATTCTGACAATTGTTTTAATTGATTTTTATCAAATAATACGGGGGATACATCAATAGCAGAGCATAATGTCTCAAAATTACGCATGGATATATTAGAGACACCCCTTTCGAACCGGGAAATCATCTCACTGGAGACCCCTGACCATTGGCTGAGGGTTTGCTGGGTAATTTTTTTCTCCCGTCTTAGCTTCTTAAACTGTATTCGTAACTCCATCCGAGACAATTTAATATATACACACTGTGATTACGAAACAAAGGTAAAGTATTTTTCTTAAATTCCAATTATTTTCAATATTTTTTTGCAATTTTATTTACTTTCTGGGCTTCCTTCCGGTGATTATCGATCATATAGCGGTAGTCCCTCACTGCTTTTTCATGGTCAATAAGGGCTTTTCGGACTCTCTGGTAGGCTTTCACGTTGTCAGCGACCTCCAGGTGTGCCAGGTCAGCCGAAACGCTGTTGAGGGACAGGATAAGCTCCCTGAGACCCGGGAGAAGTTCCTTGATTTTATCCTGTCTTTTCATTTTTGGCAGGGTCTCATCATAAAATCTAGGGCTTGTTTCAATATCCCCGGTATAGTCAGCAAAAACATTCTTAGCTTTCAAAAAAGAGGAATCCACTTCTATTGTTGAAGCATTAAGTCTTTTCAAAAATTCATCTGCAGTAATCTCTTCCTGGATAAAAGAGTATTTAAGATTTTCCCTGTCCCATCCATCGGGTTCATGTATCTCAACCGTGTATTTCTGCTTGAGGATTGACAGCCACTCCTTAGATGTTTTCTTTTCCATCCACTAAATCTTTTATTGAATAATAAACAGGTATCCCTAATTTTTTAACATATTCAACTTCAGCATCCGCACCCTTACTCTCACCACCTAATCTTAAAAGACAATCACACACATTAATCCATTCAAAATCCAGCCTCACCCAATCCTCATAGGGTCTTGGATGCATCATATGTTGGAAATGTGAATAAAGCGGAACAAACGGAGCAAAACCCAGATTCACCAATTCATCAAAAGTATCCATCTGAAATTTTACATTTACCGCCACATCTCCTAATGTATAAGGACTTGCTATATAAACCTTCTTCATATTTTATATTATTTAAACATTCCCAATTCTTTATATATTCGCCTGTCTGAAATATCTTTATATCCCAAGTCTATCCCAACACAATTTCTTTCAAGTTTGCGGGATACTATAAATGTTGTGCCACTCCCGATAAAAGGATCAAGCACTATCCCGTCTTTCGGGCATCCGGCAAGTATACAGGGCACTATTAATTTCTCCGGATAAACAGCAAAATGAGCTTCTGAAAATGGTTGGGTGTTTACTGTCCATACGGAACGCTTATTAGCCCATTGACGCTTTTCATTTTCGGGATCCATAAAATTTTTAATGTGGTTTTGTACGCCTCCGGGATAACCACGCTCACCATCACCATTCCAAGCCCGCTCATATCTTCTTTTTGTATCTTCATTTATTGGTTCGGCGATACTCTCCGCATCATAATAATACTTTGCTGATTTAGTAAGCAGGAAAATGTATTCATGCGATTTGGTTGGTCTATCGGTTACTGATTCTGGCATTGGATTTCGTTTATGCCAAATTATATCGCTTCTTAAATACCAACCATCATCACGTAAAGCAAATGCAACCATCCATGGAATGCCAATTAAATCTTTGGGTTTTAAATTGGCATAATTATTGATGGTACTTTGTGGTTGAATATCATCATTAAAATATGACAAGATTTCGTTATAATATTCAGAAACCATATCTCTGCATAGATTGTGGCAGTCCTGTTGGCAGGAGGGTAATGCGTTGCCCTGATTGTGCAAAAATTGCATTAAAAAATCGTAAGACTTATGAAAGGACTCCGGAACATTGTAAGTTAATGAGCGACCGCACAAAAGGCAAGAAGAAAAATTACCCCTCGCCAAGCACAAAACCAGAAGTTGCTGAAAAAATCCGCCAGGCATGGACTGATAAAATGAAAGAAGCTGCTCGTCAGAGAGGTTTTCGCAATGCAGAAAATCCAAAATGGAGATTAAAATGCGGTTCACCTGGAGAAAAAAATCCAATGTGGGAAAATGGTCGTTCAGAAATTCCCTACTCTCCTGGTTGGGCAAGAAAAGTGAAGCAATTAGCATGGAAGAGGGCAAACTTTCTTTGTGAAATTTGCGGCGGGAAACCTGTTGACACACACCACAGAGATTTTCAGAAAAATGATCACTCTCTTGACAATTTACAGGTTCTTTGTCGAAAATGTCACAAGAAGCTGCATGTTGAACATTTGAAGTCATTGCAGCCATCTCCCGATTTTTGTTCCCCATAAAACCGCTCCATTTGCTTCCATCTGGATTTCTACCCTTGCCTGAACCATAATAAGAATCGCCAAGATTTAAAAAAACAGTACCATCCCTTTTAAGCACCCTGCGGATTTCCCTGAATATCCCCACAAGCTTATCAACATACTCCTCCGGTGTTTTTTCAAGTCCAAGCTGTCCATCCTGCCCATAATTCCGCAATCCCCAATAAGGTGGTGATGTAACAACACAATTCACCCACTCATCAGGAAAAGTCTTTAAGACTTCCAGTGCATCACCTATATATATTTTATTTAGCTCAGGCATTATGGTTGTTTTTCTCCCTTTTATACTCATCTTAAAGGTATTAATATAAAACCCCCGGAATTGTTTTTATTGGCTAACACAACCTCTATTTTGAAGAAGGAATGCACAATCCCAGGGGCTATATTTTAAAATATCCCTCCCATCATTTAATAAAGGACCGTTAGCCAAAACAAAGATAGGATTATTCTCTGAAAAAATCTTTAATTATTCCAAGTTTTTTCTCATATACCTCAACAGATTGTTTCTTGGTATATCTCTCGAAGGTTTCATCGGGCGGGGTACCTATGGATTCCTTAATATGCAATGTAATCCCCATCTCCTTTAATAATCTCAGGAATCTAACCTGTGTCATTAGTTTGAATTTGGGATGAAATGGAAAGTTTGTGGTAAGGAATTCCCTGAATAACTCTGGTGTGAATTGACCATTATTCAAAGCAATACTTGTTAGATCAAAATTATATTTCTCTATGGTATTAAGGATGTCCTGCCTTAGCTGGTGGCTCTCTATCAATATGTCCTTCGGTTGATTCATAAGAAAAGAAAGGTGGGATGTTGATTTAACAAATAACCTATAACTAAATACATGAAAAGAACAAAACATTGATAACTGAAGAGAATCCCACCTTTCAAATCGAAATATTACAGCACTACAAATATACAATTTATTTTGGTATTGTCAAATAGTGTTGTATATTTGCACTATAACTAATATGAAATCTAATGCAAAACAATGATTTGATGAATGGAATAGTAAAAAAAGCAATCCTACCTAATTTAACAAGAAGGAATAATGTTAAGAGTTTTTCTCAAGGGGAAAAGATTTTTGAGACATATGATTACTCCGGCCTGTACATGATCTATAATAATGGTGATGTGTTTTCATTAAGAAAGAATAGGTTTATTAAGCCAACCGTACAGGAGCCATATAGCCATGTTACCATAACCCTTACTGACCATAATAGGATACCTTTAAAGTGGAGTATAAGTCGTCTTGTAGCCTTCCATTTTATAGGACCACCCCCTACTCCTCAGCACGAAGTTGACCACATTGACCAAAATCCTATGAACAACCACTATACTAATTTACAGTGGATGACACACAGCGAAAACATCCAGGCAGCTTTTAATAGAGGTGCCAGAACCGGATATTGGCTTGGGAAGCAAAAACCTCCATTCTCCTTAGAAACCCGTCTTAAGATGGCTGAGGCAAAGATTAAACCTGTAAAGATGACCATTAACGGTACTGAAGAGCAGGACTTCCCGTCCGTAAAAGACCTGTTGGATCATCTTGGATGGTACAGGAGTAAATTCACCAGGGCAATGAGGGCCGGTGGTACCTATAAAAATATGACATTCGAATTTATTTAATATACCTGAGACATTATTGATATATGACCTCCCCCTCCCATCGCCCGTTTGGAAATCGGAAATTCCTGATTCCCAATGCCTTAGCCTGATTTTTTCCGTTTCGTGCTGACTGTCAGGCTGTTGGCTGTTCGGGTTGATACCTTTGTCTTTTTTCCAGTCAATTCTATTGATCTGCTTTTTTGTGGCTCATTACAAACTATTCATTATCAGTTAATTGCAGAATGCACTATACCGTCAAAAATCAAATAAATATTATAGACCGATATGCAAACCATTGCATAACGGGGTATTTTGGCTCTCATTTCGGCTGAAAAATTT
>Ga0307438_1002625_pt1 | contig 10371 bp, 7 predicted proteins | sample SalMarWE160110MG_FD_202144 | JGI IMG/M metagenome (GOLD analysis project Ga0307438, IMG submission 202144) | Salt marsh sediment microbial communities from the Plum Island Ecosystem LTER, Massachusetts, United States - WE1603-110 | ecosystem: Environmental > Aquatic > Marine > Intertidal zone >...
AATATTAAGAAAAATTTCTTTTATATCTTGCTTTTCTCTTAAAATCTGCCACTTATAAGGAGAAATATCAGCATAAAAGGTAATTAGCGAATCCAATTTGGGTAACATGCTTTCCGCTTCTCTTTCCTTTATTACTCGAAGCACCGGAGGTACCTGCTGTGCAGCTTCTTCTCTTTCTTCGTTTAATTCGTCTTTGTATTTTAATATTTTAAAAGTGTAAGGCGCTATTATATCCTTTAAGGAAAGGTCCCCTTCTTTCAGTATGGGTGTTTTACCTTTATAAGGGTAGAAAAGGTTAAATATCAGAAGAAGTAAAAACAAAAATATAAGGTGTTCTTTATTTACTTTTATTCTCTTCATATTTTTTATAAGCTCGTACTATTTTTTCTACTACAGGATTTCTTACCACGTCGCTTTCGTCAAGATACACAAATGAAATATCCCCCAGATCCATTAAAATGTCCTGAAGCTCTATAAGCCCCGAGGTTTTTTTATCCGGAAGGTCAATTTGGGTTATATCTCCTGTTACTACAGCTTTTGAACCTTCTCCAATTCTCGTTAAGAACATTTTCATCTGTGTATGTGTTGTATTTTGGGCTTCATCAAGAATTACAAAGGAATCTTTCAAGTTTCTTCCTCTCATAAAGGCAAGAGGAGCTATTTCAATAATACCGTTATCAACATATGTCTGCATTTGCCTTTGAGGCATCATTTCGTAAATAGCATCATATAGCGGTATCAAATATGGTTTTACCTTTTCCTCGTAATCACCCGGAAGAAATCCGAGGCTTTCTCCAGCTTCGACGGCAGGTCTGGCAAGGATTATCCTAGAGACTTTTTTCGACAGCAGCGCAGAAATAGCTGAAGCTACTGCAAGATAGGTTTTCCCCGTACCTGCTGGTCCTATAGCAATTGTTATCACATTCTCTTCTATTCTTTTAAGATATTTAGACTGATTGGATGTTCTTGGTTTTATAACATGATCTGGCAATAAAATAATATTGTTCTTTTTTTCTTTTGCGTGCAAAAAATATTTTATATCGCTCGTGGTAAGCATTCCTCCTTTTTCCAGAGATTTTGTTAACTTATCAATTAGCTCCATCGATTTTTTTACTCTATTTTCCTCACCCGATATTGTCAATTTTGACCCCCTAACAGTTATATTAACTCCGAGATGCTCTTCGAGAAAATTTAGATTTTCGTCTTTTACACCTAAGAGGGCAACGCTGGATGTTTTTTCTAAGTCTAAAGATTGTCTAAACATATCTTATGAAAAACAACCCTCCCACTAAAGATTTAATGAGAGGGCGATTTTTTTTAAATTATGATAAAAACAAATTAAGGTCTTGGTATGAAAAGGTTCCAACCGGGTTGTATTAAATCAGGATTACTAATTTTATCCTTGTTTGCATTATAAATCTCTTTCCATCTTGCGTATTTACCGTAACCATAAACATCAGAACGTTCTGCTATTTTGCAGAGATAATCTCCCACTTTTACTTTATACCAAGAAATCTGTTCGAGCTTCTCTTCCAATTCTGCTTTTTCTGATTCGAGTTCAGCTATTTTGGTATCCATTTCAGAAACCTCAATCTGAAGAGCATCAATCTGTTCCTCTAAATCTGCTAGCTGCACTTTTAAATCTTCTTCTTCAACTGTTAATGCGTTTATGATAGAGTCCGCCTGTGCCGGAGTCCATTTTTGTTCCGCCAACAATGCTTCTTCCACCACTTCCTCTTCCATAACCTCTTCTTCCATAATCTCTTCGGACGTAACTTCTTCTTCCTGAGCTAAAAGGCCAAAAGAGAAACAACATATAATTAGAAATGCAATTAGAAAATATCTCATATAACCTCCTCTCTTTCCTTAATTACTTTGGTAGGTTGAGATCCCAACCAGGCAGTATTATATTAGGATCCTTGATTTTACCCCTGTTTAGATCATAGATGCTCTTCCAACTAGAGATACCCTCTTTTGCTGCAATCTTTGCCAGGTAATCACCGGGTTCGACTCTGTACAAGTCGTCAACTACTGCCGGACAGGAACTCACCTTTTCTTTCAGCTCAGCAACTTCGGTTTCCAATTCGCTAAGTCTGGCTCCGTTGTCGGATTTTTCCATTTCTAAATCAGAAAGAGTAGCCTCAGCGTCTTCCGCCTCAGCTCTAAGTCCATTAACGGCCTGTTCCCTTGCCGCTAATTCATCCATCTGTTCCTGGGAGGCGTACTGAGTACATCCAATCATTAACAGTATGGCCAACACTCCTACTAAAAGCTTTTTCATAGATACCTCCTTTTTAGCGTTTATTCCAATGGTATAACTAACACTATAAACAATTTCAAGTATTTTGTCAAGGATAAAATTTTTTGATATAAGTATGCTAAAATAGCTCCGAGGGGAATCGAACCCCCATCTTCACCTTGAAAGAGTGATGTCCTGAGCCATTAGACGACGGAGCCAATTTGCAATGTAAAATAAACAGAAGGCTCCTTTTGTCAAGGGGTTCAAAACAGGAGACAAAAGCCAAGTAGAGAAACAAGTCAAATGGTAAAATGGTTGAATAGTTAAATCGGCCACCCCCGTACCACCAAATAATTCGCCACGGATGGACACGGATTTTTTGTTTGTTTTAACTGCTAACTACTCTCTCTCCCTTCTCTCTAAATTCCACACAGAGACACGGAGAACACAGAGTTTTTCCCTACTCAACAACTTAACTACTTAACTGATTCGAAGAATCAAACAAAGTTGACAAAGATTGGGATGGGCTTTATAATTAAATTAGCTATTAGATTTTTACTTTTAGCTATTGGCAAAAAAGTGATTAGAAAGATTTTTCGAGCTATATTTATTCATTTCTTTGCGTGATGATTTATACTTATATTGGGAGGAAAAGCAAATGAGATATTTAATGATTTTATTTCTTTTTACATCGACTGTTTCCGCGGCAGAAATAATGATTGATGCCTCTGCAGGGAAAAGACATATTTCGCCTTACATTTATGGCAGGAATAACTCGCTTTCAGATAATCCGTCGAATCCTACATCTGAAACACAATGGGAATTATATCGCCAGGCAGGTGTAAAAATGTTTCGCGAAAATGGTGGGAATAATGCCACAAAATATAACTGGCGACGTAAATTATCCAGTCACCCTGACTGGTACAATAATGTCTATTCTCACGACTGGGATTATGAATCCATGAGTCTTCAGAATAATATTACCGGTGTTAAGGGAATGTGGGCTTTCCAGTTAATCTGTTTTGCTGCAGAGAATACAGACAACAATTTCAATGATTGGCAATATAATCAGTCCCAATGGTGGGATGGCGTGCATCAGAATCTTGCCGGAGGTGGAATAGTCAATACGGCAGGCGGGTCCGAAGCACTGGAGGACGGCGATCCCGACCTTTATCTTATGGATTGGCCAGCCGATTCCACTGTAGGAATTCTGGACCGATGGTTTGATGCTGATGGACTCGATTTAAGCGAAACAACGTTTGAATACTGGAGTATGGATAACGAGCCGGAAATCTGGAGCGGAACACACGATGATGTGATGCCCGTACAATTGTCAGCCGAAGAATTTATGCAGAAATACTTTGACGTAGCTAAAAAAGCCCGTGCGAAATTTCCTGCGATAAAACTCATAGGACCCGTGCCCTGTAACGAATGGCAGTGGTACAATTGGGATAATGACAAAATTTCATACAATGGAGGAAGCTATACCTGGCTGGAATATTTTATTAAACGTATCGGCGAAGAACAGGAATTAAGCGGAGTCAGACTGCTGGATGTGTTGGATATTCATTTTTACCCCAGTGTGACTGACCCCGAAGATATATTACAGCTCCACCGTGTCTGGTTTGACACAACCTATGATTATCCGGGTGCTAATGGCGTAAAGAGGACCGGAGCAGGCAGCTGGGATAATAGTATCACCAAAGAATATATTTTTGAGCGTTGCCGTGAATGGCTTTTTGAACACTTAGGACCGGATCATGAGGTTTCTTTTAGTGTATCTGAAATCGGTATAGAAAGTGATGATCCAAATATTATTGCAGTCTGGTATGCCTCCAATCTCGGCGTATTTGCCGAGTTTGGAGTAGAACTTTTTACTCCCTGGTATTGGGAAGTTGGAATGTGGGAAGTACTCCATCTTTTCAGTCGATATTGCAAAGCAGAAAGAGTATCATCCGTTTCCGACACAGAAGAATATGTCTCAGCTTATTCCTCGATCAATACGGAAGCGAATTCAATGACTGTAATTCTCGTCAATCGTTCCCAGAGCAGAGAACAGGAGGTAACTGTTAAACTTAACAACTTTGCGGTAGATGATGGCGTGCATTCTACACTGATGTTAAATGACCTGCCCGGAACAGAGACATTTGTATCACATACAAATAATGCGCTTAAAAGCGGAACCGTAACCGTGATTGATGACTCTTTCAATATCTCACTTCCCTCATTATCAGTTACGGCCATACTTCTTTCGGGAGAGGAAGAACAATCCGGATTGAATATAAATATGAATCCGAATCCTTTCAGTTCTAACACTACTATTTCTTTCAATTTAAACGAATCTTCAGAAGTTACGTTAACTCTTTACGATATGCTTGGCCGAAAAGTGAAGACTATTTTCTCTGGTTATCTGAATGCAGGACCACAAGAGAGGGAGTTATCGGCAGATGACTTATCTACCGGAATATATTTTTATGAATTAATAACCGACAATCAAAAAGAAATAAAAAAATGCATGGTTGTAAAATGAGGATTAGACGTCCTTAATGGATAATATCAAATCTTTTGTAAGCCAGGTTTATAGAAGAAAGCTTCTAAAATGGATAATGAATCAAACCATTCTTTCGCTTTCCATATTCCTTACTATTTATCTTTTTTGGTTAATCTATAACAAACTCTTTTTTATGACTCCATTAGAATGGAAAATTTTTCCGCTGACGATGCTTTTTTCTGTAGCTCCTTTCTTGTTTGGGAAACCGAACCTTTCCGGAACAATAGAATTTCTTGAGAAACGAATAAACGAATTAAAAGGCAGGCTTTATCTTGTGATGGAACCTTATCCTGCCGCTCTCGATTCTAAAACTTATAAAAAAAGAGCTATAAAAGAATGTGCTTCTATCTTAAAAAGTAGAAACATCAAAAAGTTAACACCAATCAAAAACAATCACAAATACTTAATGTTTTTAGGTTCAATTATATTGTTCTTAACCATTTTTTTTATCTCCTCCGGAGGGATAAAACTTAAAAAGATATCAGAAATCCCTGTTATAACCTACTCTGACAGAAAAATAGAAGAAAATCAGTCCGCACTGATACTTGCAAAAAGCACTCAGTTAAAACGGATGTACCTTTTCAGCAATAGGGGCGTTCAAAAAATGATTAATTTTGGCAATGGTAAATTTGGCATTATGACAGGAATAAAAAAGACTTCTACTTTTCAGGTTGGATATAGAACATGGAAAAGTAAAAAAACAAAGCTCGAAGTGATTCCTTCATTATTTATAAGCAAGTTGATACTAAAATATCAATTCCCGGATTACCTCGAAACGAAGTCTTTTTCTGACACATTATATAATTTCGAAGATGAAATCTTAATTCAGGCGTTAACCGGAACTCAAATTCATTTTTCAGGTGTATCGAATCTGGTTCTTGGAGGGATAGAGGGCAAAATCAACAAAAATTCGATAAAAGGTAGAGAATTTTCTGGTAATTTTACCCTAAAAGAAAAAGAGAAAATCAGTGTAAACCTTACTGATTCCTCACTTTTTTCTTCCTACACGCTCAATTTTTTCATCGATCCTATAAAAGATGAACCCCCATCTGTAGAATTTCTTTCTCCTATAGAAGAGTACAAGTTGGGAGAATCAATGGAAGTCCCTGTAATACTTCAAGTAAAAGACGATTACGGACTTTCTTCGACAAGTTTGCTTTATGGAATAAAAAAAACAGAACTCAATGTCCCCTCAAACACAAAATTTCTCGAAGATTCCCTGACCTTGAAAATAAAAAATCTTCTAACCGGAGAAACACTAAAACTAAAGGGTATGGCAACCGATCTCGCGGGCAACAAAACTATCTCTTCACCCATTTTAATAATTATGCCCACTCTCGAAGAGATATTTAGTGAATATCGAGCTGTGAGCGACACTTTAGAAAGCAATACTTTCGATATTGAAGAGAGAGAAAAAGAATTAACCGAGCAAATTGAAAATCTTCTATATAAAAGCAATCTGGAACATGAAACCGAGTATGAGATAAAAAAAACATTAAAAGAGCAGAAAGATTTAATTGAAGGAATGCAAAAATTAACCGAACTTACAGAAAAAATCAGAAGCCCTGAAATTTCTCGAGAAGTTGACCGCATAAAAGAACTCATTGATAATCCACAGGTAAAAGATTTTTTAACCAACTTAAATAAAACAATGGAAAATTCAGATATTTCCCTAGAAAATTTAAAAAACTTAAATATTGATCAGAAAGATTTACTAAGAAATTTAGAACTCTTTAAAAAAAGTCTCGAATATCTAAAGAAACTATTAGAGCTTAATGAATTTTCGAGCAGGGCAGAAGAGATATATCAAAAACAAAAGGAAATAACTTCATCAAAAGCGGATGAATCCTTATCAAAACTTGAAATGGAACTCGGGGAAGAACTTGAACGCCTAATCCAGGATATGGAAAAATCGGAAGAAGAAGAAATAAAAAATATCGCCTCAGAATTTAAGGACACAAAAACGGTAGAAGAGATGGGAAATCTGTCTGATATTATGAAACGAGGCGAAATGAATGAAAAAATCGTAAAAAAGATAGAGGAAAACCTTCGTAATTTAAGCGCCTCTTTAAAGAATGCCAGGAAACTCAGTGCGGGAAAACAATTAACAGAAGCCATCAGAAAAAAGGGATGGGAGCTTGGGTTTATACTGCGAACACATAATAATATTATAGATATGAAACCCAGCCTTGAAAAAGGTCTGATCGAGCAGGGCCTCACCGAAGCACTGGATAAAGTAGAAAAAGACCTGCAGCGATTATTTCTAGGGAGTCTTGGTTTCTCTCCCGATGTTTTCAAAGATATTAGAAGAGCAAAAGAGAAATTAGAAGCTTTAAGCCTTGAGCTTACGCAAAAGGAAGTTCCGCGGTCTTCCATGGAAAGAGTAAATGATCCACTAATACAGGCAATACTTAAACTCTTCTCCACACCTACCCCAAGCAGCCAAGATCTCGCTAGTGCGCTCAGAGGTATTATTGAACAGCAAAATTCAATCATGAATGGTCTCGGAAAAATGATGCCCATACCTGTACCAAACCTTAAAACCTCCGGGGAGTTGAAAAGCTTATCTTCGAAGCAGAGAGAACTTGCAGAAGATTTGAAAAAAATGGGAAAAGCCTTTGAACCACTATCCTCTGAAATGGAAAAAATGGCAGATTATTTAGAAAGTGGAATACTGGACAAGAAACTCATGGAAAGACAAAAGAAAGTTCTTGATAGATTACTGGAAGCCGAAAGAGCAATAAAGGAGGGAGAGATATCCAGAAGAAGACATTCGGAGCCCGGAATTTTTGTAAATCCGAGAAAAGTCTCTTTGCCGGAAAACCTGGGGGAAGAGAAAAAGAATCTCAGGGAATTACTTGAGAAAAGGATAAATGAACCATATCCAGAAGAATACAAGAAAGAAGTTGAAGAATACTTCAGGAAATTGATAGAATGATATACTTAATACTGCTTTTTTCTCTCAATTCTAATATTTTAGATGGCAAAGATGTTAAAAAGTACTCTCCGGAAGAGAGAGAAAAAATAACCATTGAATTGATTCGACAAAAAAAATACGACGCTGCACTATCCTTCTCTCCCAATCAAAATCTCACAGGTTGCATTAAGATTTTAAAGAACAAAGTCACTGAGGGTATTGAGGATATAAAGGAATCTGCGGCAAAAGGAAATCTCTTTTCCTGTGACTTATACCTCCTTTTTAATTTAAATATTAGTGAGACGGATTTGAAAAAATATATTAGAAACGAATTGAAAATTTACCCCGACAGCACTTTCTCCTACCAGTCCCCTTTTATCAGATATCTTGCCTTTCCTCCCGAGAGCCTCTACAATCAGAATATTCCTTCTGATTCTGTTATTTATCCTTACATTATTTTCAAAGCCGGAATGTTAAATATGGGGAAAAATCCTAAAGAAACAAAAAAGTATTTTGAAATTCTGATAGACAAATATCCCAACTCTATTCCTGCCATTATAGCAAGAAACGCATTGAGAGCGTTAAAAAAAATAAGGTGACATAAAAATAAATTTATGTCACCTTAAAATCTACCAAACTCTTTAGAATTATTATTCTTTCTTTTTCCCTTTCTTCTTTTTAGTCTTTTTTTCCTTCTTTTTCGTTTCTTTTTCCTCTTCTTCCTCAAATTCTTCGCCAAACAGTTCCTCTTTTTCTTCAAGAAGATTTTTGTTGTCTTTGATTTTAACCAGAATTGTATAAATCAATGTCTGTCCGGATCCCTGAATAGTGATTGCATATCCCAGAATGATGAACGCAACCAGGTAAAAAGTAAGCCCCATAAAGAAACTTCCCAAAAGGGTAGACTTAGCTATTCCTTCACTTAAAAAAAGACTCTGAGGGAATAATAGCGACGGGAACCATTTAGCCAATACCAGAGGGAAGAAATTAGGCATATATAAATACCATTTAGCGTTCTTCCACATAACGGACCAATTATCTCCAGCCCATTGCCTTATAACTAAATTGGTCAACGAAACAGCCATTTTAGTGAGATAAGCAAAAACGAAAACACAGATAATAGTAGTTAAAAGCAGAAGCAATTCCCACAAAATAAATCTCCATGTCTGATCATTAATAATTGAAAAAGCTTCAAAAACCGTATCAAAGGTGTCGCTATCTGTGGTAGATACTACTGCCGGAGCAACAAGAAGAACCACCCCCGCAACAATAGTAAGATAAACAATAAAAAAAGCACCTGCTATCAAAGGAAACGAAAACAAACCTATGAAAACAGGTCCCGCGTGAGGAATCCTAAATAGGAGTCCCATTACTAAACCAACTACCAATAAAACTGCTATAATAATCGCAAGAAATATCGGAGAACCGAAGGCTCCTTTCCAGTTTTTCCTCGCAAAAGCCCAAGCTTCCCTACCTTCATAGAATTCATCCCCCTTTAACTGCTCAAAAGTAATCTTGGATATAGCTGTAAGAGTTACAAGATAAAAGAACAATGCGATAAGACACGCTATCGCATAAATTATGCCTCCAATCAAGTTAAGATTGCCCTGAACAAAGGGAGCAGGAATAAATCTGTAGGTCTGCCAGGTTGCTTTTATCGTTGATAATTGCGGGCTTGAAGCCCAAAGAGCTGCATAGGAAAAAACACTATAAATCAGGGCACCGTAAAATAATCCTTTTACTGCGACCCCTATTTTTCTGGGAGAAAAGCCCAAACGCCCTGCTCGAAACACATCTTGCCACCTATATTGAAGTTCCATTTTCCCTCCTTTTAAAAAAAAGGATACAGGTATTTTTACAGATGTCAAGGGTGTTTTTTCGGCACTATTTTTCCCAAATCGAAAATAATGTAAATTTGGCGTTTATATTTTTCTTTAATTGCAAGTCTTTTGGGACGGGTATAAATTTAGAGCTGTCAAAACTACTTCAGGAGGCTGTGAATTGAAAGGAAAATTCATAAAAATCCAGAGCTAACCCAAATCCCCAAAATTATTATCACACGGAGACACTGAGAACACAAAGATTATAATCAATAATCTGTTGGTCGGTTAGTCGGTTGGGCTGTTTTTTGCCCACCAACCCACTAACACACTAACTAAAATTGCCACGGATTAGCACGAATACACACGGATTTTTTTGTTATTTTTTTAACTCGAAACCCTAATTCACACAAAGAACCAAATCAAAAACTATACCCAAGCGTTAACCCATAACTTTCATTTTCTATGTTTATTTCTGGCGCCAGATAAAGACCGCCATAACCGCGGACTGATTTATTGTATTTTCGAACAGCATCAGGGCAGGTCCATATATCATATATTCCGGACGCCAACAGAGCTATACACGTAACTCCACCTATTACCGCACAAATTATCGCCCCTCCAATATCAGAAGAATAAGTCTCAACGACACCTAAAAACCCTAACCCCGCGATTCCAGCCCGGAGGCCAACAGACACAAACCCTCTCATATAATTACCTGCGTAAAAATGACCCACACTCGGACCAACAATAACTCCAGAGACACACGAACCGACACATACAGGACCCACAAAACCATTCATCCCATCTACAGAAGAACAAACCACAAGCGGCAAACTGGGAA
>Ga0307438_1002638_pt1 | contig 10326 bp, 5 predicted proteins | sample SalMarWE160110MG_FD_202144 | JGI IMG/M metagenome (GOLD analysis project Ga0307438, IMG submission 202144) | Salt marsh sediment microbial communities from the Plum Island Ecosystem LTER, Massachusetts, United States - WE1603-110 | ecosystem: Environmental > Aquatic > Marine > Intertidal zone >...
GAGCAGCTCTTGATATGCCAACTGCTCCGCGGCCAACGCCGGCGTCAGCTCTGTTGCCGAAGCGGATTCCACCGCCTCGGTCAGATGCTCCAGCGATGTATCCATATACTTTGTAGCTTCCTGCAGCGCTTCAATCGCAGGCGGGTCTTCGGTCTGTATTAAAGCCGACCGGGCCTGCTGCATTACATCAGCCTGCGACTCGCGGACGACATCGAGGTCTTCTTTGTGGTCATCAACTCCACCCGACAGGTCTGCCTGCTGCTTGATATTCCACGTAGCGCTGATGATCTGCTTCTGCAAGCGGGCGAGCTGCTCGCCTTGCCGGCCCTGCTGCTGCTCACCGCTTTGGCTTTGGTTCTGGTTGCGCTGGTCTTGGAATGACTGGCTTTCGCGGAATATCTCCTCGAAGTGGCGCACCTCGGCAAAGTACATATCGCTGGAGGTTCTGCGGACATTGCCGTCTGGGCCTACATCATCGGCCCAGAAGTAGTACGTCAGCAACTGATCCGGCTGAGCGTTAAGCTCTTCCAGCGCCAGCAGGTGCTGAATCTGTTGTGCCTCGTTTGATATCGCCGACTGACTCAGCGTGATGTCTCTGCTCTGTGTGCCTGCAAGGGTGTAACTCAGACCATAGCCGGTCACGCCATAGTCATCCGAGACCTCAGCTTCCAGGTTCAGCTCCTCCAAAGGCGACGCCAGCACGTCACGATTGGGAAATACGGGCTTGATCTCGGGCGGCAGGTTCTTATGGACATCAATCACAAACCGAGGCGGCATCTTGTTCGTAAGACCCTGAGCATCAGCAAGGTGCAGCTCGTATCGTTGATTCTGCGTTGCTGTGATTGAAGTAGTATAAGTGTTCGGCTGCTCATCATCGGCGTTTAGATTGAGAGCGGACTGGTCTTTTGCGACAAGCTGTGCCGTAGTTACCGGTTTGTTAAGAGTAAAGACAAAAGTAACCTCGGAACCTTCGACTACACTGACCTGCCGTGTGTTTTTGATGACCTTTTCAGGCAGTTTTGTATATGAGGGATAAACAATCTTCGCATCGGCTCTTTGCAGCGCTGGGTGCTCATAAGCGCTTATTCTATAGTCGCGTGTGCGCTTGTCAGCATACTCAATATGATAGACCAGGTCGTTATTGACTTCTGGAATGAGGCCGCCGAACACAGGGTCGTCAAGGTTCTTAGTCAGTGCCATCTGCTGCTTGTTCTGTTCAGATAGGCCGATCCACAGCTTTGCTTCCGGCGGCACTCGCCCCTCGAACCGTGCCAGTATCACTACCGCCGTTCCTAATTCCACGGTGGTGTCTCCCGGACTGACGGTGATATTGTAATTTCTGCCTGTCAGCAAACCTCTTTCGATTGTGAACATAGAAGGGACAGACGGTAACAGTTGTAACAGGGCCATGATAATAATTGATAGCGCTGCAATCGGCGCCAAATGTGCCAACAAGAGGCTTTTGGATGACACGCTGCGCAGCCAGTCGTGTTTAGTCGCATGCCTAAGAGCATCGCCGATGACCCGTTCCTGGAGATAACCTAATTGACCGCCGAGTCCTTTCGGCTCTTGCTCTATCGCAGTCAATAGCAGCGCCTGCATATCAGGGTGTTGCCGCTCAATATGTCGGGCAACGGCCCGGTAGTCCGGGTGCATGTTACTAAATTTGTATAAGGCCAAAACCGTCGCCAGCACAGTTAAGATGCATAGTGCCCAGTTTGCGATAGGCGAGTTCCATCCCCAGAGCCAGTCAGCGCCTATCAGACAGACACCTATGAGTCCCGAAACTAACCAATAAGCCGACAACCTCCACGCTAAATGCAGACGCCTTCGGCGATTCACTATTGGTCGGAGCCTTTTGCGAAGAGCTTTTTCAATCATTTCTGTTCTCCTTGCAGATTAGAAGACAAACGGGTCAACCAGCCCGCCAGCCATATTTCAATTAACGACACAGCTAACAATGCAATAAACACCCACCGCCAAACTTTCTGCTCATATTCCAATTCTGCAAAACTGCTATGACGCCTTGCCGGCTCAGTTTGTCCGGTTGCAATGCTTGAGGACTGCTTGAACGAAACACCGAACCTTTCAAGGTCTTCGATTGGAATGGCGGCTGTTTGGCATTCCCTGGCGGGCAGGTTAACCGCGAAAAGCTTGGCAGACTCAGTCGAAGCGGCTATGTCGCTCCGCGAAGGCGGATTCCCAGCGGACAACTCAATGGCATAAATTCCGGGCATGTCCGTCTGAGTAAAGGCCTGTTGGCCGACATCCAGACTAATCAGGGAATCATCGGGTTTGCGAATCTGCAAGTTCACAGCTCGACTGCCACCGGCCTTTATTGATTGCGGTATTGGTACAGGGTCACCTACGAAATATTGTGATTGCTGTTCTGCGAAAACTCCACTGTATTCAAGGATTGAGTAAAGCAGTGGGACAAATTTGGATGAAAGCGCGAGCTGACTGTCTGACGGGTGCCAGCCGCAGGTCAATACGAGCAGCGAGCCTTTGCCCACAGGCAGCTCAACCCAGGCGGGGTCGCCGCTGTCGAAACGAGCTAACACCCGGGCGTCAGGCAAATCCTCAATATTTATCCGTCGGTATTTCCAAAAGTGAATCTGGGTGAAGTCTCCAAAGCGAGGTTCGGAGAAAGGTGTTAGCAGCGGATGTTTGAATTCAATTTGGCCGAGCATGGCATATCGGTCAACATCGGCCTCCTGAGATTCGATGGTTTCAATACCTGCAATGTCTGCCAGGATTTTGGCCTCGTCGATGGATTTCATAACCAGCAGGAGCGTTCGGCCCGATTCGAGGTATCGGCGCAAGAAAACGAGGTTCTCCTGGTTGACCACATCAGCCGTAATAATCAAATGCGCCCTCTCAATGTCTGTGGCTGCTATAGCCTTGTTGCCTGGACGGGAAATGACACGAGGCTTGAGTACGCTGGTCGCCCCAAAGACTCGCCGAACATAATACAACATTCCCTTAGAATCGTTGGGATCGTCGCTGCCTATGTAAAGGATATTGACCTGCTGCTGCAAAAACGGTGCTAAATAGAGGGTATTGTCAAAGTCGTGATCGTCACCCGTCAAGATCAGCTTCCAGGCCTCTGACCGGTCTGCCCGGGCAGGAGCACGCACGACAATACTATGGCCGGGCGGCACATACACATCTGCAGCCTCGCTTGATATGCTTACAGCAGTCTCGCCAGCCGTGACGAGTTGTCGGCTCGGCAGGTCGGCCCAGTTCAGTTGAAATCGCTCTGCGGTCGCGTCGGACGAGTTGGTGATTCGGATGCCGGGACGGCTGTCATCAGCGGAACCACCCAAGTCGCTGCGATTTGTTACCAACTGTAATGCCGCATTGGTAGTGCCCTGGCTCGGAACCAGCTTAACCACCAATTCCGTCTCTTTAGGCCATTCGTAGGCGTGCATCGCATCAAGGTAGCTGCCCTCTTGCAGATCGCTGATAAGCACAACCTGGCGCATCGCGAGAGTTTGTTGTCCATCATTGACTTCATCATCTTCAATAGCTTCTGCAGCGCTTACTAATGCGTTACCAAGATTAGTTAGGGCCCAACCTGGTGACAGTTTCGATATCTCTTCGACTACGATCGACGCGCGCTGGCTGGGTTCCAATGCCCACCATTGGTCGAATCCTATCAATGTTTTTGTGCTCTCATCGAAGCTCATAACGCACACTCGGTCGGCTTGGCTAACACCCTCCAACACCGACCGTGCCTCACTGATTGCCCGGTCCCACATTCCGGCACGTCGCATGGATGCACTGGTATCGATTAAAAGGACTATGCGCCTGCCGAGGCGGACTCGGCTCTGGGCAGCTTCTCGTGGGAAAAAAGGACGCGAGAAGCCAAATGCAAGCAGGCACAATATTAGGCACCGTAAAATCAGAAGCAGCAGGTTTTCCAGTCGGCTCCGGTTCTTGAATCGGGGTATTGTAGTACGCAAAAACATCAGCGAGCTAAACGTTACGCGCTTGCGCGTGTGACGGCGAATCATGTGCAGGATAATCGGTAAACCGACCGCAGCGATACCTGCCAAGAATAATGGATAAAGGAAACTCATACCTTGGTCCTGACTTTTGAACCACCTCTGTACCTGAGACGCTTTCTACGGCGCATCCGGTCCTGCAAAAAGTCCAGCAGGGCCAAATCGAACGGACGATCTGTCGGGAACAAATGATAGTCGATCCCGAGGTTTTGGCATGTGGACTTAGCTTTAGCTAAATGTTTGTTCAGCATACGTTTGTAACTTGTCTGGGCGTCAGGCGGATTGACGTACATGTTGCGCCCTGTCTCCATATCCTGGAAGAGTGCCGGTGAGTGGAAGTCGAAGTTCAACTCGGCCGGATCCAATACATGGAACACCACAACATCATGGCCGCCCGCACACAGATAGCCCAAGTCCGGTTCCAGCCGGTCAATCGACGTTAGCAAATCAGAAATCAACACAATCAGGCTGCGCCTTGTCAGCATTCCGGCTACGTGCTGCAGCGGTGGACCCAGGTCTGTGGCGCTGCCCTCGGGGAAAGCCTCCAACGCCAGCATCAAGCGGCGCAGATACCCCGGACGGTTGCGCGGCGCAAAATATTTCCTGAGCTGATCGTCGAATGTTGTCAGGCCGACAGCGTCACCCTGAGTGAAGAGAAAATAAGCCAGAGTCGCCGCCAGGGTGCCGGCGTATTGCGACTTCGTGTAGCCTCCGGAACCGTAGCCCATCGAGCGGCTGTGGTCAATTAGCAGGTGGCAGCGCAGGTTCGTCTCATCTTCGAACTTCTTGATGTAAAATCTATCACTGCGAGCATAGAGTCGCCAGTCAATGTAGCGGGGGTCGTCACCAAGGGTATATTGGCGATACTCGGTGAACTCGACCGAAAAGCCATGATAGGGGCTTCGGTGAATACCCTTCCAGAATCCCTCGACGATTACTTTGGCGCGCAGTTCCATCGACTTGATCTTCATTAGCGAGACCGGGTCGATCATGCCGTCAGAGCAGGGGCTGTTGACCGCAAGGTTAGATGGTGCCGCTTTATCTGTCATTTGGTGTTTCTCTCCTTGACCGATTTCAACAGGCGATCAACAAGGTTTTCAATGACAACGCCCTCGGCCTCGGCGCGGTAATTTATCAATACGCGATGTCGAAGCACCGGATGGGCCAGTGCCCGTATATCCTCGAATCTCACGTGCGACCTGCCATAGAGCAGTGCTCGTGCCTTGGCGCCAAGCACCATATATTGCGATGCGCGCAACCCGGCTCCCCACGTAACCCACTCATTGACGAAATCCAGCGAATTATCCAGGCCCGGGCGCGATGCTGCTGCGATCCTCACGGCGTAACGCACTACATCCTCGGCGACAGGTACCTTGCGCACTACACCGTGGAACCGCAGCAAGTCTTCACCGGTGAATACCTGCTCGATAGGTTTGGGCTCGGTGGCGGTAGTCTGGCGAACGACCTCAACCTCGTCATCTTCCGGCAGGTAATCAATCCAGACATTGAACATAAACCGGTCGAGCTGCGCTTCAGGCAGTGGATAGGTGCCTTCCATCTCGATAGGATTCTGTGTTGCAAAGACAAAGAACGGTTCACTGAGCACATGGCATACACCGACAGCAGTTACATGATGTTCCTGCATCGCCTCGAGCAAGGCCGCCTGCGTTTTGGGAGGCGTGCGGTTAATCTCGTCGGCAAGGATCATGTTGGCAAAAATCGGGCCCTTCACAAAAACCATCTTTCGCTCTCCGTCTGTCTGTTGAAGGATTTCAGTTCCGGTGATGTCAGCGGGCATAAGGTCCGGCGTGAACTGAATGCGTTGAAACTTCAGGTTAAACAGCTCCGTGAGAGATTTGACTAACAACGTCTTGGCCAGACCAGGCGCACCGGTAATCAGACAGTGTCCCCCGGAAAGCACTGCGATAATCAAATGCTCGATAACATCTTCCTGGCCGACGATTACCTTTGAGATCTCAGCACCGATGCGCTCACGTGCCCCCCTGATCTGTTCGACAGCCCGTCGTTCAAATTCGTATGTCTTGGTAGCCAAAATCATTTTCCTTTCAATGAGTCATTGCGTAAAACACTATATTTATCCCCAGCGGGTAGGCCTTCTTCTCTGAAAACTCACGAAAATACCACTCGTCCTCCCCCTCGCGTTCCCATCCGTCACCAAGGTCGGTGTTGTGACAGATAATAGCCATAATCCGGCCTTTGCCGTCATAGATGGCCTTGTAATGAGGTACGCGCGCATCCTCACGCTCCCAGGTGATACCGTAAGAGCGCCCTTGAAGAGCAACGTCGATGCTGGGAATTTGCGGCTTTTCTTTAAGGTCAAATACGGCATGGAAGATTGGGTGGCTTAGTGGAAGCTCGACAGGTTCACGATCGGGAAACACCCGCTTGATCTCAATATAGAAGTTATACCACTCATCTTCACCCCAAAAGTCATCAACCATCAGAAACCCGCCGTTCAGCAGATAACGACGGAGAATCTTGACCTCCTCTTCGCTGAAGACCAGCCGGCCGGGCTCCACGATGTAGATGAAGGGGTAGTTGAAGAGTTCCGGGTTCGTTAGTTCGAGTACCACTCCGTCAGGATTAACTTCCATCGAAGTCAATTGGTGCAGGCGGAAGGAGAAGTTCAAATCGCTGTCGGGGTAGTCCGTTGCCCAGTTGCCACCACTAAAGCCGCGACCGTAACCACGTCCGTAATCACCTCTAAAGCCGCGACCAGGCCTGCGACCAGACCTGCCTCCATATTCACTTCTGCCGTATCCGGACGCATACCGGATTCGCACGAATGTGAAGACATCATGTGAAAACTCCTTGTCGGGCTCCCAATCGGGCACACTCCTTCGATAGGAATATCGTCGATTGGAATATCTCTGTGCGAACACCATGCTTACTCCAACACATGCTCCTATAAATAGAATAATGAACCACTTTGTTTTTGTCATGGTGCTTTCTCCTGAACTATTTGCAGTTCACTTTGTTCGTTCGATGTGGACTTGTATTCCGATTTGTCGGGCTGGGAGTTTTTGATTAATTTCAACAATAGACGATGTGCCTGGCGGAAACGTGGTGCATCCGCCAGGGCCTCGAGCACATATCGCTTTGCAGTAACAGGGTCCCGATCCGCAAACAACCGTGCCAAGCGGAAGTTGCTATCTACCGGATCCACGGGATCCAACAAAAGCAGACGCCTGTACGATTCAATAGCCTGGTCGTTTTGGCCGAGTTCTTCGTTGGCCCGGCCCATGCGCCAATGAACAGTCTCCAGCATGGGATAGACCGCGAGATACTTGTTTCCGTTGTCAAGGACCTCACGCCAGTCATTCTGCTCCATAGCGATCTCCATGAGACGTCCGTAGGCCTCCGCTGCGTCGGCTGAGATTGTGCCTAACTTGTTAAGCACCCGGCGTTCCTGTTCGGTCTCGGCGAGTTTGCGATGTACCTGCGCAAGGAGACCATAAGCGTTGCCCTCGTCTGTATAGTTCGGGTAAATGGAGATCAGCTTCTTGAGCGGTATCTTGGCTTGTTCCCACTTTTCGTCGGCTAAAAGATGATTGGCGTGCAGCCTCAGGGCCCAAAAGCTGTTGGGGTGCTTCGTCAGCCACTTGGCCAGTGCCTCGCGGTCGGTAGGATCGAACTGGTCGGGTTGCTCCCAGTCCACATCGGGGGCCAGACTCTCGGCCCGCTTTCGAGCAAAGGCCTCAAATTGTTTTTCGATATTCTTTATCGGTGCCGCCCGCCTGGAGATGACACTGTTGATTTCTTCGCCTTTAGCTAAGTCCGCGAGAATCGCCTTGATGGACGCCTGGCCGAACCGCTCGACAAGAAACTCCACCACAAGCGAAGACTCATAGTACGCAAACTGCAAGTGCAGGGGCGTGGGCGGACTCAAAAATGCACTGCTTAGCTTGCTAATCGGTGTCAGTTCCCCTCCAAGTACCATTTTGCGATACTGTGGATTGATATGTTGGCCACAGGCGGGATTACGCTGCACTTCTTCATATACGGAAATCCCTTCACTGAGCCAGCGCGGCATCTTGTTGTGCGTCAGATTGAGTGTTACCACGTGACAAAACTCATGCCACAAGGTTGACTCCCAGTTGACTGCTCTCGAAGCCCTGGGACTATTGGCAGTGATCACATTGCCAAAGCACACCCCAAGGAATCCGTCCCCGCCGGGCATGCCGAACGTGCGCACAGCAAAATCCTGCTGATTAGGAAACAGCTCCAATGTAACGGGCTCATCCAATTCGAGGCCGTATTTTTGGCAAAGCTCCGACTTGGCCTGCTGCAACAACTTCAAGACCCTGTCACCATATACAGCCGCTTCGAGCTCGTCCATTCGAATGATGAACCTATCTGCGGTCTGCGTTTTGAATTTGGACATGTTATCGCGCAGATTGACAAGGTTATAGGCCAAGACATTGTATTGGTCCGCTTTGTAAACCTCATCGGCCAGGGTCCAGCCCCGGGATTCGCCACCTAATCGAAGCAGGTCCTGGGCCAACTGGATCTTCGCCGGCAGGTATTCCTGGTCGAATTGCAAAGCCTGGCGCTGATACGCAGCGCCTTCAGTAAATCGATAGTTCTGCGATAGCTTTCTTCCGATTAGATAGTCCACCCGAGGATTAGTCGGCCAAAACTTCAGCGCATTAGTACGGCAGGTATTGACCGCATTGGGCTCATTACCCAGATGAGCTAAAACGCAGCGGTATGCCCAGGCCTCTGAGTGCCACGGATTGACAATCGCAACCCGATCAAGCAGCTTGCCCGCCCCGGCATAGTCTTCGCAATCGATTTGGTGTTCGGCCAGCAGCAACAAGGCGGGCACATGATTTGGATTCAGATAGAGAGCTGCATCTAATGATTTGACCATTAAATTCCGATCACTATGGTAAAATGCCTTGGCCAATCCGCAATGCATGTCCGGGTCGTCGCCGAACCGTTCGAGAGCTTTCCGATACTGATTAGCAGCCAGCTCGTAATCTTGCTTGTCCAGTGCCAGCGCTGCCGCTGCGAGATAGGCTTCACGGCACTCAGGGTCAATCCTCATGGCTCGGTTAAAAAGCTGCTCCAGAACAATCCGAGGTTCGGATCCAAGCAGCAGCAGCGCCTCTCCCAGGGCCACTAAGTCCGGAGGATCCCAGTATTCAATTTTGAACCAGCGGCCATACCGGTATATTTTCGCCAACATTTCAGAAGCACGTTTGGTCTGGCCGCAGTAGAGATTTGCCGTATGCCCGAGCTTTAATAAGCGAATACTCACTGAATAACGTGACAGGGCGGTCTCAATTTCCTTGGCGGCCTGGTCATATTGACCAAGTGCCATTAGCGACTCGGCCATCAGAATCCACCACTGCCGCTTGCTCCTGTAAGTTTCTTCTTCGATTGCTTGTTGGGCTGTCTCAATGCACTGAGTATATTGGCCGGCCTTGAATTGTTCGCGGGCTGCGTCAATATCTGCAGCTCGTGCTGACCCGTTCAATCCTGCTATGAATATGACACAGGCTACCGTCAAAACCGAATAGCTGTGCCGCAAAGTATACTTAAAAAAGGAAGCCATATTTTTTCTATTCAACTGACTGCACGTGAAAATTTCTCGTTATGTGACCAAGTCATAAGCGTGCGGCACAAAATTATTTATCGCGTATTAGCCGCGCAATTCTGTGCAAGGACGCCTTTTTAAAAACATATTTTATCAAATAAGTGTGTCATTACAACCATCAAGATGCCTTTGACCGGATTTTTCTTTGCTTTGCGTACCACACACTCACGTGTGTGGTTTACCTTTGGCCACACGTAACTGTGGGGCTCGCAGGCCGACTTTGCATGAGCCTCAGGACCTGGCTGTAGATGAACTACCATCCAGAGTCAATTTGATCGAGCCTTTGGCGGACTGTACTTTAGTCCAAGCTCGCTAAGCAAAAAAGCATGGTAATGGACACTTTCCTCAATTTGTTCGCTTAGCGGAGTAGCTAAGCCATGACCGGTTTCCGAGTTGGTTCGCAGCAGAATGGGCCGGCCCGATGAAGCTGCCCCCTGCAGCCGGGCAGTCATCTTGCGAGAGTGCATCGGATCAACCCGCGGATCATTGGCGCCGGTCGAGAACAATATAGAAGGATAGACCGTACCGTCCTTGACATTATGGTATGGCGAATATGTGTATAAAGCCCGAAACTGTTCTGGAACCTTTACAGTGCCGAATTCAGGGATATTAAACTGCCCATTGGGTGCAAGTTCCACCCGCAGCATGTCGTAGATCCCAACAAAAGAAATTACGACCTTGCACAGTTTTGGTTGT
>Ga0307438_1002647_pt1 | contig 10312 bp, 9 predicted proteins | sample SalMarWE160110MG_FD_202144 | JGI IMG/M metagenome (GOLD analysis project Ga0307438, IMG submission 202144) | Salt marsh sediment microbial communities from the Plum Island Ecosystem LTER, Massachusetts, United States - WE1603-110 | ecosystem: Environmental > Aquatic > Marine > Intertidal zone >...
ACTTGAACCCGCACGGGCATAACCCACTACCCCCTCAAGGTAGCGTGTCTACCAAATTCCACCACTTCGGCATACCATATCATTGCTTCTCAGTTCCTGCATCCGAAGGGATATTAGTTTGCTCACCAGCTTCAATTGGCGCTTCTTGTTGAGTTTTTGCCTTTCCTTCCATAACCGAAGATCTTGGTGCCCTAGATGCTAAAAAGGCCAAAGAAAGGGAAGTTATCATAAAGGCAATAGCCACACCTGTTGTTAGCTTGTTAAGAAAAGGGACAGCACCAGCACTACCGAATAATGTCTGGCTACTACCCCCAAATGCAGCTCCTAAATCAGCTCCCTTACCAGATTGCAAAAGTATACCTAATATCAGACCAACGCAAATAAGCACGTGAAGAATTACGAGTATTGTGACCATCAATTTACCTTATTTTTACGTTTTTTTTTACCTATATAGCATATCTCCCAAATATTTCAAATCTAATTTTATATACCTCTGAAAAATTAGGTAGAGTCCGTTGATAGTTGTTAGTTGTTGATTGTATAAAAAGTAAAATGCACTTAATTCCTGTATATAGCAGAAAATAATGTAGGTATCTGCCATCTCGCCTAACTGCTTGAAAATATCCTCACAATCCCGATTTATCAGGACTGACAACGGACGACTGACGACTGACATTGCCAAAAATTATACAAATTACTCTTTTTTTAAATTATACTATTACATATTCGATTACCTATTCGATTCTTGACATTTATATAAATTTAAGTAATTATAACATAAAAACACAGGTTCAAAGTTCCGGGTTCGGGGTTCAATGGTTATTTGTTGAGCCATTAATCCCGATTTCATCGGGAAATTGTAAACCCCGCCTGTCCGGATACAATCGGGGCAGGCAGGCTTGAACCTAACAACCTGGATAGTTGCATTATAAAAATACAAATTCTTTATGGTCATAAAACGGTTTAAGGAATGGAAAAAGAAGAATATAAGAAAAAATATTTAAACTTAAAAATACTTAAAAGCATCCAGGAATATTTAAAGTCAGATGATAATGACCATACTGCTGTATTTCCTATCAGAGTTCCTGATGAGTTGATTTACCAGACATTAAAATTGAAGGGAGCCAAAAATGCTGACAGCATTATACACCATATATTTAAGTTGGGTCTCAGTATATGGAGTGAAAAACAATATAATACTGTTTTTGGCTCTGAGCAAAGCCTCGAAGAATTTATCGAACTAGTAAAAAAGCAGAATAATGAAGATAAATAATAATAAGAATTCCTCTAAAAAGAAGTGCCTAAAGTAAGCCCGCCCTGCCCGCCCTGGCGCGACGTGATGATTTATTAACTAAGGGCTATTAGTTTTTCCAAGAAACCAATACCAAACATCAAATTTCCAATGCCAGGCCTGCCCGCCATCTGGCAGGCGGGTCTGGGCCAGGGGTGCGACGTGATTTGAATATACGCTTGCTTCTAATGTATCACCAATCCTTGTTTATCTTTGCTGAGTAAGGTTTTAGGCTGTATTGCCAGGACTTATAAATAATATAAAAATTGTTACTATTCAGGTTCAAAGTTCCAAGGTTCACACCTGCCCGCCGGACAGCAGGCGGGGTTCAAGCCTGCCCTGGTGCGACGTGACCTGCGCTTTAAAACGGTTCTTCTGAACACTGCTCCCAGAGATTCTATTAAAAGAAATGCTAAACCAGGCCTGCCCGCCATCTGGCAGGCGGGTCTGGGCCAGGGGTTAGAGAGATAAAATACTGACGAATCATCAATCTAAAGTATTTTGTTTCGATTTAAAGATAAATAAGGAGTTCATCCGATTCTTGCCACAAGCCACGCCGTATTGCATGGATTTCAACCGTGAACCTTGAACGGTGAACCCGACAACCTAAGTAGTTACTAGAAATTGCAATATTTGCCAAGGAAGTCGCGCCAGGGCTGGCAGGGAGGGCTTTAGGCATTTATTAAACTTCGACATCTATTGAGATTTACTATGACTCTGGCTGCCCTTCCAGGCGTGGGGAAATTTACAAGAATGTTAGCTTTTTCAAACTGTTCTACTTGCTCATCCCATATTCCAGGTGGGGCGGAAAGGCAGGTGACAAGAGGTTTTTTCTGCTTCATATCTTTCAATAAAAACGACAGACTTTTAATAGAATCAACATTGGCAGAGGCAAACATCATAAACAAAAGTATACTTTCTACATTATCATCTCGCATGACCGCATCTAAAATGCCAGCAAGTGCCTCTGAGTTATACCAAGCTGGGCCCATATCTACTGGGTTTGTTCTTAAAGCCAGCGGGGGCAAAATTTCATTTATCTTATTCTGAGTTTCCTCACTAAAGGAAACTATATCAAGATCACTCATCTGACATATATCAGCGGCAGCTATACCAGGACCAGCTTGAGAGGAAAGTATAGCCACAGAAGACGCCTTTGGTATAGGCGATACATCCAAAGCCTTCGCTGTATCTAACAGGTCTTCAACGCTATTCACTGTCAGTATGCCTGCCTGGCTAAATGCTCCTGAATAAATTTCCCCTCTTCCGGCTATAGATCCTGTATGTGAATGAGACGCCCTATTTCCTATGTCTCCTAATCCTGTTTTATAGGCAATAATCGGTTTTTTACCGCCATAGCTTTTGGTGGTATTTATCAGTTCTTTTGGATTATCAACACCCTCCATATAAATAGCTATCACATTCGTATCTGGATCCTGCATCAAATAATCAACCATCTGGGCAAAACCTACATTGAGCCGGTTCCCAACCCCTACTATCTTACTAAAGCCTATACCATCCCTTAGAGCCAAAAAAGAGATGAGGTGGCACATTCCCCCACTCTGGCTTATAAGCCCGATACCACCTTTTTGTAACAAGGAAAACTCAGGTGTGAATGAGGCATTGAGGTGACCATGTAAATTTATCATACCAAAGGTATTAGGGCCGATGACTGGTACATGAGGTTTATTTACAATCTTTGCAAGCTGTTGATGAAGCTCTGCGCCCCTTGGATCATCAATCTCCTTAAACCCTGCTGTAATAAGAACTATACCCTTAACACCTTTTGCTAAGCATTCTTCAAAGATAGCCGGAACCATCTTTGCTGGAAGCACTACTATGGCAAGATCTATCTCATATGGAAATTCCGATATGGAGGGAAAAGTCTTCAGACCCATAATCTCTTTTGAGCGAGGATTAATGGGTATAATCTTACCTGGAAAGCCCCCTTTAGTCAGACTTTTCATTACATGAAACCCGAGTTTGGTTTCCCTTTCAGATGCACCTATAACTGCAACTGACTTCGGGTTAAAGAGGATATTCATGCTACTTTTTTTTATATACATAACTGTATCCGTTCACAGGTTCAATGCTTGCCCACCATCCGGCAGGCAGGGCTCACAACTGCGCTTCAAAAATGGGCGTTTTTTTTGACACACTCCCAAGGACACCAGGAGGGACAAACTCAATTGCCGAAGAAACACAAAAATGATTTATTCGCCTTCGCCAGAATACTCTGTCCCGCTGAAAGCGGGACTGCAGGGATGAATGGCAGGGCGAACCGCGTCGAAGCCCACTAGGGCGAAGACGGGTTAGCTTCGACGCAATTCCGCTTTGATACCCCGCAGCTCGCGCCGCGTGTGCTGCGGGGAGCTTCATTATTGCATAGGGCACACATACCTAAATCCCTCAATTTGTTTCTGTTTATGATGTTAACTTTAAGTACTTTAGTTCACTTTAGGCACTTTAGGCACTTGTCTCAGTAGTGACAATGACCATGCGGCCAGCTCAAGGGTCGGATATATCATTATCCTCTTTTTGGACTCAAACCGTATGCTGATCTCTTCAGGATTCGGCCCATAAAGCCATGCTACTACCGGCTTAGGAGGTAATCCCTCTATTGCCCTATTCAGGGACTTGGAAACCTCGAGAAATGAAAGCTCTGGCAGCTTGGGAGCAATTGCTATACATATAACGCCATCCACCTGGGGGTCATTCATGACTGCCTTGAGCGCTACCGAATATGCCTTTTGCGTACCGTGCTTCATAACTGCTGGCCATATGTCCAGGGGGTTTCCAATAGGCATCCAGGCAGGGGAAAGTTCAGCCACCATATGAATGGTTTCAGGGGAAAGGGAAGAAAGTTCAAGACCATATCTCTCCAACGCATCAATGACCATAATACCTGCCGCTCCGCTATAGGTAATTACTGCAATATTATTCCCTTTCATGGCAGGAAGGTTAAGTAGGGTTTTAACCGCATACGTCATCTGTCCATCCTCTTCCAGAAATGTCACTCCTGCCCCTTTTAAAGCAGCCTTATATATCTGATAATCACCTGCCATGGTACCACTATGGGATATAGCTGCTTTGGCCCCAGTCTCGGTGCTACCAGTTTTCAGGATAATGATTGGCTTTTTTTTGACTATTCTTCTGGCCAGGGAAAAAAATTCCTTTCCCTTGTTTAAGCCTTCCATATGGATGGCAATGATCTTTATATCAGGATCTTCCCCTAAGTAGGACAGTGCCTCACAAAAACCAATATCACAGGCATTACCAACGTCGATGCCCTTACCTATTGTTCCACTAAATTCCATTGCCCCCACAAAAAAGATACCAGATTGACATATTAGACCAACAGGGGTCATCTCTTTAGTTATAGGCATAAAAGAGGTAGTGAAATTATTGAAGTTATTAAGAACCCCAAGAGTATTTGGTCCAAGAATCCTGATGCCGTCTTTTTGTGCAATCTCTGTCATTTCCTTTTGTATCTCTTTCCCTTGCCCATCTGCATCGGCAAAACCTTGATTTACTACAATTACTGCTTTAATCTTTGATGCAACACAATCCTTAAGAATGCTTACCGTATCTTCCCGGGGAGCACTTATAACAGCCAAATCTATCCTCTCCTTCACTGATCTTACGTTAGGGTAAGCCTTCTTTCCAAGGATCTCCCTGGCATTAGGATTAACAGGAAAGATCTTACCGGAAAAGCCAAATTTGATCATATTTTCCATGACATTGAAGGATCCGGGACCGCTCTTTCGACTGATCCCAATAAGGGCTACACTTTCAGGTTCCATAAATTTTTTCATTAAAAACCTCTCTTATGAATTAAGTCTTCAGTTGAGAGCTTTGCATAACTACTATTTCCTTAAAGAGGATGGGCTTTTCTTCAGCCCTTACACCAGCCCAGAAAAGTCCACCCTCTTCATTGGGGTAACAAAAATTGTCAGGTTTTGCAAAGCTCTACAGCTATCAGCCATCAGCTATCGGTAAAAAAACACTAATGAAGATCAGAATCAAGCTTATTCGTATAATGCCTTAAGGAGAGAGCCAAGGCCTTCAATGCATCATCTGGTTCTGTAAATATGGGAAAGTCAGCCGACTTTTTTATTGTAAACCACTCATATGAATCTGATATTATGCACAGAGCAACCGGTTTTTCGTAACGTATCGACAATTCCTTTGCAGAGAGTATAAGATTTTTAGTCGCCATCTCATCGATGCCAGGAAGGTATGAATGTGAAAACAGGACTCCGTCAATCTCCTTTTCCTGTAATGCTCTCTCCAGAACGTCTCTGTAGAAATCAAGATCGAAAACATCCCCGAGATCAAGGGGATTGGTCATTCGTATCACCCCAGCCCTTGCACCTTGTCTCACGTGGCTAAGAAAACTTTTAGAAAACGGGATAATCCTAAAGCCATATCTTTGAGCTGCATCCGCTGCCATTACCGCACTTCCGCCTGAACGGGACAGAATTGCTAAATTTGCTCCTTTCATTAATGGGAGATTAAATATCTTAAAGGCGTTCATCAGCTCTTGAAGAGTAAAAACTCTATGTATGCCAGCCTGGCTCAAGGCGGATGATGTAATCTCATCATTCCCGGCGAGGGCTGCGGTATGAAATTTGGCAATCTGATTGCTTGCCGTATTGGTGTTTGATTTTAAAACAATAACTGGTTTCTTGGTTGAACGTGCCAGATCCATTAAGCGTCGCCCGTTAGAGACACTCTCAAGGTACAGGCCTATTGTCTTTGTTCCTGGATCAGATATCAGGAATTCAAGGTAATCATTCTCGTTTAAATCGAGCTTATTCCCCATGCTGACGAGCTTTGTAAAGCCTATGTTTTCACAGGAAGAAAGCCTGACACTGTAGTTTACCACCCCTCCACTCTGCGCCACAAATGATATGGAGCCAGATTTTATCCTTTTCTGATCGAGAGGTACAAAGGGGAGGACCAGACCATTTTCCAAATTGATAATGCTAATACAGTTTGGCCCTACTAACCGAATATGTTGCTTTCTCGCAATGGAAAGAATATCCCTTTCCAGCCTTTTATTTTCATCAGCAAATTCACTGAATCCTCCCGACTCTATCACTGCGTAATGGATACCCTTTTGTCCACAGAGATCGAGTGCCTCAGGTATATACAAAGCAGGTATCAAAAAAACAACCATATCAGGGCACGCATCTATCTCCTCAATCCTCGTGTAAATCTTTCGGCCATTCAAATGACCACCCTGCTTACCTACAAGGTAGATAGGACCGTCGAAATGAAACCGTTCCAGATTTTCAACAATGTTTTTGCCTAAATTAGTCGGTGTGTTAGAGACACCGACTACCATAATGCTTTCAGGATAAAATAATTTTTGCATTTTTCGTTACTCTCAAACGTGACTAACTCGTAAAAAGTCTTTTGCGAGCAATTTTGGCCACTTTTGGAAAATTTCAGTCCCTATTCTGCGCCCATTTCTGATGATATCTTTTCGGCGACATCCTTTACCACTTCGCCTAAATACTTCTTGGTTTTGAGTTCAAAGCTAAAAATTGGAGATGCTATTCCAATACAGCCTGCAAGACCTCCATGGCAATCATAAATTGGAGCCATAACCCTTCTCACACCTTCACGTAATTCCTGGTCCTCAAATGCATAACCATTTTTTACAACAATTGATAATTCAGCCTCTAGCTGATCCATGTCCGTTATGGTGTATTTGGTGACCATAGGTAGACCAATTTTTTGCAAGACATCCTTCCTCTTTTCCTTCTCCATATGGGCCAAATATATCTTGCCAGCTGCAAGCGTATGGAAGTAAGGATAGGCAGAGCCAATTCGAGAAAAAAGGCGAACCCCTTCATTTCCTTCTATCTGATCAATTAAGATAAGCTGATCCCTGTCAAGGGTAGAGAGCTCTATGGTCTTTCCAGTCTTCAAAGCCAATTCCTGCATAAATGGCAATGCTACAGACTTAAGCTTGAGCTTACTTTCAAGTCTGTTGCCGAGATATATAAGCTTCATTCCCAGCCGGTATAGGCCTCGGTCTCCTGTCTTGGTGATTAATCCTCTGTCTATCAATATTTTCAGTATTCTGGCCAATGATGGTCTTGGTATATTGAGGGAATTTAGAATTTCTGAAAAGGAGAGATCACTTTCATGCGATGCGATAAGGTCTATAACGTCAAGGGCCCTTTCAAGGGCAGGAACATGATATATTTTAGTGGTCATGATTTAGAATCATAGTTACTGTTAACAATCTCTTTCGCCAACAGAACAGAGAGTGATGGAATATTCCGTAAAATATTTAGTATCATATATGATATTTAATATTATATATATGAGACTATTTTAAAAACAAAAAAATATCAAGCCAAAAATTTGTCTTATTTGACATTACATTCCTTTAAGCTATAATCCCACTAGGCCCCAAATCTTAAATCTGAGAGGCACCTAAATATGGAAAATACAATCGAAAATAAACTCGAAGAAGACCATCGCCCCTGGGGATTTTATACGGTACTTTCCGATGAGCCCGACCATAAGGTAAAAAGAATTGTTGTATATCCTGACAAAAGATTGAGCCTTCAAAGACACAAGCTCAGGTCTGAACACTGGCATATGGTCAATGGAAAGGCCCTTGTTACACTTGATGACAAACAGATCCCCCTCAAAAAGGGGATGTCTGTTGATATTCCTGCTGGTGCAGCCCATAGGATCAAAAACACGGGATTAGAAGAGCTTGTCTTTATTGAAATACAACAAGGAGACTACTTTGGAGAAGATGATATTGAGCGGCTTGAGGATGATTTTGGGAGGATATAAAATAGGTTATTTTGAAATGTTTTATCTAGAAATTCCACTATTTGCAGGGCAGAATTGACGACTTGTTTTAATCGTTATAAATAAAAAAAATAGATTAAAAACTGCCAGACAATGGAATTTAAACTTCAACAGAGGGTGTCATGAAGTAATTGTCAGAAGCCCGTTTCTCATATAGTGAGGTGCCAGTTTGTGCTTTTGAGCAGTGTTTTAAGAAGAAAACAATAGATAAAATGAGGGTCACAATGGCTCAGGTATTTAATCTCCTTAAGGAGGTTTTTATAAATAGAAAATTGCAATTTTTTTTGATTTGGTTTTTTGTCCTCACATTGTCAAGCCAGGCACTGGCTAAGGTGGATTTCACCAAACTGGTAAAAAAGATCCAGCCTGCTGTTGTTACTATCATAACCTACGATATGGACAAGAAGATTCTAAGCCAGGGAAGTGGCTTCTTTGTTGATAAAAGAGGCTATCTTATCACTAATTACCATGTTCTTAAGGGAGCATACACTGCTGAAGTAAAGACTTCTGACGGCAGAAAGCATCCTATCAAGTTAGTTGTTGCAGAGAATAAAAACGTCGATCTCATAAAAGTATTGGTGGACATACCTGAGGAATCTTTCCAATGTTTAAAAGTCATTAGAGCCTTACCAGATGTAGCTGAAGGTATACTTGTGGTTGGCAGTCCTATGGGGCTTGAGCAAACCGTAAGTGAAGGAATTGTCTCTGCTGTTCGTGAAATGCCAAACATGGCGAGAGTTTTACAAATATCTGCTTCCATATCTCCAGGGTCGAGTGGTAGTCCCGTAATAGATATGAAGGGAAAAGTTATCGGAGTCGCCACTTTTTACTTGGTTAAGGGACAGAACCTTAACTTCGCTGTACCAGGAAAGTATGTGTTGGATCTGAACCGACAGAAAGTTGGGAAGACAATTTCGGAATGGACGAATGGTATTAGCAAAGAAAATTTAAAAGCGTCTGAGGAATTATTAAGAAGAGGTGACATCTTTGTCGCTATCAAGGAATGGAAAAAAGCAATTCATTTATTCAGAGAGGCTACAGAAAAAAATCCTGAGTATACAACGGCGTGGTTTTATTTGGCTCATTGCTACTGGATGCTTGGCGAAAACATGAAAGCAATAAAGGTCTTGAAAGAAGCTATCCGGATCAATCCTGATGAGGCCACTTTGTATAATAGCTTAGGGCTTAACTATAGCAAGCTTGGCCTATATATTGAAGCAATAGAAGCATTCAAGCAAGCAATACGAATTGAGCCTGATGATGCAAATTACTATCACCATTTAGCGTATGCCTATAAAGACTTAGGTCTCCATAGAAGGGCAATAAAGGCCTTATACCAAGCTTTACTGATTGAGCCTGATGATTTTGAGCGCTATATCATCTACGCTGAGTTAGGGGATGTGTACGTCGAGCTTGACCTATATATGGAAGCAATAGAGGTGTTCAAGCAGGCAATACGAATTGAGCCTGATAATTATGATGTTCATTTGAAGATAGGGGATGCCTATAGCAGAATTGGCCTCTATCAAGACGCTATAAAGGCTTATAAACTGGCCATACTGATTAAGCCTGATTTCGTAGATGCTCACTATGCCTTAGGGCTTACGTATCTAAACGTTGATAACAGAGATGCAGCCCTTCAAGAGTATAAAATCCTCAGGAGTCTTGATAGTAATCGCGCAAATACATTGTTTTACTGTATTTCCTCTACATATTGATAACAGAGGTGCAACCCTTCAAGAGTATAAAATCCTCAGGAGCCTTGATAGTAATCGCGCAAATACATTTTTTTACTATATTTACTATAGATAGCAGAATAACACCTCCAGTAGTAAATGGCTCGTGGTTCAGCCGTAGTATTTTTAATACTACACTCGTTTAGCCTGCGAGTGCTCATTTTGGTTTATCTTATCCTTTTTGAGGTTTCTAGAGTCCAAAATATCTTCCAAATATGCTGTATGCTTTTTCATTATCTGAAATGCTTTTATTTCCTCTACTATTTTATCTAAAAACTTCTGCAGTATTGATTCAAAGGCAAGCTTAAATTCTGAATTTGAGCCCGTTCAATATGCTAATCTATTGATATAATTGCATATTTAGGGCACTATTTTGAAAAGTAACCCAAAAACCGCCCAGAAAATGGGGATTTTGTATTTTTGAGAGTCCCAAAACGTAAAA
>Ga0307438_1002649_pt1 | contig 10305 bp, 9 predicted proteins | sample SalMarWE160110MG_FD_202144 | JGI IMG/M metagenome (GOLD analysis project Ga0307438, IMG submission 202144) | Salt marsh sediment microbial communities from the Plum Island Ecosystem LTER, Massachusetts, United States - WE1603-110 | ecosystem: Environmental > Aquatic > Marine > Intertidal zone >...
CTCATCTTCGTTCAGCATGCGCGCGATGCCCGTCGTCACCGCCACCGCCGAGTGCTTGGGGTTACGGCCGGTGGCAAAGGCGTTGGGGGCATCGTTCTGGACGATGTACACCTTGGGCTTGGGCAGACCGGCCATGCCGGCCACTTCCTCCACCATGCGATGCAGACGCGGCTCCTGCTCCGGCGTCACCTGATGAGCGCCGGCCATGCGCAGGGCCAACTTGTCGGAGAACCAGTAGGTCCAGAGGTTCATCAGCAGGGCAAACCCGAAGGCAACAACGAGACCGGTCACGCCGCCAAACACATAGCCCAGGCCCAGGAACAGGGCCGACAACAACCCCAGCAGCAAGACCGTCTTTGCCTGATTCATCGCTCACCACCTGCAACTTTCAACTACTTATAGCATTATAATACCCCATCTGAGCACTCTGCTACAGGGCATATTGTCAAGCCGAGCCGCCTGCCAGGAAGGAGAGGATCGCCTCGTTGGCCTTCTCCGCCCGCTCCTCCAGCACCATGTGGCGCGCCCTGTCGATCACTTGCAGGCGAGCGTCGGGCAGTTCGTCCGCCAGCCTGCGGGCCAGTCGGAGGTTGGTCCAGCGGTCGCCCTCGCCCCAAAGGAGAAGCGCCGGCTGGCTCACCCGTGCGAGATCGAGGGGCTCATCGAGGGCGGCATCGCCCAGCAGGCTGGCGATGGCATTAGTCGAACCGCGAATGCTGGCGGAGCGGCGGAACTCCTCCAGCATCTCCGGGCTGAGGAAAGCGGGGTCGTAGAAGCCCTGCCGCAGCACTTCCTCTCGCAGGCGCGGCTGGTGCAAGACCAGGGCCGTCCCCAGGCGGAGCAACGGGCGCAGCGGCGGGCTGGCAGCCAGCCGTGGCACCATCCCGTTTGGGGGAGCGCTGCCCACCAGTATCAGCTTGTCCACTTTATCGGGGCAGGTGGTCGCCAGTCGCAGGGCGATGGCCCCGCCCATCGAGTGCCCCAGGACAGCAGCCCGCGAGATGCCCAGGCGCTCCATAAGCTCGCCCACCAGCCGAGCTTGGGCCGTCAAGGAGTAGTCACCGGCGGCCGGTCGCTCCGAGTAGCCGAAGCCCTTCAGATCGAGGGCCACCACCCGCAGGTGCTGCGAGAGCACGGGGATGTTGTAGCGAAAGTTGTATATGCGGCCCCCCAGGCCGTGGATGAGGACAAGGGGCGGGCCCCGGCCCTCATCAACGTAGTGGATGCCCACGTCCTCCAGGCGAATCATCTTGCCGGGCTTGCGGGCATCCGCCAGGTCCAGGCTCTCGCAGCGCGCGATCAGCCAGCGGGCGTAGGCCCAAAGGGCAGCCGCCGCACCCACCGTCAGACCGCTCAGCAGAAGAGGCCTTCGCCCCACCATGCATCCCTCGCCTATATCATGGAGATAGGCTCTCTGAGCTCTCCCCTGCAGCGCGAGCAATGCCCAGCAGCCGTTTCACCTCGCTCAGGCTTTGAGCGATGCGCGGCCCGTACCAAGTGAGCACCCTGCCTTCAACGAAAAAGATATGTCCATTCTTGACGGCCGTCACCTCAGCAAAGGCCCTGAAGTCGGCCTTATGCCGCTTAGTGAAGCAATAAGGCTCGCTAGGCAGAAGAATCACCTGAGGGTCCAGAGCCGCCATCTCGGCCAGTTCCAGCCGAGGGTAACGCTCCTGTCGCTCGCCGAAGACGTTCCGGCCGCCACAAACAGTGATGACGTCGTGCATGTATGTCCCGCGGCCGCAGGTCATGTAGGGATTGCGCCAGATGGGGCAGAAGACGCGCACCGGCTCGCGCCCTGCACTGGCGGCCCGCACGAAAGCCAGAGCCTCCTTGGCCCCCTGGATGATCGGCCGGGCGGCCGCAGTGGTGCCGGTGATGGTTGCCAACTGCCGCAGAAGGTCGATCGCGCTCTCGACACTGGTGACCAGAGTGACGAACACCGAACAGCCTTGGTCGATCAGTCGGGTCACGTCCTCAGGGCTATTCTCCTCGGCGCTGGCGACCACCAGGTCAGGCTCAAGGGCCTTGATCTTTGCCACATCCAGCGCTTTGGTGCCACCCACCTTCGTCTTGCCAGCCACGCCCCGGCGGGGCTCAACGCAGAAACGGGTCACCCCCACGATCTCCCGTTCCAGGCCAAAGGCGAATAGAGTCTCGGTAAGGCTGGGCACCAGGCTGACAATGCGCTCTGGCCGCTGCCTAACGGTCAGTAACCGCCCCAGGGCGTCGGCGAGGGTCAGCGGCGGCCCTCCTTGTCGGACGCCACCAGCGCGGCGGCCTGCGGCTCGTTCCACAGACTCCTCCCTACGGAGAACAGTCCCTACACATATGCTTGCTGCTTGACTCCATTAACTTAGCCCACCCCTCTCCAACCACAGGCCTTAGACAGCGCTCCGGGCGGCTAGCTACCCCAGGGTAACCTCCGTTTCTTCCAGCTCGCTGTCACGATAATACTCGATGATCACCCTTTCCCCCGCCCGGTGCTCGGTCAGCACCTTCAACAGATCACCGCTATTCTTGATCTCCTCACCGGCCGCCCCAACGATGATATCGCCAGCTATAAGGCCGGCGCGCTCGGCAGGAGAACCGTCTTGCACAGAACCGATTCCCACACCGCTGTCAATCGGCAAGCTGAACTCTTCGGCAATGCTGGGGGTTATGTTAATGAGATTTATCCCCAGGTAACCTCGTTCCACCCGCCCCTTGTCAATAAGCTCCCCCACTATGGGCTTGACCGTATCGATGGAGATGGCAAAGCCGATTCCCTCGGCAGTGCCGCGAATGACCTGGGTAGTGACGCCGACCACCTCCCCGTACATGTTCACCAGGGGCCCGCCGCTATTACCGGGGTTGATGGGAGCATCGGTCTGAATGGCACCGGGGATCAGGTAGGGGTCCTCCTGAATCAAGCGCTCCTTGGCACTCACCACCCCACGCGTGACTGTTGGGCCGCCGGGCAGGTCCAGAGCGTGGCCGATGGCCACCACATCATCTCCCACCTGAAGCTGAGCGGTATCCCCCAACCTGGCCGGCGTCAGATTGTCGGCATCGATCTTCAGAACCGCCAGATCGGTGGGGCGGTCTCCTCCCACCAGGCGCGCCTCGAACTGGCGACCGTCGCTCAGGGTCACCGTTATGTTCTGTGCAGGGCTTTCACCGTCGATAAACACCACGTGGTTGTTGGTAACGATGTGTCCCTCGTTGTCGGTGATGAAACCGGTGCCAACTCCCTCGGTGGGGATCGGCTGGCCGAAGACACTGAAAGTTGTCCCCTCGATGAGGATATGCACCACCGATGGCCGTAGCAGGCGAACGATCTCGGCCGTCGTCAGAGGGATTCGCTCACCGCCGGGGGTTGTATCCGCCCCGGGGCTGGCCGTGGGTGAGGCGATCATAGTGGCGGTTGGTGAAGCGGTTTGCGTAGGCTCAGCACCGCCGCCGTCACAAGCCGCAGCCACAACGGCAACGACAGCAAAGACAGCACACAACACGGCGGGCAGTCGCATCAGCACCTACTCCTCCTCCTGCTACAAAGGGTACTATGACCAGAGACGGACTTCCATCCCTTATAACCTCAAAGGCAGCAAGAAGGCTTCATCCAATACAACATCAAGCCTAGCAGCAGCTCATTCCCCGCTTGCCTCGTCAAGTCCACACCTCTCTTGACAAAGCCGCTCCCCTCGTATAATCTATTGATACTAAGTCTCAATTAGACCCGTCATGTACAATCTGGAATCAGTAGTGCAGCGGCTGGAGGAGCAAAGATATCGCATCACTCCGTCGCGTCTGGCGGTGGTGGCAGCGGTGCTTGATCGTAGCGGCCATTTCAGCGTGGACGACATCCTGGACAGGGTGCCAGAGGTAGGCCGAGCCACCGTTTTCCGCACCATGAAGCTCTTGTCGGAGACGGGCGTGCTTTGCCGTGTCCTCCTGGACGATGGCAGCCTTCGTTATCGGGTCAGCCACCGCCAGGACCACCATCATCACCTGGTATGCGTCTCCTGCACCAGTGTTCAAGAGCTGGATGCCTGTATCGACCCCAAGGTGCTCAACGACCTGGCCCGCACCACTGGCTACGAGATCGAAGGCCACTGGCTGGAGTTCTTTGGGCGCTGCGCCGCCTGCCGTAACGACGGGGCCTAGAAGCATTTGCTTGACGAACCATGAAGCCGAGCATCAGTACCCAAGCTCTCTGGCTGTTTGCTCTCCCTCTCGCAGCGATGGCCCTTATGGCCAGTGTCCTCCTCACCGCCTGCCAGGAAGAGGAGGAAGTGGAAGAGGGGGAGACGCCCAGGGTGAACGTGGTGGTGAGCCTGGCCATCTTCGCCGACTTTGTGCGCCAGGTGGGCAGCGACAGGGTGGACGTGTCCACCCTCATCCCCGCTGGTGCCGACCCCCACACCTACGAGCCGGGCCCCAGCCGGGTAGCCGAGTTAACCAACGCCGACCTGGTCATCGCCAACGGGCTGGGGCTGGAGGCAACCCTGGAGGACGTTATCGAGGAGAACACGCCCTCATCCGCTATCTCAGTCGAGCTGGCCGAGGGCCTGCCGCTTATCGACAACAACCCTCACCTCTGGCTGGACGTGCAGAACGCCATCGCCTACCTGGAGCGCATTCGCGACGCCCTGGCGGAGATCGACCCTGCTGGCGCCGAGACCTACCGCGCCAACACCGACAGCTACCTGGCAGAGCTGCAGGCGCTGGACGAGGAGGTGGCAGCAGCCATCGACTCCATCCCTTCCGAGAAGCGCAAGCTAGTGACCTTCCATGATGCCTTCCCTTACCTGGCCCACCGCTACGGCCTGGAGTTGGTAGGCGTCGTGGTGGCCAGCCCCGGCAAGGAGCCCAGCGCCAAGGATGTAGCCAACTTGGTGGAGGCCATCGCCGCGGAGGACGTACCCGCCGTATTCAAGGAGCCTCAGTTGAACGCCCGCATCCTGGAGCTGGCAGCCGACGACGCCGGTGTGGAAGTCTGCACCCTCTATAGCGGTGCTCTGGACAAGAAAGTCAACACGTACGTGAAGCTGATGCGCTTTAATGCCAAGGAATTGGTGCGCTGTCTCGCCTAGAGATCATGGCTAAAGTTGATACCGGCAAGTTGGATACGACGGAGGGAGGCTTCCGCCCGGCCATCGAGGTGAACAACCTCTGGGCGGGATACAACGGCCAGGCCGCCCTTGAGGGCGTCACCCTGACGATCGAGGAGGGCTGTCTGGCCGGCCTGGTAGGGCCCAACGGCTCCGGCAAGTCCACCCTCCTGCGGGTCATCCTCGGCCTCCACCGGCCCTGGCGGGGCGGGGTTCGCCTGCTCGGCCAGAAGATCGACCGCGCCCGCCGCCTCCTGGGCTACATGCCCCAGGTGGAACTGGTAGACTGGGCCTTCCCGGTCAGCGTTTTCGAGGTAGTGATGATGGGCCGCTACGGACGCCTGGGTCTTCTGCGGCGCCCGAACCGGCGGGATCAGGAGATCGTCTGGAGCTGTCTGGAGCAGGTAGGTGTGGCCGACCTGGCCCAACGCCAGATTGGCGAGCTGTCGGGGGGGCAGCAGCGGCGTGTCCTCATCGCCCGTACCCTGGCCCAGGAGCCACGCATCCTCCTCCTGGACGAGCCCTTCGCCGGCCTGGACGCCGCCGCCCAGCACGACCTTATCGACCTGTTCAACGAGGTGCAGGCGGCAGGCAAGACCTTACTAGTGGCAACCCACGACCTTTCCTGCGTAGCCGCCTGCTTCCACCATGCCGTCTTGCTCAACCGCAAGGTCATCGCCTACGGCGAGCCGCACGTCGTCTTCACCGAGGAGATCCTCAACGCCACCTTCCAGACCCACCTCCTTCTGGTCAATGTGGAGGGGAAGACCTATGTCGGCCATCAGTGACCTGACCGCCTACCTGACAGACCCCTGGGCATCCGATTTCATGGTGCGCAGCCTGCTAGCGCTGGTCATGGTTAGCATCGTATGTGCTGTCATGGGCTCCTTCGTCGTGGTCAAGGGCATGGCCTTCATCGGCGATGCCCTGGCCCACGCCTCCTTTGGCGGCGTCGCCGCTGCCTTCGTCCTCGGGGTCAGCATCTACCTGGGCGCGGCCATCGCTGCCATCCTCACTGCCCTGGGCATCGTCTTCGTCAGCCGCCGCGCCGGCCTGCGATTCGATACCGCCATCGGCGTTCTCTTTGTGGGCGCCTTCGCCCTGGGCATCCTGATCGTCAGCCGTCAGGAGGGCTACATGGTAGACCTCTTCAGCTTCGTCTTCGGCAATGTGCTGGGCGTAGGCCAGGACGACCTCCTCCTCATTGCTGCCGTCGGGGCGGCGGTGCTGGTGCTGGTGGCCGCCTTCTACAAGGAGCTCTTGTTCACCGCCTACGATCCGGCTATGGCTGCCGCCGCCGGTCTGCCGGTGGCGGCCATGCAGTATGGTCTGCTGGGGCTTATCGCCCTGACCATCGTCATCTCTCTCAAGGCAGTGGGCATCGTACTGGTGGTCGCCATGCTGGTGACCCCAGCTGCCACCGCCCAGCTCCTGGTACGGCGCCTCCATTTGATAATGGCAGTGGGCGCTGGCGTAGGAGTTGTGTCGTCCGTGGTTGGCCTCTATCTGTCCTACCACGCCGACGTGGCCGCCAGCGCCGCCGTCGTGCTGACGGCAACCGTGCTTTTCCTGGTGACCTTTCTCTTTTCGCCGCGGCGAGGGATCCTCGGCTTGCGCCAACCGTCGATTCTGACGAAGGCCGAAGAAGGCTACGGCAGCCCCAGATAAGAAGAAGCGCGGCAGGTCAAGCGCGCCCCTCGAAGGCCATGACTCCCCGCAGAGGCGGGCGGAGAACCCCCCTTGCTCCTGCCACTTGACTGGCGTAGGCTTTTGACTCGGTGGTGGTTTGGCTTGTGATAAAACGCACGACTCCGTGATGGGAAGGAAGCAGGCCACCGTCCGGGAGGAGCGAGGACAGCCATTGTCGTATAGTCTGGTGCCAGTTATGGCTGCAGCCTATTCGCATAAGCAAGCGCCACCCTTAAGATAGGAGAGGGGGTACTTACTGTGAGTGACAAGAGTTCTTCGTCCGAAAAGACGCCGGCTCCTACCATTGACCGCAAAGAGCGACTGAAGATACCGCCTCAAGAGATCCCCAAACAGGACCCCAAGGAGCGAATCAAGAACTGGGACGAAGTCTACCTCGAGTTAGACGTAGAGACCGCGCGACGAGAGGCTTCCCGCTGCATCCAGTGTCCCGCTGCCGCTTGCACCAAGGCCTGCCCTCTCCACAACGACATCGCAGCAGCCTTCGCTCTGGTGGAGCAGGGCGACATCATCGGCGCAGCCAACAAGTTCCGCGAGACCAGCCCGATGCCCGAGGTGTGCGGCCGCCTCTGTCCCCACGAGCAACTGTGCGAGGGCGTCTGTGTGGTGGGCAAGAAGACAAAGCCCGTCGCCATCGGCCGGCTGGAGGCCTTCGTCGCCGACTATCAGCGCAAGCACGAGGGATGGCCCGTCCCTGAGGTGGCTCCGCCCACCGGCAGGAAGGTGGCAATCGTGGGTTCGGGACCGGCCGGCCTGGTGGTGGCCGAGGAGCTCGCCAAGAGGGGCCACACGGCGGTGATTTATGAAGCTTGGCCCCTGCCCGGCGGCCTCCTTCGCTACGGCATCCCCGGCTTCAAGATCAGCAAGACTGTAGTCAACGAAAAGATTCAGATGCTGGAGAAGCTGGGAGTGACCTTCGTCACCAATACCGTTATAGGCAGGGACATCACCATAGATAGCCTGCTCCAGTCTGACTACGACGCGGTATTCCTGGGCTACGGCGCTGGCCAAGGTGTGAAGATGGGTGTCCCTGGGGAGGACCTCGACGGCATTATCATGGCCACGGACTTCCTGGTGCGGTCTAACGTGCCAGCGGAGCATCTACCTCCCGACTGGCGCCGACCCATCGATCCCGGCGACAAGGTAGCGGTTATAGGCGGCGGCGACACCGCCATGGACTGCGTGCGTTCGGCCGTGCGGCTAGGCGCTCGCGAAGTGACCTGCATCTATCGCCGCACTGAGGCGGAGATGCCCGGCAGCGCCAAGGAGAGGCAGAACGCCGTGGAAGAAGGCGTCCAATTCATGTACCTGGCGGCACCAATCGAGTTCCTCGGCGACGATCACGGCCACTTGCGGGTGGCGCGTTGCCAGCGCATGGAACTGGGCGAGCCCGATGCCAGCGGCCGTCCGAGGCCGGTGCCCATTCCCGACTCCGAGTTCGAGGTACCGGTGGACACGGTGGTTCTCGCCCTCGGTTATCGCGTTGAGCGCCTCATCCTTGAGACGACCGACGACCTGGAAGCCAACAGGAACGGAACGCTGATAATCGACCCCGAGACCGGCGCCACCAGCCGCCCGGGAGTGTTCTCCGGCGGTGACGCTGTGCGCGGCCCGGACTACGTAGTCGACGCCGTGGCCGATGCCAAGGTGGCAGCCGCCGCCATCGACGAGTACATCCGTAGAAAACAGGCGGGGGAAACCTAGCCCTCTAGACCTGTTCCATAAACCCGGCGATCTCCTGCACCCCCACCTTCTCCACCGCCATCTCCGGCGCGTAGACGATCTCGTCCGCCGCCCACGCCAGGGTCGGCCGCCGCTCGCGCCCCACGCCGACGATCCCCTGGAGGACATTGTGGATGCTATCGTTGAGGCGGATGGCATTGGCCCTGATCGGTTCGGCCAGGCGGCCGTCGCGGATGATGTAGGAGTCACCCACGACGGTGCAGGTGAAGTCGCCCGCGCGCAGGCCATTCACAGGGTAGGTGTACCAGATGCGGCCCAGGTATAGACCATCGCCCACCTGCCGCAGCAACTCCTCACGGCTGCGGTCGTCCCCCTCGATGGTGACGTTGGTGGCGAAGATGCCCGGCTGAGCGTCGAAGTTGCGCCCGCCCCCGCGAGCGAAGCGGAAGCCGTTGCGGGGCACCATGGCCGCTCGATAGTCGCCGGGTTCCACCCCCAGCTTCTCGCGGGCCTTGGGGTCGCCCAGGATGCGCTGGCTCTCGTAGTAGTTCGTCAGCAGTCCCGTGAGAACGCCGTCGCGGATGAGCTCGCTGCGACCGGTCGGCAGCCCCTCGCAGGTGATGCCCTTGCTCCCCACCAGCCCCACCGCCGCGCCGTCGTCGTAGATGCTCAGCTTCTGCGAGGCGATCTGCTTGCCCAGCTTGCCCGTGAAGGGGCTGGCAGCGGCGTAGAAGGTGCCCAGGTTGACGCTGGGCATCACCAGGTTCACCATCAGATCCATCACCGCCTGCGGGCCGAACACGACCCGATACTCGCCGTCCTTGACCCGCACGCCGCCGATGGCCTGGACAGCGTTACCGGCCGCCTCTCGCCCGGCCTCATCGCCGAAGGCCGCCAAGCGAGTGGCCGCCGCCCAGCCGCTGCCCTTGGAGCCCTCTCGCTCGACCATAGAGGTGACGAAGGAGAGGATGGCGCTCGATTCGTCCGTCTGCACCTCGGGCATGGCGTAGGAGGCCACGGCGATGCGCTCCTGGAGGATGGTCACGTCTCCCCCCACGATGAGCCCCAGCGCGCGCAGGTCGCCGCCGGCCAGATCGATGAGCGCCTCCGACGCCTGGAAGGTGCGCAGCGCGCCGCCCACCACCTCCCAGCCACAGCCCACCAGGTCGGCGTCGGTCAGGCGCATCAGGCGAGGGTCGTGGTAGCGGCGGAGGGCACGCTTCTCGCCGCTGGGTCTGGGCAGCGACACGAACTCGGGGTCGAGGACAGCCCCCTTGCGGGCCTTGGCCAGGGCCTCCTTCACCCCCTCGATCGATATGTCGCTGCTCTCGCTGCCGAAGCCTATCTTGCGCCCCTCGGCCGTGCGGAAGACGGCCTGCACGCCGATGCCGTAGGACTCCGTGGACTTGGGCTCCTCGACGCCGTTGCAGGGGATGTGAGAGGTGTAGTTGAGGCGGGTGAGCAACTGGCCATTGCTGGCAGCGAACACCTCCCCTTCCTCGATGTCATCTATGGTGCGCAGGTGGGCGAGAGCGTCACTAACAGCGTTCCTGAGGCGGGGCAGGGAAATCATCACCTACTCCTTCTCCTCGACGTGTGCGCGGGCCGCATCCAGGTCTAGCTTGTCAAGATCTGGGACTGAGCCGGACAGAACCGAACTACGGAGAGCCTTGCGCAGTACCTCCTCGGTAAAGGTAGTAGTGTGAGCCACGTCCGGGGGAGGAGGATCAGCGTGAACAACCCGCGATCTCGCACGATATGACTTCTTCATCCCTTCGAAAACCTCCACCCGTTCAGGAGCGTCCTCCCCCACAAAGCGAGC
>Ga0307438_1002655_pt1 | contig 10290 bp, 10 predicted proteins | sample SalMarWE160110MG_FD_202144 | JGI IMG/M metagenome (GOLD analysis project Ga0307438, IMG submission 202144) | Salt marsh sediment microbial communities from the Plum Island Ecosystem LTER, Massachusetts, United States - WE1603-110 | ecosystem: Environmental > Aquatic > Marine > Intertidal zone >...
TGGTTCGTTTCTTTGTATTAAGACAAAGAAATGAACTCGAACTGTATGGGAACAGTTCGAAACAATGGCTTGTGGGGAGATTAACTCAGAAATAAATAATTCATTATATCCGGCCAGATCGCCACAATACGCCATCCACAGGCTGGCAGCCCGAGATGACATTAAAATACTTTTAAGAGCCTGAGAATTGAATATTTGAATAGAAGTAAGGGTAGAGAGATCAAAAAATGAAAGAATTGTGCAGAGAAGCTTATTTTGAATCAAAGCGAATGAAACGAAATTACTTTTACCGAGTGAAATAAATTCTACATAAATTATATTATCGGAAATGAATCGAAATCGCTTTAACCTGTCTGCCGACAGGCAGGCATAATTTCATTGTCGTACTCAGAGCAATGCTACGCATTGTTTAAGTTCCCGATACGCTGCGCTATCGGGATTAGTTCGACAATAATTATTCAGTTCGCAAAGCTTCTGAATAATTTGTCTCAATGAAACTGAAACTATGTTAATCACGCCTAGGGCGTGAACGCGATTTCTTTGCGGGGAACGACAAATGGCGGGCAATTTATTGCACGTCCATTTGTCGCATAATGGCAATGCATTAGGTTAAAGTATGCTTTGGTCGTATATACGGTAAAGACGTTATCCGCCTTTGTCCTGAAAGCTCCATACTTCGCAATGCTTCGTATGGCAAGGTCGGAGGTCAAAGGGGGAGAGGCTGCCCGTTTAATGCCGGGGGCAACACTCTTTTTGCGGAGTCCCGATTTTTAATCGGGAGAAGCAAAATGTGTGTGAATACCAAAACCAGACTGTTAATTGATTATATCTCTAGATTTACTATTTTTGTACAAACACTTTAATATGGTTAACTATAAAAATATAATAAGAAGGAATCCAAATAAACGCTTTGGTAAACCTTGTATCAGAGATACCAGGATTACTGTTTATGATGTACTTGGATGGTTGGCATCCGGAATGGATTCCAAAGATATTATTAAGGACTTTCCTGAGTTAACCATAGAGGATATAAAGGCATGCTTAGCATATGCAGCTGACAGAGAGCATAAATTACAGCATGCATCATGAAACTACTGTTTGATCAAAACATTTCATTTCGAATAACTAAAAAGCTTCAAAGCTATTTTCCCGGATGTCTTCATATTTCTGAATGTAGTTTAAGTAATTGCGAAGATTCAGAAATATGGGATTATGCTAAAAAAGAGAATTTAGCTATTGTTACTTTCGATGCTGATTTTTATGATATCAGTATTATCAGCGGACATCCACCAAAGATTGTCTGGATAAGAACCGGAAATTTGACAACTGAGGAAATCGCACAACTTTTGATTTCAAACCAGGAGACCATTGAACCATTCTTACATGATCCAGAATTCTCTGAGTTAGCTTGCCTTGAGCTTGATAAGTAAATACTTTTCCAGTGAAATGGGTGTGGTGTTGGATTCGCTATGTTAATAAATATCATTCTAATTGTAACTTCAAGTTGACATGATTCGTATTTTTATCGACAAGCTATTTTATTAACCTAGCTTACTATCAATTGCCTTAATGATATTTAAATTTATCATATGAGAAATATTAGCATTATCCTGCTTTTAAGTATTTATCTGGTTAGTTCTGCTCAGGACACTGTATTTGTCAAATCTGAAGGTGTTCCCTTTACGAATACAGAAGATCATAATTCCTGGGAATCTGCAACAAACAGCCTTCAGAATGCAATGAATGCACTTTCAGAGAATGGGGGTGGTCAGATTTGGGTAAAGAACGGAATTTATTACCCGACTGATACTATACCGGGTACTGTTGCTGAGGGATTGGAAGGAACAGATAGTTTACGGATGACTTCATTTGTTTTAAAGGATGATGTATATCTCTTTGGAGGGTTTATAGGAATTGAGGAGCGAATTGATCAGCGAATGAGGTATGATATAAATAACAATGATTCAATTGAACCCTGGGAGTTTTCATACCCCACAATTCTTAGCGGTGATATTAATATTCCTGATGATTCAACAGACAATTGCTTTCATGTTGTCTATGGAACAGATTGCAATAAAGAGTTAATAAAATTAGATGGTTTCACGATCACAGAAGGTAATTCATCGAAGCATGTCAAAAGTGGAGCCGGGGCAATCGATGCCAATATAGTAAATTGTATTGTTGAGAATAATTATGCTTCAAGCGCCGGTGGTGGCTTATCCGGTTGTGAAATTTTTAATTCATTGATTATAAATAATCAAGCATCTTATGCCGCCGGAATTAATAATTGTGAAGCCTACAGCTCCGTGATTCGAAAAAATATAGCAACATCAGTAGATGCAGGAGGTGCTTTATCCAGCTTTCTGCTAAATTGTGTTGTCGATAGCAATCGTGCTCATAATGGCGGAGGTGTTTATGCTGGTTATTGTTATAATTGTTTAATTTCAAGCAATGTAGCTGACAACTTTGGGGGAGGGCTTTTAGCCGTTAGTGCTGGTAACTGCAGAATAATTAATAATAAGGCGGTTACCGGGGGCGGTGGTGCTGCATTTCATGGTGCTTTTACCTATTACTCAACACTTACAAATTGTATAATTTCAAATAACTCGGCTGCCAGCTTTGGTGGTACCAGAACCTATCATCTAATCAATTGTGTAGTGTCTATGAATGAAGCCTATGATGTGGGAGGAGCTGGTACTTACTTGTCTAAGATATATAATACCATAATATGGGGAAATACAAATGATCAGGGCTCATATGATGGCAATTACAAGTATTGTGCTATTGAGGGAGGTTTCGAGGGTGAAAACAATCTTGATCTTGATCCTTCTAATTCATTTGGACCGATGTTTATAAATCCATCTGATAGTGTAGGAACTGTCACAACTTCTGAAGGATATGCTCATATACTGAATGCAGACTGGACTCTACAAGAGGGATCAGCCTGTATAGATTCTGGTAACTATGTATTAATTCCTGATTCGATTCAGACAGATTATGAAGGGAAATTAAGGATTATGGGTACAAATATTGATATAGGGGCATTTGAATTCACCGATGATCCTTTTATTCCGCCTGGGACTGGTCTCTTTACACATACATTAAGTGATGATATTAAAATATTTCCTACCATTACTTCAGATATACTAAAAATTGAATCTCCAAATACAGCTATTAACCAGATTATTATAGTTTCGACTAACGGACAGAGAAATATTTACGAATTAGATGATTCCCAAATAAATGAAATTTCTATATCGAATCTATCCTCTGGAATTTATTTTGTAATTGTTTCTGACTCTGAAAAAATTCTGAGAATAGAGAAAATATGTAAAACAAACTTATAGGAGACAATAAATCTCAATTATTATCAGTTAAAGTGGGGCTACTTAATATAGTGCAGATTATGCGACATTTTCTGTCGCATAACCCTCCTTCACTTCGTTCCGGCGGGCAGGTGTAAGTGCATTATGTTAGCGTTGCTTTGATCTGATTTACAATCTTGTCGTTATAAAACTCTCAGATTTGAGTTTCCAAAATGGAGAAGGAGAGGGGCTGCCTGTTAAATGCTGGAAGCAACACTCTTTTTGCGGAGCGGAGCGGTCCTCCTTCGTCCCGAACTTATTCGGGACTTCGGCGGGCAGGTGTATGTACATTACCTGCCTGACTGCCTCCGGCAGTTAAACCGGCAGGCAGGGTTGGTTCTTTTTCATCAAGGAAAAAGAACGGGAAAATATGATATACGAAGGAATAGCAATTGTAGTTATGCACCTATATTATTGATTCATAATACTTTACCTAAAATTATAGCAATATTATGTTAAATAGAAATTGTAACAATCAGTGCAATAGGTGCAACCACCGGTCAAAGTGACCACCTAATTCCAATTTAAATTGACCACCTTCACCGGTCTAAATTGACCACCCCCCATTTTCATCAAACAAAGAACTCATTTTCAACTGTCAGTGATTAATCAAATTTAATTATTTTCTATACTTATCATATTTCTTTTTTTCCTCATTGATTCACCAGCCAACTCTATTCGGTGCGATTGATGTATCAGCCGGTCAAGGATTGCATCGGCAATCGTCTTCTCTCCAATGATTTCATACCAGGCCTTAACAGGTACCTGTGAAGTAACTATCATAGATCCTATATTATGTCTGTCTTCGATGATCTCTAACAAAGCAATTCTATTTTGATTATCAAGTGGTTGTAAACCAAAATCATCCAGGATTATTAAGTGCTGTCTCTCCAGCCTTGCCAGCTCTTTCAAATACGAACCATCAGCTTTAGCCAGTTTTAGCTTTGAAAAGAGTTTGGTTGTATTAAAGTACATGGTGCGGTAGCCTTCGATGCAAGCCTGGTAACCCAATGCCGTAGCAATGTAGCTTTTCCCGGCACCCGTACTTCCTGTAATCAGAACGTTTTCGTTGTTTTCAATATATGTGCATTCAGCCAATCTGAGAAGCTGTGTTTTTTCAATATTCCGGGTCTGCTCAAAGATTACATTTTCGATGGTTGATTTATAATGGAATCGGGCATTCTTTATTGTTCTTTCGATTTTACGGTTATTGCGGTCATCCCATTCAGCATCGGCCAGCATCGAGGCAAACTGATCGATCGTATAATCGTCTGTTTTGCCTGTTTCAATGGCTGTTTTAAAAGCCCCATGCATTCCATAGAGCTTCATCTGTTTCATTTTGGATAGTGTTATTTCATTCATCGTTAATTAATTTAAGTATTAATTGTAATAGTTTTCTCCCCGTATGTTATTATGAAACGGGAGTTCCTGGTCCTGCTCAGGCTCACTATTAAGCTGATCCAGACCGTTCTGTAATATTTTTTGGATGATTTTGTAGTTATAGATATGATGATCAAGTGCGCGTTTGCAGGCATTACTAAGTCTGTCGTTGCCTGCCTTCTTCGCAAAGGAAAGCACTCCCATACAGGATTTGTAGGCTTGCTCAGGATGCTGCTTATTTTCTAAAAGGCCAATAATAAATTCTTTTACACTTTCATCAATTGAGGCAGCCCAATTGATAAAACGCTGAGGTGTCCATTCTGTAACAAACTGATGCGCACTTGCCAGGTGTTCAACTATGGTAGTATAGTTGTATGGTTTTAACTCTCTGGTATGAGTGGCAATACGATTGTATTTATAGAAGATCTCTACTTTCTTTGTGGTAAAAACCAGTTTGACCTTTTTACGGATATACTGGTAGGGAACACTGTAGTAATGCTTGTCTTTGGCCAACATCACATGTCCGTTCTGCATAACTGTTGCAAATGAAAATTGCTTGATCTCATAGCGCTCCTGGGGAAGTGGCATGAGTTTAGCCTTTTCATCCTCATTAAAAAGCTCTGAGCGCGAGTTTGGCCTTCCGCTGAGTTTCTTGTTGTTATGCACCTTAAGTTCCTTCCGGATGGCTTTATTTAAGTCATCAAGACTATAGAAGATCTTTCCTCTCAGGCATGGATAAATACGTTGATAAAGTATTTTAACGGCACCTTCTGCCAGTGATTTATCGCGTGGCTTATAGGCCCTCGCCGGAAGAATGGTGGTACCATAATGTTCTGCAAAATCCAGAAAGGTCTCGTTTAGTGTGGGCTCATACTTACTACTCTTGATTACCGCTGACTTCAGATTGTCGGGGACTATCGCTGCCGGAACCCCTTGAAAATAATGCAATGCATTCTCAACTGAGACAATAAAATCTTCCTTCTTTTGACTCATGGAAGCTTCAGCATAAGTATACTGGCTCGCTCCAAGGATAGCTACAAAAAACTGAACCTCTGTGATTTCGCCCGTGTCCCGGTTGGTAAGCTCCAGGGTCTTGCCGGCATAGTCAATAAACACCTTATCACCGGCTTTATGATTCATGTGCATGACCGGATTGACTTTCTTGCTCCATTTTAAATAATAATCGCAAAACTGGCTGGACTTCAACCCGTCCGCATGCTTTTTATAATACTCCTCCCACATGCGCTGTTTGGTAATACCGGTCTTTTTCAGCTCCCTCTCCATGTAAGGGAAAAAGGCATAGACAGCCTGCAATTTTGGAGTCAGAACTTCCTCCTGACTTTTGCTAAACAACCTTTCCAAGTCAGCATCACTCTTGTTATTGATATCTTCAATTGAAAGATTTAATAACTGGTAAAGAGCTATGTATTTTTTAACTGTATTTCTTGAAAGAGACAGGTATCTGCTAATGAATAACTTACTTTTTCCCTGATGGTGGAACTGGATAACTTTTCTAACTTTACTCATGTCTGTTAATTTATTGGCCATAATTCATGCTTTTTAGAATAAAGCGTATGAAATTACGGCTTCAACAGTCTTAGAAAAGTTCTTTGTTTTTGGGTGGTCAATTTAGACCGGCGGAGGTGGTCAGTTTGCTCCGGAATGGGGTGGTCAACTTCGACCGGTAAAGGTGGTCATTTTGATCCGGTTTTAGGTGGTCAATTTCACCGGTTTTTCCACCGTAATCAGGAGTTTTTAAAAAATTAAAAAAATCTTCCCTTAAAGGTAATTTCTTCATTTTTTTTAAGCATTAAAGCTAACGTTTACGCATATGGCCAGTAGCGCATTTCAGAGAGAACACATATACTCCAACCTTAGTGAGAAAAACATACATTTGCATTTCTACAATCCGCGCTATTGGCTATATGCGGTGTTGTAGCCAGTTTATTTTTCAATCAGTTTGAAAGTACTATATTTTGGTTTTATCCCAAATCGTTCTTTTGCTTCACTTTTAGTCATTTCAGTCAACTCATATTTATCTATATCTATCTCCGAGAAAATCCTCTTAGAGTTTAGTGGTGAAATCTTTTTCTTTTTCCCATCAACTATCATGTAGAATTTATTCCTTTTTTTTGTAGTAAAGTGTTTGTCAATATATCTCGGACTATAGTATTTTTCACCATTTATAAAGTCAACTAAACTATCCTTTGTATAAATAAATTTATGGTTAAAAATCTCGTTTGTAATATCTTGAAAAGAATCACGATTGTAAATATCAATTGAGTCAACAACAAGTAATGTGTCAATAGTCTGATAATTAATTGTCGTTGAAATTCCAATCCCTCCGAGTGAAATGGAATAATTTAGAGAAGTATCACTTGTTAAGATAATTGATTTTCTAGTACCTATTTTAATCGAATCAAGTTTGGTTAATGAGTAAAGGGATTCTACTTGAGGAATATAACTATATGGTTGAATATGTTTACTGCAAGAAATCATCACAAAACACATTACAATCAATATAATAGATTCCCTTGTGACAATATTTGGAAGTCTCATTTTAGAATTTGGTAAAATTTATCTATCAAGCCTTCACAAATCCGCCCGAAAACAGGTGGATTATAGTCAATATCAAAACCTTTATTATTCAGTTTTTCTTTAATCAATTTGTCAATTTCAATTACCTTATTAATGCTTTCAAAAGTCAACTTATATGCTTTTTCATTAATATTTTCAATGTAAAAATAATCTGTCTTTGATTCAGTTATTTCATTGATAACATTTAGTTCAGTTTTATTAATATTTAATCTTATATGTTTAGCAGTACCGTTCATTAAATTGGCTACAACGGCTGGGTGTATGATGTCGTGCCGTTTTCAATGCTGCTTTGTTGTCAAGTTACAAGTTACATAAAACTCTGTAAACCACAATCGCAACCTACCAACACAGGCATGCATTATACACCTTGTTGGGCGTAGTTAGATGATTAAAAACTATAATAAACTGCAAAAGCATTAATAGGATTGAAATAATGTTGAAAACGTTCTGTTTCATCATCATATTCAGTAGATAAAACTATCGTCATTAAAATATAACTTGATTCAATTGATAAAGATAATCTTTCTGTAACATGATATTGAAAACCAATTAAAGGGCCTATACCCAACCAATCATCATAATCTTTATCATGTATCCCTTCTCCAGCATAGCCACCACTCAAATCAGTTTTATGAATAATTAAATTATTACATAAATCAAGGCCGTAGAATAGTATCATTTTATTTGAACGATGATTTTTCTGAATACCTGTACTAATCGACCAGATTGAATGATAATGAAATCCAGAATAACTATCAGGTCCAATCCAGACTACCTCAGTTTTAAATCGATTGTAACTCAATGAATATCTTGAAGAAAAGTGTTTGTAGTCTTTTTTAAATAAAATACCGTTTAAAACGCAAAGCTTATTTTTGAAGAATAAGTAGTCATTATCTTTACCAATATATTTTAAAGAAAGAGCGTTTATTCCTAAATGATTTTTATAAATGTCATTTTCTTGGCTATAAGTTATTGCACTAAATATAAAAATCAGTAAAATAAAGGTTACTTGATTTTTCATAAGAGAGCAATTTATTCATTTAAATTAACGTAATTATTAGGTTCTAATTGTCTGTGCTTTAACAGAATTTTCGATTATTAACCAAGTATCTTTCTTCCTTGTCAGTTCAAATGTCATTCTCGCACTTTGTCTAATTACGCCCAACGGCGGGCATATGTTGCGTGCCGGAAAACTTATTCGGGTGCGGTTTTCTCTTTTTAATGCACAGCGCTTGCTTGCCTGCACATACCTATCCAGATAAGGAGGCATGCAATATATGCCGTGTTAGTGCCAGTGAATTTAATATCCAATTATTCTACTATGATTATTTTATTTATTCTTTTTCTGTCACCGGTTAATTGTAATAAATAAATCCCTTTTGAATATTCCTTTAAGTTAAGTTCTCTGATATAAGTTCCATTTAACTGCTGTAATTTTTCTATTAAGATTGTTTGACCTAAACTACCATATATTTTAAGCTCTTTATATTCTTCTTGCAAAATATTAAAAGAGATTTTAAATATACCATTATTTGGATTTGGATAAATACTAATACTAGAGTATAGGGTTGGACCATTTACTTCTGCAACAGCACTGATATTTACGTGAATTGGCTCAGAAATAAACTCGCTTATACCCGGAGTAAAATTCATTGGCGGACTCTGCAGGGCAGTTCCCATTGACTTGCATGTATAAACTCCACTATCTGAATAAGTAGTATTGGGAATATTAAGTATAGTGTCATTAGCTCCGTCTATTGTCACATCATCTTTAAACCATTGATAACTTAACGCAGAATCCTGATCAGATATGTGCAATTCCATATCCTCTCCAACAAATAGACTAATCGTGTAACTGCTATCAAATGGATTTTGAGGTGAATAATCAAATGAAAGCATATTGGGAAGATTATCAATTATTCTTAGGGTTCTTGCATCAGAAAAATCAAGACGATTAGAATAACAATCCACAAACCATAATGCTGTGTGATTTGATAAGTCTGGCATTTCGATTAACTGGTTATCACTACACCAAATCTCTTGCAGCGCAGTGTTATTGGACAGATCAGGAAGTTTAGATAGTTGATTTTCAAAACAACCCAGCTGTAACAGTTCTGTATTGGTTGAAAGATCCGGCAAACTGGTCAACTGATTATTTAAACAGAGAAGCACCTTTAAATTGGTATTCATTGAAAGATCTCCCAAATCAGTTAATTGATTCGAAGAGCAATCGAGGCGCGTTAATTGAGTATTCGCTGACAGATCAGGTAAACTTGCTAAGACATTAGAATAGCAATCTAATTTTTGTAATTCAGTATTTGTCAATAAAGAAGGTAAAGCAGTCAATTCATTATTCGAACAATTGAGTTCTTCAAGAGCTTTATTTGCTGATAAATCAGGCAAGCTTGTCAAATGATTATCTGAACAGCAGAGATAGTATAAAACTGTATTTGCAGATAAAGAAGGCAAACTTGTGAGCTGATTATTATCACATGCAAGAAATAGCAGTTTAGAATTATTAGATAAATCAGATAAACTGGTCAATTGATTGTCACCACAACTAAGTGCAATTAATTCTGTCAGAGACGACAAGTCAGGTAAAGTGGTCAATTGATTGTAATAGCATAGTAACTGTGTAATACTAGTAAAATATTCAATTCCTGAAAGATCAGAAATATTTTCATTTGGGCAGATAAATAAACCTGTTAAAGAAGCAGCCATTTCAGTTATTAAGCTATCCCCAGAACTATCCATAAAAGAGGGATAATTTGTGTTTAAGAACGCACGAAAATTTTCATCAGGTATAAATACTTTTGTTTGCCCATATATTGAAAAATTAACTGAAAAGGTTAATGCTACAAGAAGGGTAATTATTAATTTTCTTTTTGTCATAATGTTCGTATTAATTTATTTTATTGTTGTTTCATTAATTTCATTGGCACTAACG
>Ga0307438_1002659_pt1 | contig 10270 bp, 9 predicted proteins | sample SalMarWE160110MG_FD_202144 | JGI IMG/M metagenome (GOLD analysis project Ga0307438, IMG submission 202144) | Salt marsh sediment microbial communities from the Plum Island Ecosystem LTER, Massachusetts, United States - WE1603-110 | ecosystem: Environmental > Aquatic > Marine > Intertidal zone >...
ACCGCGTAGGGCCGGCTGCCGATGTAGCTCGCCTGGGCGACGGTGTTCATGTCGCCGCCCACCGGCACAGGGCCACGGTTGAACAAGGGCCGCAGAGCGCGCACCTTGCCCAGCACATGCTCGAAGGGGGCGTAGTGAATGCGGCCCCACGTCCAGCGGGACATGTCCTCCCCCAGCGACCGCCGCAGGGCAGCGACGGCCTCCTCCAGGCTCTGCTCCATCACCTCCCGCCAGCTTCGGCCAGCGAACCAATCGGCCGGAGCCTCCTTCATCAGTGCCAAGAGCCACGAAGCAGAGCGATAGAGGTAGAAGCTATCAGGAACGGCCGGATGCACCTCCTTGCCGACGAAGTAGTCGGTGAGGGGGCCCAACTTAGCAGCCACTGTGTTGCGGAGCATCTGAAGGAAGAAGACCTCCACGATGGTGGCCGCCACGCTGTCCGGCGAGAGCTGGCAGTCCCAGACCCGCAGGAAGTTGAGGGCCCGCCTGGCGTCCTCACTGGCGGGCTGAAGGCTGAGGATGTGCTGGGCCAGCTCCCGACCGGGGATGGAGTAGATGTCGCCCTGTATGGAGCGGAAGTCCTCCAGGGAGTGCTTCTCCCTGGCCTCCAGCAACTCCACGATGCGCTGAACGCGGTAGCCTTCCATATACTCAGCACCCAGGAAGTAGGGATAATCGTCATCCACGATCTTGTTGTTAGCCGTAGCCACGTAGTGCGTGGGGGGATTAAGAACGCAGGGCAGTTCGTCGAAGGGGATGAAGCCTTTCCAATCGTACTCCCCCGTCCAGCCAGGCGAGGGCACCAGCCCCTGGCCCTTGGCCCGCAGGGGCACCAGGCCGGCCATCTGATAGCCGATGTTGCCCTCCACATCGGCGTAGACGAAGTTCTGAGCAGGCGCCGGCCACTGGCGCAGGGCCTCGCGGAACCCTTCCCAGCTGCCGGCCCGGCCCAGGAGGAGAAGCGCCTGCGCCTGCTGGCTCGGCTCGGCCACCACCGTGCGCAGGGCGAGCGCCCGGTCCTCGCCGGGGATGCTGGGGCTGATTATCGGCCCGTGGCCGGTCACCAACACCTCCTCCACCACCGGCTCCCGTCGACCGCGCACGCGGATCTCCTCCCGCACAAGGTCGCCGTCCACCCACTTGCCCTCGCACTCATACTGGCGGGGGTTAGCGGGGTTGATCCGCTCTACGAACAGATCGTCGCCGTCGGTCATGGTATTGGTGATGCCCCAGGCGATGCGATCATTGTGGCCGATGATGATCCCCGGCACGCCGGGGAGAGAGGCTCCGATAACGTTCAGGCCGCCGCCGTTGAGATGCACCTCGTACCAGATGCTGGGCATCTGCAGGGGAAGATGGGGATCGTTGGCCAGCAGCGGCTTGCCAGTCGCCGACTTGTGGCCGTCCACCACCCAGTTGTTGCTGCCGCCCCCTCTGGCACCACCCAACTCCTGAACCTTACGTAGCTCATCCAGCAGCGGCACTCCCGGGCCACGGCACTCAGCCCCGGGCGGCACGATAAGCGGTGCCCCTACTGGATAGCCTGGCTCCATACGAGCGGCCTCCTCAGGACCCAGCCGCTCCACTATCCAGGAGCGCACGATCTCGGTGTCCCAGTTGCCAGAGAGGCTCCAACCCACGAACTTGGCGATGGCCAGGCTGTCCACGGGCGTCCAAGGCTCCGGCCGGAAGCGCAGGACGAGGAACTCCGGCGGCAGGCGATTCCTGTTCCCCTCGATGAAGGCGTTGACCCCCGCCGCATAGGCATCCAGGTTCTCACCCATCGCCTCGGCCAACTGCTCCACTTCAGCCTCGGCGGCGCGGCGCAGCCCCACCCGCCGCAGCAGGCGGTCGGCATCCAGCGCCACCGACCCGAATACTTCAGCCAGGCTGCCCGAGGCGGCCCGCCGCGCCAGCTCTATGTGCCACAGTCGGTCCTGAGCATGAACGTATCCCTGGGCGAACAGAACGTCCCTGACACTGCCAGCGTAGATATGAGGCACGCCCCAGCGGTCGCGGACGACCTCCACGGGGGAATCCAAGCCCTTGAGGCGAACTAAGCCCTTGCTGGATGGGACACTACGCCGCAGAAGGGAGTAGACGGCCGCTCCCCCCACCGCGGCACCCAGGGCCAGCCCAAGTGCAAGATAGCGAACAGCCCTCCCCATCGCCAAGGTGCACCTCCTATGGCTCGATAGCCCTGACCTTCTCCAGGCGACGAGCGTGTCGCCCGCCCTCGAAGTCCTCGCTCAGGAAGACCTTCACTATCTCCTCGGCCAGGCCGCGGCCAATGCGCCAGGCGCCCAGGCAGAGGACGTTGGCGTCGTTGTGCCGGCGAGCCAGGCGAGCGGCGAACGTGTCGTCACAGAGGGCGGCGAGAACGCCCTTCACCTTGTTGGCGGCGATGCTCATGCCGATGCCGTTGCCACAGATGAGAATGCCCCGCTGGTACTCCCCTCCTCCCACCACCTCCCCCACCGGCCGGGCGATGTCCGGATAGTCCACCGGATCCTCTCCCTGACAGCCGAAGTCCACCCACTCGTGTCCTAGTTCGCCCAGTGACTCCTTCAGGGCCTCCTTAAGCATGAACCCGCGGTGGTCGCTCCCGATAGCGATCCTCACACTCCCACCTCCCGTCCTATGACCCTCTCGATCTCCTCACGGCTCAGCGCACCCGTCCGGACAATCACGGGCGTGTCTGCTGTTATGTCAACGACCGTCGACTCCTGCCCTATCCTGCTGGGGCCGCCGTCGATGATCAGGTCGATGGCCTCGCGGAGGCGGCGCTGCACCTCGCGAGGGGTGCGGCAACTCGGCCTGCCCGAGCGGTTGGCGCTGGTGCCGGTGATCGGCTCGCCCAGGGCACGGATGAGCTGACGCAGGAAGTGATGGTCGGGCACCCGCAGGGCCACATTCTCGCCGCCGCCTAGGGCCGCGCTCTGGAAAGCGGGCGACCGCCGCAGCACGAGGGTCAGAGGGCCGGGCCAGAAACGCTCGGTCAGGAGCTTAGCGATGGGCGAAACCCCTGCGCACAAAGGCGGCATGTCCTCAACGTCGGCCAGAAGGAGCGGCAGGGCCTTCTCAGATAGCCTACCCTTAACAGCAAAAACCCTCGCCACCGCCCGCTCATCGCTGGCGGCTGCCCCCAGCCCGTACACGGTATCCGAGGGGTAGGCAACCAGCCCACCGCCCTTGAGGACAGCGATCGCCTCCACCAGAGTGCCCTCCGCTTCAGCCTTCAGTAGCCTCACCATGTCAGTAGAATGCAGTATAGCACACGGACCGAGATCCGGTCACAAATTTGTTAGGGTGCGAACGCTTTTTAGCCCAATTCCGCTTGACGCTCCCGAGGGCCCGATGCTACTCTTGAGCCACAGGGGGACGCGGTAAGAACCATGGGCGACCGGCCTGCCAACCATGTTCGTACCAGTGATGACATCGAGGTCTCCACCTATCTGGAGATCGCCCGCGAGCGCGAGGGCGAGCAGCCCGCCGCGGCCACGCCACCCATCGCCCCCGCCCACCCGGAGGCGGTGGTGATCCTCGATTTCGGCTCGCAGTATAGCATGCTCATCGCCCGCCGTGTGCGCGAGTGCAACGTCTACTGCGAGCTTCTGCCGCACGATGCCCCTCGGGAGCAGATAGAGCGCCTCCAGCCCAAGGGCTTCATCCTGTCGGGCGGCCCGGCCAGCGTCTACGGCGAGAACGCTCCCCTGGCCCCACCCTACGTCTTCGAGAGCGGACTGCCTGTGCTGGGCATCTGCTACGGCATGCAGGCCCTGGTCCACCAGCTTGGCGGTCGCGTGGCCCCCGGCGACAGGCAGGAGTACGGCCACAGCGTCATCCATCAGGATGTCCGCGATGCACCCATTTTCGAAGGCATTCCCCCCAGCATGCCCGTCTGGATGAGCCACGCCGACCGGGTGGTGGAGCTACCGCCCGGCTTTCGCTCCCTCGCCTACTCCGACAACTCGCCGGTGGCCGTGATGGGCAACGACCGCGGCCTCATCGGCCTCCAGTTCCACCCGGAGGTGGTGCACACCCCCCAGGGCAAAGCCATCCTGCGCAACTTCCTGTACAACGTCTGCGGCTGCAAGGGCGACTGGACGGCCGCCAGCTTCATCGAGGAGAGCGTCCGCAGCATTCGCCAGCAGGTAGGCGACGGCCGCGTCATCTGCGCCCTCTCCGGCGGCGTCGATTCGGCCGTGACCGCCACCCTCGTGCACCGCGCGGTGGGCGACCAACTCGTCTGCATCTTCGTGAACAACGGCCTCCTGCGCCGCGAGGAGCCGGAGCGGGTCGTCGAGACCTTCAACCGCAACATGAAGATCAATCTGGTCTATGTGGACGCCACCGATCGCTTCATGGCCTGCCTGGACGGCGTGGCCAGCCCCGAGGCCAAGCGCAAAATGGTGGGCGAAGAGTTCATCGGCGTATTCGAGTCCGAGGCCCGCAAGCTAGGGAAGGTGGACTTCGTCGCCCAGGGGACAACCTACCCCGACGTCGTCGAGAGCGCCGCCGGCTCCAATGCCGCCGCCAAGATCAAGAGCCATCACAACGTGGGCGGCCTGCCGGCCAAGATGCGCCTCAGGCTCCTCGAGCCCCTGCGCTATCTGTTCAAGGACGAAGTGCGCCAGGTGGGCCTGGCCCTGGACCTACCCCAGGAGATGGTTTATCGCCAGCCGTTCCCAGGGCCAGGGTTAGCCATTCGTGTCATCGGTGAGCTGAGCTGGGAGAGGCTGGAGACCCTGCGGGCGGCCGACTGGATCGTGATGAACGAGATCAAGAAGGCGAAGCTGTACGGCGAGCTGTGGCAGGTGTTCGCCATCCTCACCGACAGCCGCAGCGTGGGGGTGATGGGCGATGCCCGCACCTACGGCCACGTGGTCTGCCTGCGGGCGGTGACGGCAGAGGACGCCATGACCGCCGACTGGGCCCGCCTGCCCTACGACCTGCTGGGGCGCATCTCCAGCCGCATCGTGAACGAGGTGCCGGGCGTGAACCGCGTGGTGTACGACATCACCAGCAAGCCACCGGGGACCATCGAGTGGGAGTGAAGATGGCGGGACCGCAGGGATTCGAGGGGTTCCGCCAGTGTCTGCTCCGCCGCGCGCGAGAGGCTGTCTTGAGCCGAAACCCGAGATACGTGCAGGCTCTCGCCGAAATGGCGCAGAACGGGACCGATCTGGACGAAATGCCCGAGCGGCTCCGCCCTCTACTGCGGGGCAACGAGCTGCGAGAGTGGCGGCCGCTCCTAGAAACGGCCGAGCGCTGCAGGGATTGCGCGCAGGGAGCGCGCGCTGCGATTCGCCTGTTCCACGCGATGCCGTCCGATGAGTATCTAGAAGCTTGCGGCCTAACGCCAGGTGGGTGGACACACTACCACTTCAGCAGCTGGAGCATCCAAATGCACGCACTCCTCGAGCGCGTCGAACAGCTCGTTAAGCAGACGTGCCGAAGATTCCTTCAGCGGCGAGATTCGTCGTGGCAAGTTACTCAGGACTCCCTCCTCACAAAAGTGAGCGAGATGCGCCAGGCACTCGGAGGTACCCGGTCACAGCCGGGTATGAGAGTGCGGCACGCGCATGGCCTTGGGTATTTCGACGCCATCGAAGACGAAAAGCTCTGGGAGTTTCACGTGGTGGCGTACCCCGACGTCGACTTGGTCGCGTCGCGCGATGCGCAGGCCGTCCAGTTTAGGGAGCGCTGGGGAAAACGGATTGTCATCATGACCGCCAACGCCCTACGTGAAATCGACGCGGCATTCGACAGGCTGACAACCGAGCTGGGCTGGCAACCGCTGCCGTCGCAAACACGCCCATGAACATTCTTCTCGTCGGTTCCGGTGCCCGTGAGCAGGCCATCCCCCGCGCGAGAGAAGCGTCGTTGTTGACAACAACAACATTCTCTGCTATCATTAGCCTGCTATGGTCTCCCTCGATGGCATGATCACCGTCGCCGAGGCCGCCAAGCGCCTCGGCCGCTCCCTCGAGCAGGTCCGCCGCTACCTCCGCGAGGGCAAGCTCAAGGGCCAGCGCATCGGCGGCCAGTGGTTCGTCGAGGAGGCATCGCTGGAACTTCGCTACCAGCCCTCGCAGCAGACGGGCCAACGAATAAGGGAGGTCGGCGTGGTCATGGAAGCAAGCAAGCTCACGAAGGAAGAAATAGACGCCCTCATCAAGCGCATAGACGAAAACCGAGAGGCCATCCGGCGCCGTCTCGGCCACGGCTTCGACGTCGTCGAGTTGCTGCGACGTTCTCGTGAGGAGCGCTAACTCTTGCCGATCTGCGTGGACGCCAGCGCCGTGCTAGCATGGCTCTTGCCCTACGAGCGGAGTGCCCACGTCCGCCGCTCATGGTTGCAGCTTCTGACTGCCGGCGAGCAGCTTCTGGCACCACCGCTGCTCCTGGCCGAATGCACCTCCGTTATTCGAGAGGCCTCCTTTCGTGACCTACTGACACCAGCGCAGGCGGCGCAGGCGGTGGCTAACCTGGTAGAATTACCCGTCACACTGGTGATGGATCGTTCTCTCTACACGCGCGCTCTCGATCTCGCAGCCCGCTTCCAACTTCGGCGAGCATATGATACACAATACCTAGCAGCCGCTGAGATCGAGAAGTCCGGGCTGCTTACAGTCGACCGGTCACTATATCAGCAGGCTCTTGAGCTAGGGATTAGGACTGAACTTCTCGCGTCATGAACATCCTTCTCGTCGGCGGCGGTGCCCGTGAGCACACGATTGCCTGGAAGCTGCGCCAGAGCCCTCGCGTCGATGAGCTGCTGGTCGCGCCGGGCAACGCCGGCACCGCCCAGATCGCCCGCAACCTGCCGCAGACAAAGGCCAACGACCTCGACGGCATCGTCCAGGCCGTCCGCGAGCACAAGATCGACCTCGTGGTCGTCGGGCCGGAGGAGCCCCTCGTCCTGGGCCTGGCCGACCGCCTGGCCGCGGAGGGCATCGCCGCCTTCGGGTCGAGCAAGGCCGCCTCCCACCTAGAAGGGAGCAAGGCCTTCTGCAAGGAGCTCTGCCAGCGCTACGGCATCCCCCACGCTCGCGGCGCCTCCTTCACCTCTCGCGACGACGCCCGCAGCTACCTGAAGGAGTTCGACCAGGTGCCGGTGGTCAAGGCCAGCGGCCTCGCTGCCGGCAAGGGCGCCATCATCTGCGAGACGCAGGAGGAGGCCCTGCAGACCATCGACCGCATGATGACCGAGGGCGCCTTCGGCGAGGCCGGCCGCACGGTGGTCATCGAGGAGCGCCTGTCGGGGCGGGAGATCAGCGTCTTCGCCTTCACCGACGGCCGCACAGTGGTGCCCATGGTGCCCGCCTGCGACTACAAGCGCGTCTTCGACGGCGACGAAGGGCCGAACACCGGCGGCATGGGCTCCTTCAGCCAGCCCGCCTGGTACGACGCCGCCCTGGCCGAGACCGTACGCACCGCCATCCTGGAGCCCGCCGTCCGCGGCATGGAGGCCGAAGGGCGGCCCTATCGGGGCGTGCTCTACGGCGGCCTGATAGTCACCGCCGACGGGCCCAAGGTGCTCGAGTTCAACTGTCGCTTCGGCGACCCCGAGGCCCAGGTCACCCTGCCTCGCCTGAAGTCGGACCTGGCGGATATCCTGTGGGCGGTAGCCACCAACAGCCTGCACGAGGTCGATGTGCAGTGGAGCGACGATGCCTGCGTGGGAGTGGTGATGGCCTCCGGCGGCTACCCCAGCGACTACGACACCGGCTTCCCCATCGTCGGCCTGGGCAGCGTCGAGGAGGACGCGCTGGTCTTCCACGCCGGCACCCGCCTGGACGAAGAGGGCGGGGTGGTGACCAGCGGCGGCCGCGTGCTGACGGTGGCGGCCCTGGGCGCCAGCCTGAGCGAGGCGCGGGGCAAGGCCTACCGCAACATACAGCACATCCACTTCAGCCGCTGCCACTACCGCCGCGACATCGCCGCGCCCGCGCAAGGGGCGGTGACGGAGGAGAGGGAAACGTGACATGGCTGGAGTTGTGTGTCCGCACTGCAACGTGAGCACGGCGTTTACGCCTGTGTCCATAACGGGGAAAGGTACCATCTGGGAGTATTCTAGCGACGACAAGAGAGTGTACGGCCGCGTCAGCATAGACGCGGTGGTGCCGCGCGGGGCAAGGACACCCCGCTTTGCCATCGTTGCCTGTCAAGCGGCGGACTGCGGACGGCTGTTCGTGGCAGAGGAGGACCGGGCATGGCCTGGAGGCTGGCGTTCCGTCTGGCCGCTGCCGGGGACAGCCGTGACCAGCGAGGTGCCCGAAACTGTTAGGGCCGCCTTCGGCGAGGCCCTTCTGTGCCTGGCGGTGAAGGCCCACGGTGGCTGCTTGTTGATGTGCCGTACAGCCCTCATCAGGATCCAACGGGAAAGAAAGGTGGGAAGCCTGGAGGAACTGGAGCAGAGCGGCGCCATCTCACGGTCGCTGCGCGAGCAGGCCGACGAGGTTCGGCTATGGGCCAACGTGGTAGGCCACGAAGACTTCTCGGAAGAGGCCCTGACCCCCGAGGCCTGCCAAGAGCTAGTCGACTACATGTCGTCGCTCCTTCACGCCCTCTACGTCCAGCCCGCCCGTCTGGCGCGGCATCGCGAACAGCGAAAGCAAGCTAAGTCGCGGGGCAAGGAGGATTGAGCCGGTTGATCGCCGTCGTCCTCGGCTCGAAGTCCGATGCGAAGGCCATGGAGGAGTGCCTGCGCACCCTCGAGCGACTGGGCATCCCCTACGAGTCGCAGGTCATCTCCGCCCACCGCTCGCCGGAGAAGGCCCGCCAGTTCGCGCTCGACGCTCCTAACCGCGGCATCGAGGTGATCATCGCCGCCGCCGGCATGGCCGCCGCCCTGCCCGGCGTCCTCGCCTCCTACGCGCCCACCATCCCCGTCATCGGCGTGCCCATCGCCCCGGACGGCATGAGCGGCCTCGACTCCCTTCTCTCCATCGCCCAGATGCCGCCGGGGGTGCCCGTGGCCTGCATGGCCGTCAACGGCGCCCGCAACGCCGCCCTCTTCGCCGCCCAGATCATCGCCCTGCGAAACGAGGACGTGCGGCAGGCTCTGGAAAACTATCGAAGAGAGCTGAGCCAGGGTTGAAAAACCCATTGCAACCCGCGCGACTGGTGACGTAACATCTTGGCGGAGGTCACCCTGGAGGAGGAATCGTACGATGTTCGCCTATCGTTCGGATGCTACGCCTGTGGAGATGGTGCCCGGAGTCACCCGCCGCACCCTGAGTACCAGCGAGCGCATGATGCTCATCGATGTGGTCTTAGAGAAGGGCGCGATTGTGCCCTTCCACAATCACCCCCACGAGCAGATCGGCTACCTGGCCAGCGGTCGCGTTCTGTTCGAGATGGGCGACGAGCGGCGGGAGCTGGCCGCCGGCGATAGCTGGCTGGTGCCTCCCAACGTCCCCCACCAGGTAACCGCCCTGGAGCCTTCCGTAGCCATCGACGTTTTCTCGCCGCCGCGAGAGGAGTACCGCTAGATGATCGAACGCTACACCCGCCCGGAGATGGGCCGCATCTGGTCCCAGGAGAACAAGCTGGACAAGTGGCTGGAGGTGGAGATCGCCGTCTGTCAGGCCTGGGCCGACCAGGGCGTCGTCCCCCGCGAGGCGATGGAGAAGATCCGCCACGCCCGCTACGACATCCAGCGCATGGCCGAGTACGAGCGGGAGATGCACCACGACCTGCTCGCCTTCCTCCGCTCGGTGGCCGACAGCCTGGGCGAGGAGTCGCGCTACATCCACCACGGCCTTACCTCCTACGACGTGGAGGACACCGCCCTCGGCCTGCTGCTGAAGCAGTCCGCCGAGCTCCTGGAGCGCGAAGTCGCCGAGCTGATCGCCGTCCTCCAGGAGCGCGCCCTCGAGCAGAAGGACACCCTGATGATGGGCCGCACCCACGGCATCCACGCCGAGCCCATCACCTTCGGCCTTAAGCTGGCCCTCTGGCTGGACGAGATGCGCCGCCACGCCCGCCGCCTGGCCGAGGCCAAGGCCGAGGTGTCGGTGGGGAAGATCAGCGGCGCCGTGGGCAGCCACGCCACCGTCCCGCCGGCGCTGGAGGAGGCGGTCTGTAGCGGCCTCGGCCTGGACGTGGCGCCGGTGAGCACCCAGATCGTTCAGCGCGACCGCCACGCCCGCTTCATCACCACCCTGGCCATCATCGCCGCCTCGCTGGAGAAGTTCGCCACCGAGATCCGCCACCTTCAGCGCACCGAGGTAGCGGAGGTAGCCGAGCCCTTCGCCGCCGG
>Ga0307438_1002665_pt1 | contig 10252 bp, 9 predicted proteins | sample SalMarWE160110MG_FD_202144 | JGI IMG/M metagenome (GOLD analysis project Ga0307438, IMG submission 202144) | Salt marsh sediment microbial communities from the Plum Island Ecosystem LTER, Massachusetts, United States - WE1603-110 | ecosystem: Environmental > Aquatic > Marine > Intertidal zone >...
GATTGGGTTTTAATTTTTTTAGGTCCGAAATTATTGCGTCGACTTTGCCATCTTCTATTATTTTTGATTCTCTCACCCATTCGTCAAAATTAATGCGTAATCTTTTAAGGGTTTTATTAATTGTTTTAAGAATACGGTCTCCGGCATATTCTCCGTAGTCCTCGATCTTTTTGTTCATAACCTCTTTTGCGATTTGTTCTATATACTCTCCCCGATACGTGTTTGGAGGATATTTTACTTCTTTTCCTTTTAATTTTTCGATTGCAAGTCGTACTGAATCGCCCAGATTCTTAATCTGGTTTCCGCTATCGTTAATATAGTATTCCCGGTCGACGTTAAAACCCTGTGATTCGAGAAGTCTTGCTAGGGAATCTCCGTAAGCGGCGCTTCTGGCGTGGGCAACAGTTAAAGGCCCGGTTGGATTAGCTGAAACAAATTCAATTAATACCTTTTTTCCTTCCCCCAAATTTCCATCACCATAATCAGGAGCGATGGCCTTGGTTAATTCTTCCAACCAGGATTCCTTTTTTATTCTGAAATTTATAAAACCTTTAATCTGCGATACTGATTCTATTATATCCGAATTTATTTCATTCAGAATTTGTTCTGCTATATCTTTTGGGCTTTTCTTTAATTTTTTGGTGAGAAGAAAAGGCGCATTTGCGCTATAGTCGCCCATTTTTTTATCTGGTGGGTGTTGAATATCGAAATCAACTTCTTCGTCGAATAGTCCTTTGATTGTTTCTTTGACAATTCTTCTAATTTCAGTCCTCATCTTCAAATTCCTCTCTTTTTACATCTCCCCATAAACGTTCAAGATTATAATACGAGCGCTGCTCCCCTTGAAAAATATGTATAACAAAATCAACATAATCCATCAAAATCCACTTGGCCATTTCGTAACCTTCTATACTGTGAGCATATTTATCTTTCTTTTTTAGTTTCTCTGAAATTGCGTCTACTACGGCTCTTGATTGAATGTCAGAGTACGAAGTGCAGAGTATAAATGATTCGGTTAAATCGGTTACTTCTCCGACATCTAATTTAACAAGATTACGACATTTCTTTTCTTTTATGGTTTCGATGACTGTCTCAATTAAATTATTGCAGGCTTTCAATAAGCCTCCTCTCTATTAAGATTCTTTTTGGCATAACTTCATCATAATCTTTACCCAGAAGAACCAGTACATGAACACAGAGGCTAGAGTCTATTATTGCGGAAGTTAATTTAACTTCAAGGGCATCTGCTACAATTTTTGCCCATCTTTTTTCAGGTGACAGGCGGTCTATCACTACCGTTCTTTTTTGTTCTTCTGCAGCATTGGCGTAGTTGATCACATCGAACCCCTTTTTTCTGAGATAATCGGTTGTCACTCGGGCAAGGTCCTGGACCCCGCATCCATTCAACACTTCGATTTTTATTTTTTTATACTGTACCGGATTTGTAATTTTATAGCCAAAGGAAAAAATATAAACTCCCGCGGTTAATATCAAAATTACAGAAAGAGCAGGGAATCTCTTTTTATTTGAAGCTTTCTTTTTACGTGCCACTCTTTATTGTTGTCCCTGAGGGGATCTTTTTATTCACTATGCAAACAAAAGGTTCAACAACGCAATCTGTTCCAATTACTGTGTTTCCTCTTAGTATCGTGTTAGGATAAATAACAGTATCCTTTCCTACTTCTACCTCAGGTTCTATAAATACTGTATCAGGCATTAGGACTGTTACTCCCTCTTTCTGGAGAGCTTCTATCTTTTTTTTTCTTAAAATATTACTTAGATCGGATAGATCCTTTCTTGTATTGACGCCTTTTAACTCTATCGCGTTTTCATTCTTGAATCCACCTACCTTTCCTCCGTCTTTTCTTATAAGAGCAATAACGTCAGTTAAATAATATTCACCCTGAGCATTATCCGGCTTAACCTTTTTTAAAGCTTCTCTTAGATGTTTTATGGAAAATACGTAGATACCACCGTTCACTTCTTTTATTTTCTTTTGGGATTTAGTCGCATCTCTTTCCTCTACTATTTTTATTATCTCGTCTTTTTCTCTTACCACTCTACCGTAGCCACTTGGGTTCTCCGGATAGAAAGTCATCATAGTAACATTAAATGCGTTCTTTTTGTGGTAATTTAATAAATTGTTTAGGGATTTTTTGCTTAAAAGGGGTGTGTCTCCGGAAAGAATAATCAGATTTCCTTCTTTATCTGTGATTTTGTTTAGCGCAACCCCAACTGCTGCACCTGTTCCATTTGGTTCTTTCTGAAAAGCATATTTTATTCCGGGGAATTTATCTTTTAATTCTTTTCCTTTTTTACCGTAAACAAGCGTTATAGATTTTGAAGAGACACTTTTTGCCAGGTTAATAACCCACGATATCATAGGCTTACCCATTATTTCGTGAAGGACTTTGACTTTTTTTGATTTCATCCTCTTACCAATACCGCCGGCGAGAATTATTATATGAAAAAGCATTATTTTTCTTCTTTTAGTTTTAAGCTGGGTATTGCAAGTTTTACGGCTTCTTCAATTCTACTTATAAAATGAAAATCAAGCCCTTTCTTATACTCGTCCAGGATGACTGCAATATCTTTTTCGTTATCCTGGGGTAATATTACCTTCTTTAGACCCGCCATTTTGGCAGCAAGGATTTTTTCCTTTACTCCTCCTATGGGTAATATTTTACCCCTTAGGGTTATTTCTCCAGTCATTCCGAAGTCCGGTGATACGGGTTCTTCGGTAATAGTTGAGATAAGTGCTACGGATAGTGTGATTCCTGCGGAGGGTCCGTCTTTAGGGATTGCTCCTTCAGGGATGTGTATATGAATGTCTTTGTTTTTAAATCTGTTTGCATCAATGTTGAATATAGGAGCATTTGATTTAATGTAAGAAAGAGCTGCTCTCGCTGATTCCTTTAAAACTTCTCCTAACTGGCCGGTTAAAGTAATATCTCCTTTGCCTTCCATTATTGTTGCTTCTACGAAATGTATTGTTCCTCCGGCAGGGGTCCAGGCAAGGCCGGTAGCTACTCCCACAGAAGGTTCGTTTTCTTTTGCCTCTCTACGGAATCTGATGGGACCAAGATAATCCTCCAATGTTTTTTCATCTATTTTGAAGGTTTTTCCCTCTTCTTTTGCAATCTTCCTTGCAATTTTTCTGCAAACCTTCCCTATTTCTCTTTCAAGGTTTCTAACGCCTGCTTCTCTCGTATAGTTATTTATAATCTTTTTTATAGCTGCGTCAGTAAATTTAATTTGTTTTTTATTTAAACCATTTTCTTTGATTCTTCTTGGAACAAGATATTGAGTTGCTATCTTGAATTTATCCGGAGCCGTATACCCTGGCATCCGGATCACTTCCATTCTATCCATCAGTGGAGCCGGTATTGTATCCGTTATATTTGCTGTAGTTATAAACATAATTGAAGAAAGATCGAAAGCTACTTCGAGAAAATTATCCCGGAAAGTGTTGTTCTGTTCGGGGTCAAGAACTTCAAGCAGGGCAGAGGCGGGATCACCTCTAAAATCTTTTCCTATTTTATCTACTTCGTCCAACATGAAAATTGGATTTTTTGTCTTTAGCCTTTTTATATGCTGAATTATACGCCCCGGAAGAGCCCCTATGTACGTTCTTCTATGTCCTCTTATTTCAGCTTCGTCGTGAACTCCTCCCAGAGATAATCGAGTAAACTTTCTTCCGAGGGCTCTGGCAATTGATTGTCCTATAGAGGTTTTTCCGACTCCGGGTGGACCAACTAGACATATTATAGGTCCTTTAGCATCTTTCTTAAGTTTTCTTACAGAGAGGAATTCTATTATTCTCTCTTTTACATCTTGCAGATTATGATGGTCTTCATCGAGTATTTTTTCTGCTTCTTTGATATCCATATTATCTTTTGTTTTCTTTTGCCAGGGCAGATCACATAACCAATCGAGATAATTTCTTATGACATTATACTCTGGAGAATGAGTCGGAATCATTTCTAATCTTTCTAATTCGCCTTTGGCTGTTTCTTCTGCTTCTTCACTCATTTTCGCTTTTTTTATGCGTTCTTTATATTCTTTAATCTGTATGGCTACGGCATCCTCTTCACCCAGTTCCTTTTTTATTTCTTTAAGCTGTTCTCTAAGTATTGCTTTTCTTTGAACTTCGGTCAGCTCTTTTTGCACTTTACCCGTTATTTCTCCCTGTACTTTTGCCCTGGCAAGGTCGTCTGATAGTAATTCTATGAGTTTTTCGTAACGTTCTTTTACATCTCTTGTTTTTAGAAGTTCCTGTCTTGCCCTTAAATCAATTTTCAAGTTTCCGCTAATGAAATCAGCAAGATTTGAAGTGTTGTCTATATTGAGAGCAACGGTTGTTATTTCATCAGGAAGATACGGGGAGTAATTTACAAATTCCTTAAAGATATTGAGGAGTTTATTCTTGACTGGTTCTATTTCTTCTTCACTGACCGGAGTATCTTCTACTTTTTCGACTTTCGCCGATATATAGGGCTTTTCCTGAATTATTTCTTGAATTCTTATTCTATTTAAACCTTGAGCGAGAACTCTTATACTCCCGTCAGGTACTTTTATCATTCTTATAATAGCTCCCATTGTTCCGTGTTCTTCTATTTCTCCCGGTGAGGGATCTTCGGGAACTTTGCTCAAGAAAACTCCCATTAATTTATCTCTGTTGAGAGCGTCTTCGATTAATTTTATGTGGTGTTCTTTTTCTACCGCAATAGGTAAAACCATTGCAGGAAATAAAACAATTTTTTTAAGGGGTAGTATAGGCAGTATGGGAGGAACTTGATATTCGGTGTCTTCTAAAGCTGCTTTTTGGTTTTCTTGCATATTCACTCCTTTATTCTATATCTATTATTTTTTCTTCTTCTTTGGCTTTTGGCAAAGTTATCTGAATGAACCCATCCTCTTTTTTTACTATAGCTTTTTCAGAATCTGTGGGATAAGGTAAATTGATTCTTCTTTGGAAAGTTCCAAAAGCTATTTCCATTGAGTAGAAACTCCTCTGTTCTTCTGAGAAAGGATCTTCTCTCTTTCCGGAGATAGTCAGGATATTCCGGTCTATTGTTATTTTTATGTTTTCCGGTTTAACGCCTGCTGCTTCAATAAGTATAACCAGAGACATTCCTTTTTCGAATATGTTTATCAGAGGTTTCCATCCCCCTTTGAAAGGTATGCCTCTGCTTGGATTCATAAAGTCATTGAGGAGTAATTCCATGTCTCTCTCGAATTTTTTTATTTCATCAAGAATATCACTCATTTTTCCCCCTTACGATAATTTGTTCTCCTACTCGAGAGTTTAAGAAAGAAGCGGCATTTCCTCTGTTCAAGCATATTTCAAGGGTTTTGAATCCACCATTTATGAGTGCTATAGGCTTGTCCTCGCTACCTTCTGAATATTTTTTTGATAAATTCCGAATTTCAAAGTCTTTTATAGCTATTTCAATGTTGTCTTCAGGAACCTGTTCTTCTTTAATATTGGAAATTAAATTACCAAATTTATCTATATAGATTATTTCCCCAATTATTTCGTTTCTTTTAAATGACGGGATAGGCTCTTTTATTTTGACAGGATCCGTTATTCGACTTCCCAGTTTTTCTGCTTTTTCTCCGGATGCAAGTCTGGCTGCGACCAAAGCGAATACATCTCTCCCATCAAAGGTGTTTGATTTTTTCCCGATTCCTTCTTTTATTTCAAAGGTTTCAGAGAGAACGGGAGTGAGAACGCCATTGTCCGGTCCTACAAAGAAGTGTTCATTTTTGACGGAAAAGATAGATCTTCTATCGCTTCCAACTGTTGGGTCTATTACTACGAGATGTACACTGCCAGCCGGAAAATGTCTATAAGAGTTCTTTATTATGAAAGAAGCCGTTGTTACATCGCCGACCTCGAGCTGGTTTGCGATATCTATGCAGGTTATATCGGGATTTATTCTTAGTATAGCCCCTTTTACCATTGCCACATAAGGGTCTTCAATACCAAAATCCGTAGTGAATGTCACTATTGGCATAGCTAAAATATATAGCGGAAAAGTCAATACGCAAGGGCATACTCGCCACCTTTACCAACAAGCGGAATCCATCTTATACTTAAATGCCCTGTTATATTCGTTACCCCCGACTGCGATTCAGATTACAAGTTGCCGGCCCTCGGCCATTATTTTACAAGGAAACTAGAGAGCATCGAATGAAAGAAAACATATATTGCCCGCCCAGTTCCAATTCCAAGAAATATAATACACGGAGACAAGAAGGCCAAATACAAAAGACCGCTTAAATTCGCAAACCATTTATTACTTTTTTGGTATAATATTTTTTACACAATAAAACGCGTTGGGAGCATTTTCGTGAGAGTTTTTCGAATGGCGAAAAAGTCTATAGCGCATAATACATTGTCTTTCAGTTAATTAAAGTGAGAAAATCGTTATTTTTTGCTAAATGTGTACCGGCTAAATATGCGATGGTATAATCGATTTTTACCTTTCTCTGTTCTTCGTATTGTCCTCTTTTTGCGTAAAATATGTAACTAAAATTTTACAAAGACAACAAAAAATAACACCCTCTTTGAATTAAGACGCTTTAAATCAAAGGCTTAAAATTTTGGAACGGTTTTTGTATTTGTAAATATGAGGTGACAAACTATGTATATTTTTATTGTTTTAATGTTAATGGGAGTAAAAGCGAGCGGAACGGCGACATTGACTTTTGTTTTTCCGAGCTCGCAGGAAGAGGAGATGGTTATAGAAACAGAAAAAATTAGCGAACCGTTAGTTAAGGTTAGCGGGGTTGTGGAGAGTGATGGCGTCCTTGAAATTGACTTGGTTTCTCGTGAAGAGCTTGAGTTCAGCTTTGATGTTCTCTACGATGACGGCTCGATTGAAAGTTATGGTTTTGATTTTATTAATGGGTATAAAAAATTAGAAGTCCCAGTTGTTCTTAGTGGTTCAAGGAGAGAGATAAGGTGGGTGAATATTTTATGGGAAGGCGATGGTTTAGTGGTTTGTAATGCGTCGCATGAAAATGCATCGCATGAAAATTTGCCGTATTTATCCCTAGGTTCTACGGGGGAATTTGAAAAAAATTAGACCCGCCTTATCTCAACTCCTTTTTGTGTAAAGTCTTTATTCTTGTATATTAAGTTTGAATATGTAGATTGTTTATATATGTTTTTTTCTTTTTTTTATTCATTGCAAAAATCTTGCTGTTCCTTTTATTATGCCATTGACAAAACGGATTTTTTTTTTATATTTTATATGTGATAGTATATAATCTTAAGTGTGTAAGAGGGGATTGCGATGAATAATGATTTAAAAAGAATAAAAGAAAGAATGGAGCGAGATCCAAATTCTCTTCTTTTTGCTCAATATGCGGACCTTTTAAGAAGAGAGGAAAAGATAGAAGAGGCAATAAAGGTTGCGGAAGAAGGTGTTAAGAAACATCCGGAATACGCAACTGGTTTTTTGGTCCTCGGTAGATGTTATAATAAAAAAGGGGAGATGGAGAAAGCTGTAGGTAATTTGGAGAAAGCTACAAGTCTTGACAAGCAAAGTATAATCGCTTTACAGGAACTTAGTAAACTTTATCTCAAATCAGGTGATAAAGAAAATGCAAAAAAAACACTTAAAAAACAACTCGAGCTTGATCCTTTAGATAGGGAAGCAAAAAAATTGTTAAGAGATATAGAAGAAGAAAAGGAAGAAGACGGTGTTGGAAGTTTATCTTCTTTCTTTGAAGAAGAACTCGGTAAGAAAGAAGAATCTTTTGGAGAGGAAGAATTTTTAGAAGAAGAGTCTGATCTGTCAGAAGAGGAAGGATTAGAAGAGGAAGGATTAGAAGAGGAAGAATTAGAAGAGGAAGAATTGGAAGAGGAAGAATTTTTAGAAGAAGAAAAAGAAGAGTTAGATTCGGAGGAATCTTCCGAAGAGATAGATATTCAGAGTATTTCGAGTGAAGAATTCGGGGAAGAAGATGAGGCAGGTGAGGAGATTCCAGAAGAAGAGGAAAAAGAATTAGAAGAGGAAGATTTTTTTGGTATTGGAGAAACCAGTACTGAGGAGAAGGGAGAAGTGGCCGAAGATGAGGAATGGGAAGAGTTAGAGGACACGAAAATCAAAGATGAAGATTGGGAAGATGAAGAGGTCGAAAGCGAGGAATGGGAAGATCAAGAGGCCGGGGATGAAGAATGGGTAGAAGCGGCGGAAGCCAAGGAAGAAAATTGGGGAGAGGAAGATGTAGAAGTTGAGGAAATGGAAATAGAGGAAGAGATTAGTGAGGAAAAGGAAGAAGAGGGTGAAGGCGATGAGGGTAAAGAAGAAGCTAAAAAAGAGATAGAAATTGGCGATTTTTTTGGACGTGAGATAGAAGAAGAAAAGAAAATAGAAAATTTAACGGAAGAAGAGCCGGAGTCTAAAGAAGAAACAGAAGAAGTAGAATTTTTAGAAGAAAAGGAAGTTTTTGAATTTGAGAAAGAAGGTGAAGAAGAAGATATCGAATCGGTTGTAGAAGAAGAGTTTATAAAGGAAGGAGATTTAAAACCGGTTATAGAAGAAGAGGCTGCCAAAGAAGCAGATATAGAACCAGCTAAAGAGGAAGTTGCTGAGACAGAAGAGATGGAACAGTTTAGGGAAGAAGAGGTTGCAGAGGAAGAGGATATCGAGCCTGCTGCAAAAGCTGTAAAAGAAGAATTTGTTGAAGGAAGCGAGGAAGATCTTGAAGAACTTGGGCGTATTTACGAAAGTCATGGTTTTAAGGAAAAAGCTTTAAAGGTTTACGAGAAGCTTTATGAGGCTAATAAGAGTGACAAGATAAAGGAAAAAATAGAACGGCTTAAAATGTCTGATAAAGGAGATATTTTAGATCTGGAAAGTAGTGAGGAACCGGGCGTAGAAGGTGGAAGTTTGTTTTCGGAGTTAGATAAAAAGGCTCCGATAGAAATAGAAGAAAAAGAGGAGGATGCAGGAGAAAAGAAAGAAGATAAAGAAGAGGGTGGTGAAGAAGAGGTTGATAATAGTTTTCGCGAGTGGATCGACGGCTTAGGTGGGGCTTCAAGTGGATGATAGAATAACAAAATTACAAAACCAATTCAAAGAAAAAAACATCGACTGTTTTCTTGTAACTTCTAAAGAAAACATTTTTTATCTAACGAACTTCACGGGTGATTTAAGCATATTGTTTATAGCACCAAGGAAAGCTTTACTGATCACCGATTTCAGGTTTCAAGGTGAGATAGTTGACAAAGTTAAGAACGCTGATGTTTGTATTACCAAAAAGCCTTACATAGAAGAACTCTTATCCCACCGTATAGCAAAGAGGAAGAGTAGAATAGGGTTTGAAGCCGAAAATATTAGCTATAGTCTTTACTGGGAGTTAAGAAAAAAGTTAGATTGGCTGAAATTTAAAAGTTTTGATTCTTTTGTAGAAGATTTAAGAATAATAAAAACAAAGGAAGAAATTGATAAAATAAAAAAGGCATGCGGTATCCTGGATAAATCTTTTGAGGAAGCAATTACTTATATAAAAGAGGGTGTTACGGAAACTGATATTGCAATTGAACTCGAGTATAGAATGAAAAAGGCCGGGGGAGAGAAACCTGCTTTTGAAACTATTGTCGCATCTGGTTATCGGTCTTCGATACCGCATGGAGTAGCATCGAACAAAAAGATTAAAAAAGGAGAATTTATTACAATAGATTTTGGTACCACTTACGAGTGGTATAACTCTGATATTACGAGGACAGCTTTCTTAGGTACTCCTACAAAGAAAGATAAAAAAATTTATGAAACAGTATATAACGCTCAGAGACTTGCTGTTGAATCGGTAAAAGAAAATATGAAAACCAGAGATCTAGATAAAGTGGCAAGAGATTTTATTTCTGAGAGTGGTTTCGGAGATTATTTTTCGCATTCATTGGGTCATGGAGTGGGATTGGGAATACATGAGAAGCCGAGTATTTCTAAAAAAGATAAACATTATTTGAAAAAGGGGATGGTTTTTACAATAGAACCCGGTATTTATATACCAGGTTATCAGGGAGTTAGGATTGAAGATACAATTGCTTTAGAGAACAGTAATCCTACTTTATTAACGAATTCTAAAAGGGAATTAATGGTTTTATAAATGGCTGCTATATCTGATATAAGTAGAGGTACAATTTTAAAATATGGTGATTCTATATACGAAATAACAGAGTTTCTTCATGTTAAACCTGGTAAAGGGCAGGCTTTTGTAAGGACTAAAATGAAAG
>Ga0307438_1002695_pt1 | contig 10173 bp, 17 predicted proteins | sample SalMarWE160110MG_FD_202144 | JGI IMG/M metagenome (GOLD analysis project Ga0307438, IMG submission 202144) | Salt marsh sediment microbial communities from the Plum Island Ecosystem LTER, Massachusetts, United States - WE1603-110 | ecosystem: Environmental > Aquatic > Marine > Intertidal zone >...
AGCTTCAAGATAAACTCACGATCCAAAGAAAAATGCAAAGATATATTGACATATTGAATAAATATAATATTACGGTGGCCTACTTTCATTTGGCATCCAACCTTTAGTTCTAACTTTGGACTCCGGACATTGGACTTTGAACTGGCTATTTTTCTCTGTGTTCGCTGAGTCTCTGTGGCAAATTTCGACTCATTTTAGTTTCTTTCTATAAGTTGAAGATGGTGCTCTCCCTACTTCCATATAAACAACACAGAAAAAGTATCTTATTCCACTTCATAATCCTTTAACACTTCTACTCTACCGGTCGAATACTCAAATCTCACAGGGCCTACATCAGGGGCAAAATATATTATCACTGGTTCTCCGTATGTCTGATTTTCATAGTAAATTGGATAACAATCCGCGAATTCCCCGGCGGGAACAGATACACTATGCTTTTCTTTCAAATAGGCAATAATGGTAGTCGTATCTCCCATGATTACGAACCTAAACGCTTCCCAGGAATTCCCTTCCAGAAGAGGAAGCCTTACGAGAGTAAAGGCAGTCCAGGAGTGAGAGGAGGTATAAAGAATAATCTCTGTTTCATTCTTCGACAGATAATCCATGTCTATTTCTCCTTCATCATTCCGGATTAATTTTTGAACCTCTGTAATACCGATGGTTTCTATCCCTGAAAACTCCAATCTCACTGTTAATGAGTCAGAGTATTGATATTCCCACCAGTTTCCATCTGCATTTGGAAAGTAATCCGCTTGTTCTCCAATGCTGGTATCAGTACAGGAGTAAAGTAATAGGAACACTAATAATAATAAATAACTTCTTATTTTCATACTAACCTCCTTATATATAAGTATAAGCAAAAAAAAATCCATTGTCAATGTGTTTAATTTAAGTTGTGAAACAACTTAAATGACCGACGACGGATGACCGAAGAAAAAAAACTTAAAAAAAATCCGTGTAAATCAGTGTTAATCCTGTCTAATTTAGTTAGTGTGTTAGTGGGTGGGTGAGTTGGTGGGTTTTAAATAACATAAAATTGAGGTGTGGTGTGGTTTAGTGTTTTTTGTGTGTTTCGTGGTCAAATATTTTTTTTCTTTGTGTCTTAGTGTCTTCGTGGCTAATTAAATACGGAGAGGCAGGGATTCGAACCCTGGTTCCGCGATAAAGCGGAAACACGATTTCCAATCGTGCACCTTCAGCCGCTCGGTCACCTCTCCATTTAAGTAAAAAGTAAGCTGGTGAGCGGAATCGAACCGCTTACCTGCGCATTACGAATGCGCCGCTCTACCGATTGAGCTACACCAGCATTTTCTCAAGATATTATTAAAAATCGAAAAATAATCAACCCCCCTCGTTATAGCCACTAAGACACAAAGGCACGAAGTTGTAATATAGGATTTGGGATTTGGGGAGTGGGATTTAGTAAAAACAAAAACCCACACCACCCGTTTTTTTAACAACAAATAGCACAAATTACACAAATAAATTGATTTTGTTTTTTTAGTATTCGTGCTATTCGTGTGATTTGTTGTTCCTAATTTTAGTTAAGAGGTTAGGAGGTTGGGTAGTTAAACAACAAAAATTTTTAGTGTATTTCGTGTATTTAGTGGTCAAAGATAGTTTGTTTTTTTTCTTTGTGTGATTTGTGGTTCAATTTGTATTTTTTTTCTCAAAAAACCCTTGACAAGATGAACTTTCATTATATTATAATATCAGTTTTTAGTCGTTTGCTAAAAAATTGTTAAATGATAGTGAGAGGTTTTCTCTAACGTAGCCTCAAAAAGCGGGTTATATTTTTTTTGTTTATATAGGAGGTAAACAATGGCGAAGGGAAAATTTGAGAGGACGAAGCCGCATTTAAATGTCGGGACAATTGGTCATGTAGATCATGGAAAGTCTACATTAACTGCTGCGATGACTAAGGTATTAGCTACTAAGAAATTAGCCGAGTTTGTGCCATTTGATATGATAGATAAAGCTCCTGAGGAGAAGGCAAGGGGAATAACTATCCAGTTAGCGCATATAGAGTATGAGACAGAGAAGCGACATTATGCGCATATAGATTGTCCCGGACATGCCGACTATATAAAGAATATGATAACGGGTGCCGCGCAGATGGATGGCGCGATACTGGTAGTAAGCGCGCCCGATTCAGTAATGCCGCAGACGAGAGAGCACGTATTGTTAGCGAGACAGGTAAACGTACCTGCAATTGTAGTATATGTAAACAAAGTAGATATGTTGGATGATCCTGAGTTAATAGAGTTGGTAGATATGGAAGTAAGAGATCTGTTAAATCAGTATGAATTTCCCGGAGATAAGATACCGATCATAAAGGGAAGCGCGTTAAAGGCATTGGAAGCTGAGGCTGATGGAGAGGCATGGAAATCCATATATGAATTAATAGAAGCAATGGACAGTTATATACCTGAACCTACGAGAGAGGTAGACAAACCATTTTTATTAGCGGTAGAAGATATATTTTCGATAAAAGGAAGAGGAACGGTAGCTACGGGGAGATTAGAGCGAGGAATAATAAAGGCAGGAGATGAAGTAGAGATAGTAGGAGTAAGAGATACACAGAAGACAGTAGCTACAAGTTTAGAGATGTTCAGAAAGACATTAGATGAGTCGATAGCGGGAGATAATGTAGGAGTGTTATTAAGGGGGACGAAAGCAGAGGAGATAGAGCGGGGAATGGTATTGGCGAAACCCGGATCGATAACACCACATAAAAAGTTTAACGCGAGAGTATATATATTAGAAGAGAAAGAAGGCGGGAGACACACGGCATTCACGGTAGGATACAGACCGCAGTTTTATTTCAGGACGACGGATGTAACGGGAGAGATAAAGAGTTTCAAGGATAGAGATATGGCATTACCCGGAGATCACGTAGAGATGGAAGTCGAGTTAATATACCCGATAGCGATGGAAAAAGAGCTTCGATTTGCGGTAAGAGAAGGCGGAAGAACTGTTGGTGCCGGTGTTGTTACCGGGATACTGGAGTAGGGGAGTAAATGGCTGCTAAGCACATTAGAATAAGAATGAAATCCTACGACCATAAGATACTTGATGATTCTGTAAGAGAAATTGTAGAAGTTGCCGCGAGGACCGGAGCAGAAATAGTGGGTCCCGTACCATTACCGACAAAAAGAAGAATTTATACTGTTCTTCGTTCTCCTCATGTGGATAAAAAATCCAGAGAACAATTTGAAATTAGAGTACATAATAGACTTATTGATTTAAATAAACCTTCCCAGCAGACAGTAGAAGCTTTGACGAAAATGGATTTGCCTGCCAGGGTTGAGGTCGAAATAAAATACTAAGAAAGGGGTTTGGAGATGCTTATTGGAAGAAAGTTGGGGATGACGAGGATTTTTACTGAAAGCGGTGAAAGCGTTCCGGTTACTGTTATAAAAGCGTCTCCATGTTTTGTTATTGATAGAAGGACCGAAGAAAAAGATGGTTATTCAGCCTATGTTATGGGTTTTGGTGAGAAGAAGGAACAACGGGTTAAAAAACCCGTTTTAGGTTTATGCAAAAAAGCAGGAATTCCTCCGGTTGAAGTAATTAGAGAATTTAGGGTCAATGATACTTCGGCGTTTGATGTTGGAGAGAAAATTCCTGTTTCTTTACTACAAAAAGGAGACAAGGTTAACGTTGTAGGTTTTAGTAAGGGTAGGGGTTTCCAGGGTGTAGTTAAAAGATGGCATTTTTCAGGGGGACCCGCTTCACACGGGTCCACTTTTCATAGAACTCCCGGTTCCGCCGGAGCCGGAACATACCCCGGCAGAGTGCTGAAAGGGAAAAAATTCCCCGGTAGAATGGGTAATGATAGAGTGACTGTAAAGAATCTTGAAGTTGTTACTCTTGATGAGGAAAAAGGGCTTGTTGTTGTAAGAGGTGCAGTTCCCGGTTTCACTAATGGGCTTGTTCTTATTAAAATAGATAACAATATCGATGTTTCTGCCAGGAAAGAATTAGCTAAGGAAAAATTAGAAAAAGCTAAAGTAGAAAAAGAACGGGAAAAAGTAGAAGAAAAGGTTGAAGAAGTAGTGACAGAAGAGAAAGTAGAAGAGAAAACAGAAGAAAAAGCGGAAGCAAAAGTCGATAAAAAAGAAGATATAGTAGAGAAAATAAAAGACAAGACTAAAAAAGCAGAAAAAAAAGAAGAAAAAGCAAAAAAGAGCAAGGTGGAAGTCTCAAAGGAAAAAACGGAAGAAAAGGTTGAAGAAGTAGTGGTGGAAGAGAAAGTAGAAGAAAAGGTTGAAGAAGCAAAGGAAAAAGCTGAGGAAAAAGCAGAAGAAAACATAGAGGATAAAGAAAAAGAAGAGACGGAGAAGAAAGAAGAGAAAATAGAAAGCGTAGAAGAGACTAAAGAAACGAAAGATGTGGATGTAGAAGAGAAGAAAGAAGAAGAGGCTGAAGAAGTGAAAGAAGAGGCCATCGAGGCGAAGACAGAGACTGATGGTAAGGAAGTGAAGGATGAACCCTTCGATGCGAAGACAGAGGATGAAGATAAGAAAGTGAAAAACGAGGGCGATGAGGAAGAGAAAACAGAGGAAGAAGATCAAAGTAAAGAGAAGGGTGATAGTTGAAAATGGCAATTAAAGTTAAGTGTTATGATAATTCAGGAAAAGAAGACGGAACTATTAGTTTATCCGGAGATCTTTTTGAATCAAAGTTCGACGATAATTCCACATATTATTCTATAGTTGACCATCTCCATCATAAAAGGCAAAATACCAGTAAGACTAAGACTAAGGGTGAAGTAGCCGGAAGCGGCAGGAAACCATGGAGACAGAAGGGTACCGGCAGAGCTCGTGTAGGTACACGGAGAACACCAATTTGGGTTGGCGGAGGTGTTACTTTTGGTCCGAAAAGGACAGAATATAATTTTAAAGTTAATAAAAAAGTAAAAAGAAAAGCACTTAATACAGCAATTTCCAAAAGAGTATCTGATGGACGTTTTGTAGTAATTAATAAAGAAAAATTTGATGCGCCTTCAACGAAGGTAGTAGCCAATGTGCTTAGAACGATAGGTGTTTATGGCAATAAGGTTTTGATGCTTGATGATGGTGTTGACAAGAATTTTTATAAATCCTGCAAGAATATATCCGGGTTACATGTTATGCCGGCCGGGCAGGTTAATGCTTATCAGGTTTTAAGTAATGATTGGATCGTTGCTACAAAGGAATCTGTAGGTGAACTCTTAGAGGTTTTTAAATGAAAGATTATAGAGATATTGTGATAAGACCAATTATAACCGAAAGAGGTAACGACTCTATGTCTATCGGCAGGTATACTTTTGAAGTATCTGTGGATTCCAATAAACTTCAGATAAAAAAGGCGGTTGAGGATCTTTTTAAAGTTCATGTTGAGGATGTAAATACAATGATTGTTAAAGGTAAGCTGAGGGGTATTGGGAGATCTAAGGGAAAAAGAAAAAATTGGAAAAAAGCGGTTGTTTCTCTTCGCCAGGGAGATTCGATACCGTTGTTCGAGGGAGCGTAGATAAATGGGTGAGAAGAAAAGTTGTCCTGTAACTCCCGGTAGCAGATTTTATAGAGGACAGGATTTTTCGGAAATAACCAAAAAAACAGGCGAGAAGAGTTTAACGAAAAATCTTCCTGGTACAGGGGGCAGAAATGCACAGGGAAGAAGAACTGCTGATCACAGAGGTGGTCGGGTTAGAAGAAAATACAGGACAATAGATTTCAAAAGAAATAAATTTGGAGTAAAGGGAAAAATCAAGGCTGTCGAGTATGATCCTAATAGATCGGCCTATATTGCTCTGGTTTTTTATGAGGATGGAGATAAAAGATATATCATTTCACCTGATGGTATAGAAGTCGGGGACGTTATTCAGGCAGGATCAGAGTCTCCGGTATCTGTTGGGAATTCTCTCCCTCTTTCGGAAATTCCTCCCGGTACATTTATTCATAATATTGAGCTTGAGCCAGGTAGAGGAGGCGCGCTTGCGAGAGGTGCGGGTACAGGTGCCCAGATTCTTGCAATAGAAGGAAAGCATGCTCATGTTAAGTTGCCTTCCGGAGAAGTGAGATTGATACTTTCCACCTGCAGCGCTACGATCGGACGAGTTGGAAATGTTTCGCATGATTCTATTTCGGATGGGAAGGCTGGAAGAAGCAGATGGAAGGGGTGGAGGCCCACGGTTCGCGGTGTTGCTATGAATCCGGTCGATCATCCTCTCGGAGGTGGTGAAGGAAAATCATCGGGTGGACGCCATCCTGTTTCACGTACCGGAGTTCCGGCTAAAGGGTATAGAACGAGGAATCCTAAGAAACAGTCTTCTAAGTATATTATTAAAAGAAGAAAAGTGAAGAGGAGGAAGTAGAGTATGGCCAAGGAATATGTGGATGCAAAATTGATGAAAAAGGTAAAAAAATGGAAAGAGGGCGATCCTCCTATTAGGACTTATAGGCGTAGTTCAACAGTTACAGAGGATTTAGTTGGTCATACGATTGCCGTACATAACGGAAAAGACTTTATTTCCGTTTTTGTCAGACGGGAGATGATAGGTTGTAAACTTGGCGAGTTCTCGCCTACGAGAAAATTTATTAAACACGGCGGACAAAAAGAAGCGGTTGTTAAATAGAGGGTTATAATGGAAGGCAAGGCAGTTCAAAAAAATATAAGATTATCACCGAAAAAAGGCAGAAGAATTATACCTCATATTAAGGGAAAATCTGTTGTTGAAGCAAAAATGCGGTTGGGTTTTCTTCCTCATGGGGCAGCCAGGGTTCTCAAAAAATGTGTTCACACTGCGGCTAGTAACTATATCGATAAAGCTGGTGAAATGGATTTAAAAGAAGAAGATTTGTATGTCAAATCAATCAGTATTGACGAAGGGCAAAAGTTAAAAAGATATAGACCAATGTCTTTCGGTAGAGCGGGACTTATCAGAAGAAGAACGTCGCATATAACGGTAGTGGTTGGTAAAATAGGAGAAAAATAATGGGTCAAAAGACACATCCGATAGGTTTTAGAGTTGGAGTTAATAAAGATTGGAAATCAAGATGGTTTTTCGGGATGAAATTTGCCGGACCGTTAAAAGAAGATATTAATATAAGAAAATATTTAAAGACCGAATATCGAGATGCATGGATATCAGGAATAGAGGTGGAGAGAACCGTTGATACTATAAGAGTTATAATTGAAACAGCAAGGCCCGGTATGGTAATAGGTAAAGGCGGGGAAGAAGTTAAAAAGATACGTCAAAAATTAAATGAAATGTTAGGCAAAAATGTTTATCTTGATATAAAGGAATGTAAGATGCCTGAGCTGGATGCCTCACTTATTGCTCAGTCAGTGGTTAAACAAATAGAGAGAAGAGTTTTGCAGAGAAGGGCAATGAAAAGAGTTGTTGAAGAAGCCATTAGAATGGGTGCTGCCGGTATCAGGGTACAGTGTAAGGGAAGGCTTGGGGGTTCAGAGATAGCCAGGAAAGAGTGGTATCTTGAGGGAAGTGTTCCTCTTCATACTATAGATGCTAATATCGATTATGCTCAGGAAACAGCGCATACTAAATCCGGAACCATAGGTGTTAAGGTTTGGATTAACAGGGATATTTCATAATTATGTTGATGCCAAAAAGAGTTAAGCATAGAAAAAAACAAAGAGGTAACCTGAAAGGTAAAGCGACATCCGCTGTACAGCTGGATTTTGGAGATTTTGGGCTTAGATCACTTGAGTCAGGGTGGATTTCCGCGCAGCAGATAGAAGCAATGCGAGTTACCGTAACTCACTATTTGAAAAGAGCGGGTAAGTTATGGATAAGAGTTTTTCCCGATAAGCCCGTTTCCAAAAAACCTGCAGAAACCCGTATGGGCAAAGGAAAAGGTGAAACACTTTACTGGGTTGCTCCTTGCCGAAAAGGTAGAGTTATTATTGAATTGGAAGGGGTTTCTGAAGAAGCAGCGCGAGTGGCTTTAAAAAGAGCAAGTGCTAAGCTGCCGGTTAAAACAAGATTCATAAAGAGAGAAGGAGTTTTGTAATGCGAGCCAAAGAACTTCGAGAAATGACTGATGCGGAATTGAATTCAGCAAGACATGATTTAAAAGAGGAACTGTTTACCTTGCGATTTGAGAGAGCAAGAGGAAAAATAAATAATCCAGCTCGCTTTAGCCAGATAAGAAGAGAAATCGCAAGGCTTGAAACAGTCTGTAACGAAAAGGAGAAGCAAAGTGGCCAGCAAGGTGGGTAGAGTTGTTTCTGTTGCTCCATCAAAGACCATAGTAGTTTTAGTGGAGAGAAAAATTCAACATCCGGTTTATAAAAAGTATATTACTAAAAAGAAAAAGTTTTATGCTCATGATGAAAATGAGGAAGCTTCTTTGGGAGATTTAATTCGTATAATATCAAGTCGTCCCCTTTCAAAGCTTAAAAGATGGAGGATTGATCAAATTATCGAAAAAGCGGGAGAAGATAAGTGATTCAACAGGAAACAAAATTGAAAATTGTAGATAATACAGGTGGAAAAGAAGCCTGTTGTATCAAAGTTTTAGGTGGAACGGGTAGAAGATATGCTGCTCTGGGAGATATTATAGTTGTAAGTGTTAAAAAAGCTACACCAAGGTCTTCCGTGGAAAAAGGTAGTGTGCATAAAGCTGTTATAGTTCGTACCAAAAAGGAAACAAAAAGAGTTGATGGCACGGCGGTTAGATTTGATGATAATGCCTGTGTTTTACTCGATGCTAATAAAGAACCTGTTGGTACCAGAATATTTGGACCTGTGGGCGAGGAATTAAGGAATAGAGGATTTATGAGATTGATTTCACTCGCTGCGGAGGTACAGTAGTGAAGATAAAAAAAGGGGATATAGTTTTAGTTATTTCAGGTAACTATAAGGGTAAAAAAGGGAAGGTTAGAGAAGTAATAACCAAAGATAAAAGATTGGTGATAGAGGGAATAAACCTGAGAAAAGTACATACAAAACCTGTAAAGACCGGGGAACCTGGTGGAATTCTTGAAAAAGAACTTCCTGTCTCTTTTTCAAATGTAAAATTTGTATGTCCCTCTTGTGGGAAACCTACGCGCGTTGGTTTTATGTTTCTTGAAGATAAACGAAAGGTTCGTTGCTGTAAAAAGTGTAATGAGGTTATTGAATAAGGGGTAAGAATGGGAGATAAACCAAGGCTGGGAAAATATTATCAGGAAGAAGTGAATATTGGACTTCTGGAAAAATATGAGAATTGCATGAAAGTTCCAAGATTGAAGAAGATTGTTGTCAATTGTGGGTTAGGAAAATCCGCAAAAGATCGTGCTATATTTGAGTCTGCTGTTGAAAGTTTAAAAGAGATAACGGGACAGAAGCCAATAACTACTCGTGCTAAAAAATCTATTTCTGCTTTTTATCTAAGAACAGGAGACCCTGTTGGTTTAAAGGTTACTTTGAGGAAAAATCAAATGTTCGAATTTTTAGACAGACTTGTGAATGTAGCTATCCCGAGAATCCGCGATTTTAGAGGGTTGAATCCTGATTCTTTTGATGGTAGGGGAAATTATACTCTTGGTATTTCCGAACAGTTTATTTTTCCTGAAATCGATTATGATAAAGTTAAAGAGGTAATAGGTATGGATATTACAATAATTACAACTGCGAAAACTGATGAAGAGGGATTGGAATTACTTAAAAAGTTTGGATTACCATTCAGGATTAGAAAGGGTGAATAATGGCTAAGAAGGCATTAATTGAAAAGGCTAAGAGGAATCCTAAATACTCAACTCGCAAGATTAACAGATGCTTTAGATGTGGAAGAAGACGCGCTTATATGCGAGATTTTGGATTGTGTCGCTTATGTTTTAGAGAGCTTGCACTTAGGGGAGAAATTCCCGGAGTAAAAAAGGCTTCCTGGTAGGAGGGTATTTTGTTGACAGATCCGATTGCTGATATGATTACAAGGATGAGAAACGCAGTTTCTGCAGGACATAGACATGTTGAAATTCCGGCTTCGAATATGGCGAAAGAGATAACAAGAGTGCTTTTAGAAGAAGGATATATTGGTAATTTTGAGTTTATTGAAGAGGGACCGCAGGGTTCGGTAAGAATTACTCTTAAATATATAAAAGATGAATCCCCAATTCATGAAATAAAAAGAATCTCCAAGCCTTCAAGAAGAGTTTATGTAGGTAAAGGTGATGTCCCTC
>Ga0307438_1002696_pt1 | contig 10166 bp, 8 predicted proteins | sample SalMarWE160110MG_FD_202144 | JGI IMG/M metagenome (GOLD analysis project Ga0307438, IMG submission 202144) | Salt marsh sediment microbial communities from the Plum Island Ecosystem LTER, Massachusetts, United States - WE1603-110 | ecosystem: Environmental > Aquatic > Marine > Intertidal zone >...
GATGCTGGGGCCAAACTCCCCTTCGTAACCGGGAGGCAACTCAGCCAGGTACGTCTTGCCCTCGGACGCGGAGTAGTACTTCCGCTTCCGAAACAGGACGTTATCGGTGTGAATGCTGAGGTCTTGCACCGTGACCTCTTCGTGGCCTTTGAACTCCGCATCGGCTGGCAGGCATTCTGGATCAACATCAAGTTCTGCCTCGCGATCAATCTTGATCTTGTCCAGTTTGCGGCCTCTCTTCCGCTTTTTGGGTTGATGCCGCTCTTTCTCGGAGGAATGGTTGGAGGAAGTTCGTGGCTTCTTGTTGGCCTTGATGTCGGGTTTCCCTTGCTCACCCTTAAGACGGTTGATTTCGTCACGCAGCCGCTGAACCTGCTCACGCAATGCCTGGTTTCCCGTCTTCAGCGTCTCGACCAGGTTGAGCAGCATCATTATCGCTTGCCGTGCGCCCTCAAGGTCTTGGATTTGCTTGGGGTCGAAGCCCTCTAACAATGTGCTCACTCCACAAGATCGGTTCGTGTGCTGCTTGAGAGACAATTGCCGTGATTGTACCACGCGCTCGTTATCTTGCCGTTAAAGAAACGTCAGAAATCTGTAAGAACCGACTCTACCCCGGAATATTGAGAAGATACGCAAAAACTTGTCCTTGAAACGCACAAAACCGGCGCCACTTCCAATCTATGGGCCTACCTGATGATCTTTGTTAGTGAGGAGACGGTGGTAGATGAGAGCAACTGCACCCATTTCTTTTCAGCAGTTGGTCTGGATAGGCCTCAAATATCTCTTGCTGTTCTCACATAATTAGGGAAACCATCCCGGCTTTTCATACTTCCTCCTCGTTCTACGTGGGGCATGCTGTCAACGGACCGCAGCAGTCAAAGCGCAGGTTGTCAGACCAGTTAGTGCCAGCCTAACTATAGCATAGAAGGCAGCAGAATGGAGGAGTTGACAGATGACTGGTTGTAGGAGACGATAAGTGGTATCACCATAGAGACCGGGGCCGGCTCCAGAGGTCTGAGGCCGGCCCCGGCTCATCCATTGCCGTCCTGACCCGTTGCTGTCCTGCCATCCGCCGTTCTAAAAGTTGCGCAGCACCAGCGGTAGAAACACGGCATTTGGCACCCATCGGCGGCCATAGATGTGCCGGTGCACCGTCGGATCACCCTGGGAATCCCCCTCGTACACGATCAGCGAGGCGACCTGACCCCAGGCCACGGCCGGATTCTCATGGTTCCAGAATGCGGCGGCGGCGACCTCAAAAACCTCAATATTCGCATCTTTTCTGTGATAAGCCCAGATCTCTTCGCCGGTTGAGCTACTCCGCTGCCAGACGGCCAGGTAATCCCGGCCGGTTCCGGGCTGGGCCACGACAGCGGGAGATGTCTCGTCGTCCGTGGTACTGGCAATGGAGAACAGGCTGCCCACCAGGTTGCCGCTTACGTCCAGTTCCTGGCCGCGGATGTCCCAGTCGCAACACGGGCCTGGGTAAGCGTGCTGCCAGACCACCATGTAGCGGTCCTGTTGATTGGTGGTCACGGCCGGTAGCAGTTGATCTTCGGTCGCGGCGTTGATCGTAAACACGCCGGGAGGGGTGACCACCTGACCGCTGAACCCCCCCAGGCGAGCGGCTTTGATGTCGCCATCGCTGGCAGTCCACATGCGTCTCCAAACCACCAGGTATTCATCGGCGGCGACGTTGTAGGTGACGTCGGCCTGGTGCGGCTGCTCGGCAGTGGCGATGATGGCGCCGTACAGCTTGGTGCCGCTAGCCGAAAGGATAGCGTGGGCTACGTCGGTCGGCACGAAGGTGGTTGCGTCGAAGGCACTCCAGACCACCAGGTACTCGTTGCGATAGCTGTTCCAAGCCACTCTGGGCGTCCAGAAGGTGCGGTTGGGCCAGGTGATGATCTGGAACGCAGAGTTCTGGTAAGCGCCGTTCCAGGCAATCGTCCGGCCCCAGATCTCGTACGTGGAGCCATCGCCGTTGGCGTTGTACATCCAGACCACCAGGTACTCGTCGGTGGTGGCATTGTAGACTACCGCCGGCTGGGCGCGGTCGTTGGGACCGGCAGAGACGGCGAACCAACTCAGGAGCTGGCCACTCTCGGACACACGCCGGGCGTAAATGTCCCGGTGTCCGTCGGGCCACTCATTGTGCCACACCACCAGGTACTCGCCGTGGACCCAGTTGTAGGCCACCGCCGGCAGGTGGCGGTCACACTCCGGCGAGGTGGGCAGCGAGATCTGGATCTCGCTGCCGAGGTGAGATGTTGTAGCGGCCATGGAGCTGCTGACATTGGGCTCACCTGATAGGGCATTTGCGCGGAGTCCGATTCCCACTGCCAGCATCACGGCGCTGGCGACCAGAACAACGAGCAATACTCTTTTGACAGACATTTTTCTCTCCTTTTTGAATGTTGGTTGGGCTGACTATCGTACCATCAGCAGGCTGTTTCACTCCACGCAAAACGTGAAATGTCAATACACATCACCTCCTCCCCCAGGGCAATTGCATCTTAACTCGACAACGACCTATGGCGATGATTTTTGGCACATTGGCTGCCCTTGAGCACACAATTTCAGCCCATTTGCATTTTTCGACCCGAATTGGGTCTTGACTTTTACCGCACTCTTTCTGGGGCTGGGGTCGAGGAGACCCCGGCCAGAGACTGTGCTCCCCGGTGCCCACGGCGGTCCACTGGGTCAGGAACCGCGTAGCACCAGCGGCAGGTAGACCTGCAGCGCGCGCGTGTCTGCGCCGATGTCGGGGAGGGGGCCGATGGGACGGGACTGACCATCGAAGTCGGTGGTTACGCCGGTTGTTGTCCCGGCGTCAATAGCTGGCGAGCCGGCGAGCAGGTGGAAGGTGGCGTCCAGCAGCGGATCGTCCAGCACCGCGTTCGCGCCGGTGAAAGGGTCGGATGCGTTCCAGAAGAGATTGTAGGTAGCCGAGACGGTGGTGCTGGCGGGCGTGGTGATCGTGACGCCGGTGCTGTGACCGGCGAAGATGTTGTTGACCAGTGTGGCGGTCACGTATGGCCCGGCCCACACCGCCTCATCCCCTTTATCCTGTCCGACCAGGGTGTTGTGGACCAGCGTGATGCTGACGGGATGAGAGGCCATACCTTGCAGCCATATCCCCGCTCCTTCGCTGGCCTGATTGGAGGCCAGGATGTTGTTCTCCAGCCGGGCGTTGGTGTGCTGTACGACGACGCCCCCGCCCCTGCTGCCGCCCCGGTTGTAGGCGATAAAGTTCCGCGCGATGAAAGGCGTGGTGCCGCCGCAGCAGCCTATGTCTATGCCCCCACCTGAGATGGACGCGACGTTGCCGACGATCTCGTTGCCGACGACGGTGGCGTCGGCGTCGTTGATGATGCGCAGCCCTCCGGACCAGGTGGCGGTGTTTTCCATGATCGTGTTGCTGACGATCTGGGCTGAGCCCCGGTTGATAAAAATCGCTCCTCCATCGCCGGCGGCCGAGTTACTGACGATCTGGTTGTTGCGGATGATGGAGGAAGTGCTTTCGGCATAGATCCCTCCCCCGGAGAAGTCGCCGTGACCTCCGGTGATGACGAAGCCATCCAGGGTGGGAGCGATGCTGGCTGCGATGTACACCACCCGCCGCTGGTCCTCGCCGTCCAGGGTGGTGGGGTGGGCAAGGGGGTCGCGCACCATGGGGCCGCTCCCCGCCCCGTCCCACCCGCCGTAGAGGGTGATGCTCTTGGTAACGGTGATGACCGCTCCGCCTGCGCCGGTGTAGACACCTTCGGCGACGTAGATCGTGTCGCCGTCGGCGGCCTGGTCCAGTGCCGTTTGCAGCGCGCAGGGCGATGGCTGGGTACAGACTGTGCCGCTGCCGCTCGGCTTGACGAACAACGGGGCGCCGGCGGGTGCCGCTTGTGCTCTCTGCAGGCCCGCCAGCAGGATCAGCGCCAGGCCAATCCCCACGGCCAGTACTACGTAGAGTTGTTGGGTTCTACTGTTCATCTCTCTCCTTCCTTGGCAATGGGCGTTGGTTCCACGCAATGTAAGGCGATATTGTGCATCGGACATTCTGGGCCTATCTTGGCCTTTGTTTGCACGCTCAGCACTCGGGACAGAATTGAATCGGCGGAGGCACCGGCTCTAACAGGATTTCAAAGCGATCGGTTGCCGCGTCGTAATAAGCAAAGTGACGGAACTCCAGCCTCCCCTGATTTCGGAACAGCCCGTAGTAGGCCAGGTCGGCCGAGGCGCGGTCGCCGTTCTCGTCGAAGCGGATGACGCCTGTGGCCGGATCGTACCCCGCGAGGGCGGCAGGAATGGCCGCCGCAACGACGTCGCCCTCTTCGGTCCCGGCCAGCAGGATGGCGCGGACAGCGATCTGCATGGCGTCATACAGGTAGACGTGCTCGAAGCGGGGTTCACGCCCCAATTCGGCCTTGGCCTGGCCCCACAGGCGGCGTACCAGGTCGTTCATCGGCGGGTGGGATTCCTCCCCCCACAGATCGTGAGCCAGGGCAAATTCGCGGACCTCGGGAAAGCAGGCGCTGGGGAAGCAGCCGCTCTCAAAAGTGGGGTAGAGCAACGCCGATAGCCAGCGCACGCTGGAGAGGGTCGCATCCTCAGCAGCGTGGTGCAGGATGTCAAGATCCTCCCCTTCCCAGACGACCATAAAGACGACCATCTCATCGTCGGCACCCAGTTCGGCCACGCGAGCGGAGAGTTGAGCCACCTCGGTGGCATAGTCGCCTACCTGAGGGTGGGTCGGCTCGATAGGCACCAGGGCAGTTGGATACCCCTGCGCCCGGAATGTGGCGGCGATCTCTTCAGCGTAGCGGGGGCCCCAGTTATCCGTGCGGTAGATGACGGCAGTTTTGCGGTAGCCCATCTCCAGGGCGAATTCGGCAAAAGTATGGGCCAGATAAAGCTCCGGCGGTGCGATGCGGAAGACGATGTCGGGCTGACGCAGGTTCGGAAGGGGGGCCGTGGACGCGGAAGAAACGACAGCCACGTGATGTTGGGTGAGATAGGCGATGGTCGCGTCCAACCCCATGCTCAAAGGAAGGCCAACAATGACCTGGACGCCCTCGTTCTCGACCAGATCCCGCACGGCGGCCTGGGCGCCCTCGGCCGTCGTCTCGCTGGAGCGGACGACGAAGCGAAAGCGCACTCCGGCGGCAATGGTTTCAGGCAATGCGTTGACGTCGCTTTCAGCCATCTGGATGAAGGGCAGCGCCTCCTGTCCCCACTCCTCCAGCCGCCCCGACAGCGGGTAGACTATGCCGATGCGGACCTCAGGGGAGAGAGCGGGCGGGACGGGGGTGGACGTCGGTAGAGGCGTTGCCGTGGGCGGCAATGGTGTCGGCATGGGCGTCGCCACAGGCGCTGCTGAAGGCTGACAGCCAGCCAGCATTATCAGCGTCATGCTTAGCGCAAAAACAGTTTTCTTCATCGTGGTAACCTCCCGGTCTCACTGCAATCCTTGATTCACTCCCGGGCTGTGGATAATCATTGCTCGTAAGCGCCCAGGTCGGGCTGCGCGTCGCGGGCATGGCCTTCGACATCCTCGGCCGGGGCGCCCTCGGCCGTTCCCGCGTTGATGGCCGGGCTGCCCGGCTGCAAACGCAGGTCGGGCTGCGGCCAGCCGCCGACAAAAAGCGGATCGTCGGTCAGATCGCCCTGGCCCTGACCGCTATAGCCGGCCCAGGTGCCGTCGGCGATCTCGGCGCGGGTAAAGTCGGTATCGCGCCCACTCGCAAACTCGGCGGTGATTTCGCCATCGGCCCGGCTGAAGAAAAGATTGTTCCCCTCGCGCACCAGGCTCACCCCCGGACCCAGGTAGATGCCGGTCGCCCCGCCCTCGATGGGGTCGGCGTTGAAGACAAAGATGTTGTTCACCAGCGTCAGCATCACCGGCGGCGACTCCATCTCCTCCGGATAGCCGACGACCAGGGCCCAGTTCCGCTCGCTGTAGGTCGTGTCCCACATATTGTAGGCGATGGTATTGTTGACCACCTCCAGCGTGCTGGGAAAGCTGCCGGCCCACACGGCGCTGTTGCCCTGCCCCCAAACGATGTTGTTCTCGATGCGCCCCCCGGCCCAGAGCTTGATGCCGTTCAGGTGGTTGCGGGCTACCACGTTGCGGCGCACGATGACGCCGGTCGCATTTCCGGCCCGGTCACGGGAGTTGAGGTCAATGCCGTCGCCACCGTTGTCGTGCACGTAGCAATCTTCCACCAGGACGGGATAGCCACAGGAGAACCCCAGCCCGTCGGAACCATAGGAGGCCTCACCCTCCAGCCCGGCGTTATAAATCTCCACCCGGCGGACGACCATGTGGTTACAGGGGCCAGGCGTGCAATCTACAGCCGTGTACTGGCTGTCGTGGATGGTGCTGTCTTCCAGGGTGGTGTGTTCGACCGGCCCCTCCGCCGGAGGACCTTCGGTCTCGCCGTAGGTGAAGTGGATGGCTGCCTCACCACCGCCGATGTCCAGATGATCCAGTTGGACATATCGGTTCTCCCCGGCAAGCTCCATTCCCCAGACGGTGAAATTGCGCAGGGTGAAGCCACTGAGGCGCAGATAGAATGTACCTTGGTCCAGGATCAGCAGTTCTCCTGCGCTGCCTTCGCCATCCAGGATGGGCGACTCGCCGGGGTAGGCGATGAAGGTGATGGGGGCGTCGGCCGTGCCCGAACGGGTCAGGTGGGTCTCCTCGGTGGGGTAGGTGCCGCCCCGGAAGCAGACGGCATCGCCGGGCTGGGCGGTGTCGGCGGCCTGCTGGAAAGTGGCCCAGGGCTGCGCTTCAGTGCCAGGAGCGTCATCGCTGCCACCGGGAGCCACGTAGTAGGTGCAGGCCACGGGCGCAGTGGCTCCTGTGATAGGAGGAGGTGGTGTAGGGGTATCGCCCACCGATTCAGGAACAGGCGTGTTGGTTGGTTGTTCTGGCATAGGGGTGTTGATCGGCTTCGGTGCGGCTTGCGTGGCCGCGATAGCCGCCTGCACCGTCGCCTCGATGTCAGGTGCTGAGGTACCACCACAAGCGGCTAACAACAAACTCGTCAGCGTCAGAAGAAAGTAAAAGCGTTTCATTTCTCAGGCCTCCTTCGAAGCGGGCAGGACGCATACGCCGTTCTTACACATTCGCGAGCAATACCTTTATCCACCCGAATGCCCTTACGATTTGTTACGCAGGATGAGCGGGAGGTACACCGCCTCCGGCCACCACATCCGCCCATAGATGTGCTGCTTGATCAGGGGGTCGCTCGTCGAATCCCCCTCGTAGGCGATGAGATAGCCGGGGATGTCTGCGGCCACGGCCGGGGTCATGCAGTCCCACCATGGCCAGGCCGCCACCTCGAAGGTCTGGTCGGTGAGGCCATCGCCCCAACGCCGGCCCCAGATTTGCGCCCCATCCGTGTTCGCCCGCTGCCAGACGGTCAGCCACTCGCCGGTGCCCCCATTGGCCGCCACGGCGGGGTGCGTATCGTTCTGGGTCCAGACCGAGATGCCGATATAGCCACCCACCTTGTTGCCGTTCACGTCGAGCAGTTGCCCGTAGATGTCGTGGTCCGTGGCGCTATACTCGTGGTCCCAGACCACCAGGTTGCGGTCCTGCTCATTAGTCGTCACCCTCGGCGTGTTCTGATGGTTGAGCTCCGTGCAAATGGGGATGACCCCATCAATCACGGCATTGTCCGCGCTCACGCGCAGCCCTATGCGCGCTAACCACTTTTGCGGGCTGGGTGTATCATCTGTCACTGGAGTCCGCCATCACACTCCCTCCAAGGTCAGTACGCCATCAGGTATTTGCACCTACAAGGGAAAGGGTAGTAATGGGCAACTCCTTGGCCTCCAGACGCGAGAGGTTCACAATCTTACTGGCATTGTCAATGTCAATGCCTACCAGATGCCCTTCCGCATCAAAGTCCAGCACCACACCCGGCGCAACCTCGCGCGAGTCTACACTCGTCTTCTCGGACAGGTCAATGTAAAGCGAATCGGTCTCAGGGTAGTAATAGAATTTCACGACTGCACCTCCTTGAAACCCCGATCAGGAAAAGCGTTGTGCACGGTCTCGCCATCCTCCAGTGTGACCACGCGCAAGTACCTCCCCAGTTCGGGAATGAAAATCCAGTGGCGGATGCGCCCGTCAGGTTGAATCTCGCGGCGTACAGCCTCGCGCAACGCTCGCTCGCACCATTCGCGCCGGATATAGGGGCGTTTGCGCAGCACCTGTTCCTCAAAGTAACGCGTTGTTTTCATCTCAATACCGCTTTGTCTTCCCGCTTCTTGCACCTTTCAACTTGCTCCAGAATCTCCTCCGCGCTGCGGTAGGCCGCCTCGCCGCTCGCGCCGAGCATCTGGGCCAGTTCCTCCACACGCGCCCCATCCTCCAACCGCCTGACCCGTGTCACTGTACGCTCATCCGTCATAATCTTCTCCACGTTGAAGTGCACGTCTCCGAACCCGGCCAACTGCGGCAGGTGGGTCACGCATAGCACCTGATGGCGCAGGCCGCCCGGCCCCGTCCCCACCGCCAGGCCCCACAGTTTCTCGCCGACCGTCGCCCCCACCCGCCCGCCGATGCCCTGGTCAATCTCGTCGAAGATGAGCGTCGGCGTCTCGTCGGCGCGGGAGAGCACCGTCTTGAGTGCCAGCATCAGCCGGGAGGTCTCGCCGCCGGAGGCGATCTTCACCAGCGGCTTCAACGGCTCGCCCGGGTTAGGGGAGACCAGGAACTCAACGCGGTCCACGCCGGAGGAGTCAAAGGCCACTCTTGGGAAAGTCTCAAGTTCCAGGTCTAACGTTTCAAGTTGTTCGACACCTGAACCTGAAACTTGAAACTTGAAACTTGAGACCGGTTGAGGCAAGGGCACGCCCTGCGGATCCTCACGCCACTGGAAGTCCACCCCGAACCGCGCTCCCTCCATACGCAGTTCGTGCAGTTCTTCCTCGATCCTCGCCGCCAGCCGCGCCGCCGCCGCGCGCCGCCGCGAGGAGAGTTCCACCGCCAGGGTGCCCAACCCCGCCAGCAGTCGCTCCTCCTCCGCCTGCAACTCGGCGATGCGCTCCTCGCTGTGGGTGATGGTATCCAGTTCCCGCGCCGCCTTCTCGGCATAGGCCAGCACGTCGGGGATCGTCGGGCCGTACTTGCGCTCCAACCGGCGGAGTAATGTCAGCCGCTCTTCCACTTCCTGCAGCCGCTGCGGGTTGTACTCGACCTGCTCCCGATAGTCGCGCAAACCTCTGGCCAGTTCCTCCACCTGATAGTTGACGCTCTCGGCGGCGCGCAGGCGGGATTCCAGCGCCGGGTCAACGCGGGCCAACCCCTCCAAAGTGCGCAACGCCGCGCCCAACAGATCCAGCACCGCCGGGGCCTGCCCTTCGCCCTCCTCAAGCGCGTGGAGCGCCTCACCGGCCAGCGCGGCCAGTTGCTCGGCGTGGGTCAGCCGCAGCCGCTCCCCAAGCAACTCCTCCTCCTCCTCGCCGGGCTGGAGGACCGCCGCCTGTATCTCGCCAACCTGGAACTGTAACAGGTCGGCCCGGTGCGCCAGTTCCCGCTCGCGGAGTACAATATCCGCCAGCTCTCGCCGCACCACCCGCACTCGCCCCGCCAACTCCGCGACTTGCACTCGTAGAGGCCCCAGTTCCGCGTACCGATCCAGCAGGTTGACGTGCTCGCGCACCCGCAGCAGCGAGAGGTGCTCGCTCTGGCCGTGGATGTCCACCAGCCCTTCGGCCACCTGGCGCAGGAGCGCCAGCGTGACGGCCCGCCCGTTGACGCGGCAAACGTTGCGCCCGCTAAGCCGCACCTCGCGCCCCAGGAGCAGCAGGTCGGAATCGTCCTCCTCCAGCCCTTCCCTCTCCAGCATAGGGCCAATCGTGGCCCACTGCTCGGGCTCCAGCCAGAAAGCAGCCTCGATGATGGCGCGGTCGGCCCCGGCGCGCACGCTGGTAGCGTCGGCCCGGCCACCCAGTACCAGTTCCACCGCATCAACGATGATGGACTTGCCCGCGCCAGTCTCGCCGGTCAGCACCGAGAACCCTGGCGCAAAACTCAACTGCAACTCATCAATGATGGCAAAGTCACGGATTCGCAGTTCGGCCAGCACTCAAGACCTCCTGACCAAAGTTGGGCAGCCCTTCGACAGGCTCAGGACAGGCCTTTCCAGGCTGCCGGC
>Ga0307438_1002702_pt1 | contig 10137 bp, 9 predicted proteins | sample SalMarWE160110MG_FD_202144 | JGI IMG/M metagenome (GOLD analysis project Ga0307438, IMG submission 202144) | Salt marsh sediment microbial communities from the Plum Island Ecosystem LTER, Massachusetts, United States - WE1603-110 | ecosystem: Environmental > Aquatic > Marine > Intertidal zone >...
GTTGGTGAGGGTGACCATGTCGGCCTTCATGGTGATGAACCGCTCGATGTCGGGGTGGGTGACGGAGAGGATGGCCATGTTGGCGCCGCGGCGGGTTCCCCCCTGCTTGATGGCCTCGGTGGCCGAGTCGAAGACCCTCATGAAGGAGACCGGCCCCGAAGCGACGCCCATGGTGCTCTGCACGCGGTCGCCCTCGGGGCGCAGGCGGCTGAAGGCGAAGCCGGTGCCGCCGCCCGACTTATGGATGAGTGCGGTGTGCTTGATGCTCTCGAAGATGCCATCGATGGAGTCCACCACCGGCAGGACGAAGCAGGCGGAGAGCTGCTGGAGCTCGCGGCCGGCGTTCATCAGGGTGGGGGAGTTGGGGAGGAACTCGAGGGAGGCCATGAGATCGTAGAAACGCTCCTCCCACAGGGCGACGTCCAGCTGGTCGCGCAGAGCCTTGTAGAGGAGCTCGGCCTGGGCAACGCTGTGAGCCACGCGGGTGAACATCTCCTCCGGTGACTCGATGGGCTTGCCGCTGTCGTCCTTGGCCAGGTAGCGGCGCTCCAGCACGAGGCGGGCGTTCTGGGAAAGGGCGACGGGCTTGCGCTGCCTGTCGATTTGGCTGCGGCCAGATGTGATGGTCATGGCTGTGTCTCCCTCTGCATGGTGCCGGCCGAGCGGCGCGAGCGGAAATGGGCTATTTGTAGCCCTTCCGTTGCATAGCCTTGTTGACGGACTTTCCGCCCTTGGTGACGTTAGCCACGGGGCGGCCGTAGGAGCGGCCCCTGACGCCGATCCCTACGGTGTTGCCGGCCTTCAGCAGCGAGTGAAGCGCCGCCTTTGCTGCCTGGCCGCCGCGTGAGCCCAGCTCGGGCGCCTTCACGCTGGCCAGCCTGATCAACTGGCCGTTCTTGATCTGAAAGGTGTCTCCGTCTACGACACGGCGCACTTTTCCCGTTGCCACTTGTCTCCTCCTTTTGTCGCTCGCTGGTTGCGTTAAGGGCGCTGCTCCAGGTGAAACCACCTATTCCGAATCGGGCTGCTTGATGAGCTCGACGGTGACGATGGCGATCCCTGTGATGTCGAGCGCGTCGGCGACCGCACGTGACAGGTTGAACTTACGCGCCACGTCGGAGTTCTCGTCGAAGCCCATCGGGTCTCCGAATATGTCGGCCACGGTGGCCTCGGCCACAAGCACATCCTCACCCTCGGTCTGTCGGCACAGCCGGACGAACGAACCGCAGGGCAGCCTCTTGGTTTCAATGGTCGCCGCCACCGCGATCACGCTGCTGCCCGGGTCGTACGCGGCCCCTTCGCAGAACATCGGCCTGCCTTGCCTCTCGTCGGAGATCACGCTGGCTTGCCCCGTTAGCTTGGCAGGGGCAGGTGTAGGTGTGGGTGTTGGCGTGGGCGTAGGCGTAGGCGTAGGCGTAGGCGTGGGTGTGGGTGTGGGTGTGGGTGTGGGTGTGGGTGTAGGTGTGGTGGACGCTTCGGTGCTGGGAGCCGGTGGCGTGGCCTCGTGGAGAACGGTGGGGGCGGGTTGTAGTTCAGCGACAGAGACACGTAGTTCGGTTACGTCAGATCTCAGGGAATCGAGATCGGACTGGAAGCCGACTAGTTGCCACTGGAGGACACCCACGCTGGTCAGCAACACGACGAGCACCGCGATCCATCCGAGGTGAGGGCTTATCTTATCCCACACTTCGGGCAACCTCGGTTCTCGTCGGTGGCCGCCTCTTCGCTCGAGCGGCCCGCGCTCGCCTCCCGCGTCGGCGGGCGGAAAGCCCCTCGAGGGCCTCGGCGGGCAGCAGCGGTAGCTGGCCCGCCCCGGCCTCCGCCTGGGCGCGGTTTTGCTCCAGGGCGGCCAGTTCCTCCTTCAGGTCGTCCATGTCGCGGAAGGCGCGATAGACGCTGGCGAAGCGGATGTAGGCCACTTCGTCCAGCTCGCGCAGGCGGTCGATCACCAGCTCGCCGACGAAGGTGGTGGGCACCTCGGCCTTGCCCTGGGCGTGCACCTGCGTCTCCACGTCGTCCACCAGGGCCTCGACGGCGCCCTGCGGTATAGGCCGCTTCTCGCAGGCTTTGCGCACGCCCACCAGGAGCTTGTCGCGCGAGAACTCCTCGCGGCGGCCGTCCTTCTTGACCACCACCAGGCCGCCCAGCTCGACGCGCTCGGCGGTGGTGAAGCGCTGGCCGCAGGAGAGGCACTCGCGGCGGCGGCGGATGCCGCCTTCCATGGCGCGCGAGTCGGTCACCTTAGAGTCTTCAAAGCCGCAGTAGGGACACTTCATCTCTCTACCACCCGTTAGGGCACAAGGGTTAATATACCACAAGATGTTGGGGATGTCAAGGGTTTAGGGTCAACATATTGTGGCTAGAGCGTGGGAGATGAAAAGGGGGCAGCGGGCTCGTCTTGCCCCGGCCAAGCCCGCTGCCCAGGAGGTGGTGGTAGAAGCTCCCGAGATATTCAGCCTCTATCGCCCGGTGAGCCGTTGCCTTTTAGCGAGTGACTACCGGGCGCCGCAAAAAACTTGGTAGTTCTGTATCGACTATGCTTTGCTCCAGAGATTCACCTCTGAGCTGTCGCAACCTCTCCTCTCGCGCAGGCTCCTCGTAGAGCTCCGGCGTGGCGAAGCCGACAGCGATAAGGGTGATCTGAACCTCATCGCCCATGTCGGGGTCGGTGGCAGTGCCGAAGATGATCTCGGCGTCGGGGTCCACTACCTCGGCGATGACCTGGGCGGCCATGTTCAGCTCGTGCAGGCCGAGGTTGGTGGAGGCGGTGAAGTTGAACAGCACGCCGCGAGCTCCGTGGATGCTGACGTCCAGCAAGGGGCTGGTGATGGCTGCCTTGGCGGCCTCCACCGCTCGGTTTTCGCCAGCGGCGCGGCCGATGGCCATCAGGGCGGGGCCGGCTTCGTTCATGATCCGGCGCACGTCGGCGAAGTCCAGGTTGACATCCCCGGGTGTGGTGATCAGCTCGGAGATGCCCTGGATGCCCTGACGGAGGATGTCGTCGGCCACCCGGAAGGCCTCGATGAGGCTGGTCTTCTGGTCGCAGATGGAGAGCAGGCGGTCGTTGGGGATGACGATGAGGGTGTCGACCCGGTCCCGCATCATGGAGATGCCATTCTCGGCCTGAAGGCGGCGGCGCGAGCCCTCGAAAGAGAAGGGCTTGGTCACCACGGCTATGGTCAGGGCATCGGCCTCCTTGGCTGTCTCGGCGACGACGGGAGCGGCACCAGTGCCGGTGCCACCGCCCATGCCGGCGGTGATGAACACCATCTCGGAACCGCGCACTGTCTCCAGGATCTCGTCTCGGCTCTCTTCGGCGGCTCGCTGGCCTCTATCAGCGTCGCCGCCTACGCCCAGGCCCTTGGTCAGCCGGTCGCCGATGCGCAGTCGCGACTCCGCCTCGCAGCGCATCAAGGCCTGGCTATCGGTGTTGATGCCCACGAACTGGACGCCCTTCACGCTGGCCTCGACCATTCGGTTTACGGCGTTACAACCAGCGCCACCCACCCCCACCACCTTGATGGGTGGCAAGCCTTCAGTGTCTGTCCTGTTCGCCACCTTTGCCTCCTTTCCCCTTTTGTGCTGCCTCTATCCGTCTGTTTCGGTCGCTATTGAGGCAAAAGGAACCTGAACCAGCGACCAATGTTACGCAGCCACCCCCAAGGGGAGGCGTGCGCCTTATCGGCCCGCCTACGCCTGTGGCCGTCTGGCTGCTTCTCGTGCAGGGCCCAGTGGAGGAGCCCCACGCTGGTGGCATAGGCTGGGTTGGCGAGAATGTCCGATAGGCCGTAGAGTCCGCGCGGTACACCGACGCGAGCTGGCATCCGCAGCACCTGTTCGGCCAGAGTGTCCATGCCCGGCAGGTTGGCCGAACCGCCGCTGAGGACGAGGCCGGCGGCCAGCATCTCGTCATAGCCGGCCCGCCGCACGTCCATATAGATCATCTCCAGGACCTCCTCCACGCGGGCCTGGAGGATCTCGGCCAGGCGACGGTGGGAGACGGACTTTCGCCTATCGGCACCGAAGGTGTCTATCTCCACCAGTTCCTCGGAATCGATGGTGCTGGGGATGGCGTGGCCATAGAGGGTCTTGGCCTCCTCTGCGGCGTCGAAGGGTGCCCTGAGGCCGGCCACCAGATCGTGGGTGAGGTGATAACCGCCCACCGGCAGGATGGCGGTGTGGAAGGGGCTGCCTTCGGCAAAGACGCAAACGCCGGTGGTGCCACCGCCGACATCGGCCAGCACTACGCCCTGCCGCTTCTCTTCTTCTTCCAGCACGGCTTCGGCGCTGGCCAGGGAGCTCAGCACCAGGGCTTCCACCTGAACGCCTGCTTCCTCCACGCACTTGGTGAGGTTCTGGATGGCGGACGCGCTACCAGTGACGATGAGTGTCTCTACGTCCAGGCGCTGGCCATGCATTCCCACCGGGTCGCTGACGCGCTCCTGACTGTCCACCAGGAAGCAGCGGGGGATGACGTGCAGCACCTGACGGTCGCTGGGGATGCTCACGGCCTCTGCTGCCTCTAGGACGCGGGCCACATCCTCCGGCCCGATGGGTCGGTTGCGGCCGGGGATGGCTACGACGGCGCGGTTGGTCATGCAGTTGATGTGGCTGCCGCTGATGCTCACCTGGGCTGAGACGATACGGGTGCCGCTGGACTTCTCGGCCTTCTCCACCGAGTTGAGGATGGACTCGGTGGCCTGCTGGATGTTGTCCACCATGCCTCTGTTCATGCCGACGGTGGGAGAAATGCCCACGCCGACGATGCGCATATCCCCCTCGGGCGCCAGCTCGCCCACCAGGGTGCACACCTTGGTGCTGCCCACATCGACGGCGGCGAAGTTGCCGTTGCGATACATTTCTCTCTCCCCTTTCACCGAAGGGAGGGCCTATCGCCGAATCTCAGGTCGAGTACATGTCCCTGCATCTGCTGGCGACCGAGCTTCTGCTCCAGGGCTTGCCACACGGCCAGCTTGTATTCCAGGCCGTGGCTGTCGCCCACGATCACGCGATAGCCGATGTCGGTCATCAGGGACAGACCCTCGCGGCTGTTATACTCTAGGCGCACGAGTCCCATATCCAGGGTGGCGGGCAGAGAATCCAAGAGCTGGTGAGCTAGGTGCACAGCATCGGCGTCGATGACGTCTCCCGGTTGGAACTGGGCCGAGCTGTCCTGGTGGTAGATGACGGGCGCATCCGGCGCTGGCATGGCCCCTTCCAGGACGACGCCGTCAGCGTCCACGACGTACTCGTCGTCCTCGGTGTACCAGTAGCTCCAGGGTTGTCTCTCCTCGACGACGAGGCGAACGGTGTGAGGCCAGCGCCGCTCGGCTTTCACTGACTTGACCATGGGCAGGGCGGCTAGACGCTCCTGGGCCTCGTCCAGAGGGACGGTGAACATGCTGGCGCCCTTAAGGTCGGCCATCTCCGCCAGGGAGTAAGGATCCAGGGTCTGGGCTCCCGTCACCTGCACTTCCTGCACCCGAAGGGCGGAGGTGAAGTACAGGGCCAAGCCGCCACCGATGAGACCTGCCACCAGCAACAGCACCAGCAGCCGCCGCCATAGCCGCGGGCCGCCCGGCTCTTCGTCCTCTTCCAGGAGGACGTGGCCCTGCAGGGGACGCCCCGATCCGTTCTGCCAGTCGTGTCTATGCACGCCTCTGCTTCTCCTTATGGCGCTCCAGGCCAAGCTCGATGAGGCGGGTTATCAGGTCGCTATAGGATAGGCCGGCGGCCTCCCATAGCTTGGGATACATGCTCATAGGTGTGAAGCCGGGTATGGTGTTGATCTCGTTGATGTAGGCCTGGTCGTCCTGGGTGAGGAAGAAGTCCACCCGCCCCATGCCGGCGCAATCGATGATCTTGAAGACGGTGATGGCCAGGGCCCGCAGCCGCTCGCTTACCTCCGGCGGCAGGTCGGCGGGGATGATGAGGCGGGTGCGGGAATCTTCGTACTTGGCCACGTAGTCGTAGAAGTCGCGGGCGAATACTATCTCCCCTGGCGGTGAGGCCTGGGGGTCATCGTTGCCCAGAACGCTGCATTCGATGTGGCGGCCCTCGATGGCCTGTTCCACCAGGGCTTTGCGGTCGTAGTGGAGGGCCTCGGCCAGGCCGTCGGTCAGGTCGTCTCGCGAGCGGGCCTTGACGGTGCCGATGCTGCTGCCGCCATTCGCTGGCTTGACAAAGCAGGGATAGCCCAACTCGCTCTCTATCTGGCGAACCACGGCGGTCGTTTCCTTCTTCCACTGGGGCCAGGTGACGACGAGCGAGTGGGGCACGGGAAGGCCTGCCTGGCGGAAGACCATCTGCTGAAGGGCCTTGTCCATGCCCAGGGCGCTGGCGGCTACACCGGCCCCCACGTAGGGAACGCTCACCATCTCCAGGAGTCCCTGGAGGGAGCCGTCCTCACCGTAGGTGCCGTGCACCAGCGGAAACAGCACATCTAGCCTCTGGAGGATGGTCAGAAATCGGCCGGTGAACCCGCGGCCTTGGGGCTCCTCCAGGCCCTGCCTGCTGGCAGATAGGCTGGCCATGCGCTCGCCCCCGATGGCGGCCAGGGCCGCCTGTGTCTCTTGGGGGGTGAGCCAGGTGCCCTCTTTGGTGACGCCGATTGGCACGACCCGGAAGCGATCGTGGTCGATGGCAGCCAGCACTCCCTGGGCGGAGATAACCGACACCTCATGCTCGGCGGAGTGGCCGCCGAAGAGGATACCCACTAGCTGGCGCTCTTCCTTAGCCATCGAGTCCCTCTCCCACCAGTGTCACCTCTGGCTCCAGGCGAAGGCCAAAGCGTTCTTCGATCCTCTCCTGGGCCAAGGCCATCAGTGCCTTGACATCGCTGGCGCGGGCATGGCCACAGTTGACGATGAAGTTGGTGTGCTTGGACGAGATCTGGGCGTCGCCGATGCGGTGGCCCCGCAGACCTATCTGATCGATGAGCCACCAGGCGGGATGCTCGGGGGTATTCTTGAAGACCGAGCCGGCGTTGCGCTCTCGCGGCTGGGCCTCCTGACGGCGGGTATCCAGCTCGGCCACTCGTGTAGCCAAGACCTGGGCGTCGCCCTCGTGCAGAATCAGGTCGAGGGAAAGGACGACCTTTCCCTGGAGCACGCCGCGGGTGAAGGCGCTGCCCCGGTAGCCCAGGGCGAGTTCGCTGGCTGCTAATTCCGTCACTTCGGCACTACTGTTAGCGACGCGCACACTGCGCAGGCAATCGGCCAGGCAGCCCCCATAGGCGCCGGCGTTGTAGATCACCGCTCCACCCAGGCTGCCGGGGATGCCACAAGCCCACTCCAGGCCGGCCAGACCGGCCGGGGAGAGCCGCCGGGCCAGGCCAGCGAGGCTGGTCCCCGACTGGGCCCGCAGCAGCAGGCTGCCATTGCCCTGGCGGATGGGTTCGTCGACGCGGCCGCTGCGATTCTCGATGACCAGCCCGCGGATGCCACCATCGTCCACCAGGATGTTGCTGCCCGAGCCGAGGGTGAAGAAGGGCACAGCATGACGGTGAGCGATATCTGCCAGCGCATGCAGTTGCTCTTCCGATTCGGCGACGGCATAGGCGTCGGCCGGCCCGCCAATGCCGAAGGTGGTATGTTCAGACATGGGCTCGGCCAGGCGGACTGTTGCTGCCCGGCGCAGCTCTGCTAGGAACTGGCTGTCCACGGCTCTTTCCTCAGTGCCTCCAGAACCTTCGGCCCTACTTCATCGATGTCACCAGCACCGATGGTGAAAAAGACGTCACCTGGATGCAGTGCCTCCAGTACCTTTGGTGGCGCTTCTTCCAGCCCTCCGGCGTAGCTGGCGGGCGGGCTGTCAATGGTTTCGGCGAGATCCTGGGCGTTCATGCCCGCCGATGGCTTCTCGCGGGCGGCGTAGGTTTCGGCGATGAGAAGCTTGTCGACCCCCTGAAAGCAGGTGAGGAAGCCGTCCAGCAGATAGCGGGTGCGGCTGTAGGTATGGGGCTGGAAGAGACAGACTAGACGGCGACCGGGGAAGCGCTGGCGGGCGGCGGCGACGGTGGCGGAGATCTCAGTGGGGTGATGAGCATAGTCGTCCATGATGGTGATGCCCGCGGCCTCGCCCACGAGCTGGAAGCGGCGCTGAACGCCTTGGAAGCGGGCGAGGGCATCCCGCACGGCCGGCTTAGGTAGGCCGAGAACGCTTGCCGTGGCAATAACAGCCAGGGCGTTGTTCACTTGATGCCCCCCCGCCAAATGAGTCTCGAAGGCTGTGTAGGGCTCTTCGCCGTATTTTAGCAGAAAAGTATACCCGCATATACCCTTTCGCGAAAGATTTTCGGGAAAAAATCCTCTGTTTTTCTTTAGACCGTAGCGGATGATCCTAGCCTGAATGCGCGGCTCGGCCTCCGGGTGGGCCAGGATGTGGCGGACAGTGGGGTCGTCGGTGCAGGCGATGAGGAAGCCGTCGGCCGCCACCTGCGACATGAACTGGCGGAAGGCATCGGTGAGGCGCTGGAAGCTGCCGTAGAAATCCAGGTGGTCGGGCTCGATGTTGGTGACCACGGCGACCTGGGGCCGATAGTGAAGGAAGGCGCCGGCGAACTCGTCGGCCTCCACCACGATGTGCTCGCCTCGGCCGGCGCGAGCGTTGGTGCCCAGGTCGATTATTTCGCCGCCCACCAGGAAGGTGGGGTCGCAGCCGGCCTCTTGCAGCATGAAGGCGATGAGGGCGGTGGTGGTGGTCTTGCCGTGACTGCCCGCCACGGCGATGGCCTGGCGGCCCTCCAGTAGGCGAGCGATCATCTCCGCTCTTTGGAGAAGGGGCAGGCCACGGCGCTTGGCCTCCGTCAGCTCGGGGTTGTCGGGCTGAGCGGCCGCCGTGTAGACCACCAGTTCGGCGTCGGCTAGATGGTCGGCGGCGTGGCCCTGGTAGATGGTGGCCCCCTGGTCCTGCAGGCGTTCGGTAAGGGGCGACAGCCTCAGGTCGGAGCCGGAGACCCGGTGGCCCCAGGCGAGGAGGACGTGAGCGATGGCCGACATGTGGATGCCGCCGATGCCCACCAGGTGGACGCGTTGGGGGATGCCCTTCGCTGTCACTTGGCCACCTCCAGGAGCAGGCGTGCGATGTTTGTGGCGGCGTCCGGGCGGGCCAGGCGGCGAGCGGCCTCGGCCATGGTGGCCCGTCGTGGCTCGTCGGCCAGGAGTTCGCCTATCAGGGGCAGGAGACCGTTCAGCTTGCTGTCCTCTACCACTAAGGCTGCCCCGGCATCGGCCATGAAGCGAGCGTTGAAGAGTTGGTGACCGCCGGCATAGGGGTAAGGCACCAGGATAGCGGGCAGACCAATGGCTGGTAGCTCACCCATCACCGAGGCGCCAGCTCGCATCAGCGCCAGATCGGCGGTGGCCATAGCCCAGGGCAGCTCCTCGTGCATGTAGCCGTACAGGTGGTAGCGGGGGCGCAAGCGGTCGGGCAGGTCGCGGCGCAGACGGTCTAGTCGGGGTTCATCGCTGTGACCGCTGAGGTGGATGATTTGACATAATTCCAACAGTCGAGGGAGGTGGTCGGCGACCATGCGGTTGAGGGTATGGGCACCGTGAGTGGCGCCGGTGATGAGGAGGACACGGTCTTGGGCATCAATGGCAAGGCGGTGACGAGCTTCGGTTTTGTCTGTCTGCCAGAAGCTGGGGCGGATGGGGTAGCCAGTGACCACGGTCTTGGCGACGGGCAGGTAGGGCAGGGAACGGTCGGTGCTGACGGCGACGCGTTGGGATAGGCGGGCCATGAGGCGGACTGCCCAGCCGGGGCGGACGTCGGGGAGGTAAACCACGAGGGGTAGGCGACGGGAAGTGCGAGCGGCTACGGCCATGGGGACGCTGGCGTAGCCGCCGGTGGTGAGGATGGCCTGCGGCTGGAACTGGGCGATGGCGGCTCGGGCCTGGGGCACTCCTCTGGCCAGCTTGACCACGCTGGCCGCTAGTGCCCAGGGGGAGCGGCCGCGAATAGCCCCGGCAGCCACTGCGCGGAAGGGCAGGCCTGCCCTGGTGACCAGCTCCTTTTCGATGCCGGCGGCTGTGCCGATGTAGAGAGCGTCCAGGGCCTCGCTGTCGCCTAGCTCTTGGGCGAGGGCTGTCGCCACGGCCAGGGCGGGATAGACGTGGCCTCCAGTGCCGCCGCCGC
>Ga0307438_1002706_pt1 | contig 10126 bp, 6 predicted proteins | sample SalMarWE160110MG_FD_202144 | JGI IMG/M metagenome (GOLD analysis project Ga0307438, IMG submission 202144) | Salt marsh sediment microbial communities from the Plum Island Ecosystem LTER, Massachusetts, United States - WE1603-110 | ecosystem: Environmental > Aquatic > Marine > Intertidal zone >...
CCTCATACAAGGGTGGCTGGGCAATGTAAACCATGCGCCTGTCAAGAAGTGTCGTCATCTGTCTGAACAGAAATGTCAGCAACAATGTTCTTATATGAGCACCGTCAATGTCGGCGTCAGTCATTAATATGATTTTGCCGTATCTACACTTCTCTACATCGAACTCGTCAACGCCAATGCCTGTTCCGAGAGCACTAATCATCGTTCGAATCTCATCGTGCGCAAGCATCTTTTCAAGACGTGCCTTTTCTACGTTTAGAATCTTGCCTTTTAGAGGCAGAATCGCCTGGATATTTCGGTCCCTTCCAGCTTTTGCCGAGCCTCCTGCCGAATCACCCTCAACGAGGAATATCTCCGTAATCGCCTTTTCCCTGCTGGCGCAATCCCAGAGCTTTCCGGGCAGGCTGGAGCTACTAAGCGCTCCCTTTCGTCTGGTTAGCTCTCTTGCTTTTCTCGCAGCTTCTCTGGCAGCCGCGGCCTGTATAGCTTTGTTAAGGATTCTTTTTGCCTCTGAGGGATGTTCTTCAAGGTAGTGACCGAGCTGCTCATTTACCGTTGTTTCAACAAAACTTCCTACCTCTGGATTAGTCAACCGCACCTTTGTCTGAGCCTCGAAGTGCGGCTCCGCCAGCTTAACCGCCACTACTGCCGTCAACCCTTCACGAAGGTCATCGCCGATAGTTGCCTGACCTTCCTTCAAGATATTATTGCTCTTGGCGTAATAGTTCATCGTCCGGGTTAACGCTGTCTTAAAGCCTGAAAGATGTGTTCCGCCATCGATATTGCGAATGTTGTTAGCGAAAACCAGAACATTCTCGTTATAACCGTCATTATACTGCATCGCCACTTCACAGCTCAGCATCGATTCCGGATCATCTCTGGCAAGGTACATAACGTCCTTATGCAGGGTTTCCTTGCCCTCGTTCAGATGCTCAACGAAAGCTTTTATTCCGTTTTCAAACTTAAACACCTCCTTTTTATTTGCCCCGTCATCTATGAATGTTATTTTCAGACCCGCGTTTAAGTATGCCAGCTCACGTATCCGCTTGAGCAAGGTATCATAGGCAAACTCAGTCTCTCCGAATATCTCCTCGTCAGGCTTGAAGGATATTGTTGTACCTTGTTTCTTTGTTTGGCCAATTTCCTTAACATGGCCACGGCTTTTACCCCGTGCGCACTCGAAGTGGTAGTGTTTTCCTTCCCTGTACACATCCGCTTCGAGCCACTCGCTCAGCGCATTTACAACACTGACGCCCACACCGTGTAGCCCACCAGCAACCTTGTAGCTGTCAGAGTCGAACTTACCACCGGCATGAAGGGTTGTCAGCACTACCTCCAAGGCACTGATTTTTGCCTCTTTGTGCTTTTCTACCGGTATTCCTCTACCGTTATCCTCAACGGTACAGCTTCCATCAGCGTGAATCTTGACGACTATGTCATCGCAAAATCCTGCCATTGCCTCGTCAATAGAGTTATCAATGACCTCGTATACAAGATGGTGCATTCCTCCACTGACGCGGTCGCCAATATACATATCCGGACGCTTGCGAACCGCGTCTACACCCCCTAATATTTTAATATTGCTTGCATCATATCTATGGCTCTTCATAAAAGCCCTTTTTCAAAATGGTACTCACCGTTGTTTCAATTCAAATATCGGTAAGGCTGTAAGATGAACTGTAAAAATTGCGCTCCAGCCTTATGCTTGGCACGGTCAGCAGGGTATAGCTTATCATCCAATAGCAAACTTAATCTCCTTCAACCTTACCTGTGGACATCGCCGCTGCAACTCTGTCAGCAGCTTTGAACTGCACAGGCTTAGCTCATACATATAGCAAGGTGAGTTCACTAAGATTTTGAGCTGGCCTCCGGAAAGTCCTGATATCTCACAGTGTTGTGCAAGCTCCACTGGCAGCAACTCTTCCCACATTTGTGCTATAGACTCAGATATTTGTTGGTTTGGCTGGATCCGATTGTCTATAAACTCCTTTAGTATGACACCCAGCCTTGTTGCCGAGTCGTTACCTTTACCGTTTGGCCGGTCTAAATTCCTATTATTCATTTCTCAACTTCAGAATCCCGCGTCTCGATGATGCGTCAATGCCTGCGTGTTGAACGAAAATCACTAAAAAGCTATGAAGCGTGTTGGCCTCAGCCAAGACTTATTGGCATTAGCACATAAAGAAAATCTGCGCCGCTTTTTATCAAGCCTGGTCTGTCAGGTTGGTCCAGTTCCATCTCGAAATCGGATGTGCGAATCACCCGCAATACGTCTATGAGAAACTGCGGATTGAAGCCGATATCGATATTCTCGCCATCATACTCTACCGGCATCTTTACCTCGGCTGCGCCTGTTTCCGGTGCCCTGCCTGAGAAGACAAGTGTCCCTTTGCTGATTGATAACTTAATGCCTTTCGACTCTTGACTGGTCAGCAGTGCTGCGCGGCGAACGGCACTAAGGACCCCTTCGGTGGATAGCTTCAGCCGTTTATCGTAATCCTTAGGTATTATGTCCTCATATTTGGGGAAATTGCCCTCTACGAGGTTAGAGGCCATAACTATATTAGCGCATTTAATTATGACTTGATTATCAATAAATTTTATGGCAACTTTTTCCTTATCGTCGGCTGTGATTTTTTCAAGCAAAACCATAGCCTTTGCCGGTACAATCATATTCGTTCGCCCTTCAGCCTGCTCTGGACTGGCAAGCAAAGCAACTCGGCGTTGTGCTAAACGACGCCCATCGGTGGCAACCAAGCTCATTTTTTTACCCTTGATTTGCCAAAGCACTCCATTAATCGCGTATCGGCTACTTTCCCTTGCCGTAGCGAACAAGCATTGAACAATGCCCTCCTGCAATTTCTGTAGACCTAATTCAACATCTGGGTCTCCTTGGAAATCAGGAACGGCAGGATACTGTTTCGCATCCTGTCCGTAAATTGTGAAATGACTATCTACACCGGTTATTTCACAGGTTCCCTCAGCAGCCTTTACAGCCAATACATCCTCGCTGCTTTCACGCACTATTGCAGATAGGCGATCCGCCTGAACGACGATATCCCCAGGCTCCTCTATTTGAGCCTCAGAAATTAGACAGCAAAGTCCGACTTCCAGGTCCGTTGCATAGATACGTACCTCGCTCTTGCTTGCCTTGACCCGGACGCAGCGCAGGATAGGCTTGGGTGTCCGGCTTGGGACAATAGACGTCAATAAATTGAGCGCCTCTGCAAGAGCTTGTCTGTTAAAGTTAACTTTCATAAGTTACCTCTCTGATTAGAGTTGTGACGTGCCTGTGCCCGTCGCTGTTCATACCAATGAGCAAAAAAGTAGTTTACACGACATAGCAACAACCAGCAATCCTTTTCCAAAAAAAGTCTATGATTATTATGCTCATGCATAGATAATAAAAACTCATTTCATATAAAAACCTAATGTTTATGACAAAGACTTATCCTCTTTGACTAAGATTATTAATTTAATAGACTTCCGTAATATTCATATATCATGTGAAATTGTTAAGTTTAAGAATGCGACAAATGCAAAAGATCATAATTTGCATATATCAAAGGTATTCTTCTTCTCATTCTCTTTGTATAGAGGTTGTTAGCATATCTGTTAGTTTCTTGACAAAAGTAACAGTTATTATTATTTAACCTCCTTTAGCAGCTTGATTTTTGTAAAGAAAGTGTTGTTTTAGTTACTATGCGCTCCTGCTTTTTTAATGTTTTGTACCAAACAGTATCACTATAATGCTTGATTATACAAAAGTGTCTTTGTAGTCTTATAAGCGGAGTGTGGGAGTTATTGCATGGCTCGAAAAGGAGATAAAAATCAAGGTAAAGGCAGTTCGGGTCGCTTCTTTGTTGGGATTGATATCGGCAGCGGTTTTATCCAATACGCCGTTTTAGATGGCGATAAGAACATTAGCTACTGTCCGAAGTCGATCATGCACTTTGGTGATCCTATGGGGGCCCTGATTGAAGTATGGGGGGACATAAAAAAGAAGTTTAGCGGAGAAAGAATTATCAGCACGGCCTTTACAGGCAGCGGTTCAGAGCCATTCCGTGGGGTTATGCAGGGAATGACCTATATCTACGATAGCGTAGCGATTCCAAAGGGGGCCGAGATAATAGCGCCTGATGCAAAATACATCTTTCACATTGGGGCGAAGGATTCATACTTTTTTAATTTAAATAAAATCAATGGAAAGCGCATCATTTTAGAGTGGAGGACCGGGTCTAAGTGTGGCGGTGGTTCGGGCACACTCATAGAGAAGCAGTGTCGCAGACTTTTCCACGGCGAGGTGCCGTTACCAGAGCTTGAGGATACAACCGGTGTAAATGATAAGCTTAAATTAACGGCGATTAGTAAGAGGAATCGTCAGAAGCTGCAAACGCGTTTGGAGGAAATGCTACGCAGGGCCGTGCACGAGGCCAAACAATCTGTAGAGCCGAGCGAATTCTTGGCAAGATGCGGCATTGTGATACAATCGGATCTAATCCACAAGCAGAACGAAGGAGCGCAAAGAAACGATAATCTTGCCGGTCTTTTCCACACGGTCGCGCGTAACTACAGGATAGACGTGCTTGGAACAGGTGAAATGAGAAGTTCAGAGCACGGCTATGCGGTGGCGACAGGAGGAGTGCTCAAAAACGATATTATAAGGCATGCCTTGTCGGATCTGCTCGGCGTTTCTATAGAGCTACCCGAATATTATTCGAATGTTGCTGCAATCGGCGCGGCACTAAGGGCGATAGAGGAGAACAATAAATTTGTTTTACGCCTTGAGCAGCTTCAGGAGGTTGCCCAAAGGACCAGAGCTAAGAGGTCATTTGTGCCGGCTTTGTATGAGTCTTTGGCTGATGTCGATGAAGAGGATCAGAATCTAAAAGGCAAGATCTCGCCAAAGACCGAAGTGGTACTGGGAATAGATGGGGGAAGCACAACTACGAAAGGCGCGCTTGTTGAAATTAAAACAGGAAGACTTCTGGATAAGCTCTATATTAAAACACACGGTAATCCTGAGCAATCGTTAAAGCATGTTTTGAAGTACCTAAGTAAATGTAAGAAAAAGGTCATTATACGAGGTGTAGGAGCAACGGGTTCTGCAAGAAAGCTTTATGAGAAGATTCTGATAAGTCAGAAGAAAATCGAAGAATTAAACAATCATGGAATTGAAATAACAGACAGAGTAACTGATGAAATAACATGCCACGCCCTCGGTGTCAAGCACTACGATTCGGACATCGATACTATTTTTGAGGTGGGTGGGCAGGATATGAAGTTCACCCGCTTTGATAAAGAAGGTACCGTTAAAGAAGCCAAAATGAATTATAGCTGCCAGGCTGGTTCGGGCCAAACACTTGAGAATATGGCAGATGTTATAAACCTCAACGTAGAGGATTCTTTGCAAGAGGCTGCGCTACGCGCCGAGCGCGTTCCGATCATCGACTCAACGTGCGGCGTATTCATGGAGATGGATGAGAATCGACTTATCGCAGAGGGTTTTAGCAGGGACGAGATAGCTGCTGCGATAGTGCGTGGAACCGCTGCAAGCTACTATTACAAATTTGTCGGTGGTTCACAGCACGTGGGCCAGAAGTGTTCCGCACAGGGTGGGCCGGCTCTGGGCAAGGCTTTTCTTGCTGCGCTTGCGCAGGTAACCGGCAAGAATATAAAGGCCTACCCGCACAGGGAGATGTTCGGTGCATGGGGCCAGGCTCTGGATGTCATCGAGCATATTAAGCGGTTTGAAAAGCAGGGCAAAAAATATGATTCGGCGTTTCGAGGCTGGGATGTAATCGATATGCCCTTCGAGAAGCGAAAGGTGTCATGCCGGGAGCTTTTCGGTGATAAGTCGTGCGGTATCAGAGATTGCCAGCTCGAGGTCTTTAGCATCGAAGACGATGAGATTCTCACGGGAGGCTTTTGCCCACGGGGAAATTCAGAGGCGGTAAAGAGACCAAAGACCGACTATGTGCAAAGATACCACAAGATATATGAAAAGCATTTCAAACGTCAGGGGTGTCTGTTGAATGAAATTTCATCAGCAGAGGTCGAGGGCGTAACGGTCGGGATTAAGAGAAGCACAGCAACGCTCGGAGAAAAAGGCATCTGGAGCGCAGCGTTATTGCGCACGCTTGGCTTTTACCCTGTGGTCTCACCGCAGAGCAATAAAGATATAGCGAAGATCGGCGTTGACAATTCAAGCACGGAGTTCTGCATAGCGAGAAAGCTCGCTACGGGCCACGCAGCGGTTCTGAATGAAAACCCTGCGGTTGAGTACCTTTTTAATCCCAGTTTCATCGAGCAGAGAGAAAAGAAGCCTCCAGACCTTAAGTATTGTATCTACACCGAGTCGGAAGGTTACGTTCTAAACGACGTACTGTCTCTGGACAAGAATAAGCAGATCAACCCGGTGCTGCATTTCGGTGATGTGCCGCTTCTTGTGCAGGCACTACGAGAGGAGTTTGCCCGGTTGGGGATTAGATTCACGGGTAAGAGCATAAAGGCAGCTATCCGATATGCAGATCAAGTTGAGCAGGAATTCAAGGATGATCTTTACCGGGAGGGCGATAAGTTCCTCAGTCGAATTGAGAAAGCCGGCACCAAGGCGTATATGGGTATTGGCAGGGATTATGTCCTGCTCGATCCTGAGGCCAGTTCAAACTCAGGCGGCTTGTTTAGCCAGGTTAGGGGCCTGGATTATATACCGCAGGTTTTTCTGGAGCACCGATTCAAGGACATTGCACTTGATGATATTGTCGAAAATGAATTTTGGGTCCAGAGCGTAAAGATACTCAAGGCGAATTTGTTTGTCGCCGATCACCCTAATCTGTTTGGGATAAGGATGATGAACTTCGCATGTGGGCCGGACAGCTTGAAAATCTATCAGGAAGAAAAAATCCATAAGGCGGTGAATAAGCCACTGCTAGTTCTGCTGACAGACGCTCAGACAAATAATGCGCCATTTGTAACAAGAACGGAGGCCCACGAAAGAGTCGTTAATCAGAGCAGACCACGAAGGCTCGAAATTGAGAGGCTCAAGAGATATTCTACCGACAGTTATGACAGCAGGACGTGGCTGATTCCTTACATGGGAGATGCCAGCTACATTGGTGCTGCGGGCTTAAAGTATTTTGGAATCGATGCTTTGGTTTTGCCTACGAACACCGAACGCGGCTACGAGCTGGCGCGGCGGCACATCTACACTGAGGTATGTCATCCGCTCAAGGGAGTCGTTGGAGATGCGCTTGGTTTTCTAAAAGAGAAGATTGAGAGCACGAGCGAGGAATTTGTCCAGAACAATTATTTGGTCATGCTGCCAACGACTTCCGGCCCATGTAGGTTCGGCAAATACACCGAGATCCTCAGAGAATTTATGGATCGTGAAGGCCTTGAAAAGGTCCCGGTTGTTGGCCCGTCTTCCGAAACCGATTATCTTGACATACCTTTCCCTAACAGCTTTGGCATGACGGAAAAGATAAAAATGCAGCAGTTTTTGTTTAAAGGTATTAATGCCGCGGACCTGCTTGAGGATATATACTTGCGATTTAGGCCCTATGTAGCGGACAAGGAAAATCTGGTTAAGCTCAAGCGTCGTCAGCTTGACACGCTTGGCCGGGTTGTGGCCAGCGGAGCAAAGACAGACGGGTTGCTGGCATGGGCCAAAGATACTGTCTCTGCGTTTAAGGGCGCCAAGCTACGGAACCAGCAGAGGTTTCCTTTGGTTCTGTACATAGGTGAAATCTACATGAGGCAGCACGATCCGTATACCAACTATGTCGTAGAGAAGCTTTCCGACTGTGGCTTAGAGATTATCAGGGACCCTATTACCGATTGGTTGCATTACGTAAACCAGGTCAACCGTAGAAATTCCAAAAGGGATTTGAGCCTAGGAATAAGGGATTTCGATTTCTCAAGAATTGTAAGACAGGCAGGCAGATTCGGCAAATCGCTCATCAAAGGAAAGTATATGTCCAGCGTTGAGCGCAAGATCGCTGAACCCTTCCACGAGGTGCTTCATGGCAGGCATGTTCTGCCAAAGCCGATGGATATAATCGAAACTCTCGAGAAGCAACACGAATGTCACGGTAATATTGAGGGTGAGTCTCCGTTAAGTACGGGCATTGCCTACTACGTCATGCACGAATTGACAGGGCCGGCTGGTTCTCTTGGGAATCTTGAAACGAACGATGCTTACATATCGGGCATATTTCATGTTGGTCCATTTACCTGTATGCAGGAGGGGGTGGCAACGGCAAAGATAGAGGCAATGACCAAGCAATTACGTAAAACGAAGCCGGATCTAGTCTTTCCGGTTATTCACGCCTTTTTCGGTGACTCGCCGAACGTAAATCTTGATTCGGAAATAGCTGTCTTTGCCGAGCAGTGCCGTCAGAAGCACCAGCTTCTAAAGGAAAAATCTCATGCTACGCAGCGAGCCCACTCCGCCGAAGCGGCTGCGAAGGCCGGAAGCGCTGCTTCGCAGAGTAGAAATGGATAAGACGGCTCGGCGAAGTTTAGGTTGTTCGCTTGAGGATTTCTTTTCTTGCTTTGACTCGAAGCTGGGCGTTTTTGTACCGTTTCTTTTGCCGTGCCGTTTGTGGCAGGATTGGCGGAGCAGGCGTCGGCTTTTTGTTCTCGTCCAGCGCGACGAAGGTCAGATGCGCCGTGGTGGCGACTGTCTTGTCGCTAGTGTATGGGTCTTCTCTGGTAACCTGAACGCCGATTTCCATCGATGACCGGCCGACGTAGTTGACGGATGCCTTTAGGATGACATGGTCTCCAATGCGGATCGGCTCTTTGAAGTTCAGCGAGTCTATACCCGCGGTGACAACTTCTTTGCCGCAATGTCTCTGGGCCGTCATCGCTGCGACCATATCGATCCAGGCCACTATAATCCCTCCAAAAGCGGTTCCCTGTTGATTGGCCTGATGGGGCATGAGAAGGTATCGCGTTTCGACTGCACTTTCACTGGGGCTTTTACCGGTTTTTTTGTTCATCGTTCTTTGTTCATTGACCTTCGACGAACTATTGACTTGGTTAAATAGTAACTGGTCATTGGTTAAATGATTAAACGGAAAATCACCGATCACCGATCACCAGTTACCAATCACCAATTATCAAAATTCTACTTTTGGCACCTCGGTTTTTGCCTTTTCGATAGCCTCAAAATATTCCATTGGCTTTACTTTTGCTCGCTTACAGAAGAATGAGCCGAAGAATTCTCTTGTGTAGGCGTTGAGCATCTTGGCAGCTTCGTTGTACCTGGTACGCGCAACTGCGATACGATTCTCGGTGCCTTCAAGCTGATCCTGAAGCGCCAGAAAATTCTGATTGGCTTTTAGCTCGGGGTAGGCCTCATTCAATAGTAAAAGCCGTGATAGAAGACCGCTTAATTCGTTGGATGCTGCTATTTTGCCTGCAACACTACCCGCCTGAAAGTATTTCTCTCTGGATTTGGCGATGTTTTCAAAGAGTTCCTTTTCGTGTTCGGCGTATCCTTTAACAGTTTCAACCAGGTTTGGGACTAGGTCAAGCCGGCGTTGAAGTGAGGCATCCACATTTGACCAAGCTGTCTTTGCTGCCTCGTCAAGGCGGATAGCCATGTTGTATCCGCTGATGTACCATCTGAAGATGCCGAGACCGGCAAGCAGTACAGCGACTAGAATGACGACGATCACGACCCAGATTTTGCCGAAGTTTTTCATAACTTTTGCGCCTCCATGACTGAAGAACTTAGTTCATAGTTCATCGTCCGTAGTTGATCGTTGGCATTTCATTGTCTGTCGATGAACAACGAACGTGCTTTTGCACCATTCTACCAACTTCCACTTGCACCACCCCCGCCGAATCCTCCACCCATTCCTCCGCCGAACCCACCGAAACCGCCTCCGAAGCTGCCGCCGCCGTAGGAGCCGCTTCGGCCATAGCCGCCATGGCCACCAAATCCGCCTAACATAAAGGGCAGGAAAAACCACCAGCCCATACCTCGGCCCAGCCCACCGAATAGCAAAAGCACAAAAAGCAGAAGCGGCAGTGCACTGCAGCATGGCAGACCTGTTCTTCTGTGCCGTGGTGCCGGGACAGGTGCGAGCTTGGGCATACCTGTTAGGGTAACTTC
>Ga0307438_1002708_pt1 | contig 10122 bp, 6 predicted proteins | sample SalMarWE160110MG_FD_202144 | JGI IMG/M metagenome (GOLD analysis project Ga0307438, IMG submission 202144) | Salt marsh sediment microbial communities from the Plum Island Ecosystem LTER, Massachusetts, United States - WE1603-110 | ecosystem: Environmental > Aquatic > Marine > Intertidal zone >...
TCCAGTTGGCCGCTCATAAAAGAAATGCGGCTTTACAGGAAATCAAGGCTATGAAGAAAGCAGGTGTTCCTGTTCCTACGGCAGTAGAGTTCGTCCACAAAACTATAGCCACCGAAATAAGCATACTAGATGAAATGGAAGTAGGAGAGATCATGACGAAAAAAGTGATCACTGTGCCGCCAAACACAACAGTTAATGGGCTCCTCGACGAAATAGCTAAACATCATCACATAGGCTTCCCAATAGTTGACGAATCAAAGCAGATCGTAGGCATTGTTACTTTGCAGGACGCAATGAAAGTTGCCAAAGAGAAGCGAAGCAGTATTCCTGTTGGCGAAATTGGTACGAAACGTTTAGTTGTAGTTTTTCCTGACAACTCTGTTGCTGAGGCTTTCGAAAAAATGAGTAAACACAATGTTGGAAGACTCCTCGTTGTCGATAAAAAGGATTCACGATTGCTACTGGGAATCTTAACAAGAAGCGATGTGATGCATGCATTAAGTAACCGCACGAAGCTTACGGTTGGTATATAGTAAAAATTGATCTAATGCACTATGATGCTCAGAAGACGCATTGTACCTCTCCAAATAGAAGCAGTAGAATTATTAATATTATGGCTCCGACAAAGGTTGTCAGCATGTTGTAAGATAACACTTCTGTATGCGTTTTTCTGAGTCGTCGAGCAAACAATATAACATGATGAGCTAGCGAATAATTTAACGCGTCAATTCCCTTACGCTCTATATACTTATACACGGTGTTAGACAGTTTTCTCGCAAAATGCTGTTTCCATATCTAATGTCTATGCCTTCTAGAACGGAGCTGGTAGAAGCCTTAACACAATGTCTGGCCAGATTCCTATCACCACTGCAACCACAGCTAATACGATTATTGGGATGCGCATCAGCCAAGATGGTTTCCTCGTGTTTTCTAACCTTTTTGGAGTGGTTCCGAAGAACACTCTCCACAGAAACCACAGGTAGTATCCAGCAGTGATTACTGTGCTAACTATAGCGATTGTAGTGATGAGAATCTTTCCGGAGAAGATGCCTCCTGAGAAAATCATCCATTCACTCCAGAAACCGTTTAGGGGAGGGGTTCCAGCCAGAGATAAAGCACCAATCAAGGCTGCCGCACAAGTTATCGGCATCTTATCGGCTAAACCCCCCAGCTTTCTGATGTCGCGTATTCCTGTTTGATAGATGATTACGCCGGCACACATAAAGAGAAGACTCTTACATACAGCATGGTTCAGCACGTGGAAGAGGGCTCCAGTTGCCCCCATGGTTGAGTACACTCCCAGTCCAAAAAAGATGTAGCCCATCTGGCTGATGCTGGAGTATCCTAATAGCCGTTTGATGTCCGTTTGAGCAAGAGCCATGAGCCCACCGTAAATCATGGTGATTACACCTAGAATCGCCAAAGCATCCGATGTCTGGGTGACTGTTTGGCCGAAAGCGGAGAGAAGGATTCTGGCGAATGCGTAGGCGCCACACTTTATCATGAGGCCGGAAAGCATAGCACTAACAGGAGCTGGAGCTTCGGCATGCGCATCAGGTAACCATGTATGCACTGGAAAGACTGCCATTTTTACGCAGAACCCGATCAATAACAGAACAAACACCGTAAGTACGTCGAAGGCGGACATGACAGAGTTCGCTACAGCCTGCTCTACCGCTAGTGGCATGTCAGCAAAATCTAAGGTGCCAGTAAATGTGTAAATTGACAGTATTCCCATGAGCATGAAAAGCGCTCCAACATGTGTGAATATGAAGTATTTGAACCCTATGGTTAATCTCTTCTTAGAGGTTCCCCAATGAGCTATCAAGAAGTAGGAGGGTATCAGCATCAACTCCCAGAACAGATAAAATTGTATAAGATTTTCGGAAAATATCACCCCTATCATGCCAGCCATAAAAAACAACAAGTTCATATAGTAACTGGATTGATCATGCTTTTGTTCCATGTACTTGATCGAGTAGAAACATGAGACAGCGCTTACGACTGCTACGATTAATCCTATGCAGAAGCTAGTTTCATCAACGACAAAGCCCAACATTATGTGGAAGGATGGTGTACGAATCCACGCATATGTGTCATATATGAATCTTTGTTCAATTATTTCCTTTACCATGGAAAGGATAATGCCTACGGACAGCAACGCTACTATACTGGCTATCCATCCCTCGTAATTCTTAACGTATTTCCTAAATGCAAAAATGAGGATGGCTGAAATTATCGGAAGAAGTGTTGCTAATAGGGGGGCGTGAGGGATCAAGCCGATTTCTCCTAGGAGGTTATTCCTCCAAATAGAAGCAGTAGAATTATTAATATTATGGCTCCGACAAAGGTTGTCAGCATGTTGTACGATAACACTCCTGTGTGCGTTTTTCTGAATCGTTGAGCAAATAATGTGACACGATGAGCCAGAAAGTAGTTTAAGGCGTCCATTCCCTCAAGCTCTTGATACTTGTACGCGATGTTAGATAATTTTCTAAAGAATGATGCGACCGTGTAATTGAACGCGTTGAAGTAGCAACGATTCCATAGGAAACCGTGAATTCTCTTCAAAAATGCGTGCTTTTTGGTTAACTTCGCTGGGTCCACGTGCCGGGCTATGTAGAATTTGTATCCCGGGTACCCTCCTATCGCCAGCGCAGCACATGTTATCACAAAACCTGGTGAAAAAAAAGCCTTAATCAAAATGTCAATAAAGCCTTCTTGAACAACGCTTTGGTGCAAAAGGGCTGGGAGAAACTCATGAAATCCCATTATTACAAATGGCGCCAACACACCTATCACTACTGTAGCAGCAGCTGCAATCGCCATGGGAACCCACATTGTAGGTGAAACTTCCTTAATAGGCGACCCTTCGCGTTCAAGTTTCCTCATGTATTTGCTTTTTTTGCCAAAAACCAAGCCCATCGTACGAAAGATGTAAATAGTGGTGACGGCAGCGGTGGCCATCAGTAAAAAGTACAATCCATAGGCTGAGAGTACTGAAGCAAACCTTCCATGTTCACCGACTTCTTGCGCAAGCCCCCATACCGCGCCGTAGATTGATTCTTCACTCCAAAATCCACTTAACGGTGGTACACCAATCGTAGCCAGAGCTCCAATAGCCATACACGTAAACGTTATCGGCATACGCTCTCTAAGCCCACCCATATGGAACATGTCTTCGGACCGAACCCTATACAAAATCGCCGCTGCAGAGAGGAAAAGGAGTCCCGATGCGATGGCATCCACCATTAGATGTAAATTCCCCGCTAAATATCCAGTGGCTGGATCGACCATTAACCCGCTAACACCTAAACCCACCATCATATAAGCATACTGGCTCATGATGGAATATGCTAAAACCTTCACAATGCTTCTCTGAACCACAGCCAAGCTCGCTCCCAAGAACGCTGTGAAAGCACCGATCCAAGCAACTGTCCAAAAGAATATGGTTAACTCTCCACAACCATTCACTAAAGCACTATGGAATATTGGAAGTGTTCTGGCTACCAGATATACTCCTGCCAGCACCTCTGTAATTGCGTTAAACGAGGCTGGTGTAGCAGGCATGGCGTCTGGCAACCACTCGTGTAGAGGAAATTGAGCTGACTTGGCTATGGCTCCGCCGAACAACATGAGAGCAGTCACAAGAGCAATCCTTGGTAATTCTGACATCCAGCCGATGCTACTTTCAAGAGTCCTGAAGTTGAAGGTACCAGAATAAGAGTACATTATCAAGATGGACGCTAACAGAAGAACATCTCCAATACGAAGTATCATAAACGTCTTCAAACCGCAATGAGCTTTGTGTGGATCCTTGTACCAGAAAGTCACTAAGGCAACGCAGCTCATTCCAACAATTTCCCAGCCCACAAAAAGCTGAAGAAAATTGTCCGACATAACTATCATGCCTAATCCACCAATGAAAAGCTGCAAGAAAAGCCAGTATCTAGTCAAGCCGCGCTTTCCTTGCATGTATTCCACAGAGAAAACTGTGACCAAAAGCCCCATAGCGCTAACAACACAGATCATAAGTACGCTCAAGAAATCAACCATCACACCAGCGCTTAAGTCTAGAGAACTGATCCATGGAAGCTGTAGGTCGAGAGGTAACTCTCCCATCACTTCACCGCTAACCCAGTTAACCGCGTTTCCCGTCAAGACATCTGGTATCATAGAAAGCGAAAAAGCGACAGCAGTCATAATGAAAACTATCGGCACGTAATCTCTGAGTTTGCGATGTGCTAAGGCGAAGAGAGGCGTAAGCCCAGATCCAATGATCGGAATGAGCCAGCAAAGCCATGGCGCATACGGAAGCAACAAACATCACGTCCAGAAACTCGTAGCCGTTGAAATGGAGATTCCAACTGTTATCTGGAAGATCATCGCAGTTCACTGCTTATACTTTTATATCGATTTAGAGATTTCTATGGGTATAGCCATTTATACGATATAAAGATTTTTACTGATAAAAAATATTTATGTCCCATTGTTTTAATATTTAAAACAAGTGCACACGGAAGTTGAAAGCGACGAAGCCAGCGCGCGCGGGTTTAGACTGGGAGAGATTGGGAACCTTCCCGTTGCAGACAACACTGTTGATATAGTCATTTCAAACTGTGTGTTCAATCTTTCCCCAAATAAGAGGCGAGTTTTTGAAGAAGCTTTTAGAGTGTTAAAGACACTAGGAAGGCTAATGGTTTTAGACATTGTCTTGCTGAAGAAGCTTCCTGAAGCTATAGAAAAGAATGTGGCGGCATACATTGGCTGTCTCTCGGGCGCAATAATGAAAGACGAATACATAGAGGTAATAAGAAAAGCCGGTTTTCAGGAAGCAGAGATAATTGAAGAAAGCCATTTTCCAATTGAATACATGACCAACGATCCTACTGCAAAAGCAGTCATTAAGAAATCAAAAACACCAATTGGAACTGCTAGAGAAATTGTGCATTCAGTCGCAAGTGTCAAAGTCTACGGAGTGAAACCCAAAAAGTAACGTGGCGTGTTCTATTGACATCCATCGTCATAACATAGCTAGTCAGTGATCCCTTCGCTTAATTTTAGTCTTGCTAACTCTTTCACTTTTTTCAATGCTCCGTCTGAAAGTGGTTTTGCTTTGATATATCGTTCCTCTACAGCATCTTCGAAAACCTTTCTCCCTCTTTCAGTTCTAATTAACACAGTCGTCCATTTTTCCGGCGACCCTACCCCTCCAAGTGATACATCTGCAAGTCTGTTTGTGAAGTCATGGCAATGTTTGCATGATATTCGGAGATATTTGCGTAGTTGGCGTCTGTGAGCTTCTAGTTCAAGTTTATTGTCTGCATATACTCGGATTTTTTCTGTGTCTAGCTCAATTTTATTGATGCTTGAAGGGATGATGCCGTGCTTTTTGGCTAGGAATTTTACGAAAAGATCGTTGTACGGGTATGTGCCGTAGCAGAAAAGCCCGATTATCAGTCTTATTGACTCGAATATTTTGCCGTATCCTTTTGGGCTGATTTTTGTAGTCCATAATCCACGGACTTGACAGGGTGTAGCCGCTACTGCTATTCTGAAACGAACCCATTCATATAATGCAGATTTAACACCGATGACTGTTGCGGCTGGGGTATACTTTGTTTTTTGGGCTTTCCATAAGCTTTTTGGGTTTGTGATAACCGTGGGTTTAGGTTTCCACGCTGGATGTTCTGTCGAGGTTACCGCCACCGCAGCGTTAACCAGTTTGTTTTCAAGCGTATATTTTAATAGAGCTGTGGCTACGCCTCCGCACTGGGCGTTCTTAAGAATTTTCTTGTCGGTAGCTTGAGCCATATATGCTTTCATGAAGTGACCGAGTTCGTCTTTTGCCACTGCACCAAACTCTTCTTTCTCGGCTTTTTCAAGATTAAACATTATTTCCGGGCAATTATAATAGCAAAAGCCACATTTCTCACATAAATCCTCAATGGACTTGTAAATGTCACGGGTAACCTCGAGTTCATGAAGTTCTAAGCGTTTGAAGCTTTCTTTTCGAAGAATTAACGCGTTATGCGGACAAGCAGCAATGCATGTGCCGCAGACAGTGCATAGCCCAGGAGTGATTACTTCTTTCATTAAGTCATCAAACGACTTTTCTTTGATTTCGCTCAATTTATTCACCTTCAAATTGGAGTAACTCACTCCAAGCGATTCATATCACGACTAGCAATGCATAGGAAAGTAGGTATACAAAGATAAATAACGCACCAGCCTTCTTATCGACTTTCTCCCTAAGTGCAAGCGTTAATACGACCACGATGGACCCAAATATAGCATATAATCCTGTGATCATGGCGGTTCTGCCAGATACTGCTTGTGGGAAAAATACCTGCCCGATTCCAACGGAAACAGTGGCGTCAACAAGACAGCTTCCTATGGCATCTCCTATGGCAAGTTCGTATTGTTTCTTGCGGAGAGCCATAAAGTCAACCACTAATTCTGGAAGAGACGTCCCAATTGCGACCACGAAAAAGCTAATGACATATTCAGAAATATGAAAAGCTACCGAAAGTCTGATCACTGATTGGATCACAACATAGGCTCCGACGGCGACCCCTATGAAGCCTAGAATGGCTACTACAAAGTGACGAAGACGCTTCTCGCCAGCATGTGCTACCACATGCTCTTTGTCTGTAGGATTCCTTGCTGTAGCGTATCTAGTTAATAGCAAGAAGACTGGCCAACTAGCCACCAAAAAAAGTGCGTTGATCCTTGTAAAATAACCCTTCTCAGCTATTGACACAGCAAGTATGAGTGCCAAGACCTCGCAGGCCCCAATGACCAACACCTCTTTCCTCTTCACTTTGAACTTTCCAGCTAAGAAGGGGAGAAGCCCGATCACCAAGGTCATTTGGGTCAAGACAGATCCGAGCGAGTCTCCTAACTCGATGTCTGCGTGACCTACCGCGCATGACATGATTGAGTTAACGATTTCTGGTAAATCCGTGCCTATGGCCACTAGCACAAGACCAATCATTAACGGAGAAATTCTCGATGCTGAAGCGATTTTTACCGAGTGATCAACTGCCCTGTCGCTAGAATAAGCCATAAGCGCAATTCCTGCGATGAGAGCCGCGACTGCAACTGCTGTCTCAAAGATCAACTAGAAGAACCCCTTAAGTATGGCTGGTATATTCATTCATGGCTTAATCACTATCGCGTGGTTTATACTTTTATATCGATTTAGAGATTTTTACTGATATAAGCATTGATACAATATAAAGATTTTTACTGTTGAAAAATATTTATGCAACAATGATTAAATATTTGAAAAGGAAGCGCGTGGAATTTGAAAGCAACGAAGCCAAAAAACGCTGTGCTTATTGTTGAAAATCAGGAAGCTATTCAACTATTAGCGGATTTTACCAGAGCGGAAATCATACGTCTATTAAGTAGACACTCTATGACGGAGAAACAGCTCTCTGATGAGTTAGGTTTAACAAAGGCAGCCGTTGGTTACCACTTACATCTCTTGTTAAACGCGGGACTCATTGAAATAACTAATTTAGAAGCAGAGAAGCACGGCATCCTCCAAAAATACTACGCTCCCATGGCTTCCCTGTTCATCGTTGATATTGACAACATACCAAAAGACGTCAGAAGGTTTTTCATACACACGCAGATAGAACATTTGAGGGGTATGTTTATCGTCTTTAGGCTCCATCGACACATATCCGAGGTTTCCTCAGAGAACCTCGAAAAACTGGCAACTGTCCTGCTAACACAACTGAAAGAAGTCGCACAAAAACACCTAAATGATGAGTCTCCGAAAGATCCCGAGTCTCTTAGAGTAAAGATATATAGTGAAGCAGTTGCCAAGCTTACCGAACAAAAAGAGTGGTGTAATCTGTTCAAAAACAAAAAGAAAGCCAAGAAGCAATAAATGACTACTTTCTATGCTCGCATAATCGCTTAAACCGAAACCAAGAGGCTCGTCTATACTCAACGGTTTTTTCGCTATGATAGGGACTCTTTATTTTTCGCAAATTGAACCCCCTGCAGATTTTTCAAAGTTTGTGTTGGTTTTAATATGTAGTGTTTGCGGCAAAAAATTTAAAGCATCAAGCAGGTGCAGGATTTTTTCTTCTTTTTCTCAGCGGAGAATTCTTTTAAGAAAATGAATAAAATTTCCTTTTTGACTTTATAATTTTTGAAGAAAATATAAAGAAAAATACTTCGTGCTGAAACAAATCTGAACAAGGTGATGTTATATCTGGTTATCATGAACCTTTTTCGGTTTATGTTGATGTTTAACCTTTTTATTGAGATGAGCATTTAATCTATTAACTCTGTAATCTATATTCCAATAAGGCTCTGGAGGAGAAGTTTGTTGTTTCCGTATGCACCATGGCTTTGCTGGCTCATCCCAATTATCGGCACCGTGGTCACGCCGTTAGTTGGTGCAATTCGTCGAAAATTCAGCAGTTATCTAGCCATGTTGTCCATCGGAATGAGTGCCCTCTTCTCTCTTTCGATGATCCCGGATGTCTATTTGCGAACAGCTCAGCTCGATTTGACGATTCCATGGATTTCTAACAGCATTATTCAAGTTGGTGTATGCATCGATCCATTAAGCGTGCTTATGGTAAGTGTAATCACTTGTATCGGATTTCTAGTTACAATTTTCTCCGTCGCCTACATGCAAGAAGAGCCAAGTTTGACTAGGTTCTGGTTCCTCATACAGCTTTTCATCGGCGGATACGTAGTGATAGTGATGGCGGATAACCTTCTCTTCATGTTCATCGGCTGGGAAATAGTTGGGGTATGCTGCACCGGCCTTGCAGCTTTTTGGTACAAAGACCCTAAAAAGGCGCACATAGGCTTGAAAACTTTCCTCGTCCTCCACATTGCAGATGTGCTCTTGCTCGCGTCTATTTTGATAATATACACCTATTCTGGCACTCTTAACATTAGGGAGCTCCTGCACAACAACAATTGGATGGGAGAATTGTCAAGGTCTGGGTTGCTTTTTATTACAGCCCTCATGTTCTTTGGTGGAGCTGTAGGAAAGGCAGCTCAGTTTCCCTTGCAAGAATGGCTTCCAGACGCACTAGCTGCCTCACCTTCCTGTTTCAACGCTCTAACTGAATGTTTGGCTGGCCCTTTTCTTATGGCTAGAGTCCTCCCAATCTTCCATGAAGCTTCCCTCATGGGATATAGTGGCATGGTTAACTTCTTTTTAGTCATGACATTTGTAGGCGCGCTCACTGCGATTATTAGTGCTCTTATAGCAATGGTCCAAGTTAATATATTCAAAGTTCTTTCATACGGTATCTCAAGCGTGATCGGATACATGATGGCAGCTTTTGGTTTAGCAGGATTAATGGCTGACATGAGCTGGGGATACTTAGCGGGCACCTTCCTTCTTATGGTGGACGCCTTCGTCTCAGCGCTGCTTTTCCTCACTGCAGCCTACATTTCCTACGCAGTTGGCTCGGACAATTTGCACCATATGGGAGGGTTCAAGAGTCGGATTGCGCATAGAAGTTTGGAAGTGGGAGCTCTTGCTCTAGCTGGCATACCCCCGCTAAGTGGCTTTTGGTGTACGAACTGGATCCAAACAATCGCCTGGGATTTTGCGGCAGAGTCTGGCATAAAAGGACAATTCATGCTGATGATATCGGGCTACGTGATTTTTGCTCTGTTAATAATCGGGGCTGGAATAACTGCCTTTTACAGTCTCAGAATGATGGGACTCGTCTTCAGAAAGGAGAGTTACGGATCGGAGGAGAAGGTTATCAGAATGCCTCCATCTTTAATGCGAATTTCGCTTGCTGCAACTCTTGTAATAACTGCATTCTTAGATTTCCTAGCACTTCTTTTAATCCCGAGCTTTAACAAGTTTCTCCTACCTCTTTTAGGCACACTGACTTTCAGCAATATTGTCGACGTTCTGATGTACATCGTTCCCTCCATAAGTACAGTTTTAACATGTGTAGCAGTAGCGGTTGGAGGCTATCCCGCATACCAGTTATACGTAGCCCGCCGAGTCAACCCAGTTAAGTTAATTGAGGAACACCGATTCTTAGGGAAAGTTTATGGTTTTCTATGGAAGCGATGCTACATCGACGCGTTTTACCACAAGGTTGCATATGGAACCAT
>Ga0307438_1002709_pt1 | contig 10120 bp, 9 predicted proteins | sample SalMarWE160110MG_FD_202144 | JGI IMG/M metagenome (GOLD analysis project Ga0307438, IMG submission 202144) | Salt marsh sediment microbial communities from the Plum Island Ecosystem LTER, Massachusetts, United States - WE1603-110 | ecosystem: Environmental > Aquatic > Marine > Intertidal zone >...
GCCATCATAGCACCAATGAAGATACCGCCGATAAGCTTTGGATTCATAATCGTCAAATTGTAGGCGTTGACGAATTGCATAATCGTGGCCGTTTTTGCATTGACGGCGTCGGCAACGCCTTCTTTGCCGGCAAAAGCCACCTCGCCTACGTGGATGATGCCGTTGGCACTCTCATTGGCAAGTCTGCTAATCCAGATTCGCACCTCTTCGATATATGCTGCGAGAAGCGCCATAGCCGTCAGTGCCGCCGAGCCGATTGCAAAGCCCTTACCCGTCGCAGCGGTAGTATTGCCGAGGGCGTCGAGGGCGTCGGTTCTTTTTCTAACTTCCGGCCCAAGGCCGCTCATCTCGGCGTTGCCGCCGGCGTTATCTGCGATAGGGCCGTATGCGTCGGTCGCTAATGTTATACCGAGCGTTGAAAGCATGCCGACCGCGGCAAAACCAATACCGTAGAGTCCCATCGACAGCTCGCTAAAGCCCCCGGCAAGGCCGAAGGCAAACAAGATGCCGATTACTATGGTTATGACCGGCAGGCCGGCAGAGTACATTCCCGTGGCGAAGCCGTCGATGATTGTGGTAGCTGCTCCCATCTTTGTTTGGTACGCTATGCCGCGGGTGGGCTTGTATTCATCGGATGTGTAATATTCGGTAAACTGACCAATCAATACGCCTGCAACCAGGCCGGCTATAACCGAGCCAAACACGCCCCAGCTTATCCAGCCAGACGCAGCCAGTAATGCGACGGCACCAATTATCAATACGGAGCTGCCAAGCGTTCCGAAGAGCAACGCTCGGAGAAGATTCTTTTGACTGGCGTCTTCCTTGCAGCGAACCATAAAGATGCCAAGGATAGAAAGAAGGATACCCAGGCCGGCGACGAGCATCGGCGCCAGGACGGCTTTTAGAGGATCCATGCCTTTGGCTGCAAGGGCCGCTGTGGGCAGAGCTGCGCCGAGGGCGGCTGTTGCCAGGATCGAGCCGCAGTAGCTCTCGTAGAGGTCGGCGCCCATACCGGCCACGTCACCAACGTTGTCGCCGACGTTGTCGGCAATAGTGGCGGGATTACGGGGGTCGTCTTCCGGGATGCCGGCCTCGACTTTACCAACGAGGTCGGCACCGACGTCGGCTGCCTTTGTATATATTCCACCACCTACACGGGCGAACAGTGCCTGCGTTGAGGCGCCCATGCCGAAGGTGATCATCGTAGTAGTAATCTCCACAAGCTTGTGATCGGCGCTCATGCCAGGATGAACGAGCCATAATCCCAGGAACCGAAGCCCTTTTTCCATATGCTCGGCTGTATAGACGAGCTTGTCGAGAATCAGATACCACATCGAGATATCAAACAGGCCGAATCCGACTACGACAAGTCCCATCACGGCACCGGAGCGAAAGGCCACCTGCAGACCGCTATTGAGCGATTTGCTCGCACCCTGTGCAGTGCGGGCGGAGGCGTTCGTTGCGGTTTTCATGCCGAGAAAGCCACACAGGCCGCTAAAGAATCCGCCTGTTAGAAATGCCACCGGAACGAACGGATTCTGTACGCCTTTATAGGCACAAAAGGCGAAGATGATTAAAAGGACCAAGAAGACAAGCGATACCACACTATACTGGCGGAATATATATGCATACGCACCCTCTCGGACGTGGCGGGCAATCTCGATCATCTTCTCGGTGCCCTCAGAAGCAGACATTACCTTCCTGTAGAAATAGTATGCAAAGCACAAAGCCAATAGAGCCGCTACGGGTGCCAGCCACCAGCTTACAGGCGTTCCCGCCACTTCGGTTGAGACTTCTTCGCCTGCCGCCAGTGCCGTTGCATTAAAGACAAAAGCAGGCAGCAGAAATGCTGTGATTCTGCTTAGCATCTTCACAATTTTGCTCCTTTCAATTTCAACTATAAAATTTTTCGTTATACGTTTATCGGTTGCGCAACTGGTTTCGTTTAACGTTATACGTTTAACGTGACGAGCTGCGCAACCGCAACCGAATGACGATCTGTAAAGTCAAAGCAGCTTAACAAAATACAGGTTATTTTCAAGGCTTTTATTGCGGAAAGCGAAAAACTGATAGATATGTAAGTATTGGGCCGAATGAGGCAGCCGTTTTGTGTTTCTATGTGTGATATTCGGCGTTGATTTTTACGTATTCTGCACTTAAGTCACAGCCATAATAAAAATCCGTTTGTTTACCTGCTCCGAGATCAACCGTTATCGTATGTGTGGTTTGCGAAACAATCCTGCTGGCTTCCTTCCGGTCGAAGAGGGTCGGCTCACCGTTTTTAAAGACCACCAAATCATCCAGCTTACATGATAACTTATGAGGATTCAATTTCACTCCTGCCGAACCGACTGCGCAGATAATCCTGCCCCAGTTTGGCTCGCCTCCATGAACGGCGCACTTTAGCAGGTTATAATCAGCGATTGCCCTGGCGGCTTTAGCTGCATCGGCTTTGCTGGCCGCTCCTTTAACTACTACCTTGAACATTCGCGTTGCTCCTTCGGCGTCAAGGGCCATTTGTTTGACCAAATCTTCGCACAGCTCCATCAATACATTCGAGAATTTTTTATATCGCGGACATTGTGTCACTATGGGACGATTTCCTGCTAAGCCGGAGGCAAGGATTATAGCTGTATCATTAGTGCTTTGATGGCCGTCAACAGTCAGCCTGTTTATCGAATTGTCAATGGCTGATTTCAACGCTCTGGACAGCAGAGGCTTACTTATAGCCACATCGGTCGTAATAAAAAGAAGCGTAGTAGCCATATTCGGGGCTATCATGCCGGCTCCTTTTACCGCACCGGCTATTGTCACTTCAGCACCGGATACTTTTATTTTTCGCACGGCTTGTTTGGGTTTTGTATCGGTTGTCATAATCGCCTTTGCAAAATCCAGTCCAGCCTTTGCCGAGAACGAAAGCTGTTCTGCTGCATTCGAGATGCCGGCGATTATTTTTTTAATTGGCAGTTGTTCTCCAATAATCCCGGTGGAGGCAACAAGAACGTTTCGTCCATCGTCTTTCACCCTTCGTCCCTCGACCGCCGAAAGACGACCGAGGAGCGATGCTGTTTTAGCACACATAGTTATGGCGTTCTTGATTCCGAGCCGACCTGTGCAGGCGTTTGCGTTGCCGGAGTTGACGACTACTGCAAAAATTTTTGGGCTCTTTATATGCTCCTTACTGATTTGAACCGCCGCTGAAGTGATTTTATTCGTGGTAAATACCGATGCCGCCTTTGCCCCAGCCGGACAAACAATCATCCCCAAATCGAGCTTACCTGATTTTTTTATCCCGCAGCCAATCCCTGCTGCCAGAAAGCCCTTTGGTACAGTAATAGTATTGTTTACCATTTGCACTCCCTACATGTTATCGCCGCTCTTCATGTCATCGCCGCGAAGGCGGGAATGACAATAATCGCCTGCGCGGTAATAACACTGTAGGCTGTTTGGCCTCATGGTTGTTTAAGACTTTAGCGACAATATTGCTCTGTTGAAAAGAGTTCAGAATGTCATTTCGAGCTAGCCGAAGGCGAGTCGAGAAATCTGTTTTTGAGCAGATTTCTCCGCTTCGTCCCCTGGGGACTCCGGTCGGAATGACGTGGCCAGCCATTAAAAGTAATACTAACTTTTCAGAAATGGCATATAGTTCTAAACAGTGCACATCCTAAGTGCCCTAAAAACCCAAAAGGGTATTATAAACAGGGACAGCCGCGAATGGCAACCACTATTTATCAACAACGCTTACTCGATAAACTCCTAAGAATCTCTATTTTGCTTTCCCATCTATGTGAATCAATTCCAGGCGAAAGACTCTCATTTGATCGCCATAATCTAAGCCAACATCTCCATACAAATCGTAGTGCACTCATTTAACCACCTCCATGTCAAATACTCATAATTAGCGTCAACCAAGAGCAGGAGCTCCCCAAAGGAAGGAGGTAGCGAAATGGGAATTAAGGTTCTTGATGGGACACATCCATGCAAAGTTTTTGACCTGTCCATTCGACGGCCACTCCTCCTTGATTTCTAACCTTCATAAGCAATGTAAGGCAGGAAAAAAGTAAGTCAAGCAGAAAAGCACTTTCTCTCTGTGAAAAACAAAAATTACGTGGCAACACGTAATCTATCGTGATATCAAAGAATAAACGTGCCTTCCTTAATCATCCTAAGGACACGACATTTAAAACGGCCATTTATTTACAAGGCGAAGCTTAAAAAACAGGGACAATTTCCTTTTTGTGAAAACTAGAGTTTTGTCTGCCGTAATTTTCTGTTATAATCCGGCTGGTTAAGGAAGGGCCGCAAAATGAATAAACAATTAGCCGGAAAAGTAGCGATAGTGACAGGAGCCAGCAGAGGCATCGGCAGAGCTATTAGTATCGCCTTAGCTGAAGAGTCGGCGACGGTCGTCTTAGCTGCAAGGTCAATCCGGAAATTGCAGGAAACTGCTGAAAAGGTTAAACAGGCAGGCGGAAAAGCAGAAATCGTTGTCACCGACTTAACAGAAGAAAAGTCCATCAAAAACTTAGTCAAGGTAACAAATAAAAAATTCGGCAGACTCGATATATTAGTCAATAACGCCGGCATCACTCACTCAGCAAAACTGCAAAAAACAAAAACCAAAGACTGGGACCGCTGCTTCTTAGTTAACTCACGAGCACCATTTATCCTTTGCAGAGAAGCCCTGCCGCTGCTGGAAAAAGCCGATGCCGCCTACATTGTCAATATCGCCTCGGTTGTAGGCGTAAAAGGCTATCCGCTGCAAAGCGCTTACACCGCATCCAAGCACGCCATTCGCGGAATGACAATCTCATTAGCTGAGGAGCTAAAAGGCTCAAATATCCGGGTGCATCTATTGTGTCCCGGCGGTGTCGATACGGAGCTTATACCAAGAGTCCGGCCGGACCTTAAAAAAGAGGACCTTATGAGGCCGGAAGAAATCGCTGAACTGGTGCTGTACCTTGTAACGCATAAAGGCAAAGCCAGAATAGATGAGCTGCACGTCCGAAGGTCAACCTCGGCGCCATGGTTTTATTGAACTTTGGGAAAGAATGTTTATGCGAGCGGTTGTACAGCGGGTTTTAGAAGCACTCGTCTCGGTGAAGGCTCGCCGAGCCGGAGCGGGACAGGTTAAAATAAACAGCAAGCCTATCGAGCGAATCGGCAAAGGGCTGCTTGTCTATCTCAGTGTCGGCAAAACTGATACGGAAAAGGACGCTGAGTGGATAGCAGAGAAGCTCATAAATCTGAGAATCTTTGAAGACGAAGCCGGCAAGATGAACCGCAATGTGCTTGACGTACAGGGCGGTATTTTGCTGGTCAGCAATTTTACACTTCACGGCGACTGCCGAAAGGGACGTCGGCCCAGCTTCGACGCCGCGGCTGAGCCGAAATCAGCGCAACAGCTTTATGAAAAAGTGATAGAGCTGCTCTCAAAGCAAAGTATAACTGTTGAAACAGGAACCTTCGGTTCATATATGCACGTCAGCAGCGTTAATGATGGCCCGGTGACATTCCTGCTCGACAGCAACCGGCTGTTTTAAGCCAAAGAACATAATGAAATTTGCAGTCCGCTAGGGGATGCCTAACGGCAGGAGATTATCATGTTTATAGTCCATGTATTCGCACATGTTAAGCCGGATAAGGTAGAGGCCTTTCGAGCCGCCAGCCTTGAAAACGCCCGCGAGAGCGTAAAGGAGCCGGGCATCGCCCGATTCGATTGTCTCCAGCAGCAGGACGACCCAACGCGCTTCGTGCTGGTCGAGGTCTATCGTACAGCGAGCGACCCCGCCAGGCACAAAGAAACAGCACATTATCAGAAATGGCGTGACGCTATGGCCGATATGATGGCTGAACCACGCAGCAGTATCAAATATACTAATGTATTTCCTGACGAAAAGGGCTGGGATTAAGTTACTATTAGACAGTTTTTAGACATTGGATGGTTTACTTCTGTATGCTCTGTCATTGCGAGGCCTGAAAGGCCGCGGCAATCTCAATCATCTGCATAAATGAGATTGCTTCACTTCGTTCGCAATGACATTAGTATGGTCAAAAAACTTTTTCGGAGTATATCAATTACAAAATTTTATATCAAGCAGGTCGATTGTGAGATTCGAGTTTGCGACAGCTACACGCATAATCTTCGGTCGTGGTACAATTCAGGAAGTTGGACCTTTAGCGGCTGAGATTGGAAAAGCCGCATTTATTGTCACCGGCCGAACGGTCGAAAGAGCCGAGCCGCTCCTTGAAAGGCTGGATAAACACAGGATTAAGTATTCCACCTTCAGCGTCCCCGGCGAGCCAACAATAACAATAGCAAATAAAGCTGTTGAACAGGCCCGCCAGGTAAAACCTGATTTAGTCATCGGTATCGGCGGCGGAAGTGTATTGGATACAGGTAAAGTAGTCTCCGCGATGTTGACCAACAGCGGCCGACTCGAAGAATATCTGGAAGTGGTTGGCGAAGGAAAACCAATTAAGCAAAGTCCCCTGCCCTATATCGCTATACCTACTACAGCCGGCACAGGAGCCGAGGTCACTCGCAATGCGGTGCTTGGTGCAGTCGAACATAAAGTCAAAGTAAGTATGCGCAGTGCCTTGCTGCTGCCACGCGTTGCTGTGGTTGACCCTGAGCTGACTTATTCAGTGCCGCCGGATTTAACGGCCAGCACCGGCCTGGATGCGCTGACTCAGCTCATTGAGGCATACGTCTCCAATAAGGCCAATCCTCTTACGGACGGCATCTGCCGAGAAGGAATAAAACGAGCCGGCCGCTCTTTGCTAAAAGCCTATGAAGATGGATACAATGAAGCAGCTCGTGAGGATATGGCTCTGGCAAGCCTTTTTAGCGGCTTGGCTTTAGCTAACGCGGGTCTGGGGGCGGTGCATGGTTTTGCCGGTCCGTTAGGCGGCATGTCCATTCTCCGTAGCATCCAGCCTTCGCAGCCGCTTCGGCGGAGTAGGCCTGCGAAGGATGAAATTTCAGCGCCTCATGGAGTAATATGCGCTCGTCTTCTGCCGTTCGTAATGCAGGCCAACGTACAGGCTCTCAAAACTCGCCAAGCTGACTCACCATATTTAACTCGGTACGATGAGGTAGCACAGATTTTGACTGGCAAAACAAAAGCACAGGCCAGCGATGGCGTAGTTTGGATTCAGAAACTTTGCGAGACATTAAAAGTGCCGTCACTGACTAAGCTCGGATTGACAAAATATGATTTCGTCGAGGTAGTCACCAAGGCTCAAAAATCAAGCAGCATGAAAGGAAATCCCGTTGCATTAACAAACGACCAGCTTTTGGAAATCCTGAAAAAAGCTATGTAGCCAAACATAAGTTTTAAAGCAGATTAACTTTTGTTCTTAATTTATTGTAATGTATATTCCTGAGACCATCGAAAATTGGGCCGGTTTGAATTTCGGTGAGCTCGTCTCGAAAGTATCCAGAGAGCTTAGTCAAACTGTCACTCTGGAACATCTCATTTGTCTGCCGGGACTGGCTCTATTAGCCTGCTGGCTGCTAAAAACATCATTAGGAAGAAATGCCTTAGCTGACTCTGTGCCTCGTCGAAGCAACATGCCTTTTTATATGCCCTTTATTCCACTACTGCTCTGGTCATGGTCTGTTTCACTTGGTAATTGGTTAATCGGCAAATGGATAATCCCCCCCGTGGCGGACCTATCATCGGCTACCAATCAACAATTGCCATTTAACCATTGGCAGAACGCTTTTTTTGATAACCTTGTCTTGGGCATCTGTGAAATAATAACGATTATAGTAATGATTCTTATGGCTAAAGCCGTTTTTGCCCGCAAGATAAAGGGCTTTGGCCTTAATGTAAAAACAATCCCTAAGGATTTTTTAGCAGCGGTTGTGAATCTGCTGACGGTATGGCCCCTTGTAGTAGTGATGGTGATATTGACGCTGTCCCTTGGGCGATTTATCTGGGGACAGAATTTTCAGATGCAAAGGCACGAGCAGCTTGATACTATCGCAATATATCAACAACAGTCACTTCGAATTATAATTGTTTTTGTGTCTGTTGTAATAGCGCCTGTTTTCGAGGAGATGCTTTTTCGCGGCCTATTTCAAACTATGCTGCGCTCTTTTTTTCAACAGCCCTGGCTGTCAATTTTAATAAGCTCTGCTTTATTTGCCAGCATACACAATATGGGGCACTGGCCCGCGCTGTTCGTATTAGCGATGTGCATGGGCTACGCATACGAAAAAAGCGGTTCGTTGTTTCGCCCTATCTTCATCCACGCGTTTTTTAATGGCATTACTATCGCGGCGGCCTTAAATACGTCAAGCCAGTAATACCGGAACGTGTAAAGTCAGCCTTGCCGGATACGCTTAAGAAGGCTGGCGTAGAAAATGATCCGCCATCAGCCCGGCGCAGCACCGATGATCTAACTATATGATAATAAGCCGCTTAGATACATAAGCTACCAGCCGATATCAAAAACTTTATAACAAGATAAAATTTTTTCTTGCAAGTGTAAAAAAAGCACGGCAGTATAGTAAAGCTTTCAGGATTTCAGATTGTCTGATTACAAAAGTGAGGTCAGGGACGATGGGTAAAAACCCAAAGCAAGAATGTGTTAGGGTGGAGCTGAAATCAACCGAACCCCAGGGAGTGGAAATCAAAAGGGGGGTTCTTTTACTTTTAGTTTTATGTCTTTTGCCTTTCTTGGTCTGCACAATAGCCGGCTGTGAGTCTGAAAAAAAGCTGGAACCGGTAACAATATCGGCTGAAGAGAAAAAAGCTGCATTAAATAAACAGCTCGATATTAAGTTTGAAAATCCGGACGTGCATTTCGAGCTGGGCCAACTATATCAGGCAGAAGGTAACTGGGCCAAAGCGGAGTATCATTATAACGTGGCTTTGGGCTTTGACCCTGCGCATAGGCCCGCCCAAGCGGCGCTTGTTAAGGGTCTTATTAACAACGGCAATACAGCTAAAGCTAAGCAGTATGCCGGTTCATACATAAATCAGGTCTCCAGCTCAGCAATGGCATCACTTCAGCTTGCAGAAGCCTTTGATAAACAAGAGCTGGACGAGTACGCATTGACTTGTTATCAACAAGCAATTCGTCTGGGACCAAATTCGCCTGAGGTTAACAAGCGCCTCGGCTACTATTATTTGAACAACGGGGATCAAAACAAAGCGAAGGAATATCTCAGTCGGAGTTTCCAGCTTAATCCTAATCAGCCGGACGTGGCCGGCGAACTGGGCCGACTTGGTGTCGTTGTAAAAATACCATAAAAGGCTAAAAATCAGAATGTAAACCAAAAAGCTAAGGTCTTGGCTCGTTGTCCTTTAGTCTTTGATACTGCACCTTGAGTCTCGCAGCAGTAATTACTGTATTTTTCATTGCCCCGTGGCGAAGGGATGCGCTGCGGGGTTTTTTAATATTTCAAAAATAAAAACCTGTCCCTTCGACAAGCTCAGGGCAGGCTCTGAGCAAAGTCGAAGGATGCAAAATGTAAAATTAAGGAAATCATTGCCACAAAGTGATAACTCCATAATTATTATATTTTATTTTTAATATTTGAGTTTCAAGATAGGAGTTAAATTTAGCCCACAGCGAATCTGAAAACCAAGCAACAAGGTCGTCGTACTTAACTTCATTTGTAACAGCTCGATGCTCCACAAAAAAATAAATATCGAATCCACGGCTAAGGTTATCTATAAAACCGCCGCTGCAACGATAGTATATCTTGCAGCCGCTGTGTATTTATATCAGCCACAATTCAAAAAGTTCGATGCGCTACAGTACCTTCTCATTGTAAACGTCTCTCTGGCTTGCTTAGGTAGTTTTGTGCTTAGCCGGCGGTGGGTAGCTGCATCAGCCGGCTCATTTTTTGCAGGAGCAATATACGGTTTTGGGTCATTTTCACTTGGCTTAGCCAAATACCATCCGACCGCCGGTCTTTTAGCTGCCGCAATACCGTGGCTCTTCTGTCCGGCCTCATTCATCGCAAAAACCAAGTGGCGGTGGTTAAGCCGACCTCTGTCGGCTCTACCTTTTTTAGCGATAATACTATTCTTTCGGATGTCTGAGCACTATCGCCTGTTTGCAGTGCCGATGCGAGCCAAATTACACTTAGCTGATTTGG
>Ga0307438_1002713_pt1 | contig 10111 bp, 8 predicted proteins | sample SalMarWE160110MG_FD_202144 | JGI IMG/M metagenome (GOLD analysis project Ga0307438, IMG submission 202144) | Salt marsh sediment microbial communities from the Plum Island Ecosystem LTER, Massachusetts, United States - WE1603-110 | ecosystem: Environmental > Aquatic > Marine > Intertidal zone >...
TCAAAGTAGCAAAAGTATGGACTTTATAACCGGTTTTGACATCCATTCCGGTCATTTGCGTAACGACCCAAAAAAAGCTGTCATTTGCGTGAGAAACAACCATTGAGCCAGCACCTATGGATAATACGACCAGAGCTTTTGCAACTCCGGACTCAAAACCTAAAGATGACATTAACGGCGTCATCAAGGATGCGGTCGTAATAAGCGCAACTGTCGAAGACCCCTGGGCACTTTTTAGAGCTGCAGCGATAATAAATGGCAACCAAATGCCAAGGTTGGCGTGCGAAAGAGAACCGCTAACCACTTCGGCAATCGGGGAATTCCGCAGAACCATTCCAAAGGCCCCGCCGGCACCGGTAATCATGATTATCAAAGCTGAATCTAACAGGGCCTGGCCAATCCAGCCGGTGGTAGATAACATCTGCATATCAAGTTTCTTCGGAAGCCGAAAAGCCAGAAGGACTCCGATAAGTAATGCGATGACCGGCTCTCCTATAAAGCTTACAATACTTTTCAAATTGTCCTGCCCAAGGGGGTGCGTCGGAAAATCAGAAACAGATTTAGTTACGATTAGGAAAATTGGTACTATAATCGGAGTAAATGCCTTAAACGCAGACGGAGCTTCTTTGAGCCTGGTTTCCACATCTGCTTCCGAGAGCTCGGGATTAGGGTCTATATAAATTTTCGAGGCGAATTTTACGGCGAACAGCCAACCGACGACGACAGCAAACGCGCTAACAATCATGCCAAAAAAAATAACCAGTCCCAGGTCGGCGCCGAGTATGCCAGCGGCGGCGATAGGCCCGGGAGTCGGGGGCACCAGGCAATGTGTAGAAACAAGGCCGACAGCCAAAGCTACCACCGGTCCTACCAAGGATATTTTCACCTTCTTGGAGAGTGCCCTGGTCAACGGCATTAGGATAACAAAACCGGAATCCGCAAAAACCGGTATGGAAACAAAGTAGCCGATAATAGACATTGCCAAAGGGACATGCTTTTCACCGATAATATTTAAGATTCTTTCGGCTATTGCAAAGGCTCCGCCTGAACGCTCAAGAAATGTTCCGATGATGATGCCCGCGATGATTACGATTCCAATGCTGCCAATAGTTCCGCCGAATCCGCCATTGATTGATTTAACAATTTCGGGAAGCGGCATCCGAGCAAACAAGCCAAATCCAACAGCGGCAAATATAAGGGCCAGAAATGGGTGGAAGTGGAATTTTACCGTCGAGATGACAATAAAAAGCACGCTGATGAGCAGAAGTAAAATCAGGAGCACAGACAGAATCCTTTCACTAAATGGCGTGTAGCTGCATTGGTACTTTCATTCTTTTGGGCGTCTAACCTCCACTGCGGCTAACTTCTCGTAGAACTGGATAATACCGCAGTGGTCATTGCCTGCCTTTCCATCAACCTTAAGTGCCTGCATAATCTCCATTACACCGCTGGCTAAAGGCACGGGTACACCAATCTCATGGGCAGTGTCCAGGGCATTTGCCAAATCCTTGATATGCAGCTCAATTCTAAAGCCGGGCTTAAAATTGCCGTCTAAAACCAAAGGCATTTTAGCATTGAGGACGGTGCTGCCAGCCAGTCCGCCACGGATGGCCTGGTAAACCTTTTCCGGGTTCACACCAGCCTTTGTTGCCAGAACCATTGCCTCAGACATTGCAGCAATATTTAAAGCGACGATTATTTGATTTGCAAGTTTAGTTATGTTGCCGCTGCCGATATCGCCAACTAAAACGGCAGAAGCACCCATAACCTTAAGAATGTCTTCGACCTGCTCGAAGACCTCTTTTTTACCACCAACCATAATTGAAAGTGTCCCGTCTTTGGCCTTCGGCTCACCGCCACTAACGGGTGCATCGAGCATTTCAACGCCTTTCTTCCGGGCCTCGACAGCGACCTCTTTAGAGACCATTGGAGCAATTGAGCTCATATCAATCAAAATCATGCCTGATTTTGCACCCTCTAAAACTCCGTTTTCTCCAAGCACAGCCTTTTTTACATCGGGCGAATTAGGCAGCATTGTAATTACAACGTCACTTTGTGCCGCGACATCCTTGCTGGACTTACCTTTTTTAGCACCGGCTGCTACCACCTCTTCCACCGGCTCCTGCCTGATATCATAAACGGTTAGGGCAAAACCGGCTTTAATCAGATTCATTGCCATGGGCTTGCCCATGATTCCTAATCCAATAAATCCTATTTTTTTCATCGTTATTTATCCCAATAAATTCATAATAAAACTTTAATCAACCGGGGTCAAAACCGCTTTCATCGCCTTTTTGTTTTCTACAAGCTCAAATGCCTCTTCCCAGTGGTCAATAGGAAGCTCGTGTGTAATCAGCCGCTCCAGGTCGATTTGACCCTTGCTCATTATTGTAAGACACTTTTCCCAGACATCCCAGGTATGACTGAAATGTCCCCTTAAGGTGACAGATTTGGCAATCAACGGGTCTAAGCTTAAGTTTACAGGTTTTGGTCCCCAGCCGATTTTGGTAATCTGACCGTTTGGGCGTATGGCGTCCATTGATAATTTCAAAGTTCCGGCAGAGCCGGCGGTATCCACGATTAAATCTGCACCGTAGCTGTCGCCCAAAGACATGATTTTTGGTAGAGCATCCTGTTTGCTGCTATTAATGGTGATTGTAGCACCGAAGTGCTTTGCCAGCTCCAGCCGGTTGTCGTCACCTTCTGTGCCGATGGCAATGATTTCACCTGCTCCTGAGAGTTGTGCCATCCTCATACACAATAATCCGATAGGCCCCGGCCCTATCACAACTACCGTATCGCCGGGGTTTATTGTGCTGTTGCATATAACCGACTTATAGGCCACACATAATGGCTCGGTTAATGATGCTGCCTTTAGCGAAACGTTGTCCGGGACTCTGTGCAGAATTCTGCCTGGAACCTTAACATATTTGGTAAATGCCCCGTCGAGGTGAAAACCAAATCCTTTTCGTTCCCTGCAGAGGTGATAATTGTTGGTGCGGCAGAGGGTACAATGGCCGCAGTAGTCTGCATGTGTTTCAGCGGTAACGCGATCCGCAACTTTAAACTTGCTTATTTGCTTGCCGGCTTTGATGATCGTGCCTGCGAATTCGTGACCTAAAATAAAGGGACAGTTAAAATTGAAGAGTACTGTGTTTCTGTGCATGTGCGGGTCCGTGCCGCAGATACCAACGTATGCCACTTCTACTAAAACATCATTTGGGCCAATTTCCGGAACCGGCACTTCTCGCAGTTCTGTTGCATTGGCTACATTATCATATTTAACTACGGCCTTCATTGTTTTCGTGAATGTATGCATCCAATTAACCTAAAACCCTTTTTGCCGCTTTGATAATCGCTTTATCAGTGAGGCCATAATGCTCCAGTAGCTCTTCATAGCTCAGCGCTGACTGGCCAAAGCAATCCTGTATGGCGACAGTCTCTATCGGTATAGCCCAGCCTCTCAGTACAAAAGCAACCGCATTGGCAAGTCCGCCAATTATTGTATGCTCCTCGACTGTGACAATCCCCCTTACTCCATCAGCCAATTCTTTAATGGCTTCTTCGTCAATCGGTTTCAAAGTGCTGACATTAACAATCCGCAAGGATATACCCTGTTTTTCCAGGGTCTCAGCGGCTTTGAGCGCCTTATAAACCATATAGCCGTGGGCAAAGACCGTGACATCAGTTCCCTCTCGTATCACGGAGGGTCTGCCGATTTTAAATTCCTGACTTTCTTCGGTCACATCCGGTACGTCATTGCGAATGATGCGAATATATACAGGGCCTTGGTAATCGGCTGCCGCTCTTACAATTTTTTTCGTCTCTATGCCGTCGGCGGGAGACAGGATAGTCATATTCGGAATCGCCCGCATAATGGCAATATCCTCGATGCCCTGGTGAGTTGCACCATCTCCGAAATCTGAAAGTCCGCAGCTTGAACCTATAATCTTAACGTTTACCTTACCAATGCATACGCTGACGCGAATCTGGTCATAAGGCCGCCCGGCGGCAAAGACAGCGAAGGAATTTACAAACGCAATCTTGCCGCATAACGCTAGTCCCGCCGCAACAGAAACCATATTCTGCTCCCCGATACCCATCTCAAAGAACCGCCCGGGAAACTCTTTCTCGAAAAGTTTTGTCATCGTGGTCTTGCCCAGGTCTGCTTCCAATACCACAATGCGCTCGTTTTCCCTGCCCAGTTCTACGAGTGTTTCGCCATATACCGCTCTGCAATTTTGCATATTCATTTACAATCATCCTCGAATAGCTGTCTGGCCGTTTCATACTGCTCCTGCGTCATTATTCCGTGGTGGAAATCTGCCTTGCCTTCGGCAAAAGGGACTCCCTTGCCTTTTACAGTATTGGCAATAATCATCACCGGTTTTCCCTTGACTTTATCAGCTTCGTCTAATGAATCAGCTATCTGTTTAATATTGTGTCCGTCAATCTCTAACACGCACCAGCCAAACGCCTTCCATTTTTCGCCGTGCGGATTGGTATCATATCGCTCGACAATAGGCCCTGTCGCCTGGACAAGATTTTTATCGAAAATTGCCACGAGGTTGTCCAGCTTATAATAAGCCGCCATCATCGAGGCCTCCCATATCTGCCCCTCGGCAATCTCGCCGTCTCCAACAATGCAGTAAACTTTATAATCCTTTTTATCGAGTTTTCCCGCCAATGCCATTCCGCAAGCGACGCTAAGTCCCTGTCCGAGTGAGCCGGTGTATGCCTCAATGCCAGGCGTTCTCCGCATCTCAGGATGTCCCTGTAGTATCGTGCCAAGCTCCTTCAAGGTGCCTAACTCTTTTTTCGGAAAATAACCGCATTCCGCGAGGGCCGCATATTGTGCCAATGCGGCGTGACCTTTACTTAGTAATAGTCTGTCCCTGTCAGGCCATTTTGGCTTCTTGGGATTATGACGCATCTTATGAAAGTAAAGCACTGTGACAATATCAGCGATTGAACATGAGCCGCCCAAGTGGCCGGGCTTACCCGCCCCAATCATCATCACGATGTCATATCGCAGCTTCTTAGATATTCTTTCCAGCTCTGCTATTTTATCGGTGGAAACTGGCATAACCAATCTTCTCCTAAAACTACTGAAACCTTTCTGTTAAGAATTCATAATAGTAACAAGCAAAGTTGCGATTTGCAATGAAGCTTTGAATTTTTTAACTATACGACTAACCATCGCTGTCTTTCTCGCAAGCGATCGGGCATGGAAGACCAAGATTATTCTTGTAAAGGGTGCGTATAACCTCGCCTATCAGTCGAATGCTTTTGAGTCCATGTGAGTTTCATATGGATTGATAGGTTGCTATCTGAGATTTTTTAGTGCAAATTTTTTAGTAGCATCTGCTAATAAACTTTTTATATTGGCAATCAGCCGCCAGAAATCGTTTTTTTTGCGAAAATTGAGACTTAAAGAACTTCGAGATAAAATAAAAATTTTGATTTTTCGAAGTAAAGTTGGTATTCCATTGAAAAATGAGGCTCAGCGGCATAGCTGGGCGAAAATATGTAAGGTTATATGGGAAATCCCAGTTTATGAAATTCGATTGTCAGGATTCCATTTTGGAGTCACGCTCGCCGGCGGTGGCTGAGCTTGAACGTTGGGCCAATGATGGATTGGTGCTGTCTCGGAGGCTCGCCAATGAACACTAACCGCCAGCGCATACGAAAGAGCTTGCTGGCTCTGATGTTTGTTCTCTTCCAGTACAGACTCTTCCATCTGTTCTTTTCACCCGTGCTGGCTGTCGTAGCAGCCTCCCAGGGCATCGTCAACGGCAGCTTGATTATTTATGCGTTGCTGTTTCTGGGGGCATTATTCTTCGGTCGTGCCTGGTGCGGCTGGTGTTGCGCTGGGGGCGCAATCAACGATGCCTGCTCTGTGTTCATCCACAAACGCTGCCGAGTCGGGAGAGCAGACAAGGTCAAGTACGTGGTTTTCGCCGTGTGGGCTGGTGTGATTGGTTACATGGCCTATCGCGCTGGTGGATTCCACGCCATCGAACCCCTTTTTGGTATCGATCGGAGGTCCCACCTACAGGACATCCTCTTGTTATTCGGGGCGGTGGTGATCATTGTTCCGCTCGCCTTGCTCTGGGGCCGACGCGCGAACTGTCATTACCTGTGCTGGGGAGCACCCATCATGATTATCGCAACGAGAATCAAGGAGAGGGTCGGATGGCCTTGCCTGCATTTGACCGCCGACCCTGCAGCCTGCAAGGATTGCGGGAGCTGTGATCGGCATTGTCCGATGAGTCTGCCTGTTGCAGCGATGGTGCAAAAAGGGAACTTGCAGAACGCCGAGTGCATTCTGTGTGGAAACTGCGTGGATCACTGTCCGACCGGTGCCATTCGGTTTGCCTTTGGGGTGCCGAAGAGAACCCGATCGTGATCGTGCGCCATGAAGATACGAAGTCGCAGAAGGCAGTGCCTGGAAACGTTTCTTATCCATATCCGGGTGTCTAATTTTTAAAGTTCGTTTGCGCAAATTTCTTAGCTGCGTCGGCTAATAAAATTTTGACGTTGGCAATTGCGCAAGCCAAGTCCATTGTCCCATTTGAGAGACCAATTGCATCAGTAATTCCAAAATCCTGCCACTGCTTTTTAGACAGCGCAACTCTACCGGCGATGACTGCAACCTTCACCCGGCTTTGTTTTGCAGCTTTTGTAACCCCAGCTACGACTTTACCCCGCAGCGATTGCGAATCGAATCGTCCTTCACCTGTAATGACCCAATCCGCATCGCTGATTGCTTCTATTAGTCCGCTCTCGCGTATAATCGTTTCAATTCCGCTGACTAACTTCGCATCCATAAAGGCAATCGCACCTGCGGATAATCCTCCAGCCGCACCGGTTCCGGGGATTTTGTCTATTCGTATTCCCAGTTGTTGTTTGACAACCTCAACAAGGTGAGCTAGTCCGGATTCAAGCCGTTCGACCATTTTAGCAGTAGCACCCTTTTGTGGACCGAAAACTATAGCCGCTCCGTTTTCGCCGCAAAGCGGATTGTCAACGTCACAGAGGACTTCAATCTCAGGTAAATCAATTTTCTCAGGTCTGATTATTTTATCAATATATTCCAACTGTCCACCACCAAAACCGATTTCGTTGCCATCTGCATCCAGGAATTTCCATCCCAGGGCCTGAGCCGCACCGACTCCGCCATCTACGGTGGCACTGCCGCCGACTGCCAGCAGAATCTTGTCGGCACCATAATCCGCAGCTGCCCGAATGAGCTGGCCTGTCCCGAATGTGGTTGTTTTAAGGGGATTGGCCTGTCCCGGACCCAATAATTCCAAGCCGCTCGCCTTTGCCATTTCCACCAAAGCAATCTTTGTATCCGGGAAAAAAGCAAATCCGGCACGCACCTGCATCGGCGGCAATGGGCCCATAGTTTGTATCTCAATCCATTCTCCTCCGCGTGCAGCCATCATGGCCTCTGCTGTTCCTTCTCCACCGTCAGCCATTGGAATACTGACAATCTTAAGATCAGGATAAATCGACTGTAAAGTGTCTTTTACAATCTTACAGGCACAAACTGCACTGATACTCGATTTAAACGAATCCATTGCAACTATGATCTTCAATTTATTTACCCTCTAAAGAATTCTGACAGTAAACAGGATTTAACATAACAAGGATGTCAGAAGAATTCAACTGCCCAAGATATTAAGATAACGTCAAATCTTATGTGTAAGTTTTGTTTTTATGCCACCTAACTCCCTGCCGTGTCATTCGAAAGTCTTATGAATCTTCTCACCATATGTCCCTTTGAGGACCATGTAGCTTGGCCTACCATGCTTCAACTCCACCTACAGGTCCTTCGATTCCATTAGGCTCTTCAAGTTCACCAAAAATATATTGTCTTTTTCGGTCAGCTTCATGTCTCATTACCATGATATCCTGTCCATCCTGCATGTGCTCTTAATAGCTCGCATGCACAAACCGTAGGCTATGTTGGATTGAGTCTTGCCTATTCTTTTATCACCTACTCTATTTCTGAAATTTCTCGGACCGGTCTCACCAGCATTCGAGGCCAGTGCGCGCGCACGAAACACTTCGAAGTGGGACTCCTTTCATCAGTCAATGCATACAACCGTGCTACAACCAAATGGCCCGTTATCTACCAATTTTATCAAATTGTTCATTTTCTAAGTGTTTTCATATCAGTGGGTTATAAAATTCACAAAATTTGACAACATTTTCAATGAACGATGCCAGTTGGTGATTGTTTATTAGCAGGTTACGTTGGCTGATATATCGTAACAGGATGCCTCAAAGAAAAATTTTGTGGCAATAGGGAATTTAGTATTTGGCTTTGAACTCTTCATATGTGACCAATTCCCAACGAAAAGAACTGACAACTCTCTCAGGCTGCCAGCCCTTTGAATGTTCTCTTTTTTTCAAACAAGAATTTTACAAAGTGAAGACTGCTATTTCCTACGGAGGGATCCCGGCGTCTTTTGTTTTCGGCTGCTGTTCTTCTTCTCGCAGGATGCGCCAAAGATTCCTCATGTTGCGCTCGTGCATGCCGTGGGCCCAGTCGCCCGGCGGTGGTACACGGAAGGCGGGGAACTTCCTCCACACGGCGAGTCGCTCAGTGGCTTGCTCCAGGGTCAGTTCCTCCTGCTGGGCCGCGCGCACCTCCGTGAGCATTCTCTGGTAATAGTCCCGAACGGGCCGAAGATCGTTCTGCCGTAGCGGTGGGCTGTGCGACGGGACCACATGATCGATCTTCACTCCTTCGGCGAGAAACTTGTCCAGCACCGCCAGGAAGCGATGCACGTCCTGGAGTTCCGACTCTTCGCCGATCTCGGGTAGGTGACGGCGCTGGTACACAATCGCGCCCGTGACCAACAGCCGCTCCTGCGGAACGTAAACCAGAATGTCGGACAGACTATGTCCCTTACCGAAGAACACCAGTTCCAACTGGAGGTCACCCAGATCCAACGTGTGCCGGTTGGCAAACGTTAGCGACGGCCGGACCACTTCGTAACCCTCCTCCATGTCCTGCACGTACAGCTTCCAGAACTCAATCTCTCCTTGTATCTGCTTGGCCTGCCGACGATTTCGTGAGACGCGAGGCATGATGGCCGACAGGTTCCGAAGGATTTGGCCTGCATGCTCGATATCCTTGCGCTTCAGGGCGGGATCCGCCTGCTTGTGCACCAGCCACTCCATGTCCTTGGGCAGATTGTCGTGCCCGACAACCACGGTGCCTTGGAAGAGACTGTTGCCGCCGGTGTGATGCATGTGCGCGTGTGTATTGATGACGTACGCCCAGTCGCTACACCCGAACTCCTTCTCAATCGTCTCCTTGATCGGAGCCATGATCCGCGGGGACATCTCCGTATCGACGATGACCAAGCCTTTCTCGGACTGAATCGCCGCTAGGTTGCACCGGCCGGTCCCCAACCAGTAGGCAAGCAGCACACGCTCGGAAAGCCGTTCGATGCGGACATACTCCCCGGGACCGCGCCCCGCCCCGGCCAGCACCACTTGCATAAGCAAACCGATATGTAAGGCCCTGATCATCTTCGCTCTCTACTGACAGCCGACAATTCCCGGTTCGATGGTTCTCCTGTATCGCCCTGACGCAGGCCGCGCCAGGACAACATTATATCATATCCTTCTTGTTGCAGCAACTTGCCGCAAGCGGATGCTCACAGCGCCTTGAGTTTTGAGCTCTCGACTGGGCGAGTGTAGCAATTTCTTCCAGACTCAGGACTTGATTGTAGATCCGAACATCTTCAATCAGTTAAATCGGAAGAATTTCCTCAATCAGATACTCCGCAAGGACGATCAAGTCTTGGACTTCGACGATATAAGGACAAATCACTTTATCAGAAATGTGACGACGTTTCAAGTTTTGGTGTGTGATAGATAGCTTCGTATTGAGTGTCTTTTAGATTAGTCGTGCGGTGCAAATATTAATCAGCTATTAACTCTTTGCTCTTTAACGAGTTAATATTCTGATTTTCGTCAGCGATAAATCCGAATGTCTGTGATTCGCGTTTCAGTTTTGCTTAGAAGCTCTTGAACTTGACAGTCTCTGGCGTAGAGATTCCCATAATGCGCATACTGTCTCTATTAG
>Ga0307438_1002728_pt1 | contig 10077 bp, 11 predicted proteins | sample SalMarWE160110MG_FD_202144 | JGI IMG/M metagenome (GOLD analysis project Ga0307438, IMG submission 202144) | Salt marsh sediment microbial communities from the Plum Island Ecosystem LTER, Massachusetts, United States - WE1603-110 | ecosystem: Environmental > Aquatic > Marine > Intertidal zone >...
CACAAAACTAAACAAAAAAACCGCACTGAACTGCAGTGAAACGAAGAATATTGTCAAAAATATAAAAAAACCCTCTGTGCTCCCTGTGGCTCTGTTTGAGAACATAAAAAACAAATTAAAAAATGGTGTGGTGGGGGCTCCGTGTCCTCTGTGTATCCGTGTGAGAGCATAAAAATGGAAAAATTAAAAATTGTAATACCAAAAGGAAGAATTTATGACAACATCGCAGATTTACTGATTTCTGCCGGTATATCTTTTAAAATTACAGGTAGAAATTATCGCCCACTGGTAAGCAATGAAAAAATAGATATAAAAATAATGAAACCTCAGAACATTCCAAAACTCGTTGAAATGGGAGCACGCGACATAGGTTTTACGGGTTACGACTGGATAAAAGAAGAAAAAGCCGACATAATCGAAGTTATGGACCTTGGTTTTGACCCGGTGCAAATAGTCTGCGCGATTCCATCAAAATATTCTATAAAAGAGCTAAAAAAAAGAAAGATTATCGTCGCATCGGAATATGAGAATATATCCAGGCAATTTTTAAATAAGAAAAAATACAAATTCGAATTTCTTCGTACTTATGGAGCAACGGAGGCCTTTCCGCCAGATGACGCAGACATGGTTATAGACAATACTTCAACGGGAACAACACTAGCGGAGCACAATTTAAAAGTAGTGGCTACGGTTATGGAATCTTCAACAAGATTTATCGCAAATAAAAAAGCCATGAAGAAAAAAGAAAAAGAAATTAATAAACTAAAGATGCTTTTCAAAGCTGTTCTGGACGCGAGAAAAAAAGTTTTATTGGAAATGAATGTTCCCTCAGATAAATTAGAAAAACTGGTAAAATTTTTACCCTGTATGCGCTCTCCGACAGTAGCACCTCTTTACAAGGAAGAAGGATACGCTGTTAAAATAGCAGTGGATAAATCCGATGTTCTCGATTTGATACCCAAATTGAAAAAATACGGGGCAAAAGACATACTGGAATATGAAATAAGCAAGGTGGTATTATGAAATACATAAGAAAATCGATTCAGGAACTAAAAGAATATACCGTTCCGCAGGATAAATATGAAGTAAAATTAAATCAAAACGAATCTCCTTACGATGTTCCTGAAGATTTAAAAAAAGAGATTATAGAGAAAATGATGACTACAGATTGGAATAGATACCCATCCAGGACTGCTATTCCGCTGGTAAAAGCTATTTCGGTATATACAAACTTTCCTGAAGAAGGCATTGTAGCAGCAAACGCGTCCAATGAAATCTTGCAGGGCACCTTTCAAGCAATCTGCGACTCGGGTGATAAAATTGTGGCTATCTCCCCCGGTTTTGCTATATACCCGTATCTATCGAAAATTATGGACTTGGCCCTTACGGAAGTTCCGTTATTGGAAAATCTCTCATTCGATGTTCCCGAAATCATAAAAAAAGGGGAAGATGCAAAAATGATTATCCTTGCACTTCCCAACAATCCTACAGGTACTACAATATCGTTAGAAAAAATAGAAGAAATAGCACGGAATATAAATGGAATTTTTGTTGTCGACGAAGCTTATTTTGAATTTTCGAAGAAAACAGCAATTTCCCTACTGGACAAATACGATAATATTATCATAATTAGAACGTTATCGAAAGCTTTCGGGCTTGCTGGAATCCGTCTTGGATATCTTTTAACCAACGCGGAAATAGCCAGCGCGGTCCAGAAAGCAAAGTTGCCTTTTTCGGTTGGAATATTTGGGCAAATTGCAGGAGAAATACTGTTGAATAAAAACGAATATATAAAAGACGTGGTCAAAAAAATTCTGGATGAAAAAGAAAAAGTTTTCGCCGAACTAAAAGGAATTGCTACCATAGAACCCATACCTTCCTACACAAACTTCATCCTTTTTAGAACACAGAAGATACCCGGAAAAGAATTATTCGATGAAATGTATAGAAGAGGAGTACTTTTGAGATTTTTCGACACACCGAGATTGAAAAATACTTTGAGGGTAACAATCGGAAAACGAGAACAAAATAAAATATTTCTTAAAACTTTAAAAGAGGTCCTTTTTGATGCGAAAAGCTAAAATCGAAAGAAAAACAAAAGAAACAGATATTACAATCGATTTAAAAATTGAAGGCAGTGGCAAATATGATATTAAAAATCCTATTGGGTTTTTGACACACTCTTTTGAAAATTTCACCAAACACGGTCTTTTTGACATCAAAATGAAGGCTAAAGGAGATTTAGAGGTTGATCAGCACCATCTTGTTGAGGATTGCGGCATTGTTTTAGGGCAGGTCTTCAAAAAAGCACTGGGAGACAAAAAAGGTATCAATAGAGCGGGATATTTCGTTTATCCTATGGACGAAGCTCTTGCGGTTGTAGCAATTGATATCAGCGGACGACTCTACCTTCAGTTCGACGTAAAATTTAAAAGAAGATTCTGCGGAGATCTGGATACAGACCTGCTGGAAGACTTTTTTCAAGGGGTTGCTACGGGTCTTGAGGCGAATGTTGTCGTTAGGATGCCATTTGGTCGAAGTGATCACCACAAAATAGAAGCCATTTTTAAAGCTTTTGGTAAAGCTATGAAAATGGCATGCTCAAAAGACAAAAGAGCAGCCAAAAAAATACCCAGTACAAAAGGAAAAATAGGTAATGATAGCAATAATTGATTACGGAGCCGGAAATCTCCGATCGGTAAAAAAAGCTTTTAATCACTTAAAAAGAAAAAGCTTTATTGCGACTAAAGCTGAAGATTTGAAGAAAGCAGACAAAGTTGTTTTACCCGGAGTAGGGGCATTCGGATCGGCGATAGAGAAACTGAAAGAAACTCACTTTTATGACGCCATTCTGGAATGGCTTTCCAAAGGTAAGCCGTTTCTGGGTATTTGTCTCGGTATGCAGATGCTATTCGAAGAAAGCCTTGAATCCAAAGACAAGAAAGGTTTCGAGATATTTAAAGGAAAATGTCCCCGGTTTAAAAAAGGTAAAGTACCTCAAATGGGCTGGAATCAGATAAACGAAACAAAAGAGTCTCCCCTATTAAAAGGAATACCGAACGAATCTTTCTTCTACTTCCTGCATGGATACTATGTAGAAGTTGAAAATAGCGAGATTGTGACTGCAACAACGGATTATTTTATTACATATACTTCAATGGTAGAAAAAGGAAATGTATTCGGAGTCCAGTTTCATCCGGAAAAAAGCGGTGAAATGGGCTTAAAATTGTTAAATAACTGGGTGGAGACATGTTAGCAACGAGAATTATTCCCTGCCTTGATGTAGACTTTGGAAAAGTTGTAAAAGGAATAAAGTTTAAGAACCTAGATAACGTGGGAAACCCTGTTGAAATGGCAAAGGCATATAACGAACAGGGGGCTGACGAATTAACATTCCTGGATATAGGAGCATCGTACAAAAGCAGAAAAATTCTTATAGAAGTTGTAGAAAAGGTTTCCGAAGAAGTTTTTATTCCCCTAACCGTCGGCGGAGGACTGCGTTCAAGTGAAGATATTAGAAAAGCTTTAACTTCTGGAGCCGACAAAGTCTCTATCTGCACCTCAGCCATTGAAAATCCTTCACTTATAACAGAAGGCGCGGGAATCTTCGGTTCACAATGCATCGTGCTATCCATAGACGCAAAAAGGCACGATGGCTCATGGTATGTTTACACACACGGAGGCAGGAATAACTCAGGTATCGACGCAATTAAGTGGGCAAAAGAGGGTGAAAGATTAGGAGCGGGAGAAATACTTCTTAATTCCATAGATAAAGACGGAACGAAAGAAGGATACGACCTTGAACTAACCAGAAAAATATCTGAAAGTGTAAATATCCCGGTTATAGCATCAGGCGGAGCAGGAAACCCACAGCAGATGGTTGACGCAGTCAGAGTCGGAAAAGCCGATGCCGTATTACTCGCTTCACTCTTGCACTACGGCGAATACACAATAAAAGATATAAAAGAATATCTAAAAGAAAAGGAGATTTGCGTAAGATGATTATAGCGTCTATCGACCTGATGAACGGAAAAGCTGTCCAGTTAAAACAGGGTAAAGAAAAAATGCTTGAAGATAACAACCCTTTAAAACTCGCAGAAGAATTCAACAGATATGGCAAGACAGCAGTGATAGATCTTGATGCAGCGATGGGAAAAGGCGATAATCTTGATATAATCAAGAAGATATTTAAAAAAGCCGAATGTAGAGTCGGCGGAGGGGTGCGGAGCATAGAGAGTGCAAAAGAAATGATATCTCTTGGTGCGAGAAAAGTCATAATAGGCTCGAAAGCCTTTGAGAATGACAAAATAAATAAAAAATTCCTTAAAGATTTAAAAAAAGAAATAAGCAAAGAAAGAATAATAATAGCTATCGATGCTTTAAATGAAGAAATCGTCACAAAAGGCTGGAAACATCCGACAGGTATTTCTCTTTATGAAGCAGCAGAGACGCTGGAGGATTTCACCTCTGAATACTTATTTACATGTGTGGAAAGAGAAGGAACTTTAACGGGAATTAATTTGGATATCGTTAAGAAACTCTTGAAAAAAACGAAAAACAAAGTAACAGTGGCTGGAGGAGTAAGCAAAATTTCCGAGGTAAAGAAATTAGCCAAAATGGGATGTGATGTACAACTTGGCATGGCTCTTTACACAGGAAAAATATCTCTCATCGAAGGTTTTACAGAATCATTAAACTGGGAAAAAAGTAAATTAATTCCTACAATTACCCAGGATGAAACGGGTCAGGTTCTGATGCTGGCTTATTCTAATAAAGAATCTCTAAAAAAAGCTTTTGAAACCGGCAACATGTGTTATTTTTCACGCTCAAGGCAGAAACTCTGGATGAAAGGCGAAACTTCCAAAAACACTCAAAAACTATTGAAAATAAGAATAGATTGCGACCAGGATACCTTGCTTGCGACCGTCAAACAAAAAGGAGTTGCCTGTCACCTCGGTAATTATTCCTGCTTTGGTGATAGGAAATTTAGTTTAGAAGAATTGTACGATATAGTACGGGACAGAATCGAGAATCCAGTACCTGGCTCCTATACCGCGACTCTTAATGCACAAAAACTAAAAGAAAAAATTACAGAAGAAGCAGGTGAAATTATCCATGCAAAAGAAAAAAATGAAATTGTATGGGAAGCAGCAGATGTAGTGTACTTTTTGACTGTACTGCTGGCAAAAAATAAGATACAAATAAAAGATGTAATCGAAGAATTAAGGAGGCGAAGGAGATGAACATTAAAGAAGCAATAAAAAAAGCTATCAATAAAGAAGACATGAACAAAGATGACGCGTATAAAGTTGCTCTCGACATTATGAGCGGAGAAACAACAGATGCACAAATAGCTTCATTACTTACTGCTCTCCGGATGAAAGGCGAAACAGTTGACGAAATTACCGGGTTCGTTAAAGCAATGAGAGAGAAAGTAACGAAAATCAATGCCCCGGAGGAATATCTTATTGATACCTGCGGAACAGGTGGTGACGGTGCTGGTACTTTTAATATTTCAACGATTAGTGCAATTGTGGCGGCAGGAGCAGGATGTAAAGTTGCCAAGCATGGAAACCGTAGCGTTTCAAGCAATTGCGGCAGTGCCGATTTACTTAAACAACTTGGCGTAAACATCGAAAATCCGCCGGAAAAGGTCGAAAAATGTATTGAGGAAGCCGGGGTTGGATTCCTTTTCGCACCTCTTTTGCATCCGGCAATGAAATACGCAATCGGACCAAGAAGAGAAATGGCTGTAAGAACTATATTTAATATTCTTGGACCTCTCACAAATCCCGCCCACGCAAAAAGACAACTTTTAGGGGTTTATTCAAAAGAGCTGACCAGCACTATCGCCAACGTACTGGCTAACCTTGATTCTGTACATTGCATGATAGTTCACGGAGAAGACGGACTCGACGAAATCACAACAACCGGAAAAACTTTCGTCTGCGAATTAAAAGACGGGAAAGTAACCGAATATACAATTTCACCTGAAGATTTCGGAATGATTAAAAGAAACCCAGAAGACCTCAAAGGCGGAACTCCTGAAATTAATGCAAAAATAGTCTTAAATTTACTGGAAGGCGGAACTGGCGGAAAAAGAGAGATTACAATACTAAATTCAGGGGCTGCTATATATGTTGCAGGAAAAGCCGAAAGCCTCTCCGATGGAATAGAAAAAGCAAAAGAATCGATCGATTCGGGAGAAGCATTAAAAAAACTGGATATGCTGAGAGAGATAGCAAAATGAAAATAAATACAATTCTCGACAAAATAGTAAAATTCAAAAAGGTAGAGATCGAAAAAAGAAAGAAATTCACCCCTCTTAAATCTTTTATAGATAAGATACCAGAAGAGAGAAGAGACTTTAAATCGGCTTTAAAAAAGGGTAACATTTCTATTATTGCCGAAATAAAAAGACACTCTCCATCCAGAGGACTCCTGAGAGAAAATTTTGACCACAGAGATATTGCAAAAGAATATGAGAGAAATGGAGCAAGCGCAATTTCAGTTCTAACCGACTCAAAATTTTTCTGGGGAAGAAATACTTACCTAACCGATGTAAAAAAGGAAGTAAAACTACCAATATTAAGAAAAGATTTCATCATAGATGAATATCAATTATACGAGTCAGCTTACATCGGGTCTGACGCAATCCTTTTAATTGCGAAAATACTTGAATTAAGGCAGTTAGAAAAATTTATAAATCTGGCACGCCAATTAAAGATGAATTGCCTTGTAGAAATTGATTCAAAAAAAGAACTTCAAAAAGCTCTTTCGACTTCGGCCGAAATAATTGGAATTAACAATAGAAATTTGGAAACCTTCCAGACTTCCATTAACACTTCTACGGATTTAAAAAAATTCATTCCCGAAAAGTATGTAACCGTAAGTGAAAGCGGCATTAAAAATAGAATACATATAAACATTTTAGAAGAAGAAGGTTTTGATTCGGTACTTATTGGTGAAACTCTGATCAAAGAACAAAATATCGGAAATAAACTAAAGGAACTTCTTGGAAAATGAATGAGATTGAAAAACTCAGGAAAGAAGTAAGAGAGGTCGACAGGGAAATCATCAAATTGATAGCCAAAAGACTTTCCATAACAAAAAAAATAGGCGGAAATAAGAAAAAGAAAGGAATACCTTTGAAAGATTGGAAAATCGAAAAAGAAGTGATAAAGAATGCACTTGAGGTAGCTTCACAAGAAAAACTTTCTCACGAACTGATAAAAACAATTATGCAGAATATAATAACAGAATCAAAAATACAGCAGGAAATTCTACACTACTCTTCTTACAGCGGCGATAAAGAAGATATTCTTATTATCGGAGGTCTCGGGGAAATGGGTCTTTGGTTTGCTAATTTCTTTGCAAACCAGGGACATAATGTTTTTATTCACGACACTAAAGGCAAATCAGAACATTTTAAAAGCTTTGATAGTCTTGCCAGCGCAGTTAAGGAAGCTTCCTGTATTCTTCTCGCAATTCCTTTCGAAATTATGCCGGAAATTATTGAAAAAATCATACAGCTAGAATTCAAAGGAACGGTTTTCGATATTGCAAGTCTTAAAGATAACTCAAAAAAGGCTATTGAAAAAGCACTAAAGTGCGGTATTTCTTATACAAGCACACATCCTATGTTTGGACCAAAGGTCAGCACACTTTCTGACAGGATAATCTGTCTTTGTGACTGCGGCAACAAAAAAGCAACCGAAAAGGTCAAAACATTCTTTAAAGATACAAGCGCAACAATAGTAGAAATTCCTCTAGAAGAACATGACCGGATAATTTCTTATGTTTTAGCTTTATCTCATATAATAAATATAATATTCATGAAAACATTAATGGACGGAGAATATGATTATTCAGATTTAAAAGAAATAGCGAGCACAACCTTCACCTCACAGATGGGAACAACAAAAGAAGTGATAACAGAGAATTCCGACCTTTATTATGCGATACAAAAATTCAATCCTTTTAAGAATGATTTATACGACAGATTAGAACAAACAATGAAATATATAATAGGATCGGTCTTAAACGGGAAAAAAGAAGATTTTATCAAGATAATGGAAGAAGGAAAAAAATGGATAGAGAAAGCAGAGTAAAAGTAAAAATCTGCGGTATAACTAATAAAAAAGACGCAATGATGATTTCTAAGCTCGGGGCCGACGCCATCGGTTTTGTATTCGCAGTATCGAAGAGAAGAATAACTCCCGAAAAAGCAAAGACAATTATAAAAGAACTGCCTCCTTTTATCACCACAGTGGGTATATTTGTGGATGAAGAACTAAAAGAAATCAACAGAATCACTGAATTCACTTCGCTCGACGCAGTTCAATTGCACGGCAATGAGACTGAAGAATATTGTAAAAAAGTGAACAGAAAAGTTATAAAAGGAATATTTGTAACCAAAGATGATACGAAAGAAAGTCTGCTAAATAAGATGCGTAACTACCCTGTATCCGCATTTATTCTCGACCCGGGTAAAGGAAGCGGAAAAACCTTTAACTGGAAGATTGCCCGTAAAATTGATAAACCTATTATAATCGCCGGCGGACTCACGCCGGGAAATGTGAGACAGGTTATTCGAGAATTAAATCCTTATGGAGTAGACGTCTCTACGGGCGTCGAGAAAGATTATGGTATAAAGGATAAAGAAAAGGTTAAAAAATTTATCACGGAGGCGCACTCTTGTTAGTAACAGGAATAATCGGATATCCATTAAAAACCACTTTCTCTCCCCCAATGCACAACGCGGCTTTCAAAGCTCTCAATATAGATGGCAAATACGTACAGCTACCCGTAAAAGAAGAAAAACTAAAAGAAGCTGTTTACGGCATGTTAGCGCTGGGTTTCAGAGGATTCAATGTCACTATCCCGTATAAAAAGAAAGTAATGAAATATCTCGATGAAATTTCCCCCGATGCGCTCTCTGTTGATGCCGTAAATACCGTTCTGATAGAGAAAGATAAATTAACCGGTTTTAATACTGATACATACGGCTTTGAAGAATCTTTGAATAAATATAAAATTAGCCTTACGAATAAAAAGGTTATGCTAATAGGAGCAGGCGGGGTTGCTTATGCCTGTTCATATATAATCAACAAGAAAAATCCTTCGAGTTTTATAATAACAGACATAATCGAAGAAAAAGCAAAAAAATTGTCTAAAATTTATCAGGCTGATACAATCGCTTTACAGGAGGTAGAAAAGAACGCTTTGGAATCAGATATTGTTTTAAACGCGACACCCGTCGATCTTCAAGGCATGATTCTTCCTCTAATGAAGGAGGATTCGGTTTACTACGATATAAACTATAAATTTCAAGTACATGAACAAAAGGGGGTAAAAGTGGTAAATGGCAGTTTAATGCTAATTTTACAGGGTGCCCGTGCTTTTACTATATGGACGGAGAAGGATGCTCCCATCAAAGTCATGAAAAAAGCAATAGGTTTTAAAATATGATTAGACTAATAACTTCCGGAGAATCACACGGTAAAGCCCTATCCGTTATAATCGAAGGTGTACCGGCTGGACTAACTGTCGGCTCTAAATTCATCAACGATGAACTATCCCGTAGACAGAAAGGTTACGGAAGAGGCGGCAGAATGAAAATTGAAAGCGATAAAGCAGAAATACTCTCTGGTGTAAGATACGGTGAAACAATCGGCTCACCAATTTCGATTCAGATAAAAAATAAGGATTTCGAGAACTGGAAAGACGTAATGAAAATAGCTAAAGGATCTACCGATAAAGAAATTACTTCCCCGAGACCCGGTCATGCTGATTTGCCCGGCATATTAAAATACGGACGTACCGATATAAGAGATATCCTGGAAAGAGCCTCAGCAAGAGAAACTGCCTCAAGGGTAGCAGCGGGAGCCATTTTTAAACTTTTTCTGGCAGAATTCGGAGTAAACATTTACTCACATACTATTGCTATCGGAAAAATCAGTGTAAAGAAACCTGTGAAAAGTTTTGATGAAATAGAAGGCAGTCCCTTAAGATGTACCGACCTCGACGCCGAAAAGAAAATGATGAAACTTATAGACGATGCAAAGAAAAAGGGTG
>Ga0307438_1002731_pt1 | contig 10071 bp, 9 predicted proteins | sample SalMarWE160110MG_FD_202144 | JGI IMG/M metagenome (GOLD analysis project Ga0307438, IMG submission 202144) | Salt marsh sediment microbial communities from the Plum Island Ecosystem LTER, Massachusetts, United States - WE1603-110 | ecosystem: Environmental > Aquatic > Marine > Intertidal zone >...
TATCCATGAAAAAAATAGCATTAATAGCAGCCGGAGGAACAGGAATGCGTATGGATGCAAATATACCCAAACAGTTTATCCTTCTGCACAACCTTCCTGTACTCATGTATAGCATGAACACTTTTTTTTCTTACGATAACAACCTGGAAATACGTTTGGTTCTTGCCGAATCTGAGATGGAAACATGGAAAAAATTGTGTGACCAATTCAATTTTAAGATCAATCACAGGATCATTGCGGGTGGCGAAACCAGATTTCATTCGGTTCAAAACGGTTTGGCTGATATTACCGGAACTTCACTCATTGCCATCCACGACGGTGTACGACCGCTTGTCAGCAAGGAAACCATCTCAAATTGTTACACTATTGCAGAAAAGTTGGGTACTGCAGTTCCTATTATACCTCTGAATGAATCCATCCGGAAAATTGATCAGGAAGATTCATTTGCCGAACCCAGGGCACTTTATCGTACAGTGCAAACTCCCCAGGTATTCCAGTCTGAATTGCTCCTTGACGCATACAATACCGAATACCAGGAAGAATTTACAGATGATGCATCTGTTGTAGAAAAAGCAGGGTACAAGATCTATCTTGCCGAGGGAAATCAGGAAAACATTAAAATCACTTCAACCCTTGATATGATTATAGCCGAAGCTTTTTTAAAACACTCGAAAAAATAAAACTATTTTTTATAATATCTTTTTATATTTTCTTTTCTGTCGCATTGTTACAAGTGAATAAATAATTACCGAGGTCCTGACGAAATTCTGATTCAATTCACTTGCCATAGAAACAATTACAAACCCCGGAATGAGTATTATTCTTCCGAAGCCTCTTCAAGAATCCCTCCCGGTCTAACATCCTGTATGATCTGTACAGGATCGCATGCATAACTTACATAACTATTACTTCCAACAGCCACATCCAGTTTTTCCGTAGCACAAACTTTCGCCATTCCGCTTAAAGAAGCTTCAACGCTGACAAACTCACCTTCCAGTTTGTGACCTGAAAACGAAGCCGATACTGAAACATGAATTTTCTGTCTTTCTGCATACCCTTCTGCATAAAAGGTTGATCCTCCTCCGGCAATTACTTCCAGGTATTTAATGTCCAAATCAATATAGGCCTTTCCTCCGCTTTGTAATTTCACCCTGAGACTATCGGTTATGAGTAATCCTTTTGTTGATACCTCAGCTTTGCCCATAATTTCCATCGATGAGATTGTGGGACAAGTGAGTGTTGCCATAACTTTGCCACTGCATCCGAAGCCGTTTAAAAGCTTCAGGGTCAAAACACCATTTTCAATTTCTCTGACAAGACATTTCGATTCCAGATCCTGTGTCTTTATTGTCAGTGTATATTCCGGAGCTTTCTCAATTTGAAGCAGAATACCACTGGAAACAATAATTTTATGTATGGGTTCAATTTCTGTTTTTTCCTGTCCTTTCAGTTGACAGGAAAAAATTATAAGAACTATGGATAAATAGAAAGCTGGGTACTTCATAAGAATTGTTTTTAATAAAACAGGAATCAAAGGTAAATAATTGTGAAAACAAGGATAAAAATTCTGCATTCTTTTCCCGAGATCAATTTCACCATTCAAATTCCTGCAAATACGCCAAATGAACTACCTCGCAGCAGAGCTGACGAGGTATCAAATATAAATTTTTTTATTATCGATGCAAGCATTGCAGTATTATACTCATTTATCCCGATACGCTAGGCTATCGGGATTCGTTCGACAACCAAATTTCAATGCGCTTCACTTTTGAAATTTGAGCCTCACGAATAAATCATAGAGTTTACCTAAATGCAACCCGATCTCGTAATGAATAGAAAAACAACCCGGATGATTCTGGATATTATTTATATGGTTGTCAGATCTCCCTCATATGAAAAGGAACGGACAAAAGCGATTCGAGCACTTCTCCGGCTTCCTGAATGATCTCATCATCTTCTTCGTAGTACCAGTTTACTTCCAGAATCCCTCCTTTATCTGCCAGTGATTGAAGGAATGCAAGCATATGATAAATCAATTTTGAAGATCCTGTGTTGATGTATTCAAGATAAAAATCAAGGATAATTGTTTTATGAAAAGCATGGTAACAAGATTCCAGGGTCCGCTGTAACTCCTCATAAAAATCGCACGGATCAGTCATTCTCGAACGTCCGGATATTTCAACTTTCTTTAATTTTTCCTTGATAATAACATTCGGGGTGTCCTGAATAACTTCTTTCATTTTATTTCCAGAGACAAACCATCCCATAACACATACAATTTAATTGTTCTTCATCCCCTCTGCCACGGATTGTTAGTAGTCTCTTTGCTCTGATACCAGATTGACTTTATAATCTGACTGACTTTGAAGAATTCGTCCTCCTGCAATTACCCTTCTGTTGTTGCTTATCAAATACCAGTTAATCTCAAAATCAGTTGTTGGTATCAGATTTGCTAATTTCTTCAGTATTAAAAGAATCCACTTTGCCGAACTGTCATTAATCTGTTTTAATCTGATATTAATGACCTCCGTTTTACGACCTCCCATATTGAACGCCAGTATCCATTTCAGCACATTACTATAGAACCAGTTGGTCTCCTTTAAAGTGGAATTCCCTGAAATTTCTACTACTTTTCGCGATTCATCAATCAACACGCTTGGAGATTTCTCTCCACCCTCAATTGAGAAAGTCTTCATGCAAAATTCTGTTCCTGTTAATAAAATTACGCTTTATCTCTTGAAAACTCAAATGTAAGAAAGTGATTTGGATTAGTTTAGAAAGGTGAGATAGCTCATTTTTTCTTTCAGGAGAAAGATCAATCAATTCACCGATGAAAGAGAATCGTTGGCCGATTTTTTCTACTGCTCTTTTTATTTCTCTTCTATATTTGCTATGAGTTAAAGGAAGGTTTATCATTCAATTAACACGCATTATTTATTACTATTTTTTTAATATTTCTCTGTAAACCGGGGAAACTTTTTGAGCTACTTTTGTGTTTCATTTTTTATGACCGTTGCCTTGACTGAAATACTTGACAAAATATCAGAATTATTTCTGAGCTACGGAATACGAAGTATGACGATGGACAATATTTCTTCTGAGCTGGGGATATCCAAAAAGAGCCTGTATCAGCATGTAAAGAATAAAGAAGATCTGATCCGTCAGGTAATACATTATGAATACCGGAAGAGATCTTTTGAGGTAAAAAAAATAATAAAAGAAGAACACAATGCAATTGAGCAACTATTTGAAATTCATAAACTAATTATCAGCTTCATTAAAAAATACAGCAGTGCAATTGAATATGACCTGAAAAAATACAATTATGAGTTAAACTATAAATAAACCAAAAACCATGGAAATAAAACGATTGATATGTTACTCACTCTTTGTGTTGGTTCTACCGATCAATACATCAGCACAAACCGATTCAACAATGAAATTTTCTCTGGCAGAAGCACAAAGTTATGCCATTGAACACTTTTTTATAAGTAAAAATGCAGCATTGGATATCGAATATGCCCGCAAGCGAATATGGGAAACAACAGCTATGGGGCTACCTCAGGTTACTGGTGGTGTGGATTACCTTTATACCCCGGAAGTACCTGAAGCTTCATTTGGAGGAGCATATGATATTTACAGTACAGTTCCTTCCGGTGATTTTGTTACGGGGGCCGATTTACAGAATCCCGATAGAGTTAGTTTAGCATATACAGAATTTGATCCGATAAAACTTGGCGTGGAACAAAATGTCTCATACAATATTATGCTAAACCAATTATTATTTAGCGGTGAATATATCGTTGGTTTAAAAGCAGCAAAAACTTATCAGCAACTTTCTGTTGTAAGTTTTGAAAAACAACGTATTGAAATAAAAGAAATGGTCGCCGGAACCTATTACTCATTACTTATTCTTCAAAAAAACCAGGAGTTGCTTAGGGGAACAGTCGAAAATTTAACAAAAATCTACAGCGATACAAAAAAAACAAGTGACCTGGGCCTGATAGAAGAAACCGAAGCTGATCAAATAGCAATTAATGTGAAACGCACTGAAAGCTCATTGAATTCTGTTTCGCGCCAAATTGAATTTATGTCCAGAATGCTAAAATATCAGTTGGGTTTAAATGTTGAATCAAAAATTGTATTGACTGATGAATTAGATAAATTAATTGATGTAAACTTGATAGATATAGCAAATCTGATCAGTTTCAGCCTGGAAAACCATATTGACTACCGATTACTCGATACCCAGGAAAAATTAAATACCCTTCTGGTAAAACGTGAAGAATCAAAATATCTGCCAACACTTTCAGCATTTTATAAGTACGAAGACAAATTTGAAAAAGCTGCCCTCGATTTTACTATGAGGCATATGATTGGTGTTAATCTGAGTGTACCCATATTCCAGAGTGGTATGAAAAGTGCTTCCTTAAGCATGGCTAAAATTGAATTAGAGAAATCTCAAAACATGAAGGATCAGGAATCTCAACGATTATTTATGGAAGCTGAACAAGCCAGATTAGACTATCTTACAGCATTTGAAAATTATAAGAATGAACTTGAAAATTTTAATTTATCAAGAAGAATACTGGATAATATATTTCAAAAATACAGCTATGGTACCATATCAAGCATGGACCTAACCCTAGCTAATAACCAATATCTCGAAGCTCAGTTATCATTATCAGCAGCAACACTTAATTTATTAAATACAAAAATTAAACTTGACAAAGCTTATAGTCAACTTTAAACCATGAAAACAAATTTTAATAAACAAACAGGCATGAAAACAGTAGCAAAACTTTTAGCCGTTTTACTTTTAGTAAGTTGCGGCATGTCAAAAGACCAGATGATCAAAAAGCAGATTGAAGCAAAGAAATCCAAGATCTTAAAACTGCAGGAGGAGATTGTAAGTCTTGAAAATCAACTGAGTGATACAAATGATATTCCCTCGGCAATTGTTGTTGAATTGAAACAGATGAAGCCTGAAGAATTCAAACATTTTATTACAGTGTTTGGCAATGTTGAGGCCAGCCAGTATGCAAAAGTCAGCCCCGAGATGAATGGCCAGATCAGGAAAATTCATGTAGAAGAAGGACAGCATGTAAGCAGAGGTGAATTGCTTGTTTCCCTTGTAAACGATGTTACACAAAGTTCAATAAGTGAAGCCCGGGCAAGTCTTGAACTGGCAACTACTATATTCGAAAAGCAAAAAGCATTGTGGGATCAGGGCATTGGATCGGAAATACAGTATCTGCAGGCAAAAACACAAAAACAGACAGCTGAAGAAAGACTGAATATACTTGAAGCACAATTGAGAATGTCGCAGGTAAGAGCTCCTTTCAACGGTATGGTAGACAAGATCTATCTGAAAGAAGGAGATATTGCCGGACCAATGGCACCACTTGTGGAATTCGTAAACCTATCAAATCTTACCATCAAAGCTGATGTTTCAGAAAAATATGTTGAAGATATTAAAGCGGGAGAAAAAGTTGAAATTACTTTTTCTTCATTGCCTGATGTAAAACGTATAGCAACAATAAAACGGACAACAAAAGTCATTAATCCCACAAACCGTACCTTTCAGATTGAATTGAATCTTGAAAATCCCGGAGGAAAGATCCGTCCGAACATGATTGCTTCCATTCGGGTCAACGATTTTGGTTCCGATAATGCTTTCGTCGTGCCATCAATAATTATCAAACGTGATATTACAGGCGATTATTTATACGTTACATCACCGACTGATAAAAATTTGCTGATTGCAAAAAAGAGATACCTGACAAGAGGAATTTCATACGAAGGAAGTACTATGGTGACAAAAGGACTCAGCGAGGGTGATAAAGTTATCGTTGCAGGCTATAATCTTGTAAGTTCAGGCACATACGTTACTATGAATTAATTTGTATTGGCCTTGCAGGCTGAAAAAATATGACTTATGGATATTAAAGAAATGAACAATAAGGTGGTACGGGAATTTAAACTGACCTCCCTCGCACTAAAGAATAAGAATACGATTTACTTACTTACTGTACTTATATTAGTATTTGGATTCTATTCGTACAGAACTTTACCAAAAGAACTGATCCCTGAAATTATCTGGCCCGAAATCATGGTTCAAACCCAATATTTTGGGAACTCACCGGAAGATATTGAAAGTATCATAACACGACCAATTGAAAAGGAAATTGACGGTGTCAAAGGATTGAAAGAAATTTCATCGATCTCTGCCCAGGATGTTTCTATGATATTTGCCGAATTCAACACCGATGTGGATCTTGAAGATGCCCTGCAGCGGGTAAAGGATCGCGTCGACAGGGCAAAAAGTGAATTGCCTTCCGGCGATGATGTAATCGGCCCCATAGTGTTTGATGTCGATTTTACCGAATTCCCGATCATCAATATAAATCTTTCAGGAGATTACAGTCTTGCTGAATTGAAAAACTACGCCGAACATCTGCAGGACGAACTGGAAAATATTTCAGAAGTTTCAAAAGTCCAGATAGAAGGGATTAACGATCGTGAGGTAAAAGTAAATGTCGACCTCATGAAGATGGTAGCATTGAATGTCACTTTCTTCGACATCTCAATGGCACTGAACAGCGAAAACATTATTGTATCGGGAGGAGAAATGCTGATAAACGGTATGCGAAGGGGATTACGTGTCGTAGGGGAAATTGATCATCCGCAGGAACTCGAGGAAATTATTATTAAGAAAGAGGGAGACAAAACGGTGTATCTCAGAGATGTTGCCGATGTTGTATATGGCTTTGCAGAACCGTCAAGCTATGCCCGCCTCGACAGGCAACCGGTTGTTTCTGTTCAGGTAGTTAAAAAGGGTGGTGAGAACCTGCTTTCAGCAACTGAAAAAATATTTAATACCCTTGATAAGGCCAAAGAAGATAAACTGATTCCCGAAGGACTGAGAATTTCAATCACAAACGATCAGTCAGAAGAAGTGAAGAGTCAGCTGGATAATCTTGAAAACAGCATGATCCTGGGTATTATCCTGGTAGTTCTTGTTTTGTATTATTTTTTGGGAACAAGGAATGCACTTTTTGTTGGTCTGGCCATACCTATGTCCCTGTTTCTCTCTTTTGTTGTTATTGGCATTATTGACTACCGAATTAACATGATGGTACTTTTCTCACTGATACTGGCTCTTGGAATGCTGGTGGATAATGCTATTGTTGTAGTTGAGAATATTTATCGGTTTGTGGATCACGGATACAAACCATGGGAAGCTGCCAGGCTGGCCGTAGGCGAAATTGCTGTTCCCATTATTGCTTCGACACTCACAACGCTTGCCGCTTTCTTTCCCCTGGCCTTGTGGAGTGGAGTCGTAGGAGAGTTTATGAAAATATTGCCCATAACATTGATTATCGTTCTATCGGCATCATTGTTTGTTGCCCTGGTTATTACCCCGGTAATTTCAGCAACATTTATAAAAGCTGAAAACCCGGGAGCTATGAAAACAGAGAATAAGAAAAAAGGATTTATTGTTGCTTTCTCCATGATTGGAATTGGTCTCCTGATGCTCATTCCGGGATGGAGAGTCTTTCCGAATCTTTTAATAATTTTCGGGATAATTGGTGTTCTGAACCTTGCTATATTTCAAAAGCAGCAGATACGTTTTCAGAATGTTTTCCTCTCCTGGCTGGAAGTGTTTTATGTAAGAGTGATCCGATTCGCCCTAAGGGGAAAGCATCCTCTTTGGTTTTTCCTTGGTGCATTTGGATTGTTGTTTTTTGCTATTATCCTTATGGCAGTAAGGCAACCTGAAATATTGTTCTTTCCTGATAACGATCCGAATTATATCAATGTAATCTGTGAATTACCCATCGGAACCGATATAAAATCGACGGATCAATTTGTTACCGGGCTGGAAAAAGATATAACAGAATTCCTTGAACCCGACTCCGGTATTATTGAATCAATCCTTACAACAGTAGGGAAAGGAGACCCTGAAGACTATACCAGTGGACCGCAACCTCAGAAAGCGCTTATTACGATAAGTTTCGTTGATTTTCTGAAACGGGGAAGGAAAAATACTTCGGTGATCATGCGCAATCTTACAGACAGAGTAGTTGGAAAATATCCCGGAGTAGAAATTGAAGTCGCAAAAGAAAATATGGGCCCGCCTACGGGAAAAGCAATTAACCTTGAAATTATCGGGCAGAATTTCAACGAACTTGTATTTTTAACCGATTCCATTCAAACCATGATTAAAAACGCCGGTATTGAAGGAATTGAAGGACTTAAAATGAACATTAGCACGGATAAACCCGAGCTGATAGTAAAAATTGATCGTGACAAAGCCCGGCGTTTAGGAGTATCAACAATGCAGATCGCTAACGACCTGAGAACTTCGATTTACGGATTGAACGCTACCGACTATAAAGTGGGTGAAGACGAGTATCCGATAATGATCAGGCTAAAGGATGAATACCGTTATAGTTTGTCGGCCCTGGAAAATATGACGATCGATTATACCGATAACGGAATTACGAGCCATATTCCATTGTCGGCTATTGCAGATTTTGAATATTCCAGCACGTTCAGTTCCATTCGCCGAAAAGATCTCGACAGGGTGATCACGCTTTATTCAAACGTGGTTGAAGGATACAACGCAACCAAAGTGAATAGTGAAATTAAAAAATTGATGGCAGGATTTGATATGCCTCCCGGATACAAATATGAATTTACCGGTGAACAGGAAGAACAGGACGAATCCTTTGATTTCCTGATGACAGCATTGATCATTGCTGTTTCGCTTATCTTCCTAATCCTGGTAACCCAATTCAATTCAGTTATACGTACACTTATTATATTGATAACCGTATTGTTCAGTACCATCGGTGTGTTTGGTGGTCTGGCCACTTTCAAAATGCCATTTGTGATCATTATGACTGGCGTTGGTATTATAGCTCTCGCTGGTATCGTTGTAAACAATGCAATTGTTCTGATCGATTACACGGAATTGTTACGTGCCCGTAAAAGAAAAGAGCTGGGACTGGAAGAAGATGCAATACTGCCAATGGATGCAGCTACCGAGTGCCTTGTGCAGGCAGGTAAAACCCGTTTGCGCCCGGTATTGCTGACAGCCATAACCACCTTACTGGGATTGATACCAATGGCAATCGGGATGAATTTCGATTTCGCCGGATTTTTTCACTCCTGGGATCCCAATTTTTATATTGGAGGTGATCAGTCAAAATTCTGGGGCCCGCTGGCATGGACGATCATTTTTGGTCTTACATTCTCAACTTTCCTTACGCTGGTCATTGTGCCGGTTATGTTCCGATTAACTTCAGTTGCTCAAATGAGATGGATTAAATTCCTGAATTTCTGGAACGATAAGAATGGAAATGGCAATGGAAAAAGAACAATATAAAGAAAATCCCGGTGCTGCAGATTGACTTAAAGGTATATCTATGGAGTCATACCAAAAGTTATCTGCAATCTTCCGAGCCCCTGGCTATTTAGTAGTCAGGGGTTGTTTGCTAAGACAAAATCCTCTGCACAAGCAGTTGGTGTTAGGTTATTGGGTTGTTGGTAATTCGTGATTCGTAATTCGTGACTTGTAGTTGGTTATTTTGCATTCAGTAAATCGGGAAAAGTAAACTCCCGGTTAAAAAATACACACCCCCTCAATCCCCCTTCCTCGCCGTCGCATAGCCGCTATGGCGAAGCACGGTCAAGAGGGGGAAAGTGAAATAACAGGAATAAAAAGCCCTGAAAGGGCGAAACCTGCCTGCCGGCAGTCAGGTTATAATAGCCCGGGGCCAGCCTGCCGGACTGACAGGCAACGCCCCGGGTATAGATGCAATAGAGTAATTGCGTTTCATCTGCCTGCATAATTCGGTGCTTAAACAATCCATGAAACGCAAGACGCAAACTTAATTCTGTACGCAGTACAATGCCACCCGAGCAGTGAAAAATATCCGGCAGAAATACAACAAAACCAATTCCGTAATTTGCTGTTCTCATTACAATTCCTGATCTTTAATTCTATGGAACTCAAACTGAATAAGAAAAACTTCATAATATGCGGTGCCACCAGTGGCTTCG
>Ga0307438_1002732_pt1 | contig 10066 bp, 8 predicted proteins | sample SalMarWE160110MG_FD_202144 | JGI IMG/M metagenome (GOLD analysis project Ga0307438, IMG submission 202144) | Salt marsh sediment microbial communities from the Plum Island Ecosystem LTER, Massachusetts, United States - WE1603-110 | ecosystem: Environmental > Aquatic > Marine > Intertidal zone >...
CTCGGGGCCAGAAAGCTGTCACGTTGCAAGGAGGGTATGGCGCACTTTTTGCCGTCCAGGTACAAATTTTATTGAGCATTACGAGTGTCGCGGTACAAGGCTGATCGGAGCCACGAATTTATCCCCGGTTACAAATTTAGAGGCGTGCACTGGCGCAGTGTCGCGGTACAAATTGTCTCGGAGCTAGAAATTTATCATGGTACAGGAATTTAATTGTGGGCAGATGCGCGTGTCCGGGTGCAGCAACCATTACAAATTTGTCTTGAGTGCAGGAGCAAAAGCAAAAAGTGTGACAAACAACTTACCCATATTGTCCGTGTTAGCTTGCGTTATATTTCTTTTAGCCATTGGTTAAGTTGAAAATAATCTACAAGACTTAGTTGATGTTTCATTTTTAAAGAATATTCTAAGGCATCTTTTGAGAAATAGGATGAAGTGATCAATATGCCTGCAGTAACTCTATCTGCAGCAATTGTTCCTGCTAATTCGCGTACCAAATTGACTCCGACTGGATTTTCTTTCGAGTATTTCTTACATTCAACATAATAAATGAAATTCCCAATGTCTTTACTATTTGCTACAATTAAATCTTTCCCACCATCTCTAGTTGCTTTTGTTAGCTGAATAGAATATCCAAGCTTTAGCAATAATTCTCCGACGAATTCTTCAAATTGTCTTGAAGAAATTGAGTACATATATTCTGGTTTACTTCTGATTTTTTCAAATATACCATGGTTAACAATAGTTAAGTCTTTGACAATTTGGTTAAATTCCGGATCTTTTTCTGTTATTATAGCACCTGATTGTCTAAATAATCCACTATGATAGAATTTCTCTGGAAATAGACTAATTATTTCTTTAACTGATAGTTTTGAAGTTTGAAGATAATATATAAGAGTTCTTAGAAAGACTGGATTCCCTTGTGTCAATTCTAGAATTAGCATTTTATCAGACTCTGTGATTCGTCTGGTTTGAATCATATTAAGTAATGTAACTGCTTCTTTTACACTGAGATAATTTAACCTAATTTTTAGTATTTCACTATGTGTGAACCTTATATTATCTCTTTGTCCAACAATAATAATTTGAAGATCATTATACTTTTTAAGTATTTTTGAAACCAAGGAATCAATATTTCCTCTATATGCATCTGCTTCTTCTAGAACTAGCAATTTTACATCCAAATCGAAAATAATCTCCTTTATTATTACCTGATGTAGATACAATACTTAGACTTTATCTTTGAAATAATCTTTGTTCTTTGTAAGAAAGACATGCCAAAGAGAGGTTTTGCCAGTACCGACATTTCCTGATATATGAACAATTTTTCTTTTATTAGATGATTTTCAAGTTGGGCGAGCTCGTATTCTCTCCCGATAAACCCTTCTAATTGATTTTCTGGAATAGATGGGTAAAAAATGTGTTGTTCTTTAATCATTTATAAAAGTATTTAGGGGTGAATCTAAGTTTTAGTAACAGTCTAGGAATAAAATAGAACAATTTTAGTTTGATTCTTTAATATTTGCTAACGAAAGAATTAATAATCAGGAAGATATTATTTTCTCTTTTGTATAGGAATTTGTCAAGATTTTGTCAATTCTACAGTGTTTGTTTACGAATCTAACAGATAAATTTGCACTGAGAAGCTTGATCAAATGTCAAAATATCTGGATGGTTGCCTGGCGTATTTAACTGAAAGGCAGATCAGTAGTGTGAATGCAAGCTAACGGCCCGGCAATAAAATTAGTAGATGTTACCTGGCGAAGCACCGGCCACTGAGCATCAACTTTAGCCACAAAGAAGTCCCGGTGCAAGACAGGTACGGTGCAGTTTTTGCCGTCCGGGTACAGATTGCCGGGCGTATACGAGTGTCGCGGTACAAGCTTATAAAGTATTTGAAATTGAGTCATGATGCAGAGACTTTAAAAAGGGCACTGGAGCAGTGTCGCGATACAAACGTACATTGAAACCAGAATTGAGTCAGGGTGCACAAGTATTATTGTGAGTAGCTGCGGGTATCCGGGTTTATATTGTTTTACTTATCTGTCAAGAAAGCAGGAACAGTTTGCAAAAACTGTGACGAACCTATTAATTTTATTGACCGTGTTAGGCATCGGCATTATTTTAGATCAATATCATCAATTGGACTACTAATTTTACCAATCTGAATATCTGTCACATGCGTATAAATTTCTGTTGTCTTGATATTTTTGTGACCAAGAATCTTTTGAACATATTTTAGATTTGTACCTTGCTCAATTAGATGTGTTGCAAAGCTGTGTCGAAGAGTATGGACGGTCACATCCTTATTTATTCTTGCTTTTTGGCATGACCTTTTAAAAATGGCCTGAATACTTTCCGTAGAATATTGTCCTCCTTTTTGTCCTTCAAATAACCAATCTTTAGGTTTGTAGTTTTTCCAATATTCTCTCAAGAGCTCAAGGATTTTTATTGAAAGGGGTACAAGACGATCTTTTCTACCCTTGCCTTCTCGGATCCAAACAATCATGTTTTTTGAATCAATATCCTTTATCTTAAGATTTACAACTTCTCCAATTCTCAAACCACAAGAGTAAATCAGAGCGATTATTGACTTATGTTTTAGATTATCAATATTATCAATTATTGATTTTACTTCCTCTTTAGATAAAAACGTTGGTAGCCTCTTTGAACCTTGAGGTATTATTAAAAGGAGATCATCCAATTCTCTCCCTAAAATTTCTTCGAAATATAACTTTATTCCACTGATGACAATTTTTTGATAAGAGGTTGAAGCTTTTCTTTTTTCAACAAGTAATTCCATATAGTCCCTCAGATCATCTTCTGTAAGATATTGTGGATTTTTATAAGAAAAATGTTCAAATAAGCCTTTTATAGCAGAATAATATGCTCGGATTGTTCTATCACTATAACGTTTCTGTTTTAAATAGTATGCAACATGGTTAAGTTCCTGCTTCATTTTTTCCCCTTAATATAGAAATTTTATCTTTTAGGTTGGCTGGTGCCTAACGGCCCGGCAATAAAGGGAGGTTGTGTTACCCGACGACAGCACCGGGCAGGGTCCTGGTACCCCGCGGTTGCGGGGCCGGAAAACTGTCACGGTGCAAGGAGGGTATGGCGTGCTTTTTGCTATCCGGGTACAAGTTTTATTGCGTGCAGGCGCGGTCGCGGTACAAGTTTGATAAACGGACTGGGTATAGTCCCGGTAGATAAAGCTCAGAAAATGCAATGGCGCAGTGTCGCGATGCACTTTGTCTCGAAGGCAGAAATTAGTCAAGGTGAAGAATTTTGATTGTGTGCAGCTGCGGGAATCCGGGTATAGAAGCTATTTGGAATTTCAATGGCCAGCCGACTGTCATGATGATAAAAGATCAAAAGAAAAAAGAGAGTTCGGGCCCATACTCAACTTGTGTTTTTGGCTCGGCTGGCGTTCACGTCACCATGCAAAAAGCATGACAAACAACTTACCTTTATTGTCCGTGTTATATGTAGGGTAATTTTAAAACAGTCAGGATATGTAAGAACTTTGTCGTTCAGTTTTTAATCACATACCGGCAGGGACGGACTGTAAACCTCTTCCCGCATACTTTGAACTTAACACTGATTTGGATGTAAGGTTAGCGGGATGTGGTTTACAGTGAAGGGTCGTATCTGGAAAAATCTGTCTTATTTTTTTTGAAAAAGGAAAATAGAATAATCCTCTCTGTCTTTATCAAATCAGAATAATAGGTCGTTGCTATTTGATAGCCACATTTACTACATTTTACGCTGATTGCTACTTGCTGTCTGGCTCATCAAGGAATAGCAGGGCTATTGAGGTTAATGGAACACTGGAATCATAAATAGGAACATGGTCGCCGCCAGGAATAATCCATAACGTGGCATCCGGTATAGAATGGTAGATGCTTACAGGAATTTCAACGGAAAAAAGGGGTCGCGATCATTGTGCACAACTAGCTTACGAACTGTAATGGTTGATAAACTTTGTGCAGTGAAATTCATATCGTCGTAGTAATGCGTGTGCCTCTCTTTTATTAAATGTTTGCCAACTGTCCTTATATAAGGTGTCTTGCCGTCTTTCCAATAAACCAGCATTAAACTCTCGTTAAGAGTACTAAAAAAACAAATCACACAAAACTATTAATGAACGAGGCGGTATACACTTAATATGATTTTGTGCAGCGTAATTCATTATTCCATTGCTGCAATGATGAAATCTTCTAATATCTTAAATTGGTCTGTACCAGAATTGTAATTGCCGCCAGTAAAAACAATAATAGCTTCAAAAGATGGTATCAAAATAATTTTTTGTCCACCCCAACCCAATGCCCAATAGATGGATGTTGTTTTATCTTTAGTTTTGAGTTTTTTGGTCCACCAAGAATAGCCGTATCCAACTTTACCAGAATCTTCACCGGGAATTTTTATGGATACATTTCCTAAATATGCTTTAGTGGATTTTTCAACCCAGTCTTTAGAAAGTAGTTTTTGTTGATTCCATTTACCATTATTGAGATATACAATACCAAATTTCAGCATATCTCTTGGTTTCATCTTTACACCTCCCGCAGCTTCAATTACCCCATTATTAAACTTCTCTGACCATTGTACGGAGTCAATTTTCATAGGGTTGAATAAATATGTTTTAGAAAATTCATCAATGTTAAGGTTAGTAGCATTTTTTAGAATTTCACCCAAAAGAATTTGATTACCTCCATAGTAGGAAAAATGTGTCCCTGGTTCATATTCAAGAGAGCCTTCTAAAATAAATGAGACAGGGTCTTTATCTGAATACCAAATTCCTATTATAGGATTTTCTTTATTGCTATATGATACTCCCCATTCTGTCCACCCTAAACCGCTTGTCATTGTCAGTAAATGCTCAATGGTTATTTTATCTTTACCATTCGCTTTTAGGTGTTGATGATTAGGCAAATAATCAAATATAGATTGATGAACCGATTTTATTAATCCTTTGTCAATAGCTATTCCAATACAAGCAGATGTTACACTTTTAGTAACAGACATAACACTATGTAATCTATTCTTGTTCCAGGAAATATATTCTCCATAGTGTCCGGGAGCTTCCCAAAAATATTCATTTCCGGGAAAATACTCTTCAAGTACGAGTATGTTATTTTTATACACTAAAATAGCGTGAGTTTGCCCTATGGCTCCACCCTGGATTCTTTTAATTGCCTGGATGAGAATAGTCGAATCTATGTTTACTTCGGATAGACTACCAACTTTAATACCATCTTCAAGTTGATTTGGGATTTTGTAAGTATAGGGTATCTCATCGTAGTTTTTACAACTTTCTAATAGGAATACGATAACTATGTTAACTATCAAAGACGATACGTTCATTGTTTTAATCATGCTTTAAATTATTCATCATGCTGCACAACGATTGTGTAAACGCCATAGTGGCGTTTATTTCTGATTTGTGCGTAGCGTCATTTTCATTATTTTCGATCATGTAGTAAATATAGAAAAATTGTAATACTTAAGAAATTTAATCAAAGGTCTAATGGGTTAAGCGGACTATTATATGGTTGAAACCATTTGTGTCTACGAGGGTATATATCTCATTGGTCTTGTTGTCTCTGTGCCCAGAATAGTATTCTCGCCGGTGAAGTCTGATAGGCAAAAAAGCATGTGTTTGGCAGGGAAGGGACGGTTGTAGGGACGGACTGACAAACTCTTGCTTGCGCGTTGGAGTCCTGGTATATAGATGAAAATTCTTGTTTTTGAGGTTATATGTAGGGTGATTGTCATGATAGTCTATTTGTCAGGGGTCTAAAACCTTACATATAACGGCCCGGCAATAAAATTAGTAGGTGTTGCTGAGCGAATGGAGGCTGTGAGCAGAAAATTTTCTTCGGGGTAGAGTCTTGGCACACAGTATTAATGAGCGAAGCATGGCGCATTTTTTGCCGTCCGGGTACAAATTTTATTTAGCATTACGAGTGTCGCGTTACAAGGTTTATGACGAGCAGGTAACAAGTCAAGGTATACAAAGTTTTATAGAAAGCAGGAGCGCGGTCCGGATTTGTCTTGTTTTGCTAAGCTGTCTAAGTAGCAGAAAATCAATGCAAAAAATGTGACAAACCTATTAATTTTATTGTCCGTGTTAGTTGACGTTTTAGTATTTTTTAAGTTTTTCAATCTCGCTCAAATATAAATTTTCATCACCCTGTTGATAACCAACATGCTTATAAATAACTTTGCCTTGTTTACTAATAATCCATGTAGTAGGTTCAGCTTTAATTATTTCATATGCATTCATTTGATTTAAAACTGCCAATGTTGGATTTTTATAATTTAGATCTTTTAATAATTGATATGCTTGTTCTATTCTACGTGGTTGATTCAATATGAAAATCATCCTTGTACTTACATTTTTGAATAATTTATTAATATTCGTTAACTCTTGCCTACATGAACCACATGTTGGACTAAAGAATGTTACTATGAATATCTCACCGATAAAATCATGCAAACTTGTTTTTACTGTATCTGAAATAATAATAGATAAGTTAGGTGCCATTTCTGCATTTTCATATCTAATTTTCTCAAGATATTTATCTAAGCTGATATTTGAATCAATCTGCTCTTTAACAATGTGATTAATAGCTACTATTATAGCTGGATCAGTGTTTTCAATATTAGAATCTTCTAAAAGGGCTTTTGAAATATTATCCCATCCGATCTGTTTATTCCCAATCTCGTAGTTTATTATTCCAAATCTGATCCAATCTACTGGACTTAGTTGGAAAGAAAGTTTCTTATATTCTATCGCTTTTTGAATATAGTATTCTGCTTCATTTAGATCCCTCTTTTTATATTTTATCCAGGAATATTGGCTATATAAGTGACCATATTCCATATTTAATTGTTGCTCTAGTCCTGTCATAGTTAAATTACTATGCACTTTTTGCAGATTTTTAATAGAATTTATTTTTATCCCTTTTTTAGTAAGTAATTCAGCAAGATCAAGTTTTTCAGTTTTAATAAAACTATCAGCTATATTTAAGTAGATATGTGGATTATGTATGATCTGAATAAATATTAATCCAATAATTAAAGTAATTCCAATTATCGATCCGATTAGAATACCAAATATTTTTATCATTTTTTTCAATGTCTTTACCTTAGATCTTGACTAATGGTTATATAAATGTAACAAATGTTACAATTTTTCCTCAGTTTTTGAATCTTTATTTGACCTTCATCTTTCAAATTTAACTGTTAATCTCGGTGGTGGAGAATGGCAACTAACGGCCCGCCGGTAAAATTTAGTAAGCGTTGCTGAGTGAATGAAGGTTGTGACCAGAAGAGCTTCTTTGAGACAGAATCATGAAACACAACCGTAAAGAACGAAGCACGGCGTGGTTTTTGCCATCCAGGAACAAATTACCTGGCGTATACGAGTGTCGCGGTACAAACGAACAAAGTGATTGGTATTTTGTCACGATGCAGAGTCTTTAAAAATTGGCACTGGCGCAGTGTCGCGTTACAAGCTTTGGACGAAGCCAAAAAACTGTCATATTACGTAAAGCTTACTGGAGAGCACTGGTGCGGAGTCCGGGTGTTACATCTATAAGAAATCTGTCAAGAAAGCAAGAGTAAAAGCAAAAACCATGACGAGCTTATTAATTTTGACCGGCGTTGTTAGTGGTTCGTGGTGTTAAGATTTGAGTAGTATCTGTCTCTATGGCAGGATCGAAAGAAACGAAGGCAGAGATTTGTCCTGATTACATTTTTAGAAACGGTTTGAATCTATCCTTACCACTTATATGTTCCATTATAACTAATAGATTATCTGTTTAATACTGAGTTTCCATGACCACTAACGGCCTGGCAATATGGGGCGTTTGTGTTGGCCGACGCAAGTGCCGGGCAGTGTCCTTTTACTTTAGCCAGTAAGTTGTCACGGCACAAGGAGGCCATGGCGCGGTTTTTGGCGTCATGGCACAAATTACCTGGCGTATACGCGTGTCGCAGTACAATGTTGCTAAGTAAGCAGAAGTAAGTCACCTTACAGAAGCTTTATAAATGGGCACTGGTGCAGTGTCGCGTTACAAACTGGCAACGGAGCCAGGAATTAGTCATGGTACAGAACCTTTATTGAGGGCACTGGTGCGGTGTCCGGGTGGTGCGATATAAGAGTCATGTTATAAGAAAGCAGGATGTTCAAAAACCGTGACAAACAAATGACCTATATTGTCCGTGTTAGCCTTAGTGATTTATTTTAATCCCCTCTTAAAGATGTCTGTCTGAATCTTTTAGCAGAGTGATGTACAGTTAAAATGTGGATAGTCAAGCTACTTGTAATTTTATAGATGATCCTAAAATTGCCAAGGATAATCTCTCTTATTTTATCATTTTTCCCCATTTCGGGAACCATTCTACCTATTCTAGGATTAGTCTCGAGGTGTTTTGTTACGTCAATAATTCTCGCTATTGTCAAGGAAGCATATTTGACTGAGTCTTTGGATATATACTCAGCAATTGATTTTAGATCGAATAAGGATCTTTCAGTCCAAATTATTTTAACCATGCCTTGAGTTCTTGCCTTACTTGGTCAGTTGTAAAGACTCTTCCATCCTCAATATTTTTAAGTCCTTCCTCGATCTTATTCAGAACGATCAGTTCTTCTATTAGTTGATCAACCGTGAAATTGTCTGGTAATCTGTCGATTGTCTTTTTTACTTTGTCTTTGGTTAACATGGTATCGTAATATTATTGCAAATATAATAAAAAGTAGAAAGCTAAGAAAGTTTGTAAGTACCAGCAAAGCCCTTCATTAAGGCTAACGGCCCGGCAATAAAATTAGTAGGTGTTACCTGGCGAAGCACCGGCCACGGAGCTTCATCTTTAGCCACAAAGTAGTCCCGGTGCAAGACAGGTACGGCGCAGTTTTTGCCGTACGGGTACAAATTGCCGGGCGTATACGCGTGTCGCGGTACAAGCTTGCTAAGTATTTGGTATTGAGTCATGATGCAGAGACTTTAAAAGGGGCACTGGAGCAGTGTCGCGATACAAACTTACAATGAAACCAGAAGTGAGTCATGGTACACAAGTTTTATTGGGAGCAGCTGCGGGTATCCGGGTTTATATTGTATTACTTAATATACTAAAGAGTAGGAGCAGTATGCAAAAACTGTGACGAACCTATTAATTTTATTGTCCGTGTTATAGCCAGTGTTTTTTTACTTAAATTTTTCTAAGGTTAAAAGCTATATCCATTCCTTAGGTTTCTTAAGAATGAAGCCGTCTTTCTTTTGGACCTCTTCATCGAAAAGACTGTCAACCAACTTCTTCCTCCCAATCATCATTGATCCTTTAGCAACAAGAGCAACTGAAGCATTGTGCCTTTTTGGAGGAAATGCAACAAAGACTCTTTTATGTTTGAAATGTTCATGAATTGCTTTTATCGGTGGAACAAGGTCACTGTCACCAGAAATAAGCATAGCCATATCATATTTGTCTTGATATGCATCTATAATTATCTGGGTAGCAATATTTACGTCAGTCATCTTCTCATGAAAAGTTGGCCAAATATTACCGCATTGTCTGCATTCTGTTTTGTCGTTTTGATAGTGACCGTAAAACATTTTTATACCAACAGATTCAAGAGCTTCAATGTATATAGTCTGTCTTTTCTGTTTATCAGGATTATTGCTTATTCTGCTTGTAAAATATTTAATTTCAACTAGTTCTTGATTTGCCTGAAGTAGATTGTTGACTAATTTGCTAATATTTAGCCATTTGCAGTTAAGAAAACCTGCTTCAAGTATTCCGAAATACATGTTAAAACCATCAATGTAGACGATTACTCTTTCTTTTTTTACAATATTATTTGCAGAATTCATACGCAATTGTGTATCTTTGTATCACTAAAACATCGTTAAAGATAGCATCTTTAACCCGACGCTCTGAAAAGAGCGTTTCTTTTTTGTACAAAAAGCAATCAACGTATTAGCAAATTTTTCTTTCATTCGTCCTCAATTTTGTTGTCGGATGCGCTTGACATTGGCTATAACGGCCCGGCAATATGGGG
>Ga0307438_1002733_pt1 | contig 10065 bp, 7 predicted proteins | sample SalMarWE160110MG_FD_202144 | JGI IMG/M metagenome (GOLD analysis project Ga0307438, IMG submission 202144) | Salt marsh sediment microbial communities from the Plum Island Ecosystem LTER, Massachusetts, United States - WE1603-110 | ecosystem: Environmental > Aquatic > Marine > Intertidal zone >...
ACAAAAATACTGTCTACACGCACGTTGGCAAGAGACAGTAAATTGTATATGATTAAAGATATGGAGAATAACCCATACAGCGACTTGGATGTAGAAGAATATTATCAAACTGCCATAAGCAAACTCATTATGCAAGAAATATGCCCTCGATAGAAACTTCTGGCACGCAGATTCTGGAAAAGTGTTGGATGAAATCTGTGAGTTTTTTGAGGAAATGCTAACAGCCAAAGGCTGCCAAGTAGAGGACAGAATGAAGCTTACTATGTTCCGCTTAGTAAGTGATAATCTTGCAGTTATAGCACTGCACGACAAGGAACTGCGTAAGATTGCAGGTATTCGAAAAGGCTTGTGTGACAGGTGGTGAAAGCCACTTTGCTTCTGCTCGCCTTGCCTGTGGAATACAGATTCCGCAGGCGAATTTGGCCTCGCCTGAAACTTACGTCAGGTCAAGGAGAGCCAAATCCTTGCAAAGCTTCTTGAAACGGGGTAGCTTCTACTCATGGCCAAGAAAAAGAAAACACCACTCAACAAAAAAGACAGGCTATGGTCTGAGGCAAAATGCCGATGCCGCTTGAACAACGAAGACATCCTAATAGCTAAAGAAATGGGGCTGAATCCTCGAAGCCTCATCAAGAATATCCCTTCCAAAACCGAGCAGTGGAAGTTGTCCGTAAAAGACTGGATTCGTGAGATGTATCGGAAGCGACAGGAAAAAGCTGCGAGAAAGAAAGCTCACAAAGGACACGCAGCAGTTGCCTATCCTGCTACTGATACGAAGCAGTTGCCGGAAGATAGCACAACATGTTTGGAGGATGAAGACTTTATCTTTGAAGAGGAGGATCATTTTCCGGACCACCAAGAGATCCAAGACGAGAATCATGCCATGTTAGGTCGCCAGGAACAATTCCACATTGCTGCCAAACACGTTACTGATCACCTTTCAAGTATTCCTGAAGTACGCGTCTCTGTATCTTTGGTTCCTGCCCGAAGGGAAAAGATAAGTGTCGGATTTCCAGATGTGGAGAACCCAGGTTTCTACAGCAGCATGAAGGCTTTAAGTTTGAATCAAAGGATTTGGATGATGATACAAGTGTTGTTCTTTTTGAACGCGGCGAAGAGCTAGGGCAACAAATTCCACACCGTCAGGTGGGATTGGATTATACGCAGTCTTCGGGGGAACCCAAAAGCTCCAGACATTGCCTTTCCACGGACTATTCGGATCCAGGTCATTGACCTCATCGATACGCCAGTAGTAAGTCGTTCCCGGGACAAGACCGTCCGGATAGGCAAATCCGAGAAAGCCGACAAGGAGAGACGTGTTAGTCTGGTTGCCCTGAAACGTACCTTCGGCGCTGTCATTCACATCGTCGAAGTTGTCACCAATGTAAACATTGTGCGAGACTGCAAAACTTCCCGGCACCCAGGTCATATTCACCCCGGTGCTCGTGAGCATAGAGCCGTCCGCCGGATCAGGCTTGCGCGCATACGGAATTCCTTGCAGCCCCGACATCACAGCCTCGAGCTCTTCTTTATCCAGTGCTCTGTCGTACACGACAACATCATCGATCAGGCCGCCAAAGGGCCGGATTCTACCACTGGTGTCTGCGACACTAGCTGACTGGTTACCGATGGCCATCTTCACACTGGGGTTTGTACCAACAGCGCCGCCCGCCTTACTCTGGCTCAGGATCTCCTCACCGTTCTTGTAGAAGCGCATGAACGGATCGCTGGCATCCCAGGTAAGTGCTATGTGTGTCCACTCGTCGGTCTGCAGGTCGTGCGTGTCAGGCGCGCTGTATCTTGACGTAGCGCCCGTGTCCGTCCTGAGGCGGAACTCCAAGTTATTCTCACCAGTACCGCTCAGTATCATGGCCCAGTAGTGATCGGCCGTTCCTGAACCTTCAGATTTGGATATGAGCCGGGCATCGTCCTGAAAGGCGGTGGGGTATATCCATGCGGCCAGCGTAATGCCGCTGCCGGTCAAATCGAATGGCTCTATGGTGACGCGATCGTTGTCACCTCCGAACTGAAGACACCAGCCGACACCGTTCCAGCCTGGACTCATCCACTTGGGGGAGCCTTCGAAGGAACCATCGTGGCCATTGCCACTACTGTCCTTGGTGACAGTCCCCGAACCCTCATCGAATTTTCAGTGAGCTACCAGATCGGCCGAAACGCTGCCGACCAGGCCCAGCACCAAAACAAAAGAAACAAAATAAATCATTTTCATGCACATAATAATCCTCCTTCAAAAAATAAATATAGTTTGTTAATTGAAATGTAAAATATGTTCGCCGCGAAGCACAAAGTTTCCACTGTAACTCTGTGCCTTGTATAATAATTCCTCCTCTTCGGAAAACTACAAATATTCCGCACGTCAGATGACCAAAACCCGTTGATACTCTCATACGTGGACACAAGCTTCACTGTTCTTATTTATAAAATCAACTGCTTTCCCGTCAAGGAAAATCTCTGGTTAAACGGCGAACTTGTCTTGAGTTGATTGGCTCAATAGTAGAATTGCGGAAAAAGCGTTACATGAGGCATCAATGGGGGCACTTAACTAAGGGGGAAAGTAGTAAAGTGTATTGAATATACACTATCATTTAAGCCTCTGCTACCACTTCAAGCCACTATGCAGCAGGGGCTTTTTTATGGCAGTTTTTCATCTCCCTGAACCTACACTTATTGCCAATCGTATAATACTATGGAGGGGGGGACACGATGCGGGCCGAGTCGGCTTTTCCCCGCCTCCTCTCTCGGCCCGCTTTTTTACGTTCTAATTTGCGTTACAATCCCTCGACCTTGTCTCAGATACCTAACTTGTTTTTAGTGTGAAATCCTGGCAAGACTTTTTGTTACAATCAATTTCGCCCCTTTGGTCTTCATCTTGCGCAAAGCCAGCTTTGCTTCTCTCACGTTATGCGAACCTAAGGCATCAATTACAACTCTCACGCTCTTACCTCGTTGAAGTAGCCCCAACGCCGTCGCCTTGACAGCATCTTCGGTGCCAACACCAATCAGAATACTCCGGCATAGCACCTCGCATTGAGGTTCGGATCGCGCAATTTCATTAACTATGTTGCTCCCAGCATGACATAGGTCAGGTCGTTTACCGCGTCATTGCCGTCTCTGTCAACGCATCCTATGGTGATAGCCTGGTTGGAACCTGTTCCCCCAAACAGTTGTTCGCCGGCTTCTGGGATGGTAGGTACGTGGTCGCCTATCTTGAGCCAGAGGCAACAGATCAGCTCAATGGCATCCTGTATGTCAATCACGCCGGTTTCTATGTCTCGCTCATAGAAATCCTAAAGGACCTGGTCCAACCTGCCCAGACTTAGGCCAACGTTAGGATTCTCAAGATGAATAGCGGTCCAGCAGACCCAGATAGTAGTAAGGGCTTCACGGAAGGTTCTTGCAGAAAATTCAGGAACCCTGCGGTTGACCTCCGCAATGTTCAAGAGTTTCTTTTGCAAGCTGGTGTCCCTCTCATGCCTTGAAAGTCTTTCAGCCTCCACAGCGATATTTCTTGAGTACGCAATGGTACCCTCGAGAACCTCTGAAATTGCAGCGTAAAACTCTCTTTTTGAATCGTCAGAAGTCTCGGCACCCTTGCCTTTGGCCTCATTGATGACTTCGCGCAGGCCGAGCGTGACAGCCCGGGAAAAGTCCGGTTGAAATTTGAAATTATCTGGCCAACAAAAAGGAGATTCTTCACTTCGCTACGATACAAGGTCGTTGCGCTTTTGCTTATTCACAAACTGAGCCACTCCTCAGGTACCAATAGCATACAAGTAGAAAAGATGTTTCTATTCATAAAGGTCCTCAACTTCAAAAGTCAGCATTGTTAGCACGCGGCCCGTCTTCGCAAGTTCAACAATCTCCTTCATGACAAATGTTTCTTTGTCATCGAGTACACGAATTTGTTGTTTATCACAAAATTATCCCTTAAAATACTCAAAATTACATAATAAATAACAGGGAGCAGGTTTATGCTTCAACAATTCTTGGTGAACGGCATAATTGCAGGTGGTATTTATGCTCTGGTGGCCCTTGGCTTTAGTGTAATCTACAGAACGGTCAAGTTCTTCTATTTTGCCCACGGAGTCGTTTACACCGCCGGGGCATACATAGCTTATACCCTTGCGATTCAGCTTCGGGTGCATTTCGTTATCGCCCACGGCGGCTGGCCAAAAATAAAGTGTTAGTATATGCAGGTAAGTGAATTGAGACTTATAAAAAGGTGCAGGCATGGCATCGCAAAGATCTTTATGCCCGCCAGATATACAATCGGCTTTTGCGTAATACCGGCAATGGCAAGAAGGCAATAGTTGGTCTTGCTAAACGTATAGCGATACACCTTTGGCGAATGCTTCGTGACGGTTGTTTGTATGATATCAAAGTAGCAAAGGTTTGAGTTGATTGGGCCGTTGTTTTTTCCTTTTTCCGCTCCGTTTTGGGTGAGAGCAAAAAAAGGAAAAAACAACTTGATGAATTGTATATTGTCAGATGGCTAAAAGTAAGCAGAAAAGTTCTTAAAGGTTTGATAAACAGCGCTTTGGCGATGGGAAGACTATGGACAAGTACTGTAGCGGTGGACTATGCCGTAAGATTGTAGCTCCCATTTGCGATAATTTGCAATATTAACTTGTGCAGGGCAGATAGCCCAAAGCATGTATAGCAGAATAAGTAGCTGTATAATCGGGATTTAGGAATGATTCTGCAGGAGTAGATTCTGTGCGTTAGAAATAGTAAAGCTAAAAAACTATGTTTTTGAGGTTCCTTTGTGCTTGACGAGAATGGCCTCATAGCAGTGCTTGTAAACAAAGAAGGATCGAATTTCCGGTAGGGACAGTGGATTTCCGGCTGTTCAGGGCGTATTGCTTAGTGTATGTTATTGTGCAGCTCTTAGCTGTCTTATAACAGATTTTTTTTTGTAAAGGGTTATATTGCAACCCACGGGGACGGAGTTTGGGTGGAATTATTGTCGTCTAATGAATTAACCAGGAGAGACTAATGGACATAAAAGGCAAGAAATTTCTATTGATAGGTGGGGCCGGTCTGATTGGATCTTATACGGCTGATGAGTTGCTTAAAGAAGACATCAAGGAGTTGATTATATACGACAACTTCGCCAGGGGCTCTTTCGAGAATCTTGAAGATGCGCTGAAAGACCCAAGGTGCAAGGTATTTGAGGTAGGCGGCGATATACTTCATACCGATATCCTCGATGCAGCTATGAGAGATATCGACGGCGTATTCCATTTTGCGGCACTATGGCTTCTGCAGTGTTATGAATACCCCCGCTCCGCGTTCGAGGTCAATATAAAAGGGACATTTAATGTGCTTGACGCGTGCGTTAAAAATAACGTAAAACGACTTGTGTACTCCTCTTCGGCCTCGGTTTATGGAGATGCCATAGAAGAGCCTATGACAGAGGACCACCCGTACAACAATACGAATTTTTATGGTGCGACCAAGATAGCCGGAGAACATATGTGCAGGGCCTATTATCACAGGTACAAACTGCCCTATGTTGGATTGAGGTATATGAATGTTTACGGCGCAAGACAGGACTATAAAGGGGCTTACATCGCTGTTATCATGAAGATTTTAGACAGACTTGACCAAAGTTTGCCGCCCGTTGTTTTTGGGGATGGCTCGCAGGCATATGATTTCATCTATGTGGCGGACTGTGGCGCAGCTAACGTTTGTGCGATGAAGGCTGATACGGTTGACACGTTTTATAACGTTGGTATGGGGGTTAAAACAACCATCAAGGAACTCGCGGAGCTAATCATTGAAGTATATGATAATTTCAAATTTCAAATTTCAAATTTCAAATTTCAAATCCAGTATAAGCCAAGTGGCACAACATTTGTCAAGAACCGCGTGGGAAGCCCTGTAATGGCTGAGAAGGAGATTGGGTTTAAGGCTAAGGTTGACCTAAGGACAGGGCTCCAGAAATTAATCGCATGGCGCAATAGTCACAAGGAAGCTCTCGAACGCAGACGCCATGAGATAGGCATTAAATAATTGAACGATTCTTATGAGATACGCCTGTCTCTCAGCGTGTATCTCACATTAAGATTTCTCTGGACGATGTACAAATGTGCGGCATAGTAGGCGTTTTCCATCTAAACGGTGATACTGTTTCCCCGGCAGTTCTCCAGGCGATGACCGATTCAGTATCTCACCGGGGGCCTGATGGAGAAGGTCACTTTATAGACGGGCCATTAGGGTTTGGGCATCGTCGATTAGCTGTTATTGATCTTTCACCCGCTGGCCAGCAACCCATGGCGACAGAGGACGGCCGATTTATCATAAGCTACAACGGCGAGGTTTACAACTTCAGAGAGTTGCGTGTAGAGCTTGAGGCATTGGGGCACCAGTTTCATTCACGCACGGACTCTGAGGTTGTTTTAAAGTCTTACGCTCAATGGGGAGAAGAATCTCTTGACCGGTTTAACGGTATGTTTGCTTTTGCCATCTGGGATAAGCGGCGGAAAGAGTTGTTTCTGTGTCGCGATCGTTATGGAATAAAGCCGCTTTATTATACACTGCAGAATAACACATTTGTATTTGGTTCGGAAGTTAAGGCAATTCTGGCTAATCCTGTTTATGGTTCTGAGATTGACTTGGAAGGGCTTATTGAGTATTTCACGTTTCAAAATTTCTTCACAGACAGAACTTTGTTCAAGGGGGTGAAACTCCTGCCAGCAGGTACTTTTATGAAGGTTGGTGCTTCTGGGCCAAGTACACCCGTTCAGTACTGGGATTACAATTTTGTGGAGCCAAAACAGCCTGTGGACGAAAATCAATACTTAGAGGAGTTGGATAGATTATTTCGACAGGCTGTAAATCGCCAACTCGTAAGTGATGTAGACATCGGTGCATATTTAAGCGGCGGAATGGATAGTGGTTCGATTACAGCTATAGCTGCACGACAACTGCCATATATGAAGTCCTTTACATGTGGTTTTGACCTCAACTCTGCCTCAGGTATAGAGTTAAGCTATGATGAAAGAGAAAGTGCCGAATATATGTCATACTTGTTCAAGACTGAGCATTACGAGATGGTGCTTAAGGCCGGTGATATGGAGCGTGTATTACCACGTTTAGCCTGGCACCTTGAGGAGCCCAGAGTTGGACAGTGTTATCCCAATTTCTACACGGCTCAATTGGCAAGTAAATTTGTAAAGGTGGTTTTATCCGGTGGTGGGGGTGATGAGCTGTTCGGAGGTTATCCATGGCGCTATTATAGAGCGGTTGTTAACGATGACTTTGAAACTTATATTGATAAATACTATGCCTTCTGGCAGCGCCTCATACCGAATAAAACGATCAGGGAGGTTTTTGAGCCTATTTGGAGCCACGTCAAACATGTCCGGACAAAGGACATTTTCAGAGACGTGTTTAAGAAACATGAGCATAACCTGGAGCGACCGGAGAATTACGTGAATCATTCCCTGTATTTTGAAGCAAAAACGTTTCTGCACGGTCTCCTGGTCGTGGAAGATAAGCTCAGTATGGCCCATTCACTGGAAACAAGGGTGCCTTTTCTTGATAATGATCTTGTTGATTTTGCGATGAAAGTGCCTGTAAATCTAAAATTAGGCAATCTCACCGAAGTTGTCAGGCTGAATGAAAACGAGCCCGGACCTAAAACTGTCAGGTATTTCCAAAAAACAAGAGACGGCAAGCTGCTACTACGTAAGGTGATGGACCGTTATATTCCTGCGATGATAACGGAACGGGAAAAACAGGGATTCTCTGCTCCTGATGCAAGCTGGTTTAAGGGTGAGAGCATTGATTATGTCCATCGCTGTTTGCTGGGCAAACACGCAAAAATTTATGAATTTCTGGACAGAAAAGCCATCCAACGACTTATAGATGAACATCTGGAAGGCAGAGAGAACAGGCGCTTGCTTATCTGGTCGTTATTGAATGTAGAAGAATGGTGCGATAAGTTTCTAAGTTAACAAGCAATGCCATCTGCGATGAATGAAAAATTGAAGTTTTGTCAGATCATACGAAATCTTAACGTCGTCAAGCTCCCAAATATGAGAACAATCCTATTGATACTTTTTGTATCTTTGTCAGGCATTGCCTGCGACAAAAAGGCTAACAATGAAGACCTTAAGACAAAAGAACACATTAGGAACCTGGATATATCGAAATTCGAGAGAAACGGCTCGGATTTTACTAATCCATTATTTAGTCCCCTTAGACTTGGTAAACCTTTAGAGCATATAGACAATGTTTACGACTATGACTTCGGGCATATAGCACAGATAGAAGAGCGTTTAGAAGGGGTAGATCGCAAGAAAGTCCTGAGACATATATTTGGTATCATTACAGCAGATGCTAAAACGAACACAGAAAAGCACTTGAGGATTTTGAAATTTTTGCATAAAAGCAGTTTTCATAATTATATTCAACCTATGTATAGCAACGGGACAACTGTATATGATCCCTTAGTTTTGCTTGAGTTGTCTGAAATGAAATGCGGTCATGTTAACAGAATTGCCGTTGACCTGTTTGCATCTGCAGGAATAAAAGGTCGCCTTGTACAAGTTGGCTGCCATGTTTTGGCAGAGGTGTTTTATGATGGCTCATGGCATTACTTTGATGGCGATATATTTGGAAATGGAGAGATTGTTCTAAATGAAAACGGATCTGTTCCCTCATTAGTTAAATTAAGTAGAACGCCCTATTTGATTGATTCATTGGCCCATTATTTTGAATTATCTTTTAGAGGCACGTCAAAAACGCAATCTATTCGATACCCTTCTTGGTTTTATTTCGGAAAAGCTTCATATGCAGAAGGGACTGTAGTGTATTACGAGAAAACAGCCACCGAGAACCAGGAGCAAAATAAATTATATGGATGGAATTATTATAAAACTATCGACGATAAAGAGCGAAAGCTATACGATATGAAGCCTTTTTATCAACCTGGAGCAGTGATTTTCAAGCATATTCGCATTGATACATCTAAAGCGGACAAAGTAAATGTTTTTATCGAGTGGGATGAGTCTCAGGATCCAGATAATGATTTACTTGGTTATAAAGTGTATGTTTCTGAAAACTCACGTAACTGGTCATATAATGAGTTCAGTGGTCCCAAGGAATTAAGGAGATTCTGGAGTAATGCAAATGGCTGGAAACCGGAGATGTATGAAAGATTATTTAAAGAGCCGCCACACAATGTCACCCTTATAAAAACAAATAAAACCATGTTAATATTCCTCTTGAACGCTCTCGGACTTACTTCGTTACTGTTATGCCTTTTGATGCTCACGGCGAATCGGTCGGCAAAGTCCTCTACCGGATGTCTGAAGAAATCAAAGTTTCTGCTCCCTCGCTTAAAGAATGACAATGCTTGACCAGGCAAGATATGAAAGAATTATTAAATTATAAAGATTTGTACTGTTAGAAGGGCGGAATTTCAAAAATGCATTTTGTATTAAATATAAAAAGCCATTTTCAGGCATTTCGTGAGCTGATCTCACTGCTTACAAAGCATCACCAGCTAACTATAGAAATGTCCAAACGAGAAATAACCGACCGTTATCTGGGACAAGTCCTTGGTGCCTTTTGGGCTATAGGTCACCCACTCGTTCTGATGGCAGTTTATATATTCATTTTCGTCTTTGTGTTCAAGGTCAAAATCGGAGGCACACGGGAAATGCCTCTTGACTACACAACATATCTGCTGGCGGGACTAATTCCCTGGATGAGCTTTCAGGATTCGATGAACAAAGGCAGCACAGTAATTGTCAGTAATGCCACCCTGGTCAAACAGGTGGTCTTTCCAATCGAGATATTACCTGTTAAAGGGGTCATAGCATCATTAATATCTATGGGAATCTCCTTGGCCTTACTTGTATTGTATGTCCTTGTTAAACAACACTCTCTGCCCTGGACATATATATTGATCCCGATTTTGGTGTTCATTCAAGCGCTGGCCATGATAGGTGTCAGCTATATACTATCTTCGGTCGGTGCTTACTTCAGAGACATAAAAGATTTTGTTCAGGTTTTTTGCATTATGGGATTTTA
>Ga0307438_1002734_pt1 | contig 10065 bp, 9 predicted proteins | sample SalMarWE160110MG_FD_202144 | JGI IMG/M metagenome (GOLD analysis project Ga0307438, IMG submission 202144) | Salt marsh sediment microbial communities from the Plum Island Ecosystem LTER, Massachusetts, United States - WE1603-110 | ecosystem: Environmental > Aquatic > Marine > Intertidal zone >...
TTGTCCTCTATGCCCACAATCACTTTTGAGCACCCACTGGCCCTTTTAGCGAGTTTAATGCCGGCGATTATCTGGCTCGTCCATTCCAGCATTATCCGGTAGTCGCAGGTTATGTATGGCTCACACTCGCATCCATTTATTATCAGTGTATGTTTGGGCAGCCGGGGATTGGGCTCTATCTTCACTCTCGTTGGAAATCCAGCGCCGCCCATTCCGACGATACCAGCCTGGCGGACAGCATCACATATCTGTTCCGGCGTATAGTCATTTTCATTGAAGTCTTTTTCAAGCTTGAAGAAGGAGCGTTTCAGTCGCGTATGCGGATATGCTTCGATTACAACTGCCATGCTTCGACCGAGGACCGGATGTGAGTGTAAGGCGATTTCCTTTACTTTGCCGTCGATGGGAGAATGAACAGGCGCCGAAACGAACGCCTCTGCATCGCCGATTTTCTGGCCTGTCTGGACCATATTTCCTTTTCTTACGAGAGGCTGACAGGGAGCACCGGTATGCTGGCTGAGCATTATGGCGATTTCTTTAACAGTCGGTCCCGGCTGGATTTGGCTGTTTCGCGTGAGGTCTTTGCTTTCTGCGGGATGTACACCACCATGAAAAGAAGATTTGCCTATAATATCGACTGTCATTTTTTAAGATAATTCCAGATTTACCTGTCTTTTGCAAAATATTTGCCGGACAGCTTTATGACCAGTATTAGCCCAAAAGTGACTAACAGGGCGGAGAGGAAAACGAAGGCCGTTTGCAACTGTTTTGCTATTGAGGTATTGGCCAGGAGTTTGCCAAAGATTGCAACGCATGCAATTAGAACCAATAAGGGCAGCAGAAAAGCTATGACAACTTGATACGTAATCGAAGGACCTTTTAGATTTGCCAATTGTTGGTAGCGCTGCTGGCAACTCGGTCCTTGGTTGCAATCTTGACAGAATTTTTCGTCTACCATATTCTTTCCTACCCGTGAAAATGAACTTTACTTTATAATAGATTTAGCAGGTACTTTCAAACAATACTTTCGTGTTCTGGGTGGAAATATGTGCAATAAGGCAAGACTTTTGATACTGGTTCTTATTCTGGGTTTGTGCGCTGGTTGTGCGGTCAATCCGATAAGTGGCGAGGAAGAGTTGATGATTTTTGCGCCGGAGGACGATGTTAAGATTGGTCTGCAATATGCGCCTCAGGTGGAAAAAGCATTGGGCGGCAGGATTGCCGATGAGCATCTGCAAGTCTATATTGACAGGATTGGCCAAAGGATTGCCAGTGTCAGTCATAGACCGGATTTGGAGTATCATTTCACGGCTGTTGAACATGAGTCAATCAACGCAGTTGCCGTGCCTGGTGGATACGTGTTTATCACGCGGGGGCTGCTCGAGAAACTGGCCAGCGAGGCTCAACTGGCTGGGATATTGGGTCACGAAATAGCGCATGTCGTTGCGCGGGATAGCGCAGCGGCTATTAGCCGACAGTATGGCATGAGTATGTTACTTCTGGCGGTTCAGGTTAGTGGCGCACCCGGAAGTGCGGTACAGGCGGCGGCGTTCACGAAGCAGATACTTAGTCTTCGATATAGCAGAAAAGACGAGAAAGAAGCTGACCTTGCCGGATTAGACTACATGGTGCGGGCTGGCTATAATCCTTATGGTATGCTCGAGACAATGCAGGTGCTCCAGGAGCAACAAACTTTTCGGCCGATCGAGTTCTTTTCAACACACCCTTTACCTGAAAACCGCATTGGATATTTGACAGGGACAATCAACGCCAAATACTGGAGTCTAAAAGGACTGAAAATTGGCCAAGATAGCTACCGTACAAATGTTCTTGAACCTTTGCAGAAAATTGAAAAAAAGAAAGAATAGTCTACTTTTCGGCTGTTAAAACGGACGTTGGATCTACATTGAATCTTTTCACGAGTAAACCCAATTGTGAATAATCAGTATTACTTTGTCCTCAATGAAGAACTTTGATTCAGCCTTTTATCTCTTTGCGCGAGCTTTTCGTTCTGCTTCTATCTTACTGTATCCGCATTTAGGACACTTGTCGGCATAGGTGGCTGCCCTACCGTAAAAGAATATGTGGCCGCACTTTTCACACTTGACAGCTCTGTACGCACTTTCTTCACCACACTCTTGACAGGTGATAATTTGGTTCCCGGACATGGCTACAGCAGGATTCTCCTTCGCTTTTCTTTCCAATTCTAAGAAGTAGTCCTTTTTATCCATTTGATATGTGGCACCGCAATCCGGATTATTGCATTTGATCCAGATCATTTCTCCGCGTTCCATATCCTGGATGCCACTGGGTCCCTGTGATCTAAATTTTACGAAGATTACGATAGCCAAAACTATGCAAACTACAACTACGATCACATAAATTGTGTTCTTCATTTCGAGGCCTCCAAATTAAAGCTACAGTTGTGCCTTTGCATTATGGAGAATTAGAATAATCTTTGTGATATTTTTTGTCAATTGCTTATTTATTTTATCTTCTATTGTATCAAATTTTTGTCGAAGTTGGGACTTGTTGAGAACCCATTTGTAATATCCTGCCCGGCTCTTCGGGACATCCCGTCCGAGCTGAGAGATATGCCGACTCGATAACCGCCATGACATTGAGGTTTTCTCCGGCGCTGCTGCAAAGAAGATTGTTATCGGGAGATAGAATACTGAGGGCGAAGTTCTGCAATAACTTTTTTGTGCAATAAGCCATGTCGTTATCGTATTGTCGTTGCTCAATTATCTGGCCGGAACCATCGGTGACAGTAAGCCGGTCCATGGAGGCTTTAATCGTTTTATCTTTGCCATATATTTTTAGAGATTCCTCTTTAACGCCAGTGGTGACGTGCTGGCAAGCTGTTAAGTTGCCTATGAGAGTGTCGTTGAACTTCATTGTGACAATCGCTGTGTCTTCAGTACGATACAGGCGCTGTTGCTTATCGCAAGCCTGATTAGTATTCAACGAGTAGACCTGCTGGGGTATGGGAAGATTCCAGAGTATTTGATCGAAAAGATGATAGCAATTATGTAGCAAGACACCTCCACCAGCCAGCGTTGGATCTGTATACCAGGCAGGAAAATATGTTCTATTTGGTTTTGCTGCAATAACTCTCGCACGCGAATAAAGCTTTGGGCGAATCGCAATGGTGTAGCGACAGCGAAAACTGTGTTGTTATTTTGAGCGAGCTGTGTAAATCGGACCGATTCGTCGAAATTTCGAGCTGCCGGGGCAAGTTTAAGAATATTGAACTTTTTCTTTATTGCGGTGCATATATGCTCATCGCAAGTATGCGTTGGACCAGCTACCAGAAGACAGTCGAATTGATTTTGAACGATTAGTTGTCGGTAGTCGTCATAGGCTGTACTATCGTATTGTTTTGCGGTTTTCTCTGCTAAAGTGGTGTTGTTGTCTGCGACAGCTTGGATATCAAAGTATTTGGTTTGCGACGCTGCTTTAAGTAGATTTTGACCTTGCTCATTTAATCCAAGGACTGCGGTTTTTAATTTAACTTCGCTCATCTTCTTACATCAAGACTGTGTTTATTATTGTCCAATAAGCTGTGTCGGACAACGTCCTTATTTGATGAGTCTAATTTTAGATACTTTTTACCAAAAAGGAAACTACTATAAGACACGATTCTTAATTCTTCGAAAAACCGTCAAGGTTTTGTGTAAATAGTGGATGATTTCCCTTATGGTGTGCCTATTGTTCTTTTACACATGTTTTGGGGGTTATCATGCCCACATCGTCAAACACAGATCCTTTATATCGAGAACAGTTAGCCTCGCGTTGGAAAGTCCGGCAAGAAAAAAGAAAACTTAGACTTTTCGCCTAACTAATGCCAGTCGCGCTGCGGATTTTTCAGCTCTTTTATCGCTTCAAGCTCCAGAATTGCTTGTTTGTCACGTGGGTGTTTCATTGCCTTTTTCGTCCTGATCAAAGCATCCAGGCTCAGTACACGGAGCTGCGCACCTTCTGCTTCGATAAGCTCACTTGCGATCTTGATTTTTTGTAATCTCCAATGCCATCTATAGAACTTAGACAGTCCAACTGGCCGATATCCGTATCGAGATTCAGGTTTTTGAATTGTCCACAAGTTTTCTTTGTGAGTCTAAGCTTCTTGCGCTGTGGTGTCAACCGGTGGACAGGGTGAAGGTCGGAGATGGCTTTTTGCAGACGCAGCAGATTTGCAGGCGAAAAGTCACAGCAGATGTCGATATCCTGGGTCACACAGGTGCAGCCGTGAATGACGCCGGCAAAACCCCCAACTATAACGAAGTCAACACTTGCATTGGCAAGTCTTTGCAGCAAGTTAAAAAAATCGCTGCTCACAGGTGTTTCGCTTTCCACAATTTCTCTGCGGTGTTGAGCGCGGATTGATGTTGTCTGATACGCTCTATGTAGCTTCTACTGATATTGGCGGTGAGCAGACTTACGTCAATTCCATAGTCCATCGCTATTTGAATCGGATCCGCTGGTCGGGATCGCACCCTAACTGATTCATTCTTTTTGGTCATTGCCGCCATATCTAAAGTGTAGATACTTTAAGAAATCCGTTCAATGTGAATCCAAGTAAAAAAATGGCTTTCCGGGAACAGGTCTTTTGATTCAGGACCAGTTAAGCCACAAAAAAGCCTCAATCACAGTTTTCATTTGAGACTTTTGTTTTTCGGTCTTTCCGGAAGTCCGTTATGCCATAGATAGCCGCGCTAATGCCGCCAAGTGCTACAGCAAATCCTTTATCCACCGGTAGAGCCAGCAACCAGGTGACACCAATGAAAGCAAGTGAAACTAAAAGCGCCGAAAGAGCCGAACCGGCTAATAGTCTTGCAAACTTGGAGCCTATACTAAGATTTCCGAGCAGTTTTTCGATAATCATCGCACTTTACCTCACCAATATAATAACTCAGCAAACGTAGCTCAATCATTCTTTTGATAGTAAAGCATAGTACCCCATTTAGTGATGGCCATTGCACCCATAACTACAAGCATCTGCCAGCTTAGGGATCCTCGCATAAGAAGCTCATAAATCATAAGCACACCCATTACTATCACACCAACGATGGCAGCAAAGCGCGTCGAACGCAGACGATGTATCAGAAATCGTTCGTCCATTATGGATCATCTCCTTTCAAATAGTTCATCAGTTGGACAGCCGAAAAAACTGGCAATCTTTAGCGCCAAAGGCAAACTCGGCACATACCGCCCACGTTCGATCGAAATAATAGTCTGTCTTGAGACACCGACTACCTTGGCTAACTCTTCCTGAGTAAGTTCCAACCGGTTACGGTATTCTTTTATATGGTTGATAACCTGCTTTCTCATAGATTGACTTTCTAATTTATGTAGAGCGTGCTTTACAAAGCATATTATAAGACGAATGACATGTTAAGCTTACTTTACATTAAAAAAATTTTTCTCGAACAGGACAAGTGTGAACAGAAGTGTTGCTCAAAGAAGAAGATAAAGATACTACGGCTGCCAATTGGTCGTAGACGATAATGACTCGGATAAGGGTATATTATCGGAAATCACACTTGGGACACTAAAACCCCCCAGAGAACGTGCCATATTACGAACGAGCTCTTCGGAATCGTATTTAGATACCCAGTCCAAGACTTTGGCGAACTGCTGGTCCGAATTCTTGGCTAATAGGTAAACAACCATCATACGCACAGGCCATTTAGTATTGCTCAGATTCTCAGCCACTGCGCTGATTAATTCGTGGTCCATTGAAAAGTCGAGCATCTCAGACATGGTGTGTACCTTAACCTCCCACTCTCCGTCAGCAGGATGCAGTAACAGCCCAGATTCATGTAAAAAAGCAGACTTCAATAATTCCGGCATCCAGTCTGCGTACTTGAATCGGTATAGCGTCCCTTGCTCAGCCATTGCATGCTGTTCTTTCAATAGGCCCAGGAAAAGCTCAGCCGTTTTGATCTTTTGACCTGTCTGACCTATTGAGATTGAATTGAACCGATTTCTAAGATACTCGCCGCTCAGTTCGATGCCTGACCGCGTCACTACTATTGTGGCTGGCTTGATATCCACCAGCCTGTTACTAACGCGGTTCTGCGGAGTTATGGCAGGATCTAAATACAGGACAAACTCTATGCTGAGCGATGCCTGTGGATAGGTCATAAGTATCCGCTTAAGCTCACCGACGACAAGCGGAACAGTGGTGAGAATACCTCGCTTGGGTTCGACAAGTAAATCAGTGCGAATTTTACGCGACACAAGATTCGGTATCTTTCTATTTATATCACCGCTGATGTTAGCATCAATCCTTATATTGCCTCTGAACAATCCGTCATCACTAACAACAAGTGGCTCGGCGGAGTTATTTACTATTGCAACAATACCATTGAATTTGGCACCGTAGGAAAACTTGTTGCCCCGGATGCTGAACTGTACAGAAATCGCCTCGTAAGGACTGGTAAATTTTGGAATGACATGTTGCCCAAGGCTGTCACTTAGTACCGTCAAAACGACATCGGGGTCTATCGGCGGGACATACTCGCTGCCATGCTCGGAAAGAATCTGCTTGGCACACTCAGCAGTCATGGATCCGGGGTCCCTGTTGATCACAGATTTTAAGGTCTTGATCCCTTTTTCTTTTTCTCCCTCGGCCAGTTGGATCGCCGCCTGCACCAAATCTGCAATTTGTGTGTGCTCATGGCTTTCGATAAGCGGCTTGGCCCATTCTAACTGGTCATTCATCAGAAGCGCGTATGCCAGGATAGCTGCCGCTGCTGGCGAATTGGGCTCGGTCGAATAGGCTTTATTAGCCCAGTCCAAGGCACTCGCTGCGTCCTGCGAAGCAAAACAGTAGAACCACGCAAATTGCTTGGCCCCAATTTGTGGCGAATAGCCACTCTCGCCGGTTTCCGCACCAACTTTGTCGACCACTGGGCCTCGCTCAAGTAGTTCCTGAGCCTTCTGCTCCGCTGCTCTGAATATACGATTTGCTTCCTCGCTATTGCCGCTCTTCTCGGCTGCTTTACCAGCAATAGCCTCAAGAAGAATGTCAAATCGTCCTGTCTTTCGTACTTGGTTGGCTATCCTCAAACACTTGAGTTCACTTCGCGGCGTATTATAACTACATATTGCCCATGGAAGATAAATTTGCGTTGGCATATCTTCGCTTGGGTACAGATAATTGAACAGATCGGCGCAATATTCGTAAGCACCACCTGCTATCTCGCAAAGCTGAAGCCGTTCTGCAAATCGCGCAAAATTTAGAGCTGCCTCCATATCCAAAGGATTTTCACGTAATACCAGCCGGAGGTGCTCTAAATACACCAATGGATTGACTTGTTCTGGCGTAAGCTCGGCAAGCTTGGCAAAAGCCAGCTTGTTATACTTGTCATTGTCATAGGCCCGTAGCATATAGAAACGAGCAGATTCCATATCCCCCTTCTCGGCCTTGAGCAAACCGAGCATCGATGATAACTCAGAATCAACTGCAGGGTGCTTACCACTGAGATTTGCTAACATATCTTCGAGCAATTTCTCACGTTGCTCACGAGAATTTACTCTGTCCAGTAGATACTGAACCGCCTCTTTCACTACTTCATAGTCAATCGAAGTGCTAATGTACTCCGATAGCCATTCAGTAACCTGTTCGGAATGATCCTGTAGCGTATGTTTGCAGGCTACTCTTATTAGCATTGGCCTAATATGGTCGTTGCCGGAGTCCAGTCTCTCCGCTGCATTCAGAAGCACTATCGCCTGCTCAGCTTCTTGTTCCGTGATTTCAGGGAAATTCGATAGTTCAGAAGCTATCTCATAGAATACTTGACTTGCGCTGGGTGAAGATAAAACCTCAGTTCTAATTGAAGACTTGACATACTGTTCTAAGTCGAGGGGATTTTCTACGCCCAGTCCTTGAGCCCAGACTGATACCGAGCAAAAGATCACAGCCGAACAAACCGCCAAGAACCTATCCTTGAGCATTCGTCTCTCCTTGAACACGACAAGAGCCGTGCACCTACTATTTCGGGAAATCATCACTTGCTCTTTAGACAGAATCAGACCGTAGGTAGTGAATTTACTGGCCTTTGGCTCCATTTGGGTCCCAATGCGCATTTTCCTGATAAAATACCAATAACTCTCGATTCTGTCTGGCTGAAGCATCGTTCTGCCGCCAGGACCAATCTGTTTCTCGCCGGAGCAACGGTGATATTTCAGCTAAGTCTTTTAATATCAATTATATAAACGACATGACTCCACCATCCGGCCCTGTTGCCCGCCTTGTTAAAAAACCACCGTGAACACCCAAAATCGAGCATGACAGGCGAGACTTTTTCCGAGATAGTTTATCGGTACCACCAGATGAGACTCGCGTCAAGACCTAAGCAACACGCGATTAGCGATTCATGTAAGTATAATCGATCCTATTTTGCGCCAGCAGAAATCAGCTTTATAGGACGTCAGAATCACAAGGAGATCAATCATTTTGAGATTATTTTTCGAGGTAAATTTTTAAAAATTATGTTTTGGGGGATAATTTTGATTTGATCTTAGGAGTAATCGTTGTTTTTGGACGAAAAAAGGGTGTGATAAAGTCAGCTTGTAGGGTATGGGCAAAATAGGCAAGACAAATGGAGTGAAAAATGAGCATAAAATGACAAGAAATGAGCAGAAATGCACGCTTTTATGCAAAAATTGGCAGAAATGAACACTTTTTGAACCACCTTTTTGGGGGCTTTTTCGTATTGCGGATTTCGTATTGCGTATTGCGTACATGGTGATACCAATTGTGCTTGATATTTGCGTCCTTGTCATTTCGACCATAGGGTTGCGAAGCAACCCAACGTGAAGAAATCTATTAAAAAGCAGATTTCTCGACTCCGCTTCGCTACGCTCGAAATGACAAGAATAAGCGCATTTATTATTCACAATCAGTATGATTGGTTATTTGTGATTGGTGATTAGTAAATGATAGCTTGATTATCGACAATAAATGTATGAGTCCTAATACCTAAGATACTTAGGTATTCTTATTTGAATAAGCCCGGATTTCCCAGGCGGAGTTCTGAGCCCATTCGGCTTGGTTCGACTCTTTCGACTTCGCTCAAGACAGGTTCGCTCACCACAGGTCGCTCGGAGCCTGCCCTGAACATAGTTGAAGGGGTAAACTGTGAAGCGTATCTCGATACTAGCGTATAGCGTATAGCGTGAAGCGTATAGCGTGAAGCGGATAGCGTACAGCGTATAGGGGGTAGCGTACAGCGTATTGAGTAACATAGAATTTACGGGTAAAATGAATTGGAAAATTTGAATGAAAAAAGAGGTCCTTCGGCTGCGCTCAGGGTGGTATTCTGTTGGGTTGGCTGATTAGATCCTTCGGCTAAGCTCAGGACAAGCTTGACGGGAATTGCGGTTTTGGGTATTGTAAGCGCATAGCGTAAAAAAGGGCAATTATCGATTTTAGATTGTATGGGCAGACCGAGTTTCAAAATAACGATTAGCGGAACTGATGTGCTACCGGAAACAACACGGATAAGTGATTTAGTCGAATTCTTAGTAAACATAGAGACAGCGATATCTGAAACAGCTAAAGCTCAGGGCGTAGAGATAGGAGAAGGTGAAATTGTCAGCCTTACAGGTATTGACAGATCTAGTAATAAGCTAACATTTACTGTAGCTGCAATATTATTATCTCACGCCGTCAGTGTTTCTCAAGCTGTGGAAACAAATCGATACGAAGAATTACCACGTCAAGCACATGGGGCTTTGCATGAAGTATCGAAACAAGCGGTCAAGCGAAATTGGAAAGTAAAGTTTGATGAGGACCATGTAACAGGCATCAGAGGAGGAACAATCTCGGAAGAAAATCAAGTTCCAACAGCACCTCCGGCACCCCATGTCGAAGGAACAACAACGATTTATGGACGTTGTATTAGAGTGGGTGGTATAAAACCCAAAGCTGAGATTCGTCTTTATCAAGGAGACGTTTTATACATAATTGTCAGCGAACAGATGGCCAAAGAACTTGCTAGGAGTCTTTACGAAGAAGTATGCATAGAAGGCAAAGCTAAATGGAATACCGAGGAT
>Ga0307438_1002736_pt1 | contig 10060 bp, 5 predicted proteins | sample SalMarWE160110MG_FD_202144 | JGI IMG/M metagenome (GOLD analysis project Ga0307438, IMG submission 202144) | Salt marsh sediment microbial communities from the Plum Island Ecosystem LTER, Massachusetts, United States - WE1603-110 | ecosystem: Environmental > Aquatic > Marine > Intertidal zone >...
ATCTCATCGGAGATTGCAAGATAGGATTTTAAGAATATAACCCCTGCGCCGAGATATAGATGAAGAATCTCAATAGTCAATCCTACGAGCAGCCCATAGAATTGCCGCAGTTGAAGCATTTGTAGCAGGAGCCGTTGCGGACGGTGATAGAGCCGCACACATCACAGGCAGGAGCATCGTCGGGGAAATGTGCAAATTGGGCGTTAAACTGCTCTAAAAGCTTCGCTTCAGCTTGTAATGATGCGGATGTGTCAGTAACTGCCGAGCCAACCAGGGCCCCGATTCGATTGGCAGGGTCAGTGGATATGTTCGTTGGAGTTAAAGAGGGCTGCTTAGCTCCCATTGAGCCCCCGCTTGTTGCCGGCGGGGGTGGTTTTTCGGGAGCGACTGCTTCTGCTTTGATTTTTGTCCCGGCTTTTGCCTCGGCAATTTTTTTTGCGAGGTCCTTGGTCTTCTCAACCACTTCTCTGGCGGTCGTTGTATTTTTGTTATCCGCCGAGCCGAGCATTGCCGCCCTATTTGGGGTGTTCTTGTCTGCATAGCCGGGTATAAACTGACAGCCCAGCCAGCAGAAAATATAATCAATCAGGCTTTTTGCAAATGGAATGTCCCTGTTCGAGGTCATACCCGACGGCTCAAATCGTGCGTGCCGGAATTTGTCCACCAGCGTGAATAGAGGCACGCCGTATTGCAATGCCAACGAAGTACAGGTGCCTATGACATCCATAAGGCCGCCGACGGTGCTGCCCTCCTTGGCCATAGTGATGAACAGCTCACCAGGCTGACCGTCCTCATACAGCCCCACCGTCAGGTAGCCTTCATGCGATACGACGGAGAATTTGTGGGTTATACTTTGTCTGGTATCCGGCAGCCGGCGTCTGAACGGCCTGGCCGGTGCCTCAGCGGCGGCCTTTGCCTTGGCCTGTTTGTGCTTTTTGGTAGAAACCGGCTGAAGCATCTTCGAGCCATCGCGATAGATTGCGACGGCCTTTAAGCCGAGCTTCCATCCTTCTATATAAGCCAGAGCAATATCTTCGGTTGTGCTTTCCTTCGGCATATTGATTGTTTTGCTTATGGCTCCGGATATGAAGGGCTGTACGGCGGCCATCATTTTCAGATGCGCCATATAATTGATACAGCGTTTACCATTACGCGGTTTAAAAGCACAATCGAAGACCGGCAAATGGTCGGGATTAAGAGATTCGGCCTCCTCGATAGTTTCCTTTTCGTCTATGTGGTCGCAGATGGATTTGACCTCGTCGGCGCTGTAGCCTAGCCGTTCAAGAGCCATCGGCAAGGTCTTGTTGACAAGCTTGAGCATTCCGCCGCCGGCCAATAATTTGTACTTAACTAATGCTATATCCGGCTCAATGCCGGTGGTATCACAATCCATCATAAAACCGATAGTTCCCGTCGGTGCAAGAACGGTAGCCTGGGCGTTACGGAAGCCGACCTTTGAGCCGTCGTCAAAGGCCTGGTCCCAGGCGTCCTTTGCAGCGTTGCGCAAATAGTCCGGGCAATGGGACTCCGGAATATCATAAGCGTGCCGGCGATGCATATTTATAACCTTAAGCATCGCATCTCGGTTGTTGCTGAATTGCTCAAAAGGCCCTTTTATCTCAGCTATTTCGGCACTGGCTGCATAAGCTGTGCCGGTCATTACAGCACTGATTGCGGCGGCGATAGCCCTGGCCTGGTCGGAATCATAGGGAAGCGCCAGACTCATCATAAGAGAGCCGAGATTGGCAAAACCGAGACCAAGCGGGCGGAACAAATGACTGTTTACCGCAATTGCCTTGTCGGGATAGCTACCGTTATCGACGAAAATCTCTTGAGCAATGATGAACAGGCGAATCGCCCTTTTGAAGCTCTCAATGTCGAACGAGCCGTCCTCTTTACGGAACTTCATAAGATTCAGTGAAGCCAGATTACAGGCCGAATCATCAACGAACATATATTCACTACACGGGTTCGAGGCGTTAATGGGCCCGGAGTTCGGGCAGGTGTGCCAGCGGTTGATTGTACTGTGGTACTGCAAGCCCGGGTCGCCGCAAATCCTTGTCCCTTCAGCAATCAGCTCCATCAGCTCTCGTGCCGAATGCTCCCCTATCTTCTCGCCTGTTGTTACTGCACAGGTAGCCCAGGTGTCATCTTTTTCCACGGCCTGCATGAACTCATCCGTTATACGTACAGAAAGATTTGAATTCTGAAACATTACGCTGTTGTAGGCCTCGTTGTTGTGGTCCCCATCGTAGCCGGCCTCGATAAGCGTCCAGGCTTTTTTTTCTTCCTCGGTCTTGCAAGTAATGAATTCCTTAATATCAGGATGGTCAACCTTTAGCGATTGCATTTTTGCCGCTCTGCGGGTTTTTCCGCCGGATTTAATTACTGCCGCTATCTGGTCATAGACCCTCATAAAACTCAAAGGCCCTGACGGTTTGCCTCCGCCGGACAATTTTTCTTTACTGCTTCGCAGCGTTGAAAGGTCGGTTCCTGTTCCTGAGCCATGCTTGAAGAGCATTGCTTCGCTTGTCGCTAAGCGCATTATATCCTGCATCGAGTCCTTAACCGACTGGATAAAACAGGCTGATGCCTGCGGATATTCGTAACTGTTTTCACAGGCAACGGCGATCTGCTGCTGTGGGTCCCAATGGAAATTGTGTTTGCCGCCGGCAACGCCATAGACGTCGAAAAGGCCCACATTGAACCAGACGGGTGAATTAAATGCTCCACATTGATTGACGCACAGCCAGGCCAACTCGTTATAGAAAACCTCGGCATCTTCGTCAGTAGCGAAGTATCCGTCTTTTCTGCCCCGATCGGCAATTGTTTTGCAAACGCGATGTACAAGCTGTTTTACTGAATTTTCCCTCTGTCCGGTCTCGATATCACCAAAAAAGTATTTGCTGGCCACGACCTTTGTTGCCAATTGACTCCAGGATGTCGGGACCTCGATATTTTCCTGTTCAAAGATTGTTTTTCCGCTATCGTCTATAATTTTGGCCGAACGCGTCTGCCATTCGAGCTGCTCAAAGGGATGTACGCCCGGTGTGGAAAAGAAATGCTCTATCTTCAAAGCCCTTGATTCAACTGCATTTACAGCCGTTTTTGGTTGCGACGGCTCTGTTGTAAAAGGATTCTCAGGGTCGAATTTATACGACATTTATACGCCTCCCTGCGAAAAAAAGACTACAACATATAGAAAAATGACCGGGAATTAAGCCAGATATAGTGGTAAAACCCGTAAAGACAGTATCGGCAAATTAATGATAATTTGATAAGGTGTAAAGACCAAAGTTTGAATTTTTTGGATAAATTTTTCAGTTTTGTTCTTAGTCCTTGTAGTTACTGAATCTACGAAGAAAAAAATTTTTTGTATGAGAGCAATCTGTTTTAGATAACTTTACAATGTTGTTAAGATAAAGATATGTCAGCAAAAACAAACTGTAAATTTGAAGCGATTCGTGAACAGATAAAGAGCTTTCCGACAGGGCCTGGGCTTTATTTTATGAAGGGTTCGGCGGATAAAGTGCTTTACATCGGCAAGGCCAAGAATCTGCGCTCACGAGTGGCCAGCTATTTTCACCCCGCCCATCGGATAGGCGGGGTTCAGCCAGGCGGCGACCTGAGCACATCACGTGGGCCGAAAATCGCTGAAATGTTAGGCAAAGTCGAAACCGTTGACTTTCTCGAAAGTCCGAACGAAGTGGATGCAGTGCTCAAAGAAGCCCGTTTGATTAAAGACATCCGTCCGCCTTACAATACGGACCTTGTCGATGACAAGACGTTTCCGTATCTGGAAATCACCAGCAGCGAAGATTTTCCGGGGGTCTATATCACCCGGAAACCCCGGCCGCACGGCAGCAGATTATTCGGGCCTTTTACCGGTGCAAAGGACCTGCGGGGCGTTCTGGTGGTACTACAGAAGATATTTAAGTTTCGCACCTGTAAGCTGAATATCAGAGAAGACGACCGGAAACGCAGATTCTTTCGGCCTTGTCTTTTGTACAGCATAAAGCAGTGTGCCGCTCCGTGTGCAGCCAAAATTGACAAGCGTGAGTATAAAAAAATCGTTACAGACCTTATAAAATTTCTGCGGTCGAAGCGCTCAACTATCCTGCGCCAGTTAAGAAAACAAATGGCAGAGGCATCTGAGGCGTTTGAATACGAGAAAGCCGCTATGTTCCGCGACCGTATTCGTCTGATTGAACGGCTTGACCGCCGGGGCACGCCCGATGAAGACGTTCAGCCGGAGGTTTTTGCCGCCGACCCCACTGAAGCCCTCATACAACTGCGAGAATTATTGCAAACACCTGAGCCGGTCCGGATTATCGAAGGGATTGACGTTGCCAATATTGCAGGGGCCGAGGCGGTCGGCTCGTTAGTTAAATTCATCGACGGCAGGCCCTTCAAAAGCGGCTATCGAAGATTCAAAATAAAGACAGTAAAAGGCATCGACGACTATGCAATGATTGCCGAAGTGGTCAAACGCAGATATAAATACGCCCTGCGGGGTGAAGAACTCTGGCCTGACCTTGTTCTAATTGACGGCGGCCTGGGTCATCTGAGAGCTGCTGAAAAGGCATTGAGGGAAATGGAGGCGCCGGCCATAACAATCGCCTCGATCGCCAAGAGAGAAGAAGATATTTACCTGCAAGGCAAAAGAAAACCGTTAAAACTGCCTGCTCGTTCGCCCGCCCGCAAGCTGCTGCAATACGTCCGGGATGAGGCCCATCGCTTCGCCCAGCACTACCATCACATCCTGCGAGGCAAAAAAATGCTGAGCAAAAAATCGTGACTATGCGCGGTGACACCAATCATAAAAAGTATATGCGATGTTATCAGAAAACCTGCCAATAAATCTGGAAAAAACCCCGTGTAAAACATGGAGCTAAATATTTTTTATAGTGGTGACTCATGATTATATCCACTTATTTCAAACAATTTACGTGAGTTATAGCAACCTAACGGTAAAGCTCAGCGGCGCTGCCACCCGCTGGCAGGGATATGTCGCACGGGAAGGCTTCGGCAGCACGCGAATGAGGAACCAAATCAGCGACAACAGCCCGGCAATGGGAAACAGCCATATAAGCCAGGGATACTTTCTATTGGGCCCGAGATACTTGCCTGTCTTCGGACACACCTGCGACTTTTTGGCCGGATGCCCGTTGTCCTGGGTCGTTCGAGAAACTGAGGAAATGGGTTTTGCTTTTCCGGGAAACATTTCTGCACCTCCATAATTTTCAGCCTTTTGCTTCGGCCCGTTTTTCATCAGCCTGTATTATATTATCCGGCGCTGAGACACGCAACACTCATGTCTGGTTAATTAGTTAATTGGTTATCAGGAAAATGCCTAAAGTGAGCTAAACTTGCCCAGTTGTAGAAGCTTGTTTGTCGGTGTCGATGCTGGTATCGCAACTGGAAGCTCGACGTTGGATGCTCGAGGAAAAGCGACCCAGCAACGCTGGGTTCCGATTGAAACCCGCCGTTGGCGGGTCAAGCTTCTATGTCAAGCATCGATACAAGCATCGACAACCTTAAACGATGGCCATGAACATTTTAGGCACTTTAGGCACTTCAAACTTTAGTTCACTTATTCTACTCACTACTCACCAATCGAGGACGGCAGCGAGAAAAACTATAAAGTGAAAAGTAAAAATCCCTTACTTTTGCCCTGTATTGTCAGATGTTCTGGAACTTTCCCCATAGCAGCAGCGTTGTCAGCAATATGAAAAACAACTGGTGCCGGACCGTATTGTTACACAAAAGAAAAGGTTTTGGGGGCACCAATGGCGCCCCCAAAACCGGTTTACGTCATCATACCGAGCCATACATGTCAGCCCGATTTGTCATTCCTTCGATTACTCAATGGCTCCGATGCTGTAGAAGTTCTCGCCCGAATCCATCGAACCGAAGTTGTATGTTCCCGCTTACGGGAGCATATACTCGACCGCATTTAGGAACATCTGTGTGCCATCTTCGTACAGGTCGTACAAAGCCGCAGCTTGTCCACCCGTTACGCCAGAAGGCTCACGACTGCCGGTCAGGAAGACCAGACGTGGTCCGCCCAGTACATCCGTTGGGCTCCCGCTGGAATTCTCCATTGTAGCTCCAGCCGGCAATTCGGCGATAACTATGCCACCAACAGGGCCTGTGTCCGCTGACACTTCTGCAATCGTGGCCAAGACTGTCCCCTCATCATCGAGGTTATTGTAATTGATCGAGATGCCCCGCGACAGAGTTACCCCGTCTGTGGGAAGCGGAACCGCACCCTCGGCAAACGGATTAACCATGGTACCGTCGATCAGATCAATACCCGCAAAAATCGGGTGCGTCGGATCGGTAACCGTTAGGGTAATATCACCGGTGGTGTCCGGCATATCCGTGCCGTCAGTAAAGCCCAAGCGGCTGGAACGCAGCGTGTAACCATTCAGGTTTATCATGGGAGCCGTGACGCTGTTCCACAGGGTGGCACCACCACCACTATAGTGTCCGCTGGATGCTGTACGACTAATAATCACCAGATCCATGGTATTGAGGAGTTCCACATCGGGAGTGCTCGTCGTGACATAGCGTATCACGTCGTAGCATTGGGCCTTCAGCAGGTCGGTGTACCCAATATCCGGCGCCTGGGTGAAGCCGACAGCGGCAGCATCAGCATGGGGTTCGTCGTCGCCAGCGTGGTAGGAGACCCAGGCAATCAGGGGAGTGGGAGCACTTAATAGCTCTACTTCGGCTATCTGCATACTATTGGCAGTTCCGACGTCTCGAATGGCCAGGAATAGAACTTGATAGTGGTCGTATGCCACGTCATTCTCAAAGGAAATCGGAGTTTCATTCTTTGTGTAGCGTGGCCACGCCGTCTCCTGGTCGAAATCGACGATATCGCCAATGGCAATCATCTCGTACGGCCCATCTATGCTCACATTAGAACCATAGAATCCAAATGCAACCGGGTCACGCTCTGGAGAGTCATTCGCCGTGGTGAAGGTCAGTCCGGTAACAATACTAGCGCCATCTAATGGTGTAACCCGGAAACCAGCGCCACCTAGCGGATCACCTACGTCAAAATCTCCTTTGAAATGCAGATACTTCGTCCCGGTATTATCATCGATCGCGAAGGCAGGTGGTTCACCACCAGGCCAATCTCCGTCGTCCGGAACACCCTGGACGATATCGCCTATGGCGGTAACATCAGACAGAGGTGCGAGGAACGCGTCGGAGTGCGCCGCGATCTCGTCATCGGAAAGAGCGGTGTCGTAGATGGCCACGCAAAAGATGTCGCCATCGAAGTTGTCGAAGGAGTCGCTTGCGTCTGCACCCTGGGCGCCGTAGCCGATGCCGACAAGGCCAGATAAAGTGATAGCGTTATCGACACTGGCTTGATAGACACCGTTTACATACAGCGCAGTCGTAGCCGCATCTTCACTGGAAACAAATACCAGATGGGTATCAACACCGGGATTGGTAGCAATGCCGAAATCAAGGTCCACGACACCAAAGAGGGTCGCGCCGTAGGTCCCGGTATTGTTCCACTGCTCATACTTAAGCCCTGCCTCGGTGTCGCCAAACTGTCTTCTGCCAATCAGGCACATGCTGGCCTCTGTTTCATCAGGATTGCTGCGAACGACAAACTCGTAGGTGATATCACCGCTGTATGCGCCAATATCATAGAGGTCGTCTGCAACATTTGTGGCAAGGAATCCTGGTGCGGCTGGTGCCACGGCGACTTCCCAGTTCGCGATCCCCGCGGTCGGGTCCGGCTTGACGACGTAGATGTCGTCGATGCGGATTGTGCCGGAGCCGCCGGGCTCTCCATCACCTACACCAATGTACAGCTTCGCGGCTGCTGTCAGATCCACGCCGGCGAATTTGCTCAACGGAATCGTCCACGGCCTCCACACATCAATCCGTGTGGCGGCAGGATACGGATGAGCTACCATAGCAACTGCACCGGAACTATCTTCCAGCACCACATATATCGGCTCAGCAGAATTGCTGGCTATGCCAATGTCCGTAGATGCATCATCAGCACTAATGTTACCCACAATATCTACGTTGTCGAACGTAAAGGTCCGCTTCTCGCCGGATTGATGCGAAGTCACGGCCAGACCGATGAGAACGGGGTCCGTCATCTCGACCGTCTCGGCACCACCCAACTGCGTCCAGGTGATACCGTCGGGAGAAATAGAGCCGGTGAAATCGTTCCCAACACGCTCCAACTTCACCCAGTACGGAGGTGCTACAACCTCACCGCTATCGACGTTGTTCGATGCCGCGTCAGCCACGGGCCGCCCCTGGAAGCTCGCACCGTTGCCACCACCGGCCGTGATGGGCATATAACGGTGGGTCGAACCGGCGTCGAGGCTCTGACGAATCATCACGCCACCCTTGGCCCACTCGTTTGTGCCGCTGCCGTTATCGGCTACGCGTGCGATCATCGTGGCATCGCCAGTCAGCTCCCTGTACGCATAGTGGAACTGATCCGAGTTGCCCCAGATGTCGGCCCCGGAACCAACTATCGTGTATGTCCCGGTCGCTTCGTCGAGGCTGGCACTGCCTTCGGGTCCCGGTGCTCCATGGAAGAGTAACGTCAGGTCCGAAACTCCCTTGGTCGTCAAGTCGGCCGGCGTATCCAAAGCAACCTCAGAGAAGTACGGCTCAACACTGTTGTCATAGTCCAGAGTCGTCTCCTCACTATCGATTATTATGTATTCAGCCATAGAGAAGCTCCAGACCGGACCATCAACCGTTCCTACAGGAGTAAACTCATCGACCTTCCAGTAGTAGGTCGTAAACTGCTCCAGCGGCCCGGGGTCATACGACGTACCCATCTGCATCATGGACACCGGTATCAGCGCCGCCGGGTCCGTGCCAAAGGACACATTGTGCATAATCGTATTCTTGCCGGCTGCCCAACTGAGCTTGATACCAGACTCTATTCCTTTAGCGCCGTCAGAAGGGCTCGGGAAATGGGCCTCCATAGGCAACGTCGTGAAGCTCCAGAGATTACCCTCGAATACGACTCCATCGGCATCGACCTCATCAACTCGCCAATAGCAGGTCGCCCCCGGGTCCAGGGTCACGAAGTGCATTGTCATCTCGGTCTCAGCAGCCAGGTCCGCTTCGTCGATTGTCTCGTCTGTGCTAAAATATACCTTGTGAGAGACAGCCGTGGGTCCCGCGGTCCACTCCAACGTCGCCACATCTGCATCAACGGTACCATCAGCCGGGACCGGAGCCGAGGCCTTCAAGAGGACGGCGGCCCATTGGGCCGGCGACAGAAAATAGCCATCGATGACATCTCGCGCCGGGCAGTCAGGACCTTCCCAGGCCACCGCCAGGTTGTCGCCGCCGCCGCCTTCCTTGTACATCGCCATGATGTAGTATTTCTCGCCACCCGTCAGAGAAATGGGGGCGGACTTCTCGTTGCCTTCCTGCCAGCTCCTGGACCCGGTCCAACTATCCTCAAAAGCGATCAGTACTGCATCGGCCGGATCGTCGCTGGTGCTCAACCACAGTTCGCTGCCGTCATCAGTGGCAATCCAGAACGTATAGTCGCCCGAGGTCTCCGGATGGAGCCAACCGCTGACCCGGCTGCCAAAGTTATCAGCAAAGTCTGTCGGCGTCTCGAACAAAGTTACCAAATCGCCGTACGACGGGTTGTCCGGGAAGTTCGCATTGCCCGTCAGGTCTGAAACGCTCGTTCCACCGATACCTTCCCAAACCTCACGCATGATTGTACCAGTCCCCTGGGCGCCGGCATTACCCACCAGGGACAACATCAAAACAAAAGTAGTTAAAAAAATCAATCTTTTAAACATAATGCTTCTCCTTAATAACTCTTCTTGTTGTGCAAGAAGAACAAAATTTTGTTTTGGCAACAAGCCAAAACATTTGTTGTTATCGACAAGCAAAAAAGACAGACACTAACCGCCTGGCTGTGCTTGTCTTAAACAACCTTTACACAAGCAACAAAGAATCTTCACCAAACCCTGTGCTTGTTAAAAATAACTTTATTGTAGGACCTGGCTTTTTGGCCACCTCCTTGCGGAAGCCG
>Ga0307438_1002739_pt1 | contig 10049 bp, 9 predicted proteins | sample SalMarWE160110MG_FD_202144 | JGI IMG/M metagenome (GOLD analysis project Ga0307438, IMG submission 202144) | Salt marsh sediment microbial communities from the Plum Island Ecosystem LTER, Massachusetts, United States - WE1603-110 | ecosystem: Environmental > Aquatic > Marine > Intertidal zone >...
AGAATCGAAAGAACCTCTGGGTCTCTGCCTGCCCGTCCGAGTAGTCCAGTGCTGAATTCTCTGCCCTCAATAAACTGTTCAATGAGTATCGGCTGCTGATACTCTCTGATCATCTGCTTCAGTTTTGTGTGTAGTTGTGTTTTGTTGTGTACCCAGTTTTCTTCGGTGATTCCGATCGAGGAGCCCTCTTCGTTGGGCTTCAGGATATACGGGAAGCCTTCGTTGATTTTCTCTGCCTCTTGAAGGTTTTGGTATACGTAGAATTTTGGTGTGGATATGCCGTGGTAAAGGAGAGCCTTTTTTGTCCATGCTTTGTTTAGGCAAATCGCAGTAGTCAGCACGTTAGAGCCAACATAGGGTATTCCAAGCATCTCAAGTATGGCGGGCACATGCGATTCGCGGCTATCCCCTCTCAGCCCCTCTGCTCTGTTAAAGACAAGGTCTGGCTTCGCTGCTTTGATGTTTTCAGCAAAGTTTTCGTCAGCTTCAACAAAGACGTACTCGTGTCCAGTGGCTACGATGCCATGTTTTATGAGTTCAATAGTGTGAGGCGGATCGTATTCGACCTCGAATTCGGTTTCTGCGTGGCGAGTATTCAAAACTAGTGCTATCCGCATTATGTTATTCCCACCTAAAGAACAAATCTAGCATAATTAAAATTAGCCCTTTTTTTGTGTTTGTTCTGTTAAATCTGGAATGAAGCCAGTTCTTCTTTATAGATTGAATTCACGCTGTTCCTCAATTCTTTAGGCACAGATATTGAGGTATGTAACGTGCAAAATGTTTTCCACAGTTCCTCTTCCCTGTTTTTTGCTTCCTGATATAGTGGGCTTGCCTTAAACTCGTCAATCAGCCCTCCCTTCGCTCCCCTTTTGGCTGCAAGATAGAACGCAAAAAGCTGTTCGTCTCTGCCCACCTTAGTGTGAGCATACGTCATCGTGATCGATTTTCCTCCAAACAACGTAAAAAACCGCTTATACTCGCGCTCCAGCATGTTCACTCGTAAACCAATCGTTTCTGGGTCGATTCCGCTTCCAACACACATCAAATACATTTTAGCGCAGATAGAGCAGTTGTGGCACCAGTGATAGTTTCGTCCTGCCTCTGTTTCGGTGAAGCAACTCATCTGATATTTTGCAAGCTCTGGATAACGATGCGCCAGAATATACTGGATCATCATGTCCATAAGCGGCTCTATTAAGCTCGCTGTATTGACTGAACGTCCCGAGAACGTCTGCGTGATTTGATCAATGTGCATGGTCCAATGGTGTGATTGATCATAGCAGGGATGAACTGTCCATCTGCCTTCAGCATCCATGTAAGTTGCAGCAGCGGTTTGCTCATTACCAAACAGCAGATACTTCGCTTTGAGAGCATACGCAAACGGTATCAACTCCAGCGCATACTCGGTTGTCTGAAGCCCCCACCCCAACTCTGTGAAAGGCACCCCCAGATATGGGTAGTCCCGAAACTTTCCGGTTTCATGCTTCAAAACATTCAATTCTTTGCCAAATTCGTTTTTGAAGCGTCTCGCCAACTCGGTTTTGTGTTTCTGTTCGTAGGTCATGCTCTGCTCTACAACATAGACCATTTCAGGTTCAAGACCGATTTCGTCTGCCACTGCGTAGGTGAGGAGGCTGTCCTTTCCGAAGCTTGTTCCAACAAGGGCGCCGGATGGCGAATCTACAGGCTGCTGTGAAGGGTATACTATGTCTGGGTCTAGAAACTGGTAATCTGTGTTGAAGAATTTTCGAACAATCTCGTCGGTGCTGGTTCCATCAACCTCTGTGCAAGAGGGGATGTCTTTCAGAAAGTTTTGGACAAAGTAGGGTTCTAGGAGAGGGCACCCTGAATTGTAGACGATGCTGGGTGAATCGAATATGAGTGGCAGGTGCATGGTGATGGCGAGTGCAAGATTGTCTTTTAGTGCTGTTTGTGTTTCTTTGGGTGTTGCTTCCCAAACATGCGTTGGATATACTATTGGGTAGGATGCTTCGCGAAAGCGGATTTCGATTCCATTATCGGTGACCCTTGAATGGATGTGTATAGGCTTCATCACAAAAGAATTTGGCGAAACTCGCATTAATAACTGTGCATGCAAGCGCAAAATCATGTTCAAAATTATTCGCGATAACCATGTGCTCAAGAGTAAAGCTATTATCAGGCAGTGAGCGGATGGAACACAGGCAAAAAACAGGAACTAATGGACAGATACAGAACTGGAATGTAGTACAGCTAATGACGTGCACATTATCTAAGACTAAGTTCACTTGGTGAACGTGAATCTCTAGGTTAGTTGCGGAGCTTGGTGTATGGCGTGGGTTAGAGCTGTCGATTTGTGCTGGGTGATCTTCAGGCGCTAATATGTTATGCAGGAATCCGCTTCCAAACTTTCAAGTTGCGCGTTTGGAGCCAAACCCGATGTGCCTCTACCTACAACTTTTTCTCCAGAACAATTTCCCTAGAAAGTCGATTAGTCTGGAGGTGGAGAATGAAACGACGTTGAAGAAAAGTCTCAGTAAAGATGAGGGTAATAATTTGATAAACGATTATTAACAACATAAACTACAAAGTGAACGGGTTAGACCAGAATGAGTACAAGGAAATTGAGGCTTGGTCGAAACGAAATCAACCACTTTCTTTCCTTCCTCAAGGATCAGCCTCGAGACTTGATTGGCATTTTAATGAAGCAAAAAGCCCTACTCAATTTTTTTCTGGTCGAATTTCAACATAGGTTCTTGAAGTCATCCTGTGTCGCGGGATTCCCATACCACTTGACCGTTGAAACTGGAAACTTTTGCCCTTTACGCTGTTCCCTATGCCCAACCGGTCAAGGTAAAGAAGGTTTACCCCAAGGTTTTCTTACCTTTGAGAATTTCAAAAAAATCATTGACGAACTCGGAGATTACCTGTTAATAGTAGAGTTGTACAATTGGGGAGAACCGTTTCTAAACAAAGACTTTTTTAGAATGGTTAGATACGCTAGAGACCGGAATATCATAGTGACAACAAGTTCGAATCTGAATATTTTTGATGAACAGATTTGCAGAGAATTAATGCGGTCAGGTTTAAACATACTAATGGTGTCGCTGGATGGGGCAAGTCAGGAAACTGTTGAAACCTATCAACGAGGAAACAATTTTGCAAAGGTACTTGGCAACATAAAGAAAATCGTAAATGAAAAAAGAAAACTGAATATTCGAAAGCCTCTTTTACAATGGAAGTTTTTTGTAACAAGATTCACTGAAAAAGAGGTGCCTAAGGCGAAGAGGTTGGCTAAAGAAATCGGTGTTGATCACATAGAGTTTGCGAAACTTCTCTGTGATATGAGTCAGAGATTCTTCCTAGATCCCAAGTCTCAATTCGAAAATGTGAAAGAGTGGCTACCTCGTGATGAGCGTTATTCAGCATACGGCAGCATCTTGAAGCGAAGAAAAAAAGCGCTTAACAATGATTGTTCATCTTTATGGACAAGGTCTGTGATAAACTGGGACGGAAGCATCTTTCCTTGTTGTAATGTTTACGGGGAAAAATGGCGATTTGGAAATGCACTTGAAGAAGGATTTTCTGCAATATGGAATAATGATGCTTATCGCTCTTCAAGAGAAATAGTTGCTAATGGAAAAATCACAAAGAAAAAAACAATTTGCCATATATGCGCAAAAAACAAAGCCATGCAATAGGGAGCTAGAAATCGTTGGTGAACATAAATCCGCTTAAACTAAATATGCCCTTGTTGCGAACGTTACGGCTCTATTCAAAAATAAAGTTGAAAATGCCTTCCCCCATGTTTGTCGCGTGGGATATAACGTACAAATGTAACCTAAATTGTTTCTTCTGTGATAGACAAACAATTTATCGTGATAAACTAAACAAAGATATAACTTTAAGCGAGGCAAAAATGGTTATCGATAACTTAGCCAACGCCGATGTCATGACCATAGGTATTACTGGAGGAGAAGCTTTACTTAGAAACGACCTCGAAGACATAGCAGAATACGCTGTGGACAAAGGGTTAGTTGTCACATTAAGTACGAATGGCACCCTGATGACAAAATCTAGGGCGCAGAAACTCGCTAATTTGTGTCAGTCTATATCAATATCTTTGGACGGTTTAGCCGATACCCATGATGAAGTCCGAGGCAAAAAAGGAGCCTATGATAAAGCGATTCAAGGTCTCAAGCATCTGGCAGCAACAACTCCTCGTGCTTGTGCTATTGGCGTAAATTTTGTCTTAAACAAACTTAACTTTCAAGAGTTACGCAAAGTCTTTGACACCGTAAGAAACATTGGAGCAGACTACTTTTTCATCCAACCTGTCATTGGTTCCAATTCTTGGGTAATCCCCAAGGATGCCGTTGACCGTTCGGTAAAGCAAATTTTAGAAATGAAATCGAATTATCGTCACCAAATATCACAGTCGTATTACTTCCTAAACCACATCTCCGACTACATCAATGGGACAGTTCCAAAACTTTGTGATGCTGGAAAATTGTATTTGGCTGTAAACAATGAAGGAAAACTGTTTTTGTGTCCAGGTCTTCCCCGCACGAAAGAAACTTACATAGGTTCTATACTTCAACATTCTATGACGGATCTGCTGAAAAGCAAGAGGATGAAGAAGGTTAAAGAAACTATAATTCCTAAATGTAATCCGTGCCTAATGAATTGCACAACAGAATTTTCCTTGCTTGCCAAATCACCTTTAAAAACCATCTTGAGCAAATATGGCAGTCTTAAGCTGTGATAAAAAAAGAGCACATGCCTGTCAGATTGTATGACAAAACGACTAAAAAACAAGAAGATGCCGTGAATTAAGTGTTTGAACCCGACGCTTCAGAGAGTACTGAATGGCTTCCAGAAAAGAGTAAGACTCTCAGAAGAACTGTTCCCCTTCTGTTAGTAGGTCTGGTGATTTTCGTTGCTTACCTATATTTCTTTGTTGACATACCCGAAATGATCGTAATTATCCAGCAAATCGACATATTCTACTATTCGCTGGCGATTGCTGTTCTCCTGTTAAACATGCTGGCATATTCTCTAACTTGGCATTACATTCTACGTCCTCTTTCGATTAAGGTTTCCTTCATGAAGACTATGATGATTACTTGGGTTGGAGCATTTGTTGAGTTCTTTGTTCCATCCGAGTCAATCGGTGAGGATGTCTCCAAAAGTTACCTTATGGCAAAAGAGTCAGGTGAAAACACAGGAAAAGTTGTAGCGTCAGTTCTGGGGCAACGAATCATCTCAATGGTAGTAACATTGATTGTTTTGATTGTTTGCTCCCTTTCGTTGTTAAGTTCACAATACGCCATTCCCTCAAGCGTCTCCATTCTGATGGCGCTAGTATCCGTTGGCACCGCAATTCCGCTGATCTTCATATTTCTTTTGTGCGTAAAAGAGCAACTGAGCCACAGGTTAATCGATTTGTTGCTACGTTTTTGCGTTTTCATTTCGAGAGGTCGCTTAAACCTTGAAAACCTAAGGTCCAAGGCAAAAAACGCTTTGGAGAGTTTCCATCAATCAATAGGCTTCTTAGGTAAGAATCCAAGAAGCTTAATTCAGCCACTGTTTTTTGCTCTGGCGAGCTATTTCCTTAGCGTACTTGTATCCTATTTCGTTTTTGCCTCTCTTGGCTACACAGTTAGCTTTGTTCTACTAACAATCGTGTATTCTCTTAGCCGTAGCCTGCAAAGCATCCCCACCATGTTGCCCGGTGAAGTAGGATTCATCGAGCCTGTTATGACCAGCCTTTACATTGCCCTTTTGGGACCGCAAGCTGCCGCAATCAGTGCCGCGGCAACTGTTCTCACACGGGTTCTATGGGTGTGGCTCAGACTTCCGCTAGGATTTATTGCACTCCAGTGGATTCGGCGTAGAGGTCTACTGTAACTGCTTAATGAAAAAAAGAAATTGCGAAACTCGCCTTAATGCCTGTGGATGAACGCGCTTTCTAGTCTTCTTCAACTAGCTGCATGGGTTGCCCGCAGCAAACAAGAATTCCGTTTCCGGATGCGATAACTTTCACAACGTTGCCGCAGATTTTGCAGGCGTACATTTCTCCCTCTTGTGTCATCTCTTCACCTCCTCCCGCTTTGCAAGCTTTATTGGGTTCTATAGTTCTGTTGAGGGAAACTCTATTCGCCGCAAATACTTCTTGGCATACTCTGGCTCATGCGCAAGCTCTTGGCTTCTTAGAAGCTGTCTCTCAAGCCGACCCAATGCTGTGCGAAACGTTGCTTCAACTCCGTAGCCTTCGCTGGAGCTGAAAAACGAGCCTCTCCGTGTCCTAAACTGGAGCCGACAGTGGATTAGCTGCTGCCCCTTGTAGTTTGTTCCATGAGTTTTCATATACACAAAAAGTGCGCCCGATTCCAATGTCTTTTGGTATTTGCGTGAGAAGACATCAAAGTCGCCAATTATGAAGCCGCGTTGAATAGCGTCTATTTCTACGCCCTTCACTGAAAACTGGACACTGATTCTTTGTTTCGGCATCTCCATTTCAGCTAGGGGCTCAAGAAGGTCTCTTTTTGTCAGAATTCCTGCAGGTCTTCCTTTACTGACAACAACCAAAGAAGAAATGTTGAATTGTTGCATCTTCTCCACCGCATCTTTTAGATTGTTTTCGGGCAAAACTGTGATGACTGGCTTTGTCATTATTCCCTTCGCTGGAATGCTTAGAACTTGAACTTTCTCTCCAGCTATGTCGCCTACTGTTTGGCGCTGTCTTGGCTGAAAGATACCTGTGATGATGTCCTTGATGCTTACAATACCCACGAGGCTGCCGTCTCTAACTACCGGCGCATGAGAGATACCATGTTCCCTAAAGAGGCTCAGGACGGCTCCCACTGACTCGTTTTCTTCAACAAGGAACGGCTTCTTGGTCATTACTTCCTCAACTTTGGTGCTGCCCCACTTCCCAACCACTGCCCTCTGAATAACCGCCTCATCCGTAACTATTCCCGTCAGTTTTTCTCCGCTGAAAACTGGAAGCTGGTTAATCCCGCTGGTTATCATCAACTTCGCTACCTTGCTGAGACTATCTTCTAATGATACTGTGGGCGCTGAACGCATCAAAGTCTCCACTTTGGTTGTGGCAGGGTGATACCGTGACCTGACTATCCATCTGTAGGCGATTACGCCCGCGTATTTTTCTTTGCTGTTTAAAACAACCAATACTGGTGTCGATTCTTCTTTAAGGATAGAGAGACATGCGGAAAGCGTGTCGTCTTTGCTGATGCTCTTGAACTTGGTTGAAACAACATCTTTTACGATGCTTGAAACCATGCCCATTTCTCCAAATAGCCTATTTCTACAAAAAGCGATTTAACTGTATATTAATACCTCTTGTGCAGTCTTTAACGTTTTGCCTGCCCTACACAATGCAGCTTAAACTGTTTTGGCTACTTTTTTGCTCCCAGTATAAGCGCTAGAAGAGCTGTCCGGGTGACTATGCCGTTCCATACTTGCTGGAAATATCTGGCGTAGGGCGTATCATCCACTTCGTGATCTATCTCGTCGACCCTCGGCAAAGGATGCATAATAATCATGTCCTCCCTCGCACCCTCCAGCGTGTCAACCCCAATCTTGTAGGTTCCACTGACCTTGGCGTATTCAGCTGGGTCAGGAAATCTTTCCTCCTGAATCCTCGTTACATAAAGCACATCCGTTTCAGGCAAAACCTCCTCAACCGCGGTTCCCTCCACTATCTCAATCTTCCTTTTTATAGCATCAGAAACCTCCCTCCGCATACGAAGAAGCTCCGGCGAAACCAGAAACAGCTTCACATTGTAGAGGGACAGGGCGTACGCCAACGAGTGAACAGTGCGTCCATACCGCAGGTCTCCCATCAAAGTAATGTTAAGCCCATCAATTCGTCCCTTCTCTTTCAGTATGGTGTACAAATCCAGCAAAGCTTGAGTCGGATGCTCCTCAGCTCCGGAACCAGCATTTATCACCGGTACCCGAGCAAACTCGGCTGCTAATCTAGCCGCTCCCTCCAGCGGATGCCTCAGCACAAGGACATCAGCATAGTTTTCAACAACTCTGATGGTGTCTGCCAAGTTTTCGCCTTTCTTTATTGCAGCCACTTTAGGTTCTGCGAAGCCTATGGAGGTTCCTCCAAGTTTGTTCATGGCAGCTTCGAAGCTTAAGCGGGTTCTTGTGCTGGGTTCAAAGAAGAGGGTTGCTAATATCTTGCCGCGGAGCATGTCCGAGCCTTTTTTGGCTATGGGCTCCATAGAACCGGAGGTTTTCAGAATATAATCGATCTCCTCTCGGGTGAAATCTTTGATGGATACTATGTCGCGTCCCTTAAACTGCAAGCCTCACACCAGACACACTTTGGCAACTCGTAAATAAATGCTTAATCTATCCGATTACCGATTCGACAGTCATATTGAGAACAACCTCGGCTATGTCCATAGAGTACTCCGCTATTCTTCTCACGCTCTCAATCACTAATCGAATGTTAGCTGCTTCTTCTATGTCCGTCTCTTTTGACGAAAGCAGCGCCTTCTTCTCCAGAGAAACTATCTTGTTGGCTCTTGCGATAACGCTTTCTGCTAAATCGTAATCACGCCTGAACAAAGATTCTATCGCAGTTTCGAAGGAGGAAATCGCCACCTCATTCATTTCCTGAATTGTTTGAAGAAATTCTTCGTCTAACTGTTTTTTGAGAAGTATAACCTTTTTTGCTATGTTTGTAGCGTGGTCGGCTGTTCTTTCCACCATCTTAGTTATGAGCCTATAGCCGAGGCAATCTTTTGGCTTTTTTAACCCTATCTCAGTTATTATCCTCGGGTTCTGAATCGCCATTTTTAGCTGCCGTATTATGTACAGATGAAATCTGTTAACCTCATAGTCGGTGGCTCTGACATCCTTTGCTAATTGGTAATCGATGTTTTTGAGGGCGGTTATTGCATCCTTGTGCATAGACGCTGTTATGATGCTCATTCTCCGCAAAGCGCTTGGAACAGATAATTCTGGGTAACTTAACAAAACCTGTAAAGTCAAGTCTTTGGAAGTGTCAATCACTATTTCTGTTCCAACAAGCATATTTCGAGCAAAAGTTTTGATGGCGTTTCTTTGTGTTGACAAAATTTCTTTTTGGTCTTTTGCTCTTATGTGAATTATGTTGTAACCCAGCAAATACACAGAAACGGTTTTTCTTATCAGCGCCTCCGAGTTGTCTTCTGGAGAAACTTTGATTAGCGCCTCTTCTGTTCTTTCCGTTTTTCCCAATTCTGGAGGTAAAACGGCTAAGGACCCATTTTCTTCTTGGCGAATAAGTAACTGACTGCCTTTTTCAAGCCCGTTTTGGGTGACCCACCTTTTCGGCAATGAAATTATGTAGGTGGAGCCTCCTGTTATTTGGAGTTTCCTTGTTTCTTCATTTTTTTTATGTGTAGAATGATTCAATTCTAGAACCTTCATAGATGAAAAGTGATGTGCATAAATTTATTTTTTTCTATATATTATATAGGAAAACTATATACTTACAGATCCTTTTTTGCTGTTCGAAAAAATGAGGTGAAAGATTTGATCAGAAAATCAAACAAAGGCACATCGACAACGATTACAACAATCGGAATGATAGCACTTCTCGTAATCGGATTCGCAGCTGGAACCTATCTGAATTCAGGACAAACTGGAACATCCCAAGAATTCCCCGAAACCAGTTTATGGCTCATGGAAAAGCGAACAGCAATTATAAATAAACTCTTCACTCATTAAATTATAGTATAGAATCCTGAAGGGGCTGATTAACTTGTCTGAAACTACTTTACGTGTATCCAAAATCAAAGACGGCACGGTGATAGATCACATCACGGCTGGGCATGCTTTAGATGTGTTAAAGATTTTGAGGATCACGGATCAGGTGAACGGCGTCGTGACCGTTGGTATGAATGTGCCCAGCAAAACTCTGGGCTTGAAAGACATGGTTAAGATTGAAGGAAGAGAACTGAAATCCGAAGAAGTGGATAAAATAGCTCTGTTGGCTCCCCACGCCAGCATCAACATCATCAGAAACTACAAGGTTGTAGACA
>Ga0307438_1002751_pt1 | contig 10027 bp, 2 predicted proteins | sample SalMarWE160110MG_FD_202144 | JGI IMG/M metagenome (GOLD analysis project Ga0307438, IMG submission 202144) | Salt marsh sediment microbial communities from the Plum Island Ecosystem LTER, Massachusetts, United States - WE1603-110 | ecosystem: Environmental > Aquatic > Marine > Intertidal zone >...
TTATGAGTTGAATCCGCCTTTATAAAAATGCACTATTGGTGAGAAATGCTGTTAAAGTGGCCGTGAACGCATATTCTATTAAGATGACCTACTGGGTAATCTGCTTAATGTCCAATACAAATCTATTGTCCGCATTGCTTCTACAAATTGCTTATAGCCACTTGGTTTGACAACATAGCCAGCCGTCCCCATATTAAAGCTCTTATACCAATTGTATTAAATTACTGCGCTTCGTGCGTTTAGAACAGATGGGTGGCAGCCTCAAGCGAAGCTTGGGGATGGCTTTCTGGTCGTTATGCAAAGCGCAACATTTAATTACAATTGGTATTAGACGTCTCAAGTCGTCTGCTCCGGGTTCCCCATGTGTACGAGGATCCGATGCTTCACCAGGCCTCGATCCAGCGGGATCACTCCATCCCGTACACGCTGACCATCCATCTCCACCCACGACACACCTTGCTCGCACCTTTCCGGATTCTCGACCTGGATCTCGTAGATTGCTTCCCCATGACGATAGCGCAGGCGGAAGCCCTCCCACCATCCGGGGATGACCGGATACAACTGCATTTGATCCCCACGTACCTTCAATCCCAGGATCTCTTCGACCCAGACTCGGTACATCCACGCCGCCGAACCCGTGTACCAGGACCAACCACCCTGGCCGATCCGCCCGGGCAATCGGTACACGTCAGCTGCGATCACGTAGGGCTCGACACCGTAGCGCCAGACTGTTTCCGGATCACGCGCGTGCTCAATCGGATTGAGCATGCGCAGCATTCTCACCGCACGCTCACCATCCCCTTGGCGCGCCAGGGCCATGGCGAACCACAGGGCGGCGTGAGTGTACTGGCCTCCGTTCTCGCGCACCCCCGGAGGGTACCCCTTGATGTATCCGGGTGATGGCTCCGATCTGTCAAAGGGAGGGGCGAAGAGCAGCACCAGACCGTCATCCTCGCGAACGAGATGTCTCCACGCTGATTCCAAAGCCCTACCTGCGCGATCCGTGTCGGCAGCGCCGCTCAGCCAAGCCCAAGATTGAGGCAGGGAATCAATCCTCGCCTCCTTATTCGCCGAGGAACCAAGGGGCGTGCCATCGTCGAAGGTTGCCCGAAGATACCACTCCCCATCCCATGCTGCTCGCTCGACGCGCTGAATCAGCGCTTTCCTGTCTTGCTGATAGGTCCGGCTCAGATCCGGCTGGTCGAGTAGGTCAGACAATTTGACCATACCCTGAAGCACATCCACCAGGAACCATGCCAACCAAACGCTCTCCCCCTTGCCCCCGGCACCCACGAGATTCATCCCATCGTTCCAGTCCCCTGTTCCAATCAGGGGCAAGCCGTGGGGTCCAACCGTCAGTCCGCGGGTAACCGCTCGCCGGCAATGCTCAAACAGCGTGGCGCGTTCGAACGCGACCTCCGGTGTGGAGAAGCTCTCTCGCTGATCATCTTCCAGCATGGGGGCGTTGAGGAAGGGAACCTCCGCATGCAGGATGTTCACATCGCCGGTGGTCCGGACATAGTGAGCGACGACATAGGGAAGCCACAGCATGTCATCGGAGATACGCGAACGGATTCCCGCGACGGTCGGTGAATGCCACCAGTGTTGGACATCGCCTTCCTTGAACTGACGGCTCGCCGCCAGCAGGATGTGCCCTCGCGCCAGTTCAGGATGCGCGTAGACGAAAGCCATCACGTCCTGCAATTGATCGCGGAAGCCGAATGCGCCGCCGGACTGGTAGAAAGCAGAGCGTCCCCAGATGCGACAGCTCAAGCTTTGGTACAAAAGCCAACGGTTGATCAGGAAGTCCGTTGCAAGTTCGGGGGTATGCACTTCGATCATGCCCAACAGGTCATCCCACCAGGCCTTGGTTTGGCTAAGCGTGGTCTCAATCGCCTGGCTTTCCCGGTAGGTCAGAACCAGTTTTTGGGCTTTCCCCACCGATTCTGCCTGCCCCAACATGCACGTCATCTCAGCGCTCTCGCCAGGAGCGAGCTCAAGCGTGACCTGCAGTGCCGCGCACGGGTCAAATCCCGCCCCTGTCCGACGTGACAGCCTCATTCGCTCCATCGCCGCTGGGTTTCCCAGCGAACGGTTACGCCCAACGAATGACACGCGATCGCCGCTGTAAGACTCGGCAGGCGGGTCAATTGCCGCGAAGGCGACCCGATCCCCGTACTCAGGATGGTAGCGATTCCGAGCAATCAAGGCCTGGACTTTGTCATCCCAGTGGGTCACGATGTGCATCTGGGAGGATTCGCGGTCCTCGCCCAGTGTCCACTCCACATAGTACGTCACCGAGAGCTTGCGATGCCTGGAGGAGTCGTTCTTCAACCGCAACCTCTGCAGCTTAATCGGTTCTCCACCATTCTCATCCACTGGAACGAAGACCGTCAGTTCCTGTTCGATCCCATGACTGTTATGCTCGAAGACCGTGTATCCGGCCCCATGCCTTGCCCGATATGCTGTCTCCTCACGGATCGGCGACGGGGTCGGCGTCCAGCAGACACCAGTTTCCTCGTCCCGGATGTATAACGCCTCAGATGGTGGATCTATTACGGGATCGTTCGACCATTGTGTCAGACGATTGCGCCGGCTGTTGCCATACCAGGTAAAGCCAGACCCCATTTCGCTGACCAATGCTCCGAAGGTCGGGTTGGCAATGACGTTCACCCAGGGTGCAGGCGTGTGGGTATTGGGGCCAAGATAGATCGCGTATTCACGCCCATCCGGGGTAAAACCACCCAGGCTGTTGAAGTAGGACAACTCCATGAAGGGCAGCGAAGCCGAAGGTTCCCGGGGAGCACGTTTCTTAGCCATGGGTTCCGGCAGCTCCGGAGCCTCCACAGGAGGCATGCCCAATTGCTGGGGCAGAGTGCCACGTGCCGCCACCAGCACCACACTCGCCACAGCCTTGAGTAGCCTCAGGTCTTCCTCCTGGATTTGATCCGCGCTGCGCAAGAAGATTCCACCAGGCCGATCAATCCCCGCATACATGGAATGCGTTTGGATCAGGCGCTGCAGTTGTTCTCGGAGCGGCTGCTCATAGCCGCCCGCCTCCTCGTTGAGGATCACTAGGTCTGCCATCAACCCGTGCCTTCGCCAATAGCTATGTGCCTGGAGCATCTGACGGACCAGGCTGATATCCTGCGCCTCGCCGATGGTGACCAGGGCAATCGGCAAGTCGCCCGAGATTCCATAGGGCCACAACCCGGCTTGACCCTTGCGGTTCTCTTCAATGCGTTCGGAGGGAGGACGCAGAAGAGGATTGGGAAACAGCAAGTGGCTTGCCAGATGCTGGAAGCGGCGAGCTTCGTCGGGCTGAATGTGAAGCAATCGCAACTCTATCTGGGCAGACGCCCAAGCGGAATCCATCGCCCGATCGATAGCATGGGGATCGCTGTACTTGCCCATCAGCCCCAGGACCTGCTGGCGCGTTTCGCCTACGGCGAGAACCAAGGAGACCTGGACACGCTGGCCAGGATTTAGAGTCACGCTCTTGCGTAGGCTGAGGATCGGATCGAGAACAAAACCCTGGCTGTTACCGAGCTCTTGAAAGACTCCCATCGGATTCGCGAGCGTCCGTCCGCGTCCAATGAATCGCCGCCGGTCTGTCTCGAACCGCAGGGTCTCATCCTCGGATGGTTCAAGCGTAAAGCGGTGCGCAACAACAATGGGTAGGTCGTCTTTGTTGCGAGGTCGACGATACGCGAGGAGCGCTTGATGTTGAGGCACCGCCTCGGTTTGGATGAACAGCTTGTTGAAGGCCGGATGCTGCCGGTCTGAATTGTGTGGCGCCATCGAGAGTTCGACGTAGCTGGTGAGATTGAGGCGGCGGTTGCGAACTGACCGATTGATCAGAGTGATCCGCCGAATCTCAACGTCATCTTCTGGTGAGACGACTACCTCAGTTTCGGTTTGAATACTGTTATCCTCGCGCCGGAACACGGCACGGTCGAGCGCAAAGTTGACGGAATACGCCTCAACCTTCCCGCCGATTGGGTTATAAGTGTTGGACCACAATCGATCCGAATCGGCTTCATGGATGTAGCAGAATGTTCCCCACGGATCCTGAGTCCGATCTGATCTCCAGCGTGTGATCTCATAGCTGCCCCATTGACTGTATCCACCGCCTGCGTTCGTGACCATCAAACCATAACGACCATTGCAGAGCACTTGGGTTTTAGGCGTGCTGGTATGGGGCGTATCGAACTTGCTCACTGAAGGCGCAACTTCGCCGACACTCGTCACCGAAGGGACTCTTTCCCGTGTGGAGATGTGGTGCAACAGCGGAGGACGGATTGGGATACGTTCGTGGAGCAATGGCTCAGCCGCACGCACACGTGGGTCGGCATGGAAACGCCGCTGGATAGGATCGCCATGGAGGAAATTGGTCAGCGAAAGGAAACCCATGCCTTGATGATGGGCCATGTAAGCCCGTACTATCACACCACGCTCGCCCTTACGACTCGGTTGACGGCTGAAGTCCATCGCTTCGTAGTAGCCGTAATCGTTCAGAAGCCCCAGACTGGCCAGTCGTTTTAGATTCTGTACAGTCTCCCTCGGTGCTACATTCACTGCCAGAAGGGTGGCATAGGGTGCTACAACGACCTCCTCCTCCAAGCCGCGTTTCAATCCAAGCCCCGGTACGCCGAAGGCTTTATATTGATAGGTCTCGTTGAGGTCCAGATATCCAAAGGCAGACTCCGAGATCCCCCATGGCACACGGCGCTTGCGAGCGTAATCAATGTGGATCGCCACGGCTTCCCTCGCTGCTTTATCCAAGAGCGAATTCCCATAAGAGCACTGGAATATCAGAGGCATCAGGTATTCGAACATGGTACCGTTCCAACTAAGCAACACCCGACGCCGACCGATAGCGCTGTAGGGTCGACTCATAGAGAACCAATGTTCAATTGGGACGTCTCCCCGAGCGATGGCTACGAAACTTCCGAGCCGCGCCTCACTCGCCAGAAGATCGTAGTAGGCGTTATCCAAGCGGCCTTCAGAGACGTTGTAGCCGATTGAGAACAGCCGTCGTTCGGGGTCATACAAGAAACGCATGTTGATCGATTCGGATAACTCGCGTCCGTCCTGGATGAGCCGCTCGCCCAAACCCAGCATTTCACCGGCCAGGTATTTCGACTTTGCAAAGGCCTGCAAAAGGCGGTCAAGCCATTCGACGAGAGGGCCAACAGCCGAGGCAGCCACCTCCCGGATCGATTCAAGGATCGGGATAGAGCCGATGTGACCATTGGCAAGATCGAGAAGCGAGGGCGCGTGAGACAGGTCATGGCGGATGGCAAGCACAGCCTCCGGACACAACTGAGCGACTTCCTCTTCCGTTTTTTCATCGAGGATTTCGATCCAGGTGAGATAGCGATCCGTAATCCTTAGCCAGGCCGATACCTGCTTATCCATCTGGCCGGCCCAATAGGCCGCACCTGCTTCAACGTCGGCGGACTCACGCGCTTCATCGGCCAGAGCCTTTACACTCCCCTCTACTCGCCGCAGTAGGCGAATCGCTTCAGCGATGCGATCCGGCGGGGCTTCCAATGCGCGTATCAGTTCGTCGAGGGCGTGAGTATCACATCTGGCAATTCCTTCCTGTTGGACAACATGTTTCAGGATTTCCCCGGTATCCCGCAGGCCTTCAAAGGCTTTCTCATCCAAGACGGATCCCTGAAGCAGCTCGTCAAATCCATGCTCCAAAGCCCATAAGGCACCCAACAGGTTTCCGCTGTCGACGGCGGACACGTAGCGGGGCTTGAGAGGGGTCAGGGTTTGGATATCGTACCAATTCAGGAGATGACCCTCATACCGCTCCAGTTTGCCGAGCGTCTCCATGGTACGTGTCAGCTTTTCGACGACCTGATCCAGCGTCAGATACCCGAAATCATGCGCGGCCTGAGCGCTGAGCATCCAGAGACCGATGTTGGTTGGACTGGTACGCATGGCCAGTTGGTTCTGGTGGGAGACCTGGTAGTTGTCGGGCGGAAGCCAGGAGGTCTCATCCCCGACAAAATCAGAGAAATAGCGCCAGGTTCGTCGTGCAACATTCCTGAGAAACTGGAGATCCTTTGCAGGAAGCAGGTACTGTTGTTGCTTCGCACGCGGTCCCAAGTTCAAGAGCCACCCGATCAGAGGGGATAGAAACCACAACACGAGCCAGGGGCTGGCCATCGCAAGGTTCGATGGCATCCAGCGCTGCACCGTCAAACCCACGATCCCGCTGAAGATGCTCACCAGGCCCAAAGAAGCTGCGAACAATAGGTGCAGGCGCGCGGCACTCCAGTGGATTACCCGGGCAGGAGTCCACTCGAGCAACTTGTGGCGGGAAATGAAGCGACGGTACCAAACGCGCACGATGGCATCCAGAGCGAGCTCAGCTTGGTGCGGGAGTAGTGCGGCGTCAGCGAGCGCTCGCAGCAGGTCGTGCACAACCTTCGCGAAAGAGAAGTGCTTCAGCCCCTTATGTGTGGTCGCCATGGTGAAAGGCTGCGCAAAAGGGTGAAAGAACAACTGTATGACCACGACAAGTGTCGAGATCCACCCGAGTTGGGTGGAAATCAGCCAGGACGCTATCAGCATTCCGAGGCTGGTCACCGGCAGCAGACTCCGTCGCAAGTTGTCAAAGATCTTCCAACGGTTGAACTTGGAGAGCGGGTTTGGCCCTTGCCCACCCCCCAGCTGGGGAACACGGGGAAAGATCCAATCCGCGATTTGCCAATCACCACGAATCCAACGATGTTGCCGTCTGCTGTAGCTCCGGTAACCCTGCGGGAACTCGTCGAAGAGCTCAATGTCACTGGCCAGTCCCACCCGGACGTACGCTCCTTCAATCAAGTCATGGCTCAGCACTCTCTCCTCAGGGAACCTTCCTGAAAGCACGCGGCTGAAGGCGCGCACATCATAGATACCCTTTCCGTAGTAGGAACCTTCACCGGTGAGGTCCTGGTTGACATCGGAAACAGCTTTGGTATAGGGGTCGATGCCAATCGCGTCGGCGAAAAGACGGCTGAAAAGCGAGGCACTCGTGCTCGGCAGAGTGAGACTCACGCGCGGCTGGATGATCGTGTAGGAGCCGGCGGCAATTGTTCCGTCAGCGTTGAAGCGCGGTTGGTTCAGGGGGTGTGCCAGGGTCTCGACCATCCTGCGGGCAGTCCCATGAGGCAGCTGCGTGTCGCTGTCCAGGGTGATCACAAACCTCACGTTCGACAGTTGACCCGGGTCTCCCACAAACACCAAACGACCGGCATCTTCAGGCCGCGTTCCATCGATCAGGCGGTTGAGCTCTTCCAACTTTCCCCGTTTGCGCTCCCAGCCGACATACTTCTGTTCGGATTCACTCCATCTCCGTTTCCGATGGAAAAGGAAGAACCGTTCACCACCATACCGGCGATTGAGACCTTCAAGACCTTCGATTGCAGTCTGGAGCAACCGATCATCTCCTTCACAGATCGCCCGATCCGAATCGGCGTAGTCAGTGAAGAGGCTGAAGAGCAAGTTAGATTCTTTGTTGGCCAGGTACCTGATTTCCAGCCTTTCCACCTCTGCCCGGATCGACTCCTCGTCCACCAACATCGCGGGCACAACTACCAATGTTCGAAATGCATCCGGAATCCCGGAATCCTCGAAATCCATCTTCGGAAGGGTGTGGGGTGAAAGAAGCCGCGTGACCAGGTAATTGACTACCTCGAGCGCAAGTTGGCTGGTGGGGATAAGCAAGAGGCAAGCCATGAAGAGCTGGATCCCGGGTGACTGTCCGCGCAGGCCAAACGCGGCAACCAAGGAGATGAACGCAACAGTGAAGAGACTAAGCCCAACAAAGTACACTGCGGGGCGATGGCGATATACCCATTGCAGGGCGCGGAAACGCTTCTCAGGGCACCCTAAGAGCCGGGCGAACTCGCGACTTCCCTCCCCAATGAGATAGGTCCCTATGTGGATCCGGCGCTCATCCTCCGCCGACTCAGCAGCGGCTCGCGTTGCCATCTCGACGGCGCGTTGGGCGACCTGTTCCTCCCCCTGACCGGACCTGCGGGCGAACTCCTCAACCGCCCGACGATACCGATCGCGAGTGTCGAAGTCCATCCTGGGATGGACGCCGGACGGATCAAGCCGAAGCAGCTGCTCCACGCGGCTGAGTTGTTCAAAGATTTGCCTCCAATCCAGCAAGGCGAGTTGTCTCAAACTGGTAAATGCATTCCCAATTGATATCTGATCCTTCGTCTGGCGGCTTTGCTCACGCAGGTTAAGCTCGCTCAAGGATTTCCGGAGCGTGCGTTCAAGCCAGCTCTGAACTGGTACCAGCGCACTCGCTTCGTCATAGAGATAACCGATAAGTTGAGAACCAAAATAAGGGCTTGGGCTGGGTTGCATTTCAGCAAGTTCTGCCAGGATCGAGAAGAGGTGGTTTGGATCTCGCCGATTCGCTGTAATGAGCCTGTTCGCCCAGAAGTTGGCCATCTCCCGCTCTCGCAGGTCTCTCTGGGCTTGTACCGCGAGATTTTGGACGTTCTCAATCAATGCGGTGCGCAGCATCTGGGGCACAGCCCAAAGTTCACCAATCGTCAACGTGCGCACGGATTGATAGGATTCAAGGAACGCAAGGATGTTCTCCAGGTCCGGACGCAAGTCCGTATGGGAGATGAGTTCCTTCGCCAAGCCGTAGATGCGGGGCAAACCTCGGTAGGATTCGTTGGCAAGGACAGGAAGCTGCTGGTAATAACGCCGGGGAAGGTTCAGTTGAACATCGCGAACGTTGCCCTCAATGATGTACTCATTATCAAGGATCCACTCGGCGGCCGGAGTCGCACTCTGTTCCAATCGACTCGCTTCTGAGAGGTCCGAGCAAACTTGATGGATCCATCGACGGGCCTGCTCGAGACGCTCGAGTAGCCAGGTGTTTTGCTGCCGCTCTGGGTCAACCTGGTGGTCCTTCGCCAGCAGCTCGGCATGCTTCCGAATCTGCGTTAGCGAGAGCGGCACACCTGCGCTCCGCACATCTCCGATCGGACCCTCGCGCTTCGGATGCAGGACGAACACTGCCGGTGGGATCTCGCCGATTTCCCGAAGCACCGCCACTGGAAGCCGCAACGTTTCGATCGGCGCCTGGAGAATCAGGACAGTCTCGTCAGACACCAACCAGCGTGCGTGATTTTTAAGCAGCCTTCGCTCGACACCGTACTTCGACCGTCGCGTCCACACCGCACCGAAGAGGGTCCCGACTAATCCGCCCGCCAGGATCGACGCCAGGGTAGAAAGGGATTCGCTCAGAATCGACGCCGGCCAGTGGAGGATCGGGGAAGCAACACCGGCAAAGCCCCCGAACAGGATGGCCGCCAGGGTCACCCCGAGAGCACGGCGCCAAAGGAAGGGGTCCTGTGTGTGTACATCTCCGTCGGCGGTCTTGTGCACCAATGCCACGCGGCGGAAGCCTCTCCTCTTCAGCTCCCGGAGGGCACCACGAGCTTCATTCCGTCTTGCGAAGTAACTTATGAGAATATCTGCTTCCATTTTCCGTTGTCTCTCCTGTCATTCAAACCAAACCCTCGAAGGTCGGCGCCCGCAGCAATGAAAGATGGCCGTGTTAAGTTTGTGTCTTTATTTGCCGGACGCTATCAGTGTGCTATCCCTCGCCGCACTCCATGCTATTGCTGGACGCTTCTCCTGGTTCGACCTTCAAAACTCTGAAGGCTGCCTTTGGCTTGTTGTATCCGAGGTACGACATCGGCGTTTCATTTACCTTAAGGGACGCATCGAAAGGTGACATTTGGCGCTCGGTCAAGTAATGTTTGGCCTGTACTATGAGGTCATTCATCGACCGTTTGTGTGTTAGACGGAATATCATCTCTGCGTTTTGTACTTGAAATTCCCGCAACTATATGTTTGTGATTTCCTAGGAGCCTGTCCGAGTAATTGATTTGGGCCGTACCTTTCTGCTCTCCTTTGGCTTTGAATTCTGATTTTTCACGTTAAGAACTTATTTTCGGCTGATGCTACACGTTTATTTCTCGAAATGGTC
>Ga0307438_1002757_pt1 | contig 10017 bp, 10 predicted proteins | sample SalMarWE160110MG_FD_202144 | JGI IMG/M metagenome (GOLD analysis project Ga0307438, IMG submission 202144) | Salt marsh sediment microbial communities from the Plum Island Ecosystem LTER, Massachusetts, United States - WE1603-110 | ecosystem: Environmental > Aquatic > Marine > Intertidal zone >...
ATTTTGCAGCCGCCCGGAGTCTTTCGGAGAGTGATGCAGTATGGAACTCCTCATTTCTAATAACACGATCGGTATTCAAAGACCATGCGACAATGGTCTTACGATTATGACGAAGAGGTTTTAACCCGTCAATAGCAGTTGTTTTTGTCTTTAGTTCCAGCACGGCATGGGACTGCTTTGAAAACTTTGAAACAAGCCGGCTTGAAAGATCCGTCCATATTTCCCAGATCATACTGTCTGTAAATTCTCCGGTCCCTATTCGGGTTATGGTTTTTTTCAAAAACAGATTGTCTAACTCTGAAAAGAGGTCATCATGGTTGACAAAATACTGGAGTACCGGAGGATGAAAGTATGTCTGCAGAATACAATACGAGCAGTCCATGGTGCAAAATGTGCCGATATGCAGAATTTGATAGTTACAGCACCGGTAAGCATGGGTGCCTGGGCATTTCTTGATAAAGGCGCCCTTGTTTCGGGTAAGAAGAAGGACCGTCTTTCCCTTTTGTATGGGATCATCTGACGATGCAAGCGAATCAAAAACCTCTTGAACGTTTTGAACCACTACGACAGGCGCATCTATTCGGGTTCGGATGGAAGCCACCCGGGGCAACTGTGCCACTTGCCGATCGATATAAAGGTTAGAAATTAACAATGGAATAAATGGTATTATACACTGCTCCTTTAAACGGAATGTAATGAAAAATACATAGCGAGTCAAGCATGAAAACAGATCGGCACAGGGCAAACGCATTTGAATCCCAATACAGGGAATGCGCTCCACGACGGCGTATATCTCTTTCCAACCGACTGAAACTTGTGCTTAAGCACCCGTAAGCCCGAGCCGCGCCAGAGTTATTAAGAACCATTCGTCGCTAAATTATCCCATTGATTTTTTAAGTCATAATTTCATTCGGCTCGGGCTAATGCGTGCTAAAGCCCTTCAAACAGTCAGTCGGTTTCCAAGAGAAACACACCGTCGCTATGCTGCACCGAAATCAAATGCGTTTACCATAGAAAACCTCAGAACAGCTCTTGACACCCCGCCAGGCTATTGATAGTTACTATTGATATTTAAAAAATCATCCGTCCGGACTTTCCCGTAACTTCCCCTGTGAGGGCCATTATTGATATCACCAGAAACTAAAGCAGGAGACTTAGAAAAGAATGATCCTGAGAATGCAAAGAAAAGGAAAAAAAGTACTATTGTATGAATCTGAGCTGCAAGAATATATGTCTGTTAAGCTCAAAGAACTCACAGGATTGGCTTCAAACGTAGTGACCGCCCTGGTTATGGTCAGTTTGATTGTGGTTTTGACCTTCTTTAAGGCCCGAGATTTTTATTTCTACGCCTTAGTTTTGCTTCCCATTATAGGGCGCTGGTTTATCGGTGATATTTTAAACAGGTGGCTGAAAAATAAATTTAAAGAGCTTTTAGATACTTAGTGTCCAAACGAAAACTAGGATTTTTCGTTAAGATCAAGGAAGGCGAGAATTTTAACCACAGTAATACTGGTAGTATTTCGAGGATTAAAATTTGAGTCTGACGCAGATATTGACGAAAAAGACAGTTTTCGTTCAGGCACGACTTAATCGGAATGATTGATTATGCGGGTAGCTGTTATTTCGGATATCCATGCTAATATTGAAGCTTTTCAGGCGGTGGTCAGCGACCTTGAATACCGAACGGACAGAATCCTGAACCTGGGCGACCTGGTGGGGTATAATGCCAGCCCAAACGAGTGTGTGGAACTGGCCAGAGATATCGGAATGCACTCCATTCAAGGCAACCATGATCAGGCAGCGTGCGACCTTAGCCTTGCCGAGAGCTTCAACATTTTTGCTCGAAAGGCTATCCTCTGGACAAGAAGCGTTCTTACCAAAAACAATATGCTGTTTTTGAATAGTCTCCCGGAAAATTGCCGTTTTACTTATGCCCTGGCCTGTCATGGCTCTCCTGAAAATACGCACAGTTACATCGACCTTCCTTTCCAGGCGAGAGCCACCTTAAAAAAGATGAAAAAGGGATTCTGGGGCAAGTCTAAAATCTGCCTTTTTGGTCACACCCATAAAAGGAAGATCTGGCACATGGATGTTCGGGGAAAGGTGGCGCCCGTTGAAATTCCCTCAGACGGAACTGTCAAGCTAAATCAAGATGATTTTTACCTTCTGAATCCCGGGAGCGTGGGCCAGCCTCGAAACGGTGATCCCAGGTCCTCATATTTCATCTTTGACACCCAAGATAATACGGTAAGATTCAGGCTGGTGGAGTATGATCTGTCAGAAACTATAAAAAAAATAATGAATGCAAATCTTCCCGAGTTCTTCGCAGAAAGGCTTGTGTATGGGACTTGATAGGGCACTATTTAGATATTAGGGAGGACTTATATGACAAAAATACAAGATTTAACAAAGACGGGAAAGCTTAAGGACGGCACAGAAGTAATTTTAAGGCCAATGACCCGGGACGATCGCGAGCCGGTTGGAGATTTTTTTGCCCGGCTTACCCCCTCGGTACTCCAGTATGTGAGAAACGACGTCACCGACCCAAAAGTGCTTGACCAATGGTTCGACCACCTGAATTATGATCATGTGTTTCCTCTTTTGGCCCTTAAAGACAACAGGATTGTGGCCAACGCCTCCCTTCACCGGGTAGGCTACGGTTGGCGAAAACATCTGGGAACTCTCAGAATAGTTGTGGACCTTGATTTTCATGGAAAGGGACTGGGGACTCTGATGATCAATGAGCTTGTGGACCTGTCCCATGAGTTCGGGCTGGAGAAACTCATGGTGGAGTTCCCGCTTAAAGCTCACGGCGCACTGACGATGTTCAAGAAAGCGGGATTCAGCCCCAGGGCGGTGATAGAGGGTCTCATGAAAGACCGACACGGTGAAAATCTGGACATTGTGATCATGGTGATGGATGTGGCCGCGCACGTGGGCAGGATTTAGTAGAGGGGTAAAATATTTTTTCCGTAATTCGGGAAAGAGCCGGTTATATCGTTCTGTAATGCTCTGGCGTCAGGGTAGCGATTTTCAGGGTTTTTTTCCAGACATTTTAAGATGATACGCTCGATTTCCGGATCTAATTCTTGGTTGAATTTGCTGGGTGGAGACGGTGGAACTTCAAGGATCATGTCCATGAGCACCTTCTCCACGTCATGATAAAAAGGAAACATCCCTGTGTAGAGTATATACATGACCACTCCAAGCGCCCATACATCCGAGCGCCTCTGGCTTTTGCCCATAATCTGCTCCGGAGACATGAAAGGTCGGGATCCCGTAACTGTGTTGGACATCTCTTTGTCCCTGAGCTCTTTGGCCGCGCCGAAGTCCAGAAGTTTTATGGTGCCGTCCGGCTTCACTATTATGTTTCCCGGCTTTATATCTCGGTGGATAATCCCTATGTCGTGGGCATGAGCCACGACATCGATGAGCTGAATCATGACCGATTCTACTTCCGTCTCTTCGAGCTCCCGCTCAATCACCTCGAAAAGCGTTTTTCCTAAAACAAACTCCTGAATCAGTACTATTTTGTTTTTTTCTTCTATAACCTCACGAATCTCGGGTACACCGGCATGGCCGTCTAAATTCTTCAGTATACGGGCCTCCTTTTCGATCTTGGCGTTTAACTTTTTGCTCAGAGGAATCTTGGCTACATAACTATCGGGAGGGTCTTTTTCTATGTCCCTGACTTTCCAGACCTCGCCAAAACTCCCTATCCCTAATCTATCCGCCTTCTCGTACCGTTGCCCCAGAAGCTCGGTGGCGTTAAACAGGGAATGAAACCCGCCCGAAAGTTTGGGCAGAAGCCCTTTCAGAAATCCCTTACGGCGGTCGGTTACTGAGTTGTGGTCCTCTTTAAGTCGGGCGTAGACTCCCGTTCTTCTTGCGAGCTCCTGAGAATCCACGGGCCAGGTGAGGTAGTCAACTGCCCCGGCCTTCAAAGCCGAGGCAACAAGGTCCTCCACGAAGCTTTCCAAGATAACGATTACCGGGATTTGTACATCATCCTTTGCCCGTTTCAGGCTTTTTATTATCCTCCCTGGATCGAGGCCTGATCGTCCTATGGCCAAAAGGGCCACAATCACGCTTTTCTCCTCTGCAAGCATCCGGGCTTCTTTCAGGGTACCGGCCGTATAGACCCGGTAAGCATTTTCATTAACAAAGCTCTTAAGCCTTGCAGCCCCGGCGCGATCATTGTCGATGATTAAAATAGCCCTTTTTCCCCTGTCTTTGTTCCCGTCCATTTAATTTTAAATACCTATACAGAGAATTCAGAAGTCGGGGTGTTTTTCTTATAAAGCCTTGTAAATAGCGTAATGAATGATCAGCAGCGAAATCATACACTGTTTGAATACATTAGGGAACGTTAAGATAGAACAGCGGTATTTTGTGCTCATAATTAAAATCCTTTAAGCGGGTAGTCATATAACCTATTTATTTAAAGCCATATTTTCTGTTCTATCTTTACGATCCCTTATTTGTGAGTTTGTATGATGTAGAGGCTGATTATTCATGGAGCTATTGAATCGAAAAAACTCCCTGACTCCTCAGAGAATTAAAATTCAGATTTTCGTTTGACACCCTATCCTTATTTTTCTATATCATATTTTTTTAACGACAACATTGAAACACTTTCACCTTCCCTTGATATCGAAGTAAAAATTTGGAGGATTTGAATTGCCCATAAAAAGCTTTGATGCGGAAGAAATTCTCTACTATTGTGTGGCCATCCTTATCATCGCTACCTTTGGCTCGGGTTTTACACGTTTCTTTGCTTTTAGCTTCGCCCACCCGCGTCGCGATGAAGATATGGACTTCAACCCCATAACCAACCTTGATATTGTGGGTACCATCGTCTTCTTTTTGGGTGGCTTCGGCTGGGGCAGGCAGTTGGACGATCAAAAGATCAGGTTCAAGAAGCAGAAGCTGGGTTGGTGCCTCATATCTATAATAGCCCCCTTTGCAAGCCTGGCCCTTGCAATGTCTGCGGCTTACGTCAAGTATTTCCTATGGACTGACCGTGTTATCGATGTAATACTCAATCTGAGTGTTGCCGCCACTGCTTACCATGTCCTTCCCATTCCACCGCTTACCGGGTCAAGGCTGATTTACCTGTTGGTTCCTGAAAAACATGAGCGTGTCTGGAAACTGTTTTCCAAAGCCGGGCCTTTTATTATACTGGGCCTGGTACTTATCGACCGTTTCTCGGGAATACCTTTTCTCAGGGAGGCGATTGCACCGGTTCTTGATGGGGTTTCCAGGTTCGCATCCTACTTTTAGTAAAGATCCGGAATCAAATGACCCGGTTTTCCATGTTTAAATAAACAGAGCTAAAAAAGGCGGGAAGGGTTCGCCCCTTTCCGCCTTTTCAGTTAATGGTTAATATTAATCTAACCGGACCTACTCTCCTGCTTTCATAGGCCTCTTGGTAACAAAAGCGAGGATAATAGCGACAATGAGCAAGACGCCCGCGACATAGAAGGCATTATCGTAAGTCCCGGTCACGTCCCGGATATGTCCGGCCAGTTTGGGCATGAATGCTCCCAGACCCCAGCCGATGAACACAAGACCGTAGTTGAATCCCAGGTTTTTGGGACCAAAGTAGTCGGCTGTGTAAGAAGGTATCAGGGAAAGGCCGCCGCCGTAAACCCAGTAGGCGATCATACAGGCCGTGAACGTCAGGAAGAGCGACTTGATACCGATCATCCAGGGCAGCGCAAACATACAGGCACAAGCGGCAGCGGCATTGAGCATGTATGCCTTGTCCCTGCCGAGGATATCCGAGTATTTGCCTGTTCCGATCCGTCCCGCAGCGTTCATAAAACCACCTGCAGCCACCAGAATAAATCCTTGTTCCAGAAAGGGCTTTACAATTTTGGCGGCGTGACCGATGATGAGAAGACCGGCCTGGGTGTTCAAGCAGAAGAGAGCGATCAGTACGTAGAACTGATAGGTCCCTGCCATCTCGCCTGCTGTCCAGTCCACAACGGTCCTCGACGGTGCTGCTTTTGCCCCGGCCGGCGCCTCAGGCGGTTGGGGAGGCACATAGCCCTCTTCGGGCCATGCCAGTATCTGGGCCGCAATACCGATAATGAAAAAGTAGGCGATACCGAGCACCAGGAATGACAATGAGAGAGAGTAACTTGTAATCAGCCACTTGATGAGCGGAGCCACATAAAAAGCCGCGCCTCCGTATCCTGAGACCGTAATTCCGATCATGACACCCACCTGGTGCGGGCCGACCCATCTCCTTGTTGCAGGTACCGGAGCAGCGTAAGCCACACCCATGGCAATACCGCCACCCACACCGAAGCCCCAGAGGATTCCGGCGTATGAATGGGCTACACCTGCGACGATCATACCCAGGCCCATGAATACGGCTCCGATTGAGCCGGCTACAGTAGGACCGTATTTGTCCTGGATCTTACCACCGGGAATCATGAGCAATGCGAAAATTAAAATACATAATGACTTGGGGTTAGAGGCCTGCTCAGCGGTGAGTGCGCCAGGCCACCCGTGGGCCACCATGTAAGCTTCGTTCGTTAAGTACTTGAGCCAGACTGACCATGCGTACAGACACCCCAGACATAAGTTGATGGTCGTTCCGGATAAAATTACGGCCCATCCTCGTCCGGGAATGCTATCTACCGGTTGGTTATAGCCTTTGGCATACTTTGGCATTAGTACACCTCCTTAAGTTTTTAAACATTACGGTTGATTACCGGAGCATGGGGCATTGCGGTATTAAACCATCCTCAAAATCTCCGGTTGCTAGAGACCATTGCCAATGGAAGAAAGAAATTAGTACTGATCATGTAACCGTTCAGTATGATCAAGTCCTTACCTCTTCTCCATAGCAGATCTGTTTTATCACCCCCTTTCCGGTTAAGTGTTAAAAAATGCCTCATTCTATTGCAACCTAATCATTATAAACAAAATCTTTTAGTGTCTGCACGGAATTAATAGAGTCAGGGTATGTTCTTATGCCTCGTCTAAAGATTTCAAATGCAATTTCAAGAGTCGATTTCAAAAAGTCCTTTTGGCTGTCGATCAAGCGTTTACTTTCCTCCCACAAAACAACCCCTGAAAACAAAGCCCAAACAATGTCGGCCAGCGCCACCGGATGTCTGTCGATAAAATCTCCTTTTTTTATTCCTTCTTCAAATATTTTGGCCATTGAACGAAATGAACTTCGAGACAGGTCTTTAATTTCTGAAAGTAGATGGGGCGATAAATTTCTTAGGGTTTCACTCGACTGAAGATGGAACATGTTAATTAGGACAATAGGATCAAATTCGTAAACTTCATACAGGGCTTGCTTCAAAGCCTTCATTTTCTCTTCAGGCTCTTGAAAATTTTCTTTATGAACCTGTTCCAACCTGATATTCATATAGTGGAGGATTCTCAGGGATAGAGAGGCAAACAACTCTTCTTTGTTTTTGAAATAAAGATAGATAGTGCCGGGGCTAAGTTCCGCTTCCCTGGCAATATCTTCCATGGTCGCCGTGTTAAAGTTTTTTATAGAAAAAACCCTTTTTGCAGCAACCATTATCTGTTGCCTTCTTCTTTCTTTTTCTCGTTCTTTCCTCTCTTTTATTCCCATACTTACTGAACCATATTTATTTAATTAAACACTATATAAATGGTGCTTTTTATTTAGTCAAGTAAATATATTCATTTTTTCTTCATTATGAGATCCGCGAAAATAAATATCATAACCAATTGAATATACACTATTTATTTAATACTGTCTCTTTATAAACTTGACCGATATTTTTCCTAAAATAGCAATATTGAGCCTGTTTTTACAACATATTGTAGTTTTAAACAGGTAGGAAAACTATATGTGGAAAATAAATTCGAAAATCAATTTTTAAAAAGATTGAATCATGTTAGTTCGCTTCGCTCACAATTGGAATGTTGGAATATTGGAACACTGGGATATTGGGTTCTGGGAAAATGGGAAGTTGGGTTATTGTAAAATTCCTCTTGACGGGAATGAAATAGAGGAATGTCATCTTCTTTAAATCATGATTCCAATATTCCATCATTCCATTATTCCATGTCCGAGTTAAAAATGTAAGCCTAAAAAATACTTTTATTTTCAATAAATTATAGAATTCCCGAGACGTCAACTTCGCCTGTCGAGTATTTTATTAAGGGAGGGGTTCTTGATAAGCGCATCAAAGCTTGCTTTACGATCTTTGAGTTCAATTAAATTTTTAAAGAATAATTTCAGAGTATAAGTGGTACCTTCAAAATTATCTGGAGGAATAAGTTTTGTTTCACTTCCGAGCTTAAGTTTTTTCACGTGTTTCTCAAACTCTTTTTCAGCGGCGGTTATAAATGGAAAACGCCGCTGTTTTAAATAGATTCTTATCTCTCGGATCTTCTGATTTCTATCAAGATTTTTATGAGTTAAGATCTTTTGCAAATTGTCATTTTCCAGCACTTTCAAGATGGAAATATCTTCGCGAAGCGAAATCTCTTTAACCAAGCTTAATATTTCCCTTTGTTTATTCAGGCTTAATGTAAGTGTTTGAAAAAGTTTTGCAAGACATTCTCCGGCCTCTAGTTGCAGCCGTCCGAGTTCCAAAGCCATGGCCAGAGAAATTGTATTTGAAAGAATGCCGCTTTGAACAAATTTGGGAAGATGATAGAGTTCTTTAATTTTTTTAATAATTGATGGATTGTCGGGCAACCCCATGACCGACAGTGATTTGCCCAACGCGCCAACATCTTTAAAAAAGCCGTAAAGCATATTAATCGATCTTGATTGTTCAATCAGGTTAAGAGGCCTTTGAAGAGAGTTGTCAGTAATGGCATACTTTATACATTCAAGCCTTTTTGTATCAGAATCGAGTATCCTGGCTTCAACATCAGTCCAACCCAGCCGCCGGCAGGCTTCAATTCTGCGAAAACCGCACACAATTTTATATCCTGAATGTTCAACACCCCCACATTATCAATAGAAACCATCAGATGATCAATGTTTATTTGGGTTGTGATACGAAAGGAGTCGTCATTAGAATCGATCAGAGAAAGCTTTACGATCTTTTGTTTAAAGCGCATAACTTGCGTCGGTAAGTTGATTTAAGGCTTCCAGGTATTTACTGCGTGTATTACGGATAACATTTTCGGGAAGCGAAGGCCCCGGCGGCCTTTTTCCCCAATTTATGGAAATCAGGTAGTCTCTGACATATTGCTTGTCAAAACTCTTTTGAGCACCATCCGGTTTATAGGACTCCTTGGACCAGAACCTTGATGAATCCGGAGTCAGCACTTCATCGATAAGAATTAGGTTGTTTTCGAAAAGGCCGAATTCAAATTTTGTATCAGCAATGATTATGTCCTTTTCATACGCCAAATCAGCGCCCTTTCTGTAAATTGCAAGACTGAGTTTTCTGACCTTGTCTGCAAGGGTTTCTCCAATTTTAGTTACAACCGTACCGAAGTCAATGTTGACGTCATGAAGGCCTATCTCTTCCTTGGTTGAAGGTGTAAATAGCGGTTCAGGCAATTTGTCGGATTCTTTCAGGCCTTGAGGCAGTTTTATTCCACAGATGCTTCCGTTGGTTTGGTAATCTCTCCAGCCGGACCCGGATATATACCCCCTGACAACACATTCAATTGGAAGCGGTTTTGCTTTTTTAACCAGCATGCTCCGGTCTCGCAAGATTTCGGAATAAGGTTTACAAATCTCAGGGAACTCATCAACCTTGCCGGAAATCACATGATGGGGCAAAAGAGACTCCATTATTTCAAACCAGAAAAGGGAAATTTGAGTCAAAATTTTCCCCTTTCCCGGAACAGGATCAGGCATGATAACGTCAAACGCAGAAATTCGATCTGTAGCCACCATTAAAAGTTTGTCATCAAGATCGTATATATCCCTTACTTTGCCCCTTTTTACTAAATTTAAATTTTTAAAATCGGTTTTAATTACTGCCTGAACCATGGATCATTTTCCTTTGGCATTCATCAGTTAGTGTCCATCCATAAACGGCATCTTTC
>Ga0307438_1002761_pt1 | contig 10010 bp, 13 predicted proteins | sample SalMarWE160110MG_FD_202144 | JGI IMG/M metagenome (GOLD analysis project Ga0307438, IMG submission 202144) | Salt marsh sediment microbial communities from the Plum Island Ecosystem LTER, Massachusetts, United States - WE1603-110 | ecosystem: Environmental > Aquatic > Marine > Intertidal zone >...
CCCTTCAAGCGTCGAGGTGAAATCCCGGTATTTGCTCTCTCTAGCATTTGGAAGAATAAGTCATAGTTTTCTGGGGAGATTAACTTGAAGTAATATCGTTGCTCTGATGCTTGCCGGGAGCAGTTTGCGATTGTCACCTATCTATCTGAACTGGAGCATTGTATGGTTGCCGGGTAAAGGTTGCGGCGCGGACGAGTTTATGGAGCTCATATCCTTCAGCGACAAGAAGACTGGAAAGCCCACGCAGGCATGGAAATGCCAGCAATGCAAGAAATGGTACTGGAATAGCGACAACGGGAGGGGCGCTAAGCCCCTTCCTAAAGGAGGAAATAAGTTGACCCAATGAATATAAGAGCCTGCGCATTTCTTACAGCAAGTAAGTTCGAGCTCGGGCAGCTAGCAATGTCACGAGGAGTGAAAAAGTGGGGTTATCCCACTTGACAAACAATCCCACTATGATACAATATGTGTGTATGTAGATAGTAAGGGGGTAGATGTATGAGAACCATAATAAAGGATGAGGAATTAACAAGGATACCTGGGAGCGTAAAACCAGATTCCAAAAAACGAGTAGTTTTGCCCAGTTTCTTGGTGGGGGAAGACATCACCTACCATATCTACAGCAACAGCGTGGGGCAAATTGTACTGGACCCTCAAGTGACAGTCCCTGCCTCAGAAGCTTGGCTATTCAAGAATCCCGATGCTATTGCATCAGTTCGGAGGGGTCTTGCTGAGGCTGCACAGGGCAAGGTGTCTAAGGTTGACACCAGCACTTTATAGGGTCTTGAGTCTTGTTTGAGCTAGAATGGACAGATGAGGCAAAGGCAACTTATAAATCACTTCAGGATAACCCATCGGATAAAGCTCGCTACAAAGCCGTTAGGAAAACCATAAAATTTCTAGCACGAAATCCTCGGCATCCCAGCTTAGAAACTCACCCCTTTATGAGTTTAAGTGGGCCAAATGGGGAAAAGGTATTTGAGGCATATGCGCAACAGAAGACACCAGCGGCGTATAGACTATTTTGGTATTATGGCCCATCTAAGGGGAAAATAACCATTTTCGCAATTACTCCTCACCCATAATTGCTTGAGTGTGATTACTTCCCCTACCTTGCCGCAGCCGCCCTCTTAGCAATCTCTCTGCGTTCTTCCGGTGATAGCTTCTCTGCTCTAGCCTTACCGCCCTTCAACCAGCCACCCCAGGCGCATGGAAATGCCAGCAGTGTGGCAAGTGGCACTGGAACAAGAACAGGAGGGGGCGTTGAGCCCCTTCTCCCCTTCTATTTAAGGTTGCCGGGTAAAGGTTGTGAATTCAATTTCGTTCTGGTTCTTCACAAATATCCCTTACTTTCCTAAGCTCAAGAAATCCAGCGCCGTCTTGACTGACGGACTCCTCCGCCCTTGAAGAGAGAAGTTGAAAGCTATCTTCGGAGATATTCCTGCTTGGTGTCATCGGCTGGCACTAGTGCCATACTAAGAACCCCCGCGCACCAGTAAGCACCACGGGGAACCCCTACCCAGCGGCTACGCAATCTGGCTAAATGTTAAGCACAGGGGTTTATCAGCAGATAAATTCTTCGATTCTTTTGATATTACTATACGCGGTCTACTTAAAAGAGCAACGTGTAGAGCTCTTGAAAAGATTAGGAATGTGCGAAACTACTAATGAAGCTAGCTGTTATCCCTTTGAAGCCTTAATTTGGCTTTTGATGCGAGTTCTTGTGCCAATAATTTCCGCTTAGACTTATTAGACTCACCCTCAGGCCAGCCTACTATACATGCATGTCGTGGTGGGGTGTCGTCAGGATCTACGGTCAAATTCGTGGCTTGGACTTCTAACACTTTAATATCGGCAAAACCATATAGGGGTCGTGGTTGGGGCATTTTATCTATCACGTTAACTTGCCCATTTTTCCAGACTTCGAGATCGCTTAGGCCATTAATTCGAAAAACGGAGAGCCGCAAATCAGATGGGGGTTCAAACGCTCTTGGCATGACTGAGTAAGTTTGAAGATTGTAGTGATTGCTTTGAGTCAGATAACGGGCTAAGGACTCGCTACCGCTAAGCGTACTGGGCAGCCTCAAGATAAGCTCCTCCTGAAAAAACCCTATATATGTTTTCTAGGATTACTTGAGGCAATTCGTCATCAAGGTGCTCTGTTCCGTCAATTTTATTTGATCCAAAGATTCCCGCGTATACTAACTCTCCATTGCCTCTTACGGTAACAGAGAAAACTTGACGGGGAGCAATATACCATTCAAAGGTTGCTTCGCCGTCTGAATCCACATAAATATCTGGTATAGGTATGTTTGTCGGAAGTAGTTGTGAAAACAGAAGAGCTTTGCTCCACGAAAGCTCATCAATAGCTTTTGCACCATAACCATCCCAATTATCGAAATTACATTCTTCTACTGCGTTATGAAAAGTCCTAGTGGTCTGCCTGTAGACCCCGGCCGCGCTTTGGCTTTGGTATAGAACTATCCACATTTCCTGGGCTTCCCTCTCAACCTGGGATGCGTCATCACTTACACCGAGATTAATGGGAAATGCAAAAGGGTTCGTGCTTCCGATAACAGCATAGGCTTTTGCTTTTGTCATTCGAATAACCTTGCAGTTTCTTCCGTTATACTACCAAAAAAGATTCGATTTTTCAAAATTCGGAGGTTCTCAAATGTTGGCCAAATTTGATTCTCAGGAAATCCGGCCTCCATTTGCTTGTATACATCAATGTCTAAGATAATGGCAACATGGTCAGGTTTTGAACTCTTCTCCAGCGCTTGTATAATATTGGCCATTATCTCGAGGTCTGGGTCCCCGATTGTCACTCTGGTCAAGTAACGACTAACACCTTGTGGAAGACTTTCAGGGATAATCGGAGGCGCCGTAAGATACTGTCTGAAATCATTAATAGGCAATGGAATATCCATCCGGTTAATATAGCGTGTAGCTAACCTTGTGATGATTTCCGGCGCGGCTGTTCTCCGATATAATTCCCAAAGCTTCTTAGCCTCAGCTAAGATGGTCTCCCAGTCCGAATAAGGCTTTAGACGACTAAGCGTGAACCCATCTTCCCTAAATTGCGCAACATTCTTGCCGTCAGAGGACTTAAAAAAGTATCCGCGGAGACCTCTGTCTTTTACAATCTGTTCAATCTGTTTGCCCTTAACCATAATCTCTTCTTCGAAGGTCCAACTCTCATTCATCTGCGGATAGTCCTTGCTAAGCGTTTTTTTCAGCGACGAAAACTCAGTTACATTGTAACCAGAAGGTAGCTTAACCCGAAAATCAATTATGGCCTCAACTATAGGGGCATTGTTAAGATGTCTCTGTTTTGTCATTTAACTCACCAGTTGGACTAACCAAACTTCAGAATGTTTTATAAAGAGGATATATTAACCGAGGCTGTTTTGCAAGCACAATGTTAGCTGCATCATAGTGTTATCGCCTGTGAAGCGAAGTCATGTTTAGAAATTAACCTACACGCGGATTTTGCATGTACCCATTGCACAATCGGCTAGATTGTGCAGTTTTCTAGCCACGCTTCAAGCGTCGAGGTGAAATCGTGATATTTGCCCTCTCTTAGCGTTTGGAAGAATAAGTCATAGCTTTTGAAAAGAGTATTTGACTCTTTCATGAATGGCAGAGTGAACAAAGCGATGGATTGGTCGCTCAGCGGAGAAAACCCATCTGGCATATTCCCTTCGACGTGGCTGTGCATACTACAGGTTAAGGTCTCGCTTTACTTCTTGAGCGTGACTTTTCAGAAAATCCATCACTTCGGTTAATGCCTCCTGCGTTTCCGGGATGTAAACAGCTTTATTCCTTTCATATTTATCAATGCAGTCCTCTATACTATCACCCGTCACGTTCATCCATTCACGAATACTCTGGTGATTCAAGTAATCTAACATGAAATGCAAGTAATATGCCCTAACATATTCCTCCCCTTTTTTCAGAAGGAATTTGAGATCTTCTTTTTGTACGAATCCACTCCTTGCTCTATCATGAAGATTGGCATATATATCCGCAATGGCGAAATCTTTCCCCCCTGACCTCGGCATTTTTCTCTCCAGCGTGTGTTTGCTAAAATCTTGGGGCATTGGGATTGCCTTATCAGATGGGCCTTTACTATCAATCGCTTTTACAATGTAATCTGATACCTTAAGGGGTATCCCGATTTTCAAGTCCCATCTTTTATGAATATCCCAGCTTGGCATCATAACCCTTCATGATATATGGTTACGCATTTCTGCTAACTGTGTGTTTCTCAGATTGCTTTCACATAGCTCATCGCCAGCGTAAATCATTATACCATTTTGGCATTGGTGGCCAACTGCTTGGCGCCAATAATGAGTATTACCTTTTAGCTTATTGTTAGATTCCATGTCAATCAAGATGGGAAAAGTAATGCCCATGTAGCAAAATTGGCGAAATGATAAATAGCGCTCATTAGCCGCAGTTGCTCAAGATTCTTCCGACTGATAGGCTTTCCAAAATATAACGGGCTGAACTCTTTGTAGAAGCGATGGTATTTTAGTGCGAGTTCCTGTCCGGTATCCTGTGTGTCAAGAATAATATCAAGCGTAGGAAGGGATTGCTCCTCATTTCTAGCTAATTGCGGTTTGTAAGATGTAAGAAGCTCCTTGCCCAGCCAGATGATGTCTCTCCGCTTTCCAGGAGGGCCAACTTGCCTTAGTTTGCCTATCTCTCCCACTAGGTTACCTTTTCTGATATTTCCCCAACTCCCCGCATGTCTTAGTACACTTAAATGTACCTCATTTGGGATGAGATAGTTTACCAATCTATCATTGGCTATGTGTCGAGGTAATCCTGCCAAAGCTGATACACACTCACGAAAAATGAATTGTGCAAACCAAAGGAAACCAAGGTGTGGTAACTCAGCGTCTGGATGTCTAAATAAAAGGGACTTTGGTTTGCCTGTATGCAAGGTTTCTGAGCGGACTTCCTTATAGAATTGCCGACACCATTCCTCTATCAAAGGCTCATCTTGCAGGCCAAGGCACTGTTTTACAGATTTGGTAAATTCCTTCGTTTTGTTGTATTTCGGTAGCTTAAAGAGTGTTTCGAAGGCAGTAGCCACATCTACAAGGTACCCACTAATATTGCGGATGGAGTACTTTTGAAAACTCTGGTTATACCATTCCATGGCAAGAAGAATCTCAGCTTGTGTTTGCTCTGGCAAGTCATCGCTGTAGAAACATTCTTTAATCTGTTCCAAGTCTTCCAAATTAGAAGTATGCATAAGTTGAAAATCTACATCCCACCCGGGTGATGGAAACTTTTGATTCTTAGGGCTTACCCATATTTCTTGATTGAAATTTACCCAGCCATGATATATCTGATAGTTGGCACCACTGGTTGGTGACAACTCAAAGGCATATAGAGTAGTGGACTCAAAATTGTCCAACGCCTGGATATCTGGGCGTAACAGCGCATACCTTAGTAGTGTAATAGCCTTACGCCCCTCCCTAGTTATTTCCGCATCTTCCTTTTTTTCACCATCAAGGAGGAAATACGTTATTGCCTTTATTACTCCTTTATCCGAGGCAAGCCCGCGGGTGGTAGAGAAGCATTTTGAAAGCTCTTGGAGAGACTGTCGCTCGTCACTCAGTGCTGGGACATGGTTTCGACCTTGCCAGTCAGGTACCCCAATAAAAGTTACTTTACCAAGATGGATGGGTTCATCAAAGAAGTAAACATATGGCATTATGCCGAGTAGCTTATCCATCATTAGCATTATACCATCGTATGGTAGGAGGAAGTATCGAACAAGATGACGAAGTGTGCAGTTTTCTAGTTGAGTAAGTCAGGGAAATCTCTGGCGGCGCGCTCATTACGGCTTTATTCGCCGCCTAGCTCCGCTTCAAGCGCTGAGGTGAAATCCTGATATTTGCCGTCTCTTAGCCTTTGGAAGAATAAAGCACGGCTTTTGAAAAAGGGATTTGACCCTCTCATGAATGGCAAGGTGAACAAGACGATGAGTTGTTCAAGGAAGATCATGACCTCAAATGGCGTCGAGGCATGCAGTACCTATTGGAGAGAACTGACTAGCTTGTAAAGGACAGCCTTTATGCAACTGGTTATGGCGCAGCACGTCGGAGCGCATTGACAACTCTTGGGCGATGGACTAGATTGTCCTCGGACCTGGAGGAATTGTCTTGCCACAGCTTAAACACAAACGCAAACAACTGGTTTACGGAGAGGAAACAATCCCGGCCAGAAATTGGCGATGGCTCTCAGTAGACGTAGATAAGACCATACAGAAGAACCATCGCATTTCTGGCAAGATACAAGTCTATCAACCTGCTGAGCCCGAGACTCCTAGGAATCTGGATATCGCTTTTTATATCATGGATGACTACGACCTCATCGAATGGCTAGATCGTCGTGCTCAGCAAAATGCATCGTTCATTCAGCCTCCCAATCCGCTTTTGAAGACCAACAGGATAAAAACCTACGACTGGAACTTTGTAACGCCGAGTAGTGGGCACTACTGGCTGGTCTGGGACAATAGATATTCCAGTTTCACACCTAAGACGATTTACCGCGACGCCATTGAAGAATGGGACGAAACCGTTGCAGGAGACTCAGTGGCTGACATAGTGACAACTTCTCCTCCCATCGATCGGTCTCTATTGGAGGAAGTAACTCGCCTCGTTCAAGAAAGTAAGTCCCACTTAATGATAGTAACTCCATACGTTGATATGCAAGTCATGAATGAGATACAAAAGAAGTTAGATGAGGGAGTGGCTGTATATATTATCACTCGACCAAAGAGTGACTTTGGTGGGGAACGAGCGAAAACAGCATTTGACTATCTTAGACGGTCAGTCAAAGGTAATCATAGGGTCAATAGCCAAGTCCATGCTAGGTTCATCATAAGTGATTATGATAAGGTTCTAGTGTCTTCTGCTGATTTATCCTACGATAGCTTAGTTGCACAGTATAACGCTGGGATAGTGTGTTCTCTTCCAGACATTGTGGGAGGCATGGCGGACTATTTCCAGTCAATCTGGGCAGACTCGACAGGAGGGTAGCCTAGAGAGGATCTTAGATTGACATCAGTATGGGTAGTCACGGCCGCCAATGCCTATGCGTTAGCTTAGCCTCGATTACGCAATTTGGCTGTTTGTGACCTCGGGTCGGAGTTCTTTTAGGTGCAGAACAGAGTCAGAACAGCTCTGTCCATACCCAACTTTCAGTAGCTACCTTCTGCGTATCCCAGTCCAACGTCTTAATAACAATTCCCTCCGAGCTTAGTTTTATCTTCACCCCGTCAAGGTACAGTGCCTTGGACGTGGGATTGTAGTCCTGAATGAGCTTTCGCAGAAGAACTGGGAGGTATTTGGCAATCGAAGGGACTTTGGCATCCAAGATGACTAAGCCTGGGGATTCTTTGAGTGGGTGCTTTTGGTCATTCCAGAAATCAGAATCGTGTGTTACTAAGTAACGTCCTAGCTTATGTGCATTCTCATAGTGGAAGACGTCATCCTCTTGCCTTTGCAGCTCTGGGACCTCTGCAATCCATAAGACATCAAACCCTGAGCTTCTAAAATAATCGACAACCTCCTTCTCCACATTATTGTCAACGTAGAAACGCCATTTATATTTCGTGAACTCTGGCATGATGTACTCCGTCAAAGTGCGTTTCTGTCATCATACACCTATGAGTGACTGGAAGCGACAGCGCAAAAGAAAAAGGCTAAGGTTGCCAAATACAGACACGTTATTGAAGGTACAGGAGCCAGCAAGGACGCCTTTTCTACCCTAAACGATGATTGGCGGCAAGCAACCAGAAGGCGAATACATGAAGATTTGTAGATACTGGAATATCTGTTGACCTAATCTCGAAAGAGCACTTATTGACATGATCTCTCACCGTTAACGTTATTTACACCCACATTTATTGGCATACATTAGATGGCTTGTTCAATATGCTTTGTATGCTGAATCTATTTTCTGAGTATCTCAATTTCGAGTGTTCTAGGATCGAACGTGTTCAAAGAAGACAGTATCTTAACTAAAGCTCGCCTTAAATACGACCGAGTAGCGTTTATTAATTCTGTCTTTCTCCTAGTTGTTGGAACGCCGCCGTGTATAATTCTAGATCGCAAATCATATGACTCCAACAAGTCTTTGTAAATCTTCTCTCGCTCATCTGGTTTGTCTCCAATGAAAGCTCCTATACGAAAAGAAGATCGGTGCCTCAGTTCTTGAAACGAATCTGGAACAAACAGACCTTCTAGAGCTATCCAGTAATCGATTAAGGCATCATTCTCATCAAACCTCTCAAATACGGAATTCCAACGTCTTAACGCTAACCTAAGTGGACTTTCATCCGGCAAAGAACGAATACGACTCCATGTATCCATAATATCTTGCTTGTGCGAGGCACCGATGGTCGCTCTTTGACCGAGTAGGCGAGGTCTGAGGGAAAAACTGGTACCCCCACTGTGTTGCAACATGCTATCAGAATTCTGGACAGTAAAGGCTATGTATATGTTCTTGTCCGTGTGAAGACGAAGAGTGGTCACAAGATCGGCAGTACTGTTTAGAATCTCCTTGTTTGACCCCCATGCCTCATGCCTTTGTTTCTCGTAGGTTGCGTCCACAGCACAATCCAGCTGTGTAACATCGGCTGACAGGGAGCTGTGCATTGGGAAGTATGCAAATCGTACAGAATTGTTAAGCAATTTCTCTAACTCGTCTACTGTAAGCTTTCGAATAACTAAGTAAGGTGCAATTGAAATACTTTCACAATCAAGGCTGACGTTCATCAAAGGACTTAGTTCCTTGACGGTTATAGTTGATGACTCGATATCTTTTCTCAAACGGTCAAAAACCGTATTGAAAGCTTGCTCATCAAATTCGATTATTCTGGCTTTTTCAAGATAGTCATGAACGAACTTGCCAGTCAATATATTCGTCACCCACCACAGCTGCATCTTCTGCCCGCGAATCGGGTTTCCACCAGCGTCTACAAGCAATCCACTGGCAATCTGTGGTGTTCTTCTGGCAATATCCAGCACTTGAAGCAGCGAATCTGGGGGGTTTTCACGGAACTTCATCATTAGCGAGAAACAAGTTCCAGAGTAGTCTGGGCGCTCCTCCTCTGGAAACGACCATCCTCTTTCTTCACGGACAATACGTACCCATCGACGTGTTGCGGTGCCTGTTTCTGGGAGTGCAGCGCATACGTCTTCTACAAATCGTCTAAGCGCTATCTTGAAATCTGGCAATTCATCCCTCTTTTCCACAACCTTATCCTAGCTTGCTGTGAAATAACTAAGACTCCGAAATATTCTATCACGTTAGTTACTTACTGTTAAAAACTTCTGTGGATGTCATCGAAGAGGAACTCGCTAGTATCCTGGGAGCCCAATGACTGAGGGTGGTAAACTTGGGCTTGGCGCATGTTAATCGCATAACCACTAAACGAAATGACGAAATGTGCAGTTTTCTAGTTGCCTTCAAGCACCGGGTAGCAAACTCGATTTCGTTCTGGCTTAATCGCTCCATAATAACCTTTCGAAAATCGCCAACCTGATTATACTTTGATACCTCGCCTGTGGCCATTACCTCTCCCTGGTAATAACGAAGTCTGGCGCAGCATATTCTCTTTTCTCACACATCCCCTAATTCCTATGACCGTTATGTTGTCTCGGTTCGACGAGCCAGTTGTAATATCAAAACCAGTTTCTCAGCGTCATATATTTCGTAGACCACCCGGTAATTGCCCACTCTTATTCGGTAGGCTCTCTCAGAGCCTTCGATTTTTCTAACCCCATGGGGACGGGGTTCATTGGCTAGACCCCTGATAGCGACGCGTAACCGCTCAAAATCATGCCTCTGTATCCGCCTTTTCAGCCTTTCCAAATTACGGTCGGCCGCTGGTGAGACTTCAAGTCGGTACACTCTTTGCCTCTGCAGCTCGTTCTCGCCGGGTTACTGCCTCTTCCAGTTCTGGCTCAACTTCAGACCAAGGT